>Ga0209755_10007835_pt1 | contig 11522 bp, 11 predicted proteins | sample TergutCo191P1_FD_187301 | JGI IMG/M metagenome (GOLD analysis project Ga0209755, IMG submission 187301) | Cornitermes sp. P1 segment gut microbial communities from Petit-Saut dam, French Guiana - Co191P1 (SPAdes) (version 2) | ecosystem: Host-associated > Arthropoda: Insects > Digestive system...
GGTGGGGGGACATATACAGGAATGACGGATGTGCCATTACCAAATTTACAGAATTAAATTGTACAAATTCTGTGTGGCATCCTGTGGCATAATATTTATATTAGAACCCATCCAACAGTTCACAGGCTGAAATATGTGGATGTCCAGACATCCCCATATGCATTCTTTTTTGCAATTTATGTAAAGAATGCCTACAATAAACAGGGAGTGAATGAGTGACTGACTGGCTGACTAAGATAAAATTGGCTGTGGAGAAGAGGGCAATATTACTACCATAAACCATTAAAGTCAGCTACATACTTAAGATATAATGCTGTTACTGCTGGCTGTAACATGACTTACCATAACCCTCCTTCTTATAAAGCGCACATATAACTCAGCACGTGAATGCATGATGGTAAGTTCTCCAAGCAACAGGTCCAGCTCCTTCGGATCCAGTTTATCTGTTTGCTTGCTATACACATTACTGCTTCGCATATATTCATTAACTTGCTGCACTATCTTCTCCAAGTGCCGATATTTGCTAAACTCAGCCACAATTCGCTTGCTCTGGCGATCACATTCTCTCTGAAGATAAGAAGCCACTGTTAACAGTTGGCCTGGGCCTGTGGAGTACAAGATAAGATTTTGGATTGTCAGAACACAGACACTGTCTTCAATGCTGAAAAAATAAGACACTTTTTAAACTGTTAAGTGCCAGAACATTTTGTGTAATCTTGCATGAACTTTAATAAAACCACAGCTGATCATCAGCTGGCAATCTCATTATCACTTGATATACCACAGATGTGTGAAGAACTGTAAAAATTCAAGTAATGCACATATTGTGCAACAAAATAACTTTCAGCCTTAATTTACTTCTCCAGAATAAAACTTACCTTCTAAGTAATGTTGTCTCCTTCAAACTAGTCTCCTTGGGGCTGCATTCAGCAAGCCCAGTGATCCTGCCACCATTCAAAGCATTTCATGAAGCGCATTGTTTGAATCTTGGCAAGTGTATGTCACAATTTTGCTTGAATCTACTTTTACCATGATTCCTCTTGTAAACATAATTAATATCCTTCTTATGGTGACTGCAGTGTAATGGTATTGCTACTGCTGTTCCAACCCCACAAGTTCATGCCTCTACAATGTTCTTATTACTAAGTGAGGCGAATTAAAAATTATGAATTTAGACTGTCCTCCATGGCTTAATGCATGTGTAAAAATTACACTGAAGTCCAGTGACTGGCTCCTGATGTGAAACACACACAGTCACGGACATCCCTATATGAGTACTTTCCTTGCACATTACACAAAGAAAACAAAATTTAAAAAATCTGTCTGTGAGGAGCACAGATGATGACAGAAAAGACGACAATCCTCAATGTGCTTACTGTTCCCTGCGTTCTTCCTAACATCAAAGATGCAGTAAATGTTAGGGAAAGTAAGTCCAAATACCTGGTATATAACTCTCCAAAGCCACCACTATAAAGAAAAATTTTGAACTTTTTGAACAATGGCCAGTGTCAATCTAACAACACAGAACAAGTGAAGACAGCCATTTAATTACATCACAAAATCATACAAACCATAGTAAGTCTCAATCAAGGGATGATGGATCTCAATGACACGAGCAATTCCTTCAAATAGAAGTGTGAGAGTATCTGCATAGATAACATTTGCTCGCTTGTCAGAAGGGTTTGTCTCCAGTGCAACTCGTAGATTTTTAATAGCTGTTTCCTGCAGCTGAAAACAATAAACATGAGATGCCACATGCTGCCACATAAAACAATAGGGCCACACATATTTCACCATCAAGTACTGACTTTATACACTTTGTACAGTACTGCTTGGGCTGGTCATGACATACAGTAACTACAGAAAAACTTGGAAATTTATTACGAAAACAGTTTTAAAAAAATCAGATGATACAAACATAAATACTGATGGAGTAAATGAGAAGCAAAAGAAACCTGGCCAGAAAATGTCACAACTAAAACAATGGCACATACTGATATCTATACTTTCTTCTGTAATGCAGCAACTACACTTAACATTACTTCAGATATGATGGTGATAAGATGACAGTACAGTTAACTACTAAATGACTCCTGGTCTTGACTTGAAATGGGATCTTGCACGCAGCAAGATGACAAGATAAACATATATTCATGATGCAAAATATGATGGGGTGACTCAGCATGCTGTGTCTGTGGCTCAGCTTTAAACCTCTTGCCACAAAAGGCAGAAAGGCCTTTCTACAATGCTTCGCTACTGTATGCAAGCACATGCAAGGAAGATAATATTAAACTGCTTGAGCTTGTTTAAAGACACCCACTCTGTATGACTAGGAAACTTCTCTTCTCAGTACAACTGGCAGTCTGAATAACTAACTATAAAACTGTTCTTTAATTACAACATGTAGGTCCTTTGAACATGTGGTACTTTGAAATAAGCATCCCAAAAGCACACTTGACATTCTTCTAACCTCAAGAAAGCCTGTAGTTGAAAACACGCTTTTGTCAGACATCTTCATGAATACAGTCTCATCAGAATTTTCTGAAGTTGGAAAGCTTCACGTCCAACAAAGAAACAAGGTAATGGTTCACTACTGTCATTTGATGTTAAACGAGCAAGGTCTGTTAAATAAAATCCTTCCATTTCCAACCAGTGACATAGTATCAATAAGTGAAAATGAGCTTTATATTTAACAACACCCCCAACGTCAACTGCAAAAAGGCCATCAGCATCTCCACAAGCCACAAGTTCAACAGAGAAAAATCTATAGTTCTTCATCCCCCACAAGATCTATTAACAACTCAACTACTCTGTGTCAGACTGTGAAATGGTCTAATCTTACAGAGGCCTGGTCTTGTGTCATGGCTACAATAAAACTGTCAAGTTCACCACTGCTGTTGATGTACAGGTGAAGCCAATACTTCCTTTTTGTTACCTTCTCATTCAGTCTTCTCATCTACCACATAACAAGTACGTCCTTTTCATATGATGCCAAGTGCATAATGAAGCAATGCATATTATCCCAGCTGATTGCCTCCAGCATGCAAGGCTCATATCAATTTGTATCTACCATATAACCACCAAACTGCAGTCATATCACAAGTAGTGTCCTATGCGAGAGTAGCCTAGGGTCAATATTGTAAATAGTACCCCTTTTTCAGCCTAATTTTCTCCCTTACAAAAAGAGAGTAAGCTTATAGGATCACCCTTGCAACACATAAACCACTTAACTTATTTTCACATTTGAGGCATCCCAAACATCATACTTTCTAATTTTATAAAACCAGTAGTAACAATAAGATAAGACACATAAACTTTAGAGGTGAAGTGATGCTAGTGCCACTTACTCTTTATTGGTCAGGTTTTACTGCTCACAATACTTCATAACAGCCAGAGTTTTTCAAGCTGAACATGACCATTTAAATTTCTGGTATGCTGTGTTTCACAAAATAAATTCTATAAATTACAGCTTTAAATTAAGTACTGTATTTTTAAGAAAGAATCTATTGGTACACAAATTTGTGATTATCCATTAGTATTGGTCTCCATTAGACTGGACCTGAGAATAAAATGATAAAAAATCATATTTATGAAGACTATTCAAAGATAGGAGGGATACAGCTATGATAAACAGGATTTCTCATAACTAACATTACCTTTGAACAAAGATATAGTGAAAACTTAACCAGGCCCTCATTCTGCATGCCTAGTAGAGGGAATATTTTAAAAAACCTTTCCACTGATGCCAAATCTTCAGCACATACTGCTTCATCAAACTTCTGAGTCACAACAGAACCTAACTGGGTGGCTGCTTCATGCAGTAATGAAAATGAGTTTGTGACACTTGTGCAATCTGAAACAAATGAAATTCCTCTGTAGCATAAAACTAAAACTACCAACAGCATAATAAATTTATACGCTAAGTCAAGAGAGTATTCTGCTGGAAATGTGTGTACCATGTAAGACCAAGAAGGCACTAAATTAAACACATGCAGTGAAAGCATATGCAGCAATGGAGGTATAGCTCCATGCATTCTTAACCATTACATATTCGTCTTCACAATGGTTGTTCAGATGATGGTTGCTCTCTGGGTTTTTAAACCATACAGCATTTGTTCCAGCACTGCGGAGAAAAATATTGCCTCCAATTTCAGGGTGACTGAATTTGTTCATATGGATGCTGCAGTTACTGGCATTAGATGGACGTAAGTGGTCAGCTTCACATCCTGGGTGCTTCAGCCCTCAGGAAAGAGCCCATGGCACCCACTGACAAAACAGGCTGGTCAAAGAGGCAAAGAAAAAATCCTGACATTACTCAGAAATAAACCCCATCAACCAGCCACAAAGTACAGACACTGTACTAACAGTTATCTTCGTTACTGACAAAGAAGAAACTATCAAAGTACTAGTGAAAAGTACTTTATGACATGGAATGGTCCAGCAAGTATTTTTAACTGAAGTGGGAATATTATGAAACAGGAAGTCTCTATCTATTTGGGTATAACAACCCCATTTCCCTTGCAATTAAACTCAATCTTATGTTATAAAAAGTCTCATAGTCCCAACCTTCTACATTGAAGATGACTTGCACCTTCCAAAATTTTCTCTACAATGGAAGCTGTCCCAAAAAATCAGCAACTTCTCTTTGGCTACACTCTTTCAGTTATTGGAGGGGGAAAGGGGGAGGAGGAGATCATTCACACAAACATTGTACTTCAGTGATATCAATAAATAACAAATGCACAGAGGCCACAATCCACAAGTTATCAACCATTCAATGAATACTTCTTCCAGTGCAGCCATTTGTTGTCTGGCCCATATCAGGGGCCTGTATAAAACAACCACACATTTTCTCTTTATTTGTTACTTTCCAGAAGCATGGCATCAGAATTGTATACACTGGTCCAAATTTGTCACTTCTTAAAAAAATACAAGTTCAATGATTTTGCATAAACCCAGTGTATATTACACTTAAACTTTCAGATCATTCATCAGTAGTTCATGGGCTATGTGGGAATTTCCATAACACTACTATCTGTTATTTTGACTGTTAAATACACCAATTTGTAATGTAACATCAGTCTAGCAGGACTGAAAAACAGCAGGAAACCTCATCAGAGTATCTGGTACTTGGCTGATTCAAATTACATGACCCCTGAATATCAATCAGAGTAATTTGGTTACTGTATTTAGACATTTTATTGTGTAAACAAGTGGTGTTTGGTATTATGCTTACTCTGTGCTTACTAGTACTGTATTTTGGAAACAACACTTCTATAGAATTTATGTATTCCGTACCTTCAGCTACATCATCTGCAGTCTGTTTCAGAAGATGTTGGTCCATGGAAAGAAATCGGTGGACATGAGCAGCTGCTTTTTCAAAGTCCTCATTCCTTAGGGCAGTCTGTACACCATTGCTACACAATTGAAGATCCAGTAGGTCATGAACCCTTTGTTGACATTCAGACACCCTACTCTGAACAGCAAACATAATAATGGATGTATTAGTATACCTGTTGAAAAAGAGTCACAATTTAAAAATGAATTATTTCTGTTGTGATGATATATCACCTACAGAGGTTAGATAACTCTTAATGATAAGTAAGCAGATTGATTACACATGATGTGCTAGAAAAGGTGGGGAAGAAAATGGTCTTGACAGCACAACACCAAGATTCACCAGCAAGTCAGACAAAGTTACTAAAATTCCAGAGCCCCAGCTGGCCCGTAGGCTGACATTCAAACTGGGTAACTCCTTAATCCAAAACTGCATTACTGGTGTCAGTCTGGCAACTGGCAAGAAAATATACTTGTGCTACAACGTACCCTAGCAACGTCAAGCTGGCGTACTTTTGCACTAACATTTTCTGCCAGAGTGGAAGTAAATGTTATCATCTCAGAAAGCTGTTCTGCATCAGAATGGACAATTTGCAGGTTCGGTAACATCTTAGTAATGCCATGCAATTTTGCTTCCAAGTGGCACTGTCTTGAAAAGAGAGTCTCCAGTTCATTGTTTATTTCATCCTGCAATAATAGAAACAAAACATTCAAAATCCAGACCACATGATATGTGATGTTGACACCAACAAGTGACAGCAGTAGGCCATGCAAGAGATCCCAGGGGTGCATTTCTCTTGCAATGCTGCCTTTTGACTGCAATTATGGCACCTGTTACAAGACACTGGTATAGATTTTAACACCAAATTACTTTTCTTGTTATTCAAGATGACAATGGAGCAGGGAGATTTTCAACAGGACATTGCTGCTGTGAATATACCATACTACAGGCAAAATTTAACAGCCTAAAACATATTCAACCAAACTGCACTCCTTGTTGGTTTCTGCATAAAAAAGTACACTGCAGAAACACACGAAATTGTATTGGAGAAGTGAGCAGAAGACTAGGGCTAACCTCCAAAAAACTTGCAGTTAATGGGAAGAAACCAAATGTAATTTCATAAAGAATATGATTCTTTAGGCAATTAAGGCCTTCAGCTGCTAACTCCATCAGTGGTTACCTTATTTCTCCAGTACCTCACGAATTAACCATACATGGCTCTCATTAACAATATTCTATGCATCACAGACACTTGAAAGATCCCTGGGGATAACTTCACAATAAAATATGCATGAACATGATTCTTGGCGTCTTTTACTTGCACCATTATATCTCCTGCAACAATTACTTTAAAATTAATAATTCTTGAATTCCAGGATCCTTCATATAAAACGAAACCAACCTATCACCGAAATCTCATTTGTTGCAGTAACATATAAATATGCCAACAAAATTTGCGAGAAAATTACACTTAAGTGGTTACATGCGTACCTAGCAAACGGGATACGTTACAGTGGGCCCCAGTATCCTGTTTTGCCGCACAAACGAAAGCTGATAATAACCAATATGTTAGTACAGAACACTTCACCATAAAGATGAAACGGTTCGTTTCATTGGACAACATTCAGTCCCTCTACACTATTTCATTGTCACTACTATAACCATTAATATTTCTCCTTAAAATATAATGTTGAGTTTAATACACAAAGGAATAAAATTGAACGTAACATAAAAACACGGGCCCCTTATATATGTTTAAAGCACAACACAAACATAACCTCAACTATTTCTGTGGCAATTAAATCGGATTCGTGCGCTTATTTACAGTACGTTTAAATAAATACCTCTCGAACTATTAATTTATTGTACTCGCTCTGGATTCCTTCCACTGTAGACAACACATCCACTTGCGCTATCGAACCTGCCATCTCACATATAGCCAGCACATTCACAGATCATCTACCATTAGTGACACTACTTCCTCCATTTGCTGCAACCCACAGATTATCTAATTTTCTGTACACCTCTGAACCAAGATGTAATTACGTGTCCGTCATTTGTAGATACATCGTCGTTGCAGGTAATATTCGCGAATAATCAGAAACACATCATAATATAAGACGAACTATAACGTGTTCGTAAATAAACCACGAATAAAAAAAAACGCCGAGCACGTTAGATCACACAGTCAACACCTGTATTCTCCGGAGCTGTCCGTGATTAGTGTGTGTCGCTACTTCAGTGCCGTAATAGTACCTCAGATGAGGCCATGGCCGCTTCCGTCCATGCCCTTTCCAATTCATTACTAAATAAGTCATCCTACCATGCGATGCCACACAGAGCTACTAGTAACACTGTTAAACAGAACCTAAATATAAGCTTTACCCTAATGCTCTTGTACAAAGGTAAAAGTTGTCCCCCACAAGCCATGAAGGCATATAGGGGAGTGTAGATAGAGCTCCACTCATTCTTGACCTTGGCACTAGAACGGGTAAGTGGTCAGCTTCATTCCCTGGCCACTTCCATGTCACACTAAACGAGCAGCTGGGTTGGACCATGAACCAATCAGGGTGCTTTTTTGATGACAAGTCTATTGTCCTTTCCAGGAATGGAACCACAAATTTTGGTCAACCAGTCCATAGTCTATGTACTTTACCAACGACACTACTGCAGCTCCCAGGGGTGAACAAAACCTACACAGATTTCAGCTGGGGGGGGTTTGACTAAATATAATATTACTATGGACAAAATGTTGACATATTTGGAGCTCTTATTGAATCACATGCTACTAAAAAGTATCCAAAAATGAAATGCAACAGAAAAATTACTTCCCGATCAGTTCACAGGTTACTGAAATAAAGCACAACATAACAGACCATAGGCCTTTGTGGCCAGCACTGAATACCTGGAATCAGGTTCTAGCAACAGGCCACACAGATGAATGATTTATAGATGTTTCATCAAGAATTACTGTGCTATCTTGAGGAAGAATGAATAAGGGAATTATCTGGGGGCCAAAGAGGGCACTACTGAGTTTCACAGGTTTTATTACCTCTTTTCACATCCAAGTGCCTCCCGTACATTATTTATCTCCTGTTACAACACTCAGTTTCCTAGTGATTTTTCCATCACCTCTTTTCATAACAACTGGGAAACTCCCTTCTAGGTAAGCATGTGGCCCTCTCCTGCCCAATCAGGCAGTTACCTCCCATACCCGACCACCACCAGCTATATAGGGGCCCCTAGGTAAATCACATTCATCCACCATTCAGACGGCAGCTGTAATGTTTGACACAACGTAGGGACAGTAGTAAATACAAATGCTTGGGACTTATATTTTTCAAAATGTGATGGCATTCTGATTTAAAAATTAATTTCTTTGTTAAACACGAAATACACATATAAACAGTGATCACTTTTGAACTCTGACCCTGCACATATGGTAACTGCTCCTTTCTTCTAGGACAAGCACACATGACACTACAAATGTGATCGAGCAGGTGGCCAACAATCAGTGTGTAAAGCTGCAGGGAAGGTTCTTTGACTGTGCAAGTTCAGGAGGAGGCTCTTGCACAGTCATTTCAATCTAATTCTAAATATGGTCACAAAGAATTTTATTAGTCTATTTTGCTTCCACAGGATGACAGAACTGTGTAACCACTCAAAGCAGACAGACAAAATATATTTAGAAAACTGTCCACTTTCATTTCTCTAACTGATACTGTTTACTCTGCAAGACATCACAGGTTTTGATTGTAGTCTTCAACAGTGACATATCCCTGGGCTATCCAATGTTAATCACAAAAGCTGCCCTCTGCTGGCAGTTTACGCATATTTGTCAATATGCACACAATTTAATTTTACTTATACATTAATGGTGTCAAGTTACTTCTCATCCTAGCATGTATACCAGACAATTTTGATAGTAGTATATTACAGTCCAGTGGCCAGCATGAATTTACAACTCTGATAGTCACACAACCATTTACATCTCATATGTGCAGGCCATCCATTGCATATGGACAGACGAAGAAACTGGCCATGCAATGTGTGCAACCTCCCCACTGTACACAAGTTTTCACAGTCACACATGTTGCTGTTGCTGTTACCACCTGTGATACAATCTTCCTCTCTTTTCCCATGCCCACACTCATAATGTAAGTTGGCCTGTTATATCACATTAAACACACTTTGTAAATATATATGCCATAGCCCTTTTATGCTCCATAAAAATGTATTGCTTAAAAATAATTTTCCCTCTGAAAAGCATAATAACTTCGTCTACAGCTAAATCTTAAGATTGAATATACAATTTATTTAAAACAAATTCCTGTAGAGATATAGAGCTAATAAAGATCAAGCACGTCAAACTGGTGCCCCACTGACTGTATGTGCCCTATTTGAATCTTCCTTGTGGCCCACATCATCATAAGATGCTAGTAATATAAAGAATTATAAAATGGCAATAGATCTGGCATTTTTAATTCACATTACAATGTGGTGAAATGAGTTAAATCTGTAACTACCAGAATGAGAGAATGTAATGAATCAATATCAGGATTTTATGCTTTTGTAAGATAAAATCTGCCATGTTTAATACACCATTTAATTTTGGTGCTTATGAAGCAGATTGGTGTATGCATGAATGGGAATGACAGAACTGCTATGTTATGCAGCTCTAAAATAAAAATTTAATGATAAGCAAAGCCAAGTTTTTATATTTACTTACTGGCACATGATTTCCAAAAATTATTCAATCTGGTCTGTCATATATGGGTGATGGTACCAGAAATTTTTGTGGGCAATTGTTTTCACTCAGACAGACAGACAGACAGACAGAGAGAGAGAGAGAGAGAGAGAGAGAGAGAGATATGGCTCAACATTATGATTAACACATATGAATTTGTCATCAACAATGCAAGGGCAAGGGGCATCACCACAGCATTTTAAACTTGATATTAATGCACTAAATATAAATAAAATGTGACACATTTCTGCAATATCTCCTCCTCCAACTCGGCAAGCTGATTTAGACTTTTTTTAGATTCAGAATTTGATCCGACACAACATTATATTAGTTTAAGAAATTTATGGAAACCTTGTATTTTTACAATATTATATTCACTTAGTCTTAAAATTCTGCAGCCCAACCTCAGTTTCTTACCCCTCTGCAGCCTGCACCCTCTGTGTTTCCCACACCTCTTCTACAGTAGCACCTTTAGTTTTTATTCTCATTCTCATGTGCATAATAAGGAATATGTTTTTAAGTAATAAACTTTGATAACTTTCACTAGGGCTTAACAAATATTCTAGCTTGCTCATTAATAATAAGTGCATGATGTCCGTATTCATCACCGGACACTATGGCTTATTCAGACCCGTTAATTCAGTCACTACTACTTTCAGAGAGTTTTGCTTCTTTTAGTTCCAGTCTCTTAACCTTCTTTCTTTTCCCACGATTCATTCTTGCTTTAGAGGCATGGAATGCCTCAACAGCTTTCAGCTTCCTCTTCAAAGCGTTTATCTTATCTTGTTCCCGTTGTGGAATAAATTCTTGACTAGTTTTGGCTAAATCAGTGGGTTGATTTTGTTCACACCTAGTGACAGAATCACAATTTTTTCCCCTACCCTTATGTTCTTTTGCTTCCCTATTCTTTGTCCTAGTTTTCAAATTTCTGAGAGTTTGCTTTTTTCTGGTCTGAGAAATGTGACCACTCTTATTTTCCTCCGAGAGAGACTCTTCACTGTCAGAGCTGCCAACCCTCTCCAAACGGTGAACAGCCTTCTGCACACGTTTACTTAATTTTCCTTCTGCTGCTTGAAGTTTTGGTATTACTTTGAAATATGAGTCCAATGTCATTTGAGTCTGCAAACAAAATATACCAAAGAAAAATCAGAAGAGAATAAGCATATGCTACACACTTCCCACAATATTTTAAGTTAAATGGAACATGTCAAACTTACAGTCCCACCAGAAAGTAATTTTCAACATAATTCAGATGCAAATATTTCTTAATGTAGTGAAAAATTTAGCACAACATAGCTCCAGTAACTGTCACTGTCCTGCAATAACATTATTTTTTGAAACTGAAACATATTAAAACCTTTGAAACACAAATACAAAGTGAAGAACCATGAAGTATATTAGTTATGCTGGGCATAAGAGGCCAATAAAATGAAAGAG
>Ga0209755_10007836_pt1 | contig 11521 bp, 4 predicted proteins | sample TergutCo191P1_FD_187301 | JGI IMG/M metagenome (GOLD analysis project Ga0209755, IMG submission 187301) | Cornitermes sp. P1 segment gut microbial communities from Petit-Saut dam, French Guiana - Co191P1 (SPAdes) (version 2) | ecosystem: Host-associated > Arthropoda: Insects > Digestive system >...
GGGGGGGGGGGGGGGGGGGGGATCAAAGAAGCTCCATTACTTGCTAGTAAGGAGGTCAGTCTAAAAGCAAATGCTTGTAAACTATGTAAGTAATTAGGTTCCATGACAAGAATGTATAACACCATAAAGGTACGTGATAACTGATTTGGAAGTGTGGTTAAAGTTCAAATATTGAAAATAACACTAACATATCAGAATTATATATATGAAGAAATTAAGAGCAGACTGAGTACAAAGAATTCCAACTTTGTAATCTCCTGCCTGTTGTTCCATATGAGTATGAAACTTGATCTCTCAGATAAGTTAAGAATATATGTTCAGTGTGTTCAAGAACAGAGTGCTGCCAAAAATATACAGATCTAAGGAGGAAGTTACAGATGGCGAGAAGAAACTGTATACTACGACAAGCTTCATTATTTGCATTCCTCATCAGTTATTATTAGGGTGATGAAGTGAAGGGGGCTGAGATTGGTGGGACATGGGGCTTCAGATGGAAAACCTGAAAGAAGGAGACAAAAATCTAGGCAATACAATAGTAAAATAGTTCTTGAAGAAATGGGATGGATGAATATAAAAGATTCATCTGGGTCAAGATTGCAACAGATGGCAAGAACTTGTGAGCTGGGACAGAACACAGTACATTTACCATGCATTACTAAAGTAAAATACAAGCTATGGACTTTGGTATGTGGCTTGTATTACTATTTAATATATTGTCAGCCAAAGCAAATTGTTACATGTTGAGAAAGAGAACTGTTCAGTCACCATAGCATGCTATTATGTGACCTCACCATTCTGTCTGATTAGACATACACCAATATACTGTTGTTGGTTACATAACCATATGCTATAATACAAAACAGAGTAATGTAAACAGCAAACTGGGAAGGAGGTTGGCATTACCTATTTTAAACTGCTATCCCAACCTTTTATATGTTTCATGTTCCATGCATTAAATGCATTAATCAGACTTAAAAAAAAAAAGATCAGCAACTGTTGTTGAGTGTATGAATTAAGTTTATTACAGAGTAATCACTGACATGATTTGGCCACTCATGTGGCCAACTTCAGGGTGGTGGGAACAAGAATACAATTACAATTATAAAGTGTCAGAATCAATCCACAGTTTAAAAAAATCACATAATTTTTGGTTAAATTCATGGTTAAAAGACTGTAATATTGATGATAAGAAGTTGTTTTACATGGAGTATAGTGCTGTGGAATGATGTATACAGACGATACATATAGAGAATTATGATCGAGATTGGTGAGTGACCATATAAATTGTGCAATGAACCATCCCAACATTTTTTTTTGGAGTGATCAAGGAAAACCATACATACCTCACCTTGTTGGCTCATCTCAGCATTTGGAATCAAATTTGGGACCCACTGAATACAAAGCAGGGGTGTTAAGCAATCAGTTGTGATGTTTGGGAACCTGATGATGAGAAACGCATGAATTCAGCAATGTATGAATACATTTAGATAAGGTTATTAAAAAAAAAAAGCATAAAGCAAAACAGATTTATGATATATACACATGGAACAAATTTTCCTTAGTCACTTCCTGCATTGTGGTGTACAATGTTGCTGATGAGAAAACAAATATTACATTAGTGTCATCACAGCCAGTGCCATCACCATCATCACCACTGTGACTTTACAGTACAGCCACTGCCTTGAACTATAACAACAAACACTGTACTTGTACAAACCACAAATTCTTTTTCAGGTCAAATTCACATGTGATTTATTATACTCATATCCAGAGTGTAAGAAAATTTAGATATTGTGAATTACCTGTATAAACAAAAGCACTTAAAAGCATTAGGAATATACTGTAACAAGACATGGAGTAAAATGTTAACATTCTCAGTTCATCTTTTAAAAAAACAACCTCAAAACTGTAATAAACACTCAGTCTGGTGGGAGAGGAAAAACATATTATGGAAGCTTTAGTTTATAGTCATAAGTGGAGTTGCAACATGGAAGAACTGAAAAATCTTCATGCATATATTCTAGTTTACCAGTCTTATCTAACTGGCAGGAAACTTAAAAAATAACAACACTTAAAACAAAGACTGCTGTAACTTGTACCTTTATAAACAGCATTTATGCTTGGTACTAACCCTGTTGAATATACCAACTGTTATATATTAATATAACTTGCATACTTTACATTTTCTGAACCATGCATCGTGATAAACGTACGTGAGAGAGAAACAAGATGCACACTTTTTCTTAATAATTTATTTCACTTAACTTATCCTCAACATACTTCAAACAAATATTTGTTCATCATCAGGAGGTCAGTACAAGCAGCTTATGGTATTTCACCATGCATCTTATGAGGAGTCTGGTTGCTGACACAATATGATAATTGTTCATCAGGAGGAGTTCTGTAAAGGCAGCTTATGGTATTTCACCATGCATCTTATGAGGAGTCTGGTCGCTGACACAATATGATAATTGTTCATCATCAGGAGGTCAGTACAAGCAGCTTACAGTATTTCACCATGAATCTTATGAAGAGTCCAGTAGCTGACAGTGACTAGACTCTTCATAAGCTGTGTGGTGAAATACTGCAAGCAGCTTGTACAGACCTCCTCCTGATGATGAACAATTATTGGTTAGAAACATATCAAGGATAATTTAAATGAAATAAATTATGAAGAAAACATGTACATCTTGTTGGTCCTTCTCACGTATAACTTCTATAATTCAACATAATGTTCCTGTGTGAGAGGAATGAACATTCTTGCTCCTTATGTGTACGATAACACTTTAGAACTTGGCAAGGAACTAATATCCATTGTAGCCATACCATGCATTAATAACTGAAAAAATAGTTACTACTTTACAAGTACACACTTCTTTATACTTTATGAGGATGCTTCAACTGACGTGAGATCTGGTAGCACCACAAAGTTGAAATTAAAACAGAGCTCCACAGTGGTGTACCTTGTATAATCACAACAAACACAGGAATGAATGCCCACATCTATAATTAACACTGTTCTACAGGATCTGTAATCTGTGAATATGTTCAGTCTGTAATGATGTTATTATCCACAAAACAAACACTATTTCATCTGAGAGCAAGATATGATTTTTCTCACTAACAAGTGATTTTTCAAAAAATGTCTACTGCATCACAGATTTCAGCATCCTCCTTGTGCAACTACAGTAAAACACATTTGAATTGTGTGATGTGACAAGTTACACCTGTTGCTCAAAGAAGCAGACCATCAGGAATGAAATTCAGAATGCATACTTTTAATACAAAGACTGTATTACTTGGCCAGCCTGAACTAAATTTCCTTTTACATACTTTTATAAAAACATCTTAATTACTCAGGTTAGACTTAATTAAATATCCTTGTACATATCTCTGCAAAAACTACAGAAAGGGACAAAATTTCCAGCAATACACATATTACTTTCAGAAAGAAACAGAAGGAATCATGCAGCATTTGTCCATTTTTTAAAATAAACATATAATTGAGAAGCATACGTTCTCAAAAACTCAAACTTTTAAGAAAGTATGGATAATAAGTCAAACAACAGTAAGTAAATTTACTTATGGTAAGCCATTCCAGGTGTGGAGTTAAGGACAAGGAATTTAAATGCACAAGGGAGAGCAAGAAAAAAATCTTCTTACTTTTATCTCCTTGTATTCCTTCTTTATGAGAAAAACCTGTACATCAGTCAAATCCTTGAACACTCAGTCACATTTGTGAATCTGCAAACTACTCCATTCTAAAGATGGCAACAACATGGTTCACTCTGAAGCAGAGCAATTGATGTAGGTTTAGAATAATGAAGAATGACCAAGTCATTACCTAACAAAGGTGAGAAGCTGACTTGTATTCACAAATGTTTGTTCATAGTTTATGGTTAAGCAACTTTGGATGCAGGTATGATGGTGAGGTGGTTTAAAGAAGATGAAAGAGGAGCAGCAGAGCTTCATGACAGTGTGGACTTGTTACCCATGCAGTGCAGAAAGAGAGATGAGAGATGAACATAGGCAAGGAAAGTGACCTGTGAAGTAATGTTCTACTGACATTATCTCCTATTAAATGCATTTTAAATATACATCAGGCCATGACATTTTTTGGCTTATACTTCAATGCTATCATTAAATCTTTCATACATAGGTACTGAGATATTCAATTTATTACATGCTATTTAATTGGAAGGAATTAAATCCCAAACTTTATATGTCAATATTTAACTGACAAACGTTGGAAAACCTCCAAATATTGCAGAAGAACAAGTAAAAGAATTTTACATCTCAATCTCTCCAATTAAATGGTCCATGTCACCACAGCGTGATACGTCTTCAGATTGTGGATGGCGGAGAAAGCCTCCAAAAATGGATGGTAGCTGTAAATATGTTGAATAAGCATGGAAATCTTGCAAGAAGTGGTCCTCCAGCTTAGGGATTGGGTGAGGGGCTGAAAAATCCTAACCATAAAAACTTAACATGTTATAAACGGAATACACAGTTTTGAACTGGAACAGGTCTGAGGGCTGGAATGGATACTTTGGTGCCCAGGATAGGGACAGGTGGTAGGCACTTGTGACCACAATAAAGAACCTTCAGCCACCATAAAATGTGGGGAATATCTCGACTAGCCGAGGAACTGTCAGCTTCTGAAGAATTACCCTGCAGTGCTTCAGGATGTATAAAGGGTGATACACAAGGCATGGTCAATATTTTTAAGTTGATAACATCAATCATTGTGTGAAAAAAAGTTCATATGAACATTTATCTAATTCTGAATGGTTACCAAAATAGAGCTGTTTGAATGAACAAATACTAATACAAAAACACTGTAAATGGCGACAAGAAAGAGAAATTACTGACTGTTAATTTTACTTTAATCTTAATTTCATGTTTAAATGACAAATTTGTTACTGTTTACGATAAATATGTGACAATTCTGTCAACTGCAATTGCACTTTGCAACTTGCATGTCTTCACTTTGTCTCATGCATCCACCACCTTTCTTTTGTACACTTTCTATTCATGCAACCCCACAAACAAAAATCTAACAAATCAGAGAAGAGGGAGAGCTGAACAGTGAATGCCAGATTCAATCAGCTATATCTCGATAACCATTCAGAATTAGACACATGTTCAGACAAACTTTTTTCTCACAATGACCAATACTATCACCCCCCAAAATACTTATCTCTCCTCCTGAATCACCCTGTACATGAAAGACCTGATGGTGACCTAGCACAATAAGCTGAAAGAAGTAAATGAGTTTCCATCAAGTTAAATTGTTGCAATTTTTCAATGTCATCTGTGCTTGCAAAGTCAGCAGTCTTACACACATACATACGCATGTAAGTATATATGTCATGTATTCAACAGATCCAAAATTTTGTCCAACGGACCATATGATGTGGAATACATCAAGTGTTCATCTGCTAGTCACTGAAAGAATGCATCGAGTATCTGCTTTACACACCTTTCAGAATTATTTGTGTGCTCAAATTAAATCACTCCAATTGGTCTATATTCAAATCACACAAACAACAATTTTAGAAATGCGTAGTGGAACCTTGCGTATGTCACTGGTTTGTAAAAATCCACTACCTGCTATTCCATAAAATAACCTTCCAGGCAGAAGAAACAATGATAGCAGCTGGCATTTCATTCTGTACAATGAGTTTGAAGGATTTTGACCAATTTTTCCTCAGTAAGCATTCAATTCAGTTTTCATGTCCAGTAATGAATGACATTGTATCTTCATTATTTAAAATTCTGCAATTTGTTTTTTTTTGTGGGAAACTGTTACATTACACAATTTATTCTACTACCTTCTCATCAGTTTCCTTGCACCCTATTTAAGTTGGTTATGTACAGGAGCAATCCTTCCAAAGCGTACTGTAAATGTGAGTTTGACACAGCAAATTATACGATTGAATGAATGACTGCCTGTTGCATAGGTCAAGTACAGCAGCCAGGGTTAAAGCAAACTGGAGTGGTCCATAATCCCACTGTTCACTGTTACACTGTCTAAAAGTCCAAAATTATACTATTTCAATGATGTTATAAGCACATTAAAAGACAGTGCAGCAAGACTTTTTATATCATCAGAATGTCACCAAACAGATACCCATTTGTCTATATATCCACCTGTTGTTATATTTCACATGCTTACATCACTGGATTTTGTTATGCCACTACAACTTTCTCATACTTCAGCAGTCATATCCTGCCATTGACATTCACACCAATGAAAAGAAGCAAACTCAATTCTTTTCAGTCATCAGGTGATTCATTCTGTTGCAATTCCTCTGTCACATTAATTATACAGTGGCTGATATATTTAAACACTAGGCAGTCAAAACTGCTAGACTAAATTAATCTTAAAGTATTTAACAAAACATGATTACACACATGTTTAATGAAAACATACGTATACACAACCTTAATGAAATGTAAATTAAAATACTGGAACTATAAATATAAAATGTTGTATGTTTCTCTCATCTGAGTACAGGTAACTTTGTATGTCTGCTATAGTTACAAGTAGTCTTCAGCGAAGTAAGGAAACTTAACTCACATTAACGGTGGACAACAGCATAAAGAGCAGTATTTTCATATCTGAGATCGATTCTTCACATACAGATACGAAGTTTTAAAAAAACAATAATAGAAATTTACAATGGTCCTACTTCTTAGACAATGAATCATACATGCAATAATCTGCTGCTTTCAATCACTGTTATCATACATGTCTTTTACCAGTAAGCAGGATTCTTCTTTCTTCAATACTTCAAATTCATTCAGCGGTGAAAAAGTTGCAGCATCTGATTCCCTGAGTAAATCAATTACATTACAATTTAAGTCAGAAAATACAAGAAAGCCAGAAGTCACCTGATTCTGCCTAAAATAAACAAAAGAAATAATTTAGAAGCAAAATTTCTAAACAGGAAATAACAGCCAAAATATTGTTGATGTTAGTATCATATCAACACCAAATGTACACTGGGCACAGACAAGGTTATATTTTCACACAAAAATCTCCTGTTTCTGCTGAGCTCACCCATCTTCACAGAATAAACAACATATGTGTTACAAAAACAGAACTATTATTGGCATTGTAATCATTATGTCCATTTACGTATAAAGCATCAGTGTCATAAATAGTAGAAATTAATATAATTCAAAATACAAAACTGTAAAATTATAAAACCAGAAGGAATTTTGTAGCACCAATACTGCAAACCTGTAGCTGATTAATATACACCATCCATACGGCACAATCATTACATACTAATATCATATGTGGTATAATCCATGTAATCAATATGGTCACTATTGGAAAATGGACTGATATAATCACATGAGATGTCACATGTCCATTTTCCAATAGTACTGACTACTTCAATTATATGGGGAATGATAACAGTACCTAATGACAGTGCTATATGAATGGTGCATATAAATCAGCTACAAGTCTATCAGATTTAGGAAACACAATTCCTTCTGGAATTATATTTAAAGTTTTTTATTATGTATTATATTAATTTACATAATGCAGTTTTTTATATTTCATTATTTTCATACATGCATGTGCATTCCTTGAAGATGGCTTGACTGGGCTTGGCCAAAACATGCAGGAAATGTTTAAATGTACCATCTTGTCTATGTTCAGTGTACATTTTATGGTAGTGGCTGGAAATGACTGATAAGGTGTACACGGTAATGAAGAATACACCTGTGATTGCTGGGGATGTTTAATGAGTGAAACAGGGGGGGTGTCCCTCTTGTAAAGCAAATGCTGTTTCATTTCTCATCTAAACACAACACAATAGCATTATACAGTCTTCCCTTTGCAGTGGTAATTATAAACTAAATACTGTGATGCACAGAGTCGTTTTTAAGTAGCTCGAATTGAGTAAAACAAAACAATGCATAATGTGAAACATACACAGAACATTTTGCTAACTGTGTACGTTCTTTGACACATTACACAGGCGTCCCTAAGCATGTCAGCTTTATCACACAGAATGCTGGCATCTGATGGGCTCTTTAGTGATAGCTGCTGTGCTCAGATACAATAAAAGGTAAACCATGTATTAGACAAAACAGCAATACATAATTATATATTCTCATTCTGAATTACAGTAAAACCATTAGGTGAACAACCACCCTTATAAAGGAATAAAATGGATAATTTTGTCCCATCACTTGAATGTGTCTTAAAACTCAGTGCATATGCAATTACATTAAATTACAAGAACAGAATTCTCTGTCTACTAAAATTTAAATTATTTTTCAATTCTGTAATTTCTTTTGTGGTCCAAGGTCAAGTACTGCTTCAGGTTAACAAGTATTTTTGGTCTGTTAAAAATTATACTCATTTTCAACTATGGTTGCATGCAATTAACCTCACATTCTAGGTCTCATACAACAAAGATTTTATGCTTAATATCAGACACCACAGCAAATGCCTTGCTCTGGCAACAACTGTATTATTTGCAGGAATGTCCAACTAAACTTCTCAACCAACAGCAAAGAATCACATGACATGAAGGATTATGCTAAAAAGTAAACAATTTTCTTTCATGTATAATAATGAATAAGCAAGTTATTTAAAAAATAAATGTACTTAAGTTTGTTGTGCCATTTGTGAAGAAGTTGTTTCATAATATAAATGGTTTATCCAGGCATTATACATTGTTTAAGCTCCTAAAGTATTAATAACCATAATTTCCATACCTGCAACTGAAAAAAAAAAAATACAAAATATAATAATTACTTAAAGTGTGGGTAATTTCATAAATATGAAAGAACAACTTTGCTAAGTGAATAAGCTTGAACCACATGATGGTTTTATATACAACTGAATTGGTCCTTCAAAATAACCAAAGCATCTACATGTAATTTCAGTATTCACTATTGCGAAAGGCAGAGCCATGCTATCAATTCTGTATAAATACAGATTTTGTACTGACAGTCAGAAATACATACTAACATTCACCTTATAAAAGAAGAGAACACATAAAAATGTTTTTAGCCATTAAGTGTAAGAGGATTTTTAAGCATTACAAATTTTGACAATTTTGTAGCCTGCCTGTTTTACTCTAATGTAGAGAACCAGATATACAAATATATCAATTACTTTTCCTTTACACAGCCTTGGCATGGCACCAGTAAGTTATACAATCGTGTTTTTTCATCTATATAAAGAGAGAGTCTGTACGGACATCAATTAATTTCTGCGAAACTAATGGTTTAAAATCTACAACGAAAAACTTCATCACCATAAATATCTTACATGGATAACAACAGTTTACCACAAAATATCAGATTAAATATGATTAACTTTCAATGCCATACTGAATGCAAACAATGTGTCAGACAATTAAGCAAAATACACGCATGACATAAATAAGAACTAATGAATAATTCATCACTCTGTCCCACTCCCAATGGAGTGTGTATTTAATAATGAGAAGTTTATCACTGAGAACAACTTTTTACAAAACTTGAGTAAAAATTACAATATGTCAATAAAACAACTGTATGAAAAGTAATTTTTACAACATTTAAAAAACATTCACTTTAAAACACATGACCTGTTCAGAGCACTATCATCAGCAAACCAATGTAAATGAATGCTGAAAATATGTTAAGATGCATAATATGTAGTTTAATACCTTGAGATATGGAGTTCATTTTATAAAAAAAATGAATTACAAATGAGCTGTTAAGTTCCATAAAATCACTGAAACTAATTCAAGAAGCATTAAGAAATATTCCCAACTGTGTATACTTTGTATTAACCTATCCATTCTAAGTGTGACACAGATCCCCCATCCACCCTCATACTGAGATGCCATGCTCTCAAGATTGGGCATGTGTTCAAGAAACATCACTTCATGTGGTCCCTGTTTAATGATAGGTCCTTGAGGGTTTATTCATGGCTGGTGCACAGTGCAGCAATTATGACAGTGAAACAGCTGAAGTGAAGCTTAGCAGGCACCTTGATGTGACAATTTTTTGGTTCATGCTCAGGCTGTGAGCCATACATTGGTTACCAAATTCACCCACAGAGTGCCAGTTTACTGTGGTGTTCAGAGAAGAGCTCTCCCTGAGTGGCTGATGATGGTTGGAAAGTTCATCTCCAATAGATTCACATCCATGTTGGAATAATCATTCAACAAGAATGCTGACTCTCTGACAAAGACTGGAATTAACCAGCCACAACCAAAGTCAACATAAAACTACCATAAAAATAGCAATGACACCATGGTGAAGAACAGCCTACAAGTCCACAAAAAGCAAGTATGCGCAGTCAAATCAAGAGACACCTTACCATGCCACATTACCTCAAAGCACATTCACAGGATTGATGCCAGAACAGACCAGTGCTCTTGATATAAGAATGGCATGATGGATTCAAAGTGTCTTCACATGTGTGCAACCCTCACACTCACCACAGTGTACCAAACCTGGAAAAGCATCAGCAGCAAGCAACCACTTCTGTGCAGCAAGGTGTACAATAGCAGAATTGTCAGAAGAGAGCACTATGATGGTGATGGTGGTTATGATGATGATGATGATGATAATGTCTGCCTTGCAGTCAGGCACATTGCATTCAATGGATTCATACTACACCCCAAGAATCTATGATTGTGAATGGTAAAGGACTACTTTTGTGTTTGTCAATGTACTGAGTTGTGGGAGGAACAAGCAACCAATTGAAGCTCTTACAAAATCTCTGACTGTCTAGACCAGAGTGCAAGATTTTCATACCTTAATTTTGTAAGAAGTTCTGAAAAAGGCAAGGGACAGCAGTTATTCATTACAGAAGTGGATGATATGTATACACAGCTGTAGAAACTTCTCAAATGTCTCTTTTATCAAGCATCCTACATGTAACAGATTAATTAAAAGTCTGACAATTTTATATCTGAACATTATTTACAAATTGGAATATTTACAATATCTGCATGCTGTTAGAAGCACCACATTGGCATTAGCATTCAAACTTCTGAATAAACATCTACACAACTTGCACTGACAAGTATGGACAATTCTCTTTCAATACAAGTTAATTCTTGTTTGAACCCACTTGATGTATTTCCCTCTTTTCTTGAGCAGAATTTTTCCCTGTATCTGAATGAGCACTGCTTACCTGATCAACAGCCCTGGGCTTAACATTTTTTTCAGAAATAGTTGATTGGCTGTTTTTACCTTCTGTTTTGTTATGCAAAAAATCGCTACTCTCCTTTCGGTGCACTTTTGTATCAGACTTGGTGCTTGGCATGGATTTCCCTTCTGCAGCTTTACTTGGTTTACAATCACTAGTTTTTCCTTTCTGTGTCTGTACATCACACTTACTCTCAATTCTGCTCTTTCTCAAGCTACCTTCTGTGTTTTTAACTGAACTAAAGTTAATATTGTTGCTTTCTTGGCCTTTTACTACCACTGTATCAGTATTTAATGACGCTGCTTGAACAAGAGGTATCGTTGGTATGGCTTCCTCCTT
>Ga0209755_10007837_pt1 | contig 11521 bp, 8 predicted proteins | sample TergutCo191P1_FD_187301 | JGI IMG/M metagenome (GOLD analysis project Ga0209755, IMG submission 187301) | Cornitermes sp. P1 segment gut microbial communities from Petit-Saut dam, French Guiana - Co191P1 (SPAdes) (version 2) | ecosystem: Host-associated > Arthropoda: Insects > Digestive system >...
TTGCGGTATAGGGCTGACGTCCAAGCAGATTATTTCGCGCCGCCGTATCAATAAACATATTTGGATGTTTGTCCAGTTGTGCGCCAACCCAAGCCAGATTTTCGGCATTGGAGCCGACATGGGGTATTATGAATGTCGTATCGGGATTTACAGAAAGCAAGTTATCTTGTTGCTCCATCAGTTCATCAAATGTAAAGCGCCCATCTCCATAAAAAGACCAGTCAGGGTGTTCGCAGAGACTTTCATAAAACTCATTATGTCTGTCAATCGGAGTAAAGAAAGACACTGGATCGGCAATGTGGAAAAGAACGATAAGACCATACTTAGCCGCAGCCTCCCAAATTGGACGAAGCCTGCTGTCGTCCGGACGCATATATGAGCCGCCGGAATCCTTTAAAGTGCAGCCGATGTTTTTCCAGAACTTCAGCCCACGAACCCCCATGGCCTTGAATTCCTTTAGTAGCGTATCGACGTATGCGGCGAAATCCGGCTCTTCAAGACGCAGAACATCTACTGAGGCAAAGGTGTGTATAAAATCCTCATACCCCGCAAGCATATCAAGATGTGCTCTGAGCGGCTTGCCCCAGTACATTTTCAAGTTAATCGTACCTATAACGCCCGCCGCTTTCATGCCGGTGACAGCTTTTTCGGCGTCAATATACTCACCGTCATCATCGTCCATCTGCAGTGCGCCTATATGGATATGGGAATCGAACACCGGATATTTTGGTTGCAAAACTTCACTGGTCTGAACCGTCAGCCTTGAAATAGGGTCATATTCGCTTAACAGTAATTCATTTTGCATATGTAGCACGTCCTTCCTCACGGGGTAAAGGTTTTTACAGTGTTGAACTTTACCCTTTTACGCTACCTATAACCAGTCCTTTTGTGAAGTATTTCTGCAAGAATGGATATATCAGCAAAATGGGGAGCATCCCGAGGAATAATTGAGCAGAGCGACCGGAGCGTTCGTTGAGTCGTGAAATTATCTCCATAAGCTCCGCCGATCCTGCCTGGCGCATAATCGCACTAAAATTCGTCAGCAATGTCTGCAAATATGTTTGCAGGGGGAAGTTTGAAGGACTGTTCATAAACAACATTCCTAAGAGCCACTCATTCCAGTGATGGATAAAAGCAAAAAGCGCAACGGTGGCAAGGGCGGGCTTCAGAACCGGAAGTAATATACGCAGGAGTACGGTAAAGTAGCCGGCTCCGTCAATCATAGCGGCCTCTTCAAGCTCCTTGGGTAACCCACGGATGAAGTTCATAAGGATTATCATCGAAAACACAGGCACTCCCCCAGGCACTGTGAGTGACCAGATTGTATCCAGCATACCCAAGTTATGGACAAGTATGTAGAAGGGAATGATGCCGCCGCCAAAAATCATTGTTATGGCGAAAAATGCCATATAGTAGTTTCTTGCGCTAAATTCCCGGGTACTTTTTGCCAGAGGGTAGGCAACGGTAATCATCAATAACATATTGATACTGACGCCTATGAGCAGCCTTTGAATGGACACCCAAAAAGCAGTCATAAATCTGCCGCCGCGGAAAGCAAATAAGTATGGCTCGAGTGTAAAGCCCATTGGCCAAAAACTCACTCTGCCGGCGGCCACATGGTGAGGCGAACTGAAAGACACTGCCAATATATGGAGGATAGGCAAAGCACAGCTCAAGCAAACCAGCGTAATAAATATGTAGTTAAAAAGATTAAAAATCTTTTCACCCCTGGTTCTAAAATGCATTTCTACTCCACCTCCCTAAAATATCTTGTAATTTGCAACTTTATATGCAAAAAACAGTGAAATCGACATGAGAATCGTTGACACTACAGACCTCATCAAACCGACAGCCGCCCCCTCGGCAAATCTGGCGCCCTGAAAACCTATCCTGAAAAGGTAGGTGTCGATGATATCGCCGGTTGAGTATACTACGGGGGAGTACAGATTGTATATTTGATCAAAACCGGCAGTGAGAATATTGCCCAGAGCCAGTGTTGTCATAAGTACGATTATCGGGCCCATGAGTGGCAATGTTATAGACGTAATCTGCTTAAACTTGCTTGCGCCGTCAACAACCGCTGATTCATATATTTCCGGATCTATAGATGTGATAGTTGCAAGATAGACTACCGTGCCAAAGCCAAAGGTCTTCCACACATCGGACAATATCATAGTCCAGGGGAAAACACCGGGATTTGTCAAAAAAGGCACTCTTTCCATACCCAGAAATATCAAAAAGCTGTTAAGGATACCATCTGAGGCAAGGAGGGTTTGCATGACACCTGCAAGAATAATCCATGAAATGAAATTTGGAATGTATACGATGGTTTGAAAAAACCTCTTGCAAAATGATATACGAACTTCATTTAAAAGCAGTGAAAAAAAGATGGATGCTGATGTGCCTAGGACGATTTTCAAAATTGAAATGAACAGGGTGTTTGGGATTGTTCGGATAAATGCGGGCTGTGAAAAAAGCCACCTGAAGTTATCAAAACCTATCCACGGAGAATTAAAGCCTTGAACCGGATTGAAGTCTTGAAATGCCATTATCAAGCCATACATGGGACCATATGAAAATATAGCGGTTACTACAAGCGCAGGCACTAATAGCAGATGCATAGGCCATTCTCTGCCGAATCGTTTGATTATTCTTCGCGGGCTTCCAAAGTAATGCTCTTTGGCTATTTTTTTTTGTGGCTCTCCGATTTTGGGAATGTCGGAAACTGCGGACTCCATTGGCTTACCTCCTGACCGCCTTGTTATTGTACGACGGATAATAATTACTGTGCAGTATCTAAGAGCTATGTTTTAAGCATTTTATTGTTTTTGAACACTTCGGGGAAACTTTTCGGAAAAAGTTTCCCCGATGACTATTGTTCTTAGGTTTGTGCTTATCCGAAGTGTAGGTTTACTGCATCTTCCTTAATCTGACCACCTTGAGCATACCATTGCTCTAAGATTTCCGGCCAGTCACTTGCAGGTCTGGTTCCAATGATGATCTGCATGACCTCTTCCATTATGAGATCTCCGGTTGAGCCGGCTTCCCTGAACTCTGCGGGTGCAAGTCCCCACATCGCTGTTTGTACTGTTCTTCCAATGTCAAACAGATGCTGGCTTCTGCCGTATGCGCTTCCTTCAAAGCCCATTTGCAAATATGCACCGAGCGCACTTGACGGCTCTTGATTCTCAATCCAATTTATAGAGTTTCTGTATTTATCTTTCATGCCGGTTGTAAAGAGTTCACTGGTGTCGCCTGAATTGAGGGCATGGAGCACGTGCTGGAATTGCAGCATATCTGCCAAGGGGTCAATTAGCTGGAAAGCAGGAGTCATGGCGTGCTCGCGATTATTTTGCATATAGTATTCCAAATCAGCCTCGGTAAGTCCGGCATCGGGACTAAATACCATGTGATCATTGAGGCTGAGAATCTTCATGAATGCAGCAGGGTTGTTTATTCCGGTACTTGCCATTGTCGCACCCATATTAGCAAAGAAAATCTGACCTCTGGCCGGTTGCGCACCATCTACAGTCGGAAGGTTAAAGGGAACGAAGTACGCATCGGTGTTCTCTTGAACATCTACGATGGTTCCGCCCCACCAGCCCCACCACTGCCACCAGCACTGGATGCCGACTCTTCCGTTAACGACTTCTGATAGTCCATTGTCACCCCACGGATCTATTGTCATAAATTCGGGATTGATAAGACCCTCGGAGTACCATCTTGCCCAATTCTCAAGAGCCACTTCAAACTCGGGGAATGAAATGCCGGGGCGAAGTCTGCCTGTATCATCCGGCATCCAAAAATAATTGTTCTCATGAATATTTCCGACATAAGCACCAAACATCGGGGCGGTTCTGAACAGCCATTGTAAATCGCGATCCACATGGATACCGTAAGCGGCGCCCTGATTATCCATAAACGCTTTTGCAAGACCTTCGAGGTCCGCGACTGTTCTGATTTCAGGTGAACCTTCGGCTTCATACCAGTCTTTGCGCACCCACATATGCCACGGTTGGTCTATTTGTCCATAGTAGTAGCGCGGGAGAGCGTAGACACGACCATCACGCATGAAGTTCTGGATGGTGTATGGATCGACCAGTTCGCGATCGCGAATACGGTCAGATGCGTAGTTGGCATATGCATCGGTGAGATCATACAACATTCCGCCATCGACCAAATTCATGAATAAAAGTGGATCAGCACCGGCACGGATGGAGAAAACATCAGGCAGTGCTCCGGCTGCGATAGCCATATTAAGGCGAGTATCATACTCATCTGCGATTGCGGTGAACTCAAAGACAACCTCAATATTGAGCCTATCTTTGTACAGGCGAGTCCAAGGGCTGTTATTGACATCATCGTTGCCCTCGAAAACCCAGTTGGCACCATGTTCAGAGGCGGCGGTGAGAAGCACTGTCTGCGAATAGGGATCATCCCAATTAGCAGGCGGTTCAACAAAGTCGCGCGTTGCTTCGGAGCTGGCGGGAGGTTCATCGGGCGGTTCAGTTTCTGCCGGTGTATCCGGCGTTTCTGCCGGTGTATCCGGCGTCGGGTCTGTAGTTGTTGCCGGTTCTGTCTGACATGCCGCAATAAATGACAATGCCAGCACAAGAGCCAATAGCAGTGCGATTGCTTTCTTCATAGTATCCTTCTCCTCAATAAAATTTTGTTTATGCTTAAACCACTTTTGGTTGGTTTACCAATAGATAGAGCAGGGGGCTTCTTAAAACTGGACATTACTAATTCAACTTTAATAAATAATTCCAATGCGTATTATAATGCAAACTCAATGCGACTGCAATAGAAAAAATAAAAATAAGCACGAATTTGGTGATTTCATACAACAGACTGCACGGAAAATGTGCACAATATACAAAAGTGTTGATTTTCCTTATTTTTTAGCAGAGGAATTTTGCTTCATCTATTTGACAAGTGCGAACTAATGTATTATTATATTTTTGAAAAAACATGAATTATATTACATTAGTTAGGCTGAATTAGTAATGGGACTCTATCCTGTGCACAATAATATAAAATCGCCGGAAACAATAGCGGCGCACAATAAGAAGCTTATATTGGATGCGCTGCGTTTTAGCGGGAATATGTCACGGGCTGATTTGTCGCGATATCTTGATATGAGTTTTCCCGCGATATCGTCCAATACAAAGGGACTGCTTGAGGCTAACTACATATTGGAAGTGGGAAGCGGAGATAACAGTTTGGGGCGCAAGGCTACGTTGCTTGCGTTCAACGCAAAGCGCGGGTTTGTGATTGGGGTGGATTTAGGGCGCTTTAAAATAAGGATGATGCTTGCGGATCTGCTTGGAAATGAAATACAAAGTACGGAGATTATCAATTCGGCGGCTTCCGACGGATGCGGGAATGAAAGCATAGCCCTCATCATCGATCAGGCTGAGGATATTTTAAAAAAATCGGGAAAGAAAAAGGAAGACATCCTATGCATAGTTATAGGTATACCGGGCATTATCAATGAGGGCGTGAGTTATCTTGCGCCATTCACCGAAAAGTATCTGGAGAGGGACATGATTGGCCTGTTAAAGAAGACCTTCGATGCGGATGTGATTTTGGAGAACTGCGTCAATTTAGGGGTAATCGGTGAGCAATGGAAAGGTGCGGGAATAGGTTACAGCGATTTGACATATATTGCATACGGCGTTGGGCTGGGCGCAGCTCATATTGTCAGCGGGAAGCTCTATACAGGCTCTAGAGGAGCTGCCGGTGAAGTTGGTTTTATGGTGACAGATCCTATGAACATCAGCAACACATATGATGAAGTAGGTTCACTTGAACAAACGCTGTCAATAAGCAAAATAGAGCAGTATTTAAAATCGGGTGATTTTGAGGAAGAATTGGTCAAATTGATTCACAGTTATAAAGAGGGCAATGACATGTATGCCCGGCTTATGATTGATGAAATTTCATTAAACTTTACCGTAATGTTGGTAAATGTGACGGCGATACTAAACCCTGAGGTTATAATAATAGCGGGGGGGTTAGGTTATAATCTGGGGAAACTGTTCCTGGACAAATGGCAGCAGACGCTTAGTAGACAGCTCCCATTTGTACCTAAGCTGGTGCTCTCCAAGCTTCATCACACAGAAACAATGCTTGGAGCAGTAATGACAGGAATAAATCATGTACATGATGAGTATATTTATTGAAGTGAGGCTTTGATGTGAAGTATTATGTTGGGGTTGACGGAGGTGGTACGAAAACAGCAATTAGTGCAGCTTCTGCTGATTCATCTGTTGTGCTCTCAGAAGTCACAAGCAGTGCATCTTGGAGGGAGTACGGAATATCTTATGTCGTAGAGACTATCCGTAAGGTGATTTCCGGATTTTCTTTAGGGGCTGACGGATATGTGGCTGGTATTGCTATGGGCTTACCGTGCTATGGCGAAAGTGAAGACGGCGAAAGAAAACTGGATGGAAAACTTAGCGAAGCGTTTTCCGGTATTCCGCTCTATATTACAAATGATGTAGAAGTAGGCTGGGCAGGCTCTCTTAGTTTAAAGCCGGGAGTGAATGTGGTTGCGGGAACGGGCTCTATAGCTTTTGGGAAAAACGAGCTTGGGGAAACAGCGCGCTGCGGTGGTTGGAGTGAGTTTTTTAGTGACGAAGGTTCTTGTTACTGGGTCGGTCGTAAGGTTTTGCAGTTTTTTTCAAAGCAAGCGGACGGGAGAGTGCAAAGAGATGAACTTTATGATATCGTGCGCGAGGAACTGGGCGTCAAAAACGATTACGAAGCGATTGATATAATTCACAGCCAGTATGTCACCAATCGAGACAAGGTCGCTTCATTGCAGTTTTTGGCAAAGAAAGCGGCTCTCATGGGTTCGCAGAGTGCAAATGCGCTGTACAAAGAGGCAGCCGGTGAACTTTGTCGTTTGGTTGCAGCTATCCGCGATAGACTGCACTTTGCAGAACAGCCATTCAGGGTTTCATACTCAGGAGGCCTCTTTAAAACCGGGCAGCTTTTGTTGCCGCACTTCTTTAACGGAATTGAAGCTGTAGGTGGAAAATCGGTAGCTCCTGACTTCGAACCCGTGTATGGCGCCCTTTTGCTGGCGTTCGAGAAAAACTTCCCGGAAGGGCTTCCGAGATTGAAAGAACGTTTGGAAAAAACGAAGATATAAGTTACATTTTATGGAGGTAGAGACATGGCAATTACTTACAAAGAGATGCATGATACGTTCAATGCATTGGAGAAAACCGCAAATTACATTGATGATAACTGGGCAAGCATAGAAGCATTTTTCAAGAGTAAAGACCGCTTCGTGTTTATTGGGTGCGGGTCGAGCTACAGCAATGCAAAGTCATTTGCTATGATATGCAACATGACCCCGGGAAAATCCGCTGTCGCTTTTGCGGCGGGGGATGTCCTGTTGCATGCAGCGCGTTACAAGAGTTGCATAGACGGAGCCGGTGTTGTTTTTATATCTCGCTCCGGACGCACCAGTGAGTTAATAATAGCGCTGGACGCATTGAGAGAACAAGGCTGTGATATTTCGGTTGCTGCATTAGTTTGTGCGGACGATACCCCTCTTGGAGAAAAAAGCGATCTTGTTCTGTCCACGCCGTGGGCTTTTGATGAAAGTGTGTGTCAAACGCGTTGTGTGACGAATGCATACTTTATGGCTGCGTATATCACGGCGAAGATTACTTGTAATAACGCCCTGATATCGGAATTGCGGATGATTGTATCTGAAGGACCGGCTTATATTGAAAAGGCTGAAACTCTGGCAAAAGAACTGGCAGTGCTGCCATGGACTCATGCACTGGTGCTTGCTGACGCTGAGCTTGAAGGTCTGGCTGAGGAAGGCGCGTTGGTGTTCAAAGAGGTGTGTCAGTTGCCGTCGAGTTATCATCATGTGCTGGACGTGCGTCATGGTCCGATGGTTATGGTAGGAAAAGATACTTTGGCGCTGGTCGCGCTCGGTACATCATGCAAACTTGAACTGGGATTGCTCAAAGATTTGAAAGTAAAAGATGCTCTGGTCGTTGCATTTTCTGACGTGCCCGCAGAGATTGAAGGCGTTTGTGTTTCCTGCTTTGGCAGACCGCTGTCACATATTGCAAAGGGTATACCCTTTATTATCTTATGCCAGATGGTTGCGTACTATAAGTCAAAAGAAACGGGAGCAGACCCGGATAAACCAACCGGTCTGGATCCATGGATTTCACTGTGAGGATGCGGTATATGGAAACAGAGCAAATGTCCGGAAAAATGCATCCGATTCAAGAGATAATTTCTGTGTATAAATCAGGCGCGCATACCGGCATATTTTCCAACTGCAGCGCAAATGAGTATGTGCTGCGTGCCGTAATGCGCAGATGCAAAGCGCTGGGGTTGCCCGCGCTTATTGAGGCTACGGCAAATCAGGTTAATCAATACGGCGGCTACACCGGACAAACACCTGAAGATTTTTATAAGTGGTGTCTTGGGCTGGCAAAAAGTGAAGGCTTTGACGAAGCGAAGCTTATACTGGGTGGTGATCATCTGGGTCCTTTGACATGGACACAGCATTGTGAAGCGGAGGCAATGGAGAAAGCTGAGAAGCTGATTTGCGATTATGTGCTGGCGGGTTTTACAAAAATACACATTGACACGAGTATGCGTCTTGCTGACGATGATCCCTCGTTGCCGCTTTGTGATGCTGTGATTGCCGGACGAGGCGCCAGGCTTTGCGCTGCGGCTGAGAGTGCATTTATGACAAGGCGTAAGGCGTATCCTAATGCTGTGCAGCCCGTGTATATTATAGGAAGCGAAGTGCCGATACCCGGCGGTGCGCAAGAGCATGAAGAACTTGGTGTTACGAGTAGTGAGAGCTGCCTTGCCACTATTGCCGCCTTTCGAGCGGCGTTTGCGGAAGCGGAACTTGCTGACGCCTGGGAGCGTGTTATAGCAATTGTGGTTCAACCCGGGGTCGAATTTAGTGAGGATGATGTCTTTGTCTATGATAGTCAAAAAGCAAAGCAGCTTTGCAGTTCGATTAGAGATGATAGGTTTATATTTGAAGGACACTCAACAGACTATCAGCCTCGTCCTGCGCTGCGGCAACTTGTAAGCGACGGGATTATAATCTTAAAGGTTGGTCCTGCTTTGACTTTTGCGCTGCGCGAAGCGTTGTTTGCACTTGAGAGCATTGAAAAGATTGCGCTTTGCGGGCAAGGTATTGAGTTGAGCGGGTTTGCCGGGGTGCTTGAAAAGGTTATGCTTGCTAAGCCGGAGCAATGGAATCGGCACTATCATGGGGATGAGCATAAGCTTTGGATAAACCGTGCTTTTGGGTTCTCTGACAGGGCGCGGTACTATTTGCCGGAGCAAGAGGTCAAAGAATCAATAGACAGACTTGTCAACAATCTGAATAAGCCTATCGCATTGCCGCTTTTAAGCCAGTTTATGCCGATACAATATGCCAGAGTGCGTGACGGCACTCTCGATAATAAGGTTGAAGATTTGATTATAGACAGGATAGGCGATTGCATTGACGATTATATTTACGCACTAATAGTGTAGCGTGTACGCTACACTAGATAAGCACTGCTTAAATCTGATTGACGCGATTTAAGCAGTGCTTTACCTTGAGCCTTTCCCGCTCCGCTGAACCTATACTTTTCTTAATGCGGCTTGAAGTCGTTCTTGTACTGTTTCGATTACTTTTATGCGGGCAAATGGCTTGTCTACGGCTTCAACGATTGTCCATGGTGCGTGTTCCGTGGATGTGCGGCACAGCATTTCATCGACGGCTTCTAAGTACCGACCCCATTTGTCGCGGTTGCGCCAATCCTCATCGGTTATTTTCCAGTTCTTTTCGGGTGTATTTGTGCGAAGCTCAAATCGTTTGAGTTGTTCTTCCGGATTGATGTGAAGCCAAAACTTAAAGAGCACGATTCCGCTGTCAACCAGTTGCTTCTCGAAATCATTTATTTCTCCGAAAGCGCGTTGCCAGTCAGTTGTGGTGCAAAATCCTTCGACTCGCTCTACCATAACACGCCCGTACCAACTGCGGTCAAATACTGTCAAATGTCCGGCTTTTGGTATCTTATTCCAAAATCGCCATAAATAGTGATGAGCTTTTTCTATGTCGTTTGGCGCACCGTAAGGTGCGACTTTGTAGCCGCGCGGGTCAAGCGGTGCAACGGTACGCTTAATCGCCCCGCCCTTACCGGCGGCGTCCCAACCTTCAAAAACCATGGCGGCGGGTAACCGCTGCTTGTACATTTCGTTATGTATTCGGGCAAGTTTATTTTGTGCTGTTTTTAGGCGTACGCTGTATTCTTTGCGGTCTAAGGCTTTGGTCAAATCGACATTCTCGAGTGCCGATGATGAGAGCGTCGGAAGCGTTGTTGCACAGTCCGTGTCAGCGCAGATATAGGCCTCGGTGATACCTATGCCGCAGTCACTGCCGTTTATATCACCCTGTACGACACCGGCATTGCTTTCGCCGCTATTACTGCTGATAGCGGCTTTGTTGCGTTTAGTCTGCACGAATCTCTCCATGGCCGCCAGAACTGTGCGGTATGCCTTAATATTTGCAAAACGACTGTCGTTAGCTTCAATCACGGTCCAGTGCGCGGCATCATGATTTGTAGCGTCTAGTATATGATCAAAGCGCGATAATTTTTTTTCATACTTTTGGTTTTGCTTTAAATCTGCGTTGTTGACGCGCCAGGCAGTATCCGGGTCGGCGGCAAGTGCTTTCAGGCGCTTGCTTTGCTCTTTCTTTGATACATGTAAAAAAAGTTTTATGATAAGAGTACCGTTGTCAACAAGTGTTTTTTCATATGCCTTGATATCGTTTATCGGATTGGCTAGCGCCGCTTCACTTTTTGTGTTGCCGCGTAACAGCGCCTGATACCAACTGCGATCAAAAATATGGATACGCCCATTTGAAGGAATGCGCTGCCAAAAGCGCCACATGTACGGACGCAGTTGTTCATCCTCGGTTCCTTTTTGAATGGTAAACACTTCAAATCCTCTAGGGTCGAGGTAGCTAATCAGTGAATTGATGCGTGAGCCTTTACCGGACGCACTCCAGCCCTCAAAGATGATAATTATGGGAATATTCTCATCTCTGCATGCCCGCTGCATCTCACTTAAGCGCATTCCGAGTTCGCTTATTTCTTTTTTGTAGTCCTCTTTTTCGAGCCTTCTTGATGTATCTACATGTTGAAGCATAGCAGTTTATGTCCTTTCAAAATGTGTTGATTTGACAATATTACTTTACCATAGCGGACACATACGTTCAATCCCTTTAAGCAAAATGTATTTTAATCATAAAACGGCAATTACTTGTGCTTGAAATAAAAATAGTATTATTATCCAAAAAACGGTTGTAAATAAAACTTTTATTTAGTATAATTGATGACAACATGTAAGAGTGGGGGTGAGGAAATCGATAAGCAGCTTAATGTTTTATTAGTTGAAGACGACTTGGAAGAGTGCAAGGCCTTTGCACAGTGCATTGAATCAGCCGGTGACGTCAGATTGGTTG
>Ga0209755_10007838_pt1 | contig 11521 bp, 15 predicted proteins | sample TergutCo191P1_FD_187301 | JGI IMG/M metagenome (GOLD analysis project Ga0209755, IMG submission 187301) | Cornitermes sp. P1 segment gut microbial communities from Petit-Saut dam, French Guiana - Co191P1 (SPAdes) (version 2) | ecosystem: Host-associated > Arthropoda: Insects > Digestive system...
TTCCGCAACGGAGGACACTGATGTTTCCGCCGCAATCATAAGAAAAGACGCGGGCGAAGCGGCGTTTAACGCGGCACTGCGCGCAATCGCCATGGTAACACAGCTTTCCCTCGCAAACTTTATTAACAGATAGGAGGACAAGATATGCGTATCACAAACGCAATGATGACTAATACGACATTAATGCACATAAACCGCAACATGCGTAACCTCGACAACATTATCCGCCAAATTGAGACGACAAAAAGAATCCAGCGCCCGTCAGACGACCCGATAATCGCAAGCCGCGCGTTGCAGTTCCGCACGTCCGCGACGGAAAATGCCCAGTTCAGGCGCAATGTTGACGGTGCGGTGGCGTGGATGAACGTAACCGAAGCCTCCATGAATAATATAACAAGGGACCTTTTAAGGCAGATTCAGGAATTAACCGTGGTGGGAGCGCACCAAACATATAATGTAAGCGAAATGCAAACCATCATAACGCAAATTTCCTCATTGTTTGAGGAATTGCACAGCGCAATGAACCAAACTTTTGCGGGGCAATATGTATTCTCGGGGTTCAGGACAAACGAGCCGCCCGTGTTTACGGCGCAAAACAACCGCAGTTTTATTATAACGCAAAATTTTAATGTCGCGGATATTTCCCGCGAAAAGGCTTTTCAACGACTGCCCAGCCCGGATTATGACGATTTGTTTTATTCGCGTATTACAGACATAAATGTTATCAGGTTGCCGTTTACGGGGCTTGATACGCCTCCTTTTACGCAGGTTGACGGGGTATTTCAGCCAATAGACTTGGTGCCCGAGAACGGTATCCATGTACCGGGTTTCCATATAAGGAAAATAAGCAGGACACATGAGGACGCGTATCGTCCGCTTGCGACGGTGGGAGACTTAGAGCCCCCGCTTGACCCAACCCACCCGAATTACGGTCAAGACGATATGCCCGTGCTTCATTTTATATACGAAACAGGCGAACTGGTAATGCACAACCAAGTGGCAAGCGACTTCCCAAGGGAGGGCGTAAGCGTCACCTACAGAAAAACAGGTTTTGCGCAAGGCGATATTAACCCCGCTGTGTTTTTTACGTCGCGGGAAATCGTGACGGACCCCGCGTCAATTTCAACCGAAGCCGGACAACGGATTTATGAGGTAACGGAATATCTGTCGCGCGCAAGCGGTGAGTTTGATGATACAGCAGGCGTTTATGTGTTTAGAATGAGACATGAAATGTATCAAGGCTTTACGGGGACAGGCACCGGGTTTCTCGGTACAGACCTGCCCTCGGGATTAACGCCGATGTTAAACGGAAGGCCCATTCCCGACGGAATGGCGGCGATGGATGGCGATTATTTAACTTTGTCCATCCCGGCAAGCTTTTTCCTGACAAATTCAAATGTCTCCATTACCTATCCTGTGGAAGCCGCCACTCCGGCGGCAGGCCGTGAATTAATGGAGGATTTAAGCATACAAGGCGCAAGGATTGTACGCGCGCTGACAGTGGGCGGTCCGACGGGCGTGCCCATCCCCCTTGACAGGGCTTGTTTTGATTTTTCATTTGACATGCACAACCAAGACATAAGCTTTGAGTTTTCAACAAGAACCTTCGTGCCTGTCAACACACTGGCAAAGAATGTTTTAACAGACAGGTTGCAGGCTGATTTGAAAAGGCTTGTGCAGTTTTCCAACGAAGTTACATTCACGTCCGCGGGCGAGTTGAGACAAATTTTCGAAGACGCGGGATACTCTGAGGAGCAAATTGTACAGTTTATGGATGAGCATAGCAGGTACGAATACCAAGCCGCGCGTGAAGCGCTGTATTCACAGTTCAACAACATGCTGTTTTTGATAAACCGCCATGTTGAAAACGCCACGCGGGAACACACTCTCCTTGGCTCAAGAATGGTGCGCATGGAACTTATGCAAGACAGACTGGAGCAAGACGAGGTAACTTTCGACAGACTTGTAAGCGACAACGAGAGTACGGACATGATACGCGCACTGATTTTACGGGCTTCCGCAGAGGCTGCCTTTATGGGTTCCCTGCGCGCAAACAGCGGAATTGTGCAAATGTCTTTAGCCAATTTTATTGGATAAGGAGGTGCTTGCGTGAAGAAAATGATGACCAAGCATTTTGGAGAGATAGAATACGACCCCGCCCGCGCCATAAGCTTTCCGCAGGGCATACCGGGGTTGCCTGAGGACACTGAGTATTTACTGATGTCTGAGAACGCAAACGAGGATACATTTTTCTGGCTTCAATCATTGCAAAACGGTGATATTGCTTTCACTTTAATGAATGTTTACGATGTTATTCCAACGTATGACCCCAAGGTGGACGAGGAACAGCTGGTTGACCTTGGCGAAATAGGCGACAACAATTTGGAGATTTACAACATTGTTGTAATCCCCGAATATGTGCGACATATGCGCGTAAACCTGAAAGCACCCGTTGTAATAAACAGCGTGGCGGGCTTGGGCAAGCAGGTTATCTGCACAAACGAGGATTACCCCATAAGATATATGATTTTTGAGGAGCTTGAGCGCGCCCGCAAGGAAAAGGCCGCCATGAGAGCAAATGCTGGCACTGACACGTAAAAAAGGCGAATCAATAATTGTCGCCGACAATATCGAACTTGTCGTCCTCGGCATTTCAGGCGAGCAAGTGCGACTGGGGATTATCGCGCCCAAGAACATCCCCGTCCACAGAAAAGAAGTATTCGAACAACTCCAAGCAGAAAACGTAGACGCCTACCAAAACCTAAACGTCGCCGCGTTGAAGAAGTTGGGGATAAAGAAGTAGCGCAGAACGCGAGATGAGTGAGCGTATGTAATAATATAAAGGTTATCAAAATGACGAAAAAGCAGGCGACCGCAGGTCTCCCCTACACAGGGGCAACCTGCGGTCGCCTGCTTTTGAAACCCCAACAACCCCCACCCGGGTTTTCGTAGGGGCGAACTGTGTTCGCCCGCTGTTGAAATCGCATTTTGGTACAGCCCTTTCAAACAAACACGGACACAGATTGTCCGCTTCATGCCGCGAATATAACAGCTTTTTCGTATCTGGGTTTCGAAATGAAAGAGTATTATATCAACGCGATTAAGAATGAAGATACCACGTTGGCAAATTTGCTATTCGAGGGAAGTGAGTTTAGGTGCTTTAGTTTGAAATTAATGTTTGAAACACTAGACACCCATAGAAAGAACATGCCTTTTTTGAACACGTCGATTGTCAAGTAAAGTTGAACCAATCAAACTCACCGCCCTGCGATGACGTTATTTGTCATGTGATAACTTGCGGGGAGGTATGTAGTGAATCCCTCTAAACCCAAGTATATTGTTCTTCAATGTTTGGGTTGCATTCTCGCTTGAACGGGATTTAATTGTGTATGTAATTTGGAGAGGGTATGCGTACATGGAAAATAAAAATCACAATTCTGTTGTTCACCCCTTTGAGCCTATTTCAAATGAAAATTCGCGCATATTGATACTTGGAACTATGCCCAGCGTTCAATCGCGCAAAGCGGATTTTTACTATTCGCACCCTCGTAATCGTTTTTGGCAGATGATTGCAATGTGCCTTTGCCAACCGGTACCCCAATCCATCGCAGATAAAACAAAACTGTTATTGGCAAATGGAATTGCACTGTGGGACGTATTAGCAAGTTGTGAAATATCCGGTTCGGAGGATGCGTCTATACGCAATCCTGTTTATAATGATATTGCAATACTGATAAGCGGAAAACCTATCCAAAAAATATTATGCAATGGCAAAAAGGCATACAGCTTCTGCACTCAACTGGAACTTAATGCTCGACTATTATGTATGCCGTCCACCAGCCCGGCAAACGCCGCTTGGGATTTAGAGCGATTAACAGAAGCATGGAAATTGGAATTGACATAGGGGAAATCGCAAATGAAATTTGACCGCTTGCGGGGCATACCCATGTGTGTTCCCATAGGACAGACACAAAAATTCAAAAAAACATGCCGTCAATGATGGGCGAACAATTTATTTCTGAATGGGAGGCAGCAAAATGACAGAATACATCACAAGCATGAGAAAACATATCGGGCATGAAAGATTGTTAATTGTTGGCGCAAGTGTATTTGTCCATAAAGACGGCAAACTTCTCCTTCAAAAACGAATGGACAATGGGTGCTGGTCTGACCACGGTGGTTGTTGTGAGCTTGGCGAAACTGTAGAGGAAACAGCAAGGCGTGAACTGCATGAAGAAACCGGGCTTGTCGCCAACACATTGGAACTGCTTGGAGTATTTTCCGGCAAAGAATTGTTTTACACATACCCAAATGGTGACATGGTCAGCAATGTGAATATTGCTTATTTGTGTGATGATTTTTCCGGCGAATTAAAATTCCAAACGAATGAAACGACAGACCTTCGCTGGTTTGGGCTTAATGAGTTTCCGGAAAATATATCAACACCTGTAAAACCCGCATTACAGCGATGCATTGATGTTTTGAACACGCGATTAAATATGAAGGTACGGTTCGAAGTTGTCCGTATTGATGAGCAGTTCAGAAAGCAAGTAGATTGTTTAGTAGTAGAAAATTGGGCTGGTTCTCATGTTGTCACAAGAGGAGTTCTTCACGACACGCGAATACATCCCGGCTTTGTAGCAATTGCAAATGGAAAAATTGTCGGTTATGTTTTATACCATATATTGAATTCCGATTGTGAAATAACGGTTTTGGAAAGCATGAATGAAGGACAAGGAATAGGCAGGGCGTTAGTAAATGCTGTGGTCGAAGCCTCCAAAAATGCCGAATGTCGTCGTATATGGTTAGTTACGACAAACGATAACACCCATGCAATTAGATTTTATCAGAAAATTGGGTTTATTCTTAAGAATGTCCACATAAATGCAATAAATGAGTCGCGAAAACTGAAACCACAAATCCCGCTGGTTGGATGTGACGGTATCCCTATTGCACATGAATTCGAATTTGAGATGAGGCTTGGAAAATGAATGTCAGATTAATGACAATTGCTGATTACGAGCGGGTTTACACGCTGTGGCTGAATACAACAAACATGGGACTAAACAACATTGATGATTCAAAAGATGGCATAAATAAATATCTTTTGCGTAATCCTGACACTTGTTTTGTTGCAGAAAAGGACGGCGTTATTATTGGCGTTATTCTTGTGGGCATGACGGACGCAGGGGATATATTCACCACACAGCGGTCGCACAAAATGAACAGGGGCATGGCGTTGGTGCTTCCTTGGTAAATGCCGCGCTGGTTGCACTTGAAGGCGAAGGCATATCAAAAGTCGCTCTTGTTGTGTTTGAAAAAAACGAAAAAGGCAATGCGTTTTGGGGGAAACAAGGCTTTACAACAAGACAAGATTTGGTTTATCGCAACAAGGCAATCGCAAACTTGACGAGGATTGACACATAGCAAAGGCAGTGGAAATTCAATGTTTGATTTAAAAAAGCTACCCGAAAATATATCGAAAAAAACTGCGGGGTTATCATGGAAATATGATGATTCAGGCCGGTCTGATTCTGATGTACTATTATTTGACGAGTTGGTTCTTAAAATCGAGAAAACAACACGTTCTTCTGAACAAGAAAGGATGTTGTTGGAGTGGCTTGAAGGTAAACTTCCCATTCCGAAAGTCATAGCGTTTGAAACTTGCGAAAATTACAGTTTTTTGCTTATGTCAAAAATGCCCGGTGAAATGGTCTGCACAGGAAATAGCCTGAAAAACATGGAGAAATCTGTGATTGCGATAACAGACGGTTTGAAAGCAATGTGGAAAATTGACATTTCAAACTGTCCTTTTAGCGAAACAATTTCTGACAAATTGGCATATGCGAAGCAAAATATTGAAAACAACCTTGTGGATGTAAATGACTTTGACCCCGAAACACTCAACCAAGAAGGTTTTTCAAATGCAAATGATTTATTTGATTATCTTAATCGTAATCGCCCGAAAGAGGATTTAGTTTTTTCTCATGGCGATTACACTTTTCAAAATGTTCTTGTGTCGGGATATAATATCACAGGATTAGTGGATTGGGGCAGAGGAGGAATAGCCGACCGTTGGCAGGATATTGCACTCATTTATCGACACTTAAAAAATCGGCATAAAAAATATGGACTTTATAGCGAGCGAGATTATCAAAATTACAAATCGTTGTTCTTTAGTGAATTGGGACTTGAACCGGACGAAGAAAAAATCCGTTATTTCATTTTAATGGATGAGCTATTTTAATTAATACGAGGTGGCTATAAATGACATCACAAGAAATGCTCCGCATTGTGCAGTTTTTCAAATGATAACGATGGGAAAATCAATTTATAAGTTTGAAGGATTCAGAAACGCGCTTCAATATGATGCCAACCACCCTCGCCCGGATATCTTGGTAATCCTTGCAAAAAAAGATGATTTAGTTGTTGGCATGGCAGGTGCAAGCGAAGATTGTTCTCGTATGTGGCAAATTGGAATTGACGTTTTATCGGAATACCGAAACCACGGGCTTGCGGCATATCTTGTAAACCGGCTTACATTTGAGATTTTGAACAGAGGATATGTTCCTCATTACGGTACATCTCCTTCTAATATTGCCTCCCAACGTGTAGCACACAGGGTAGGTTATTGCCCTGCATGGGTTGATGTGTTTAAGGGAAGATTTGATGGACTGTAAGTATCACCAATTTTTTTTAGGCATGGAGTGTGAAACATAAATGGATTCTGCGAAAGATTATGTGAAACTCGTACAAGAACCTTGGGGGAAAATATTTTATGACTTGCTGTTTATACAGCTTGATTTACCACCTTTCCCCAAGCTAAAAATTCTTGATTTTGGTGCAGGGCTTGGCGTAACTTCTAATTATTATGCGAAATGGCATGAAGTGGTTGCTGTAGAACCGAACAAAGAAATGATAGAAAACCGCCGCACAGATAATATGTACACAATTATTCATGGAGGCGTTGAGGTTGTAGCCGGGTACGAAAACAACTGCTTCGACATGGTTTTGTGCCATAACGTCCTTGAGTATGTTGAAGAAAAAGAATCTATAATTGCTGAACTTATGCGTGTGTTAAAATCCGGCGGCGTATTATCACTTGTAAAACATAATCGTGTTGGCAGAGTCTTTCAAACTGCCGTTTTTAAGAATGACCCCAAGAAAGCGTTGTCCCTGCTTGATGTGAATGCCAACGACAAGAGCAATTATTTGGGTACGCAGTACATTTACTCAAATGATGATGCCGCTAAAATGGTAGAGAAATATGGTGGAACTGTTGGCCGAATATTAGGAATGAGAGCGTTTTACGCCCTTGGGCAGGATAATGCCGTAAAATATGATGATGAGTGGTATCAAAACATGGTAGCCTTGGAAACCGCTGTTGCAAGCATTGATGAGTACAAAAAGGCGGCATTTCTTAGCCATTTGTTGGTTAAGAAACAGTGATAAAAACTTGTTGTGGAGGGAAATAATTGTGAATAAAGAACTTTTTACAGGCAAAGCGGAATCATACGCAAAAGCGCGACCGGGGTATCCCCAAGAAGCGATGGATTATATTTCAACGCTTATTTCTGTTGATGCAGTAATTGCCGACATAGGCGCAGGAACAGGAAAATTCACAGAGCAACTTGCCGTGCGTGGGTACAAAATATTTGCTGTCGAGCCAAATTCTGATATGCGTGAACAGCTTGCTGTTTCACTGGCAGCTTTCTCCAACACAACAATTGTACCAAGCCCTGCCGAAGCCACCACACTTCCAAATCAAAGTATAGATGTTATAACTTGCGCCCAAGCTTTGCATTGGTTTGAACCGGATGCGTTTAGGGCTGAATGCATCCGGATTGGAAAGCCCGGTGCGATAGTGATTGCAATATATAACAACACGCCGGGAGGTAGCAGTATGACGCATAGTAAATCGTCAACCGATGTATTTTTTGCAAACCCAACTGTGCGAGAATTTCCCAATCCTATTTTTTACACCAGAGAAAACTGGGTTGCCTACATGACATCACATTCCCATGACCCTCTGCCAACGGACTCCAATTATGCCGAGCATATTGACAAAGTAAGTGCAATTTTTGACCGTGAAAATGTGGACGGATTATTACGCCGTGATGTGATTACAAAAGTATTCAGCGAAAAAGTTGGTGTGTGAATATGGGAATCACATGCAAAAAACTTTGGATTATACTTATACAGCGAGACATGATAAAAAAGACCTTCTATGTGTTGCATTAGAAGGTAAAGGAGCATTCGTTTTCGAGATATATTAGAACGTACCGGATTAACAGAGGCATGGTACGCTTGGGAACATCTCGCTTATGTTGATATCGTTATCCCACTCGTACCAAAGACCGAAACGGATAACCTTATCCGCTTGCCCCTTGTCAATTCCTTTTAATTTTGCCGTAAAATTACTTATCCCCTACCACTCACACAGCAAATAATCTATACTGCACCCCTTAAATAGTCGCGCAAGACCGCGCAGTTTTTCTGCGGGAATCGCTTCGCGCCGGGATATCCAATTGTCCAATTCTTCCGTGGAAACCGCCAAGTGTGATGCCATGTTAGCCTTGGTCATATGCCGACGCAGGCGCTCAACTTCAATATTAAAGAACATCTAATAACCTTCTTCCGTCCATATGTTCGACACGCAGATTATCACACACGCCTTACATAAAGTCAAGAACAAATGTTCTTATTGGAATCGGCATAATCACATTGCTACTTTTATATTTATGTCTCCTCCCGAAAAAGCATATTCCGGCTCCACGCCTGCTTCATTACATAGGTCAAGGTAATCATCAACGGCACCTTGAAAATCGGACTCAAGTTCATCAAGGCTAAAACCTTGGTATGAAACAAGGCTGTCAATTCCAACAACTTGCCCAAAAAGAATACGGTCGGAAGAAGAAAATTCGACTGAACCATAAAATCCTTTATACTCCATAAAATTGTTCAAATCAGCCCCTCCTTTTCAAGGGATTTCAATATTTGGCGAACCTGATATTCATAAAATTCCTTATGCGGGTGCGGTTTGTGAATAACTATACTCTTTTTTCCTTTTTGGAATCGTGTCCGTGAACCGCCTGTTTTTCCTTTGCTTATTATTGAATACCCAAATGATTCAAGTAACGTTTTTAACTCGTCAAACGTAAAATCCTTTGGGATGCTTTGCAGTCGCGCTAAAAGTTTGTCTTTACGCCCCAAAAAATCACCTCTCCGGTTCATTATACTGTATGTAAAAATTATTTCAAGTTGCCGCAACCAATGAACAAATGTTCTCATTGCCAAATGACAACTCGTGTAATACACTGGGGGTAAAGGGTGAAAATTACACGCGCAAAATATTGGAGGAATGGTTGCTATGATATCTGACAGGCTTCGTTTATTGCGGAAGGAAAAAGGACTCAGCAAGCGTGACCTTGTTGCGAAGCTTCCGCTGAATTACAGCACATACGCAAATTATGAATCCGGATTTCGGGAACCGAATTCGGAGGTGCTTCAATTGCTGGCGCGTCATTTTGGTGTTAGCATTGATTACTTGCTGGGTGTAAGTGATAATCGGAAAAAAGCGGATGAAATTGCTATTTTGAATGAGGAAGAACATGATTACATCACAAAATACAGAATGCTTGACAGCCATGGACGTGAAATAATCCAAACAATCTTGCAAATGGAGTTGGAGCGCATTAATTTCAGCGAAACGGCACGGGCAGTGGTGAAGGACTTGCAAAACACGGACGACCAATGGGTTGTGTTGCAGGTGTATCAGCAGGAATCCGGTGCGGGGCTTGGCAGTTATTTGAATGACAAAAGCGACGCGGGCTCTGAGTTTATGAGGTTTGAAGCGACGTCCGTAAGCAGGAATGCCGACTTTTGCGTTAAGGTGACAGGGGACAGCATGGAGCCGAAAATTCGTGACGGGGATATTGTTTTCGTAAAATCCGTCCCAAAAGTCGAGCCTGACAATGTTGGTATTTTTATATACGAAGGCGAATTGATGTGCAAGCGATTGCGATTGGATTTGAAAAAACAGGCAATTTTCATGGAATCATTAAATAAATCCTACGCCGCAAAAAATATCCAAAACCCCGATAATCTGCGAACAGTAGGACTTGTTATAGGCATTGCGCAATAATTTAAATAAAACGGGTAGCGATAATTAATCCCCCAAAAACAAGCATAACGGCAAGCGCGAAAATGTCCATGGGCGACATTTTCATCGCTTTCATTTTTGTGCGGTTTACATCCCCCCTGTAGCAACGCGCCTCCATAGCGGTCGCAAGTTCATCCGCGCGCTTGAACGCGGAAATAAACAGGGGGATAAGAATTGGGATGAGGTTCCGCGCCCGTTTCAGCAGGCTGCCTGTTTCAAAGTCCGCGCCTCGCGCTTTTTGCGCTTTCATTATTTTATCAAGTTCATCTGCCAATGTGGGAATAAACCTCAGTGCAATAGTCATCATCATCGCGATATCGTGCGCGGGTACTTTAATGCGCTTTAGCGGGGAAAGCAACGCTTCAATCCCGTCCGTAAGTTGGATGGGGGAGGTGGTCAGCGTCAAAATTGAGGAACCGGTAATCAGCAGCACAAGGCGCAAAACCATCTGAAACGCCATTAATATACCCTCGGTGGTAAGCCTGAGGAAACCAAAACTGAACAAAACGGTGTCGCCCGGCGTAAGGAACAGGTTTATAAACGCCGCGAAAATAAGTACAAACATAACGGCGCGCAACCCGCGGAACAACATCAGCGGCGGCACTTTCGAAATTTTTATGATAACCGCGATAAACACAATCGCAATTCCGTATGCAACAAAATGGTTGGCAAAAAGCAAAAATGTAATATACATAATAACGCCAAGAAGTTTTGCCCGCGCATCCAAGCGGTGAATGAAGGAATCTGTGGGGTAGTATTGCCCTATGGCTATACGGGTCATTGCTTCACCCCATTTCCGATAGAGGCGATGGACATAATAGCGTCCGCCGCGTCTTTTACCGAGAATATTCCCGTGGGCAGGCTGGGGTTTATTTTGTTTAGCCGGGTCATTAGGCTGGAGATTTGCGGTACGTCTAGGCCGATTCCTTTTAGCATTTCGTCTTGGGCGAAGACTTCGATTGGTGTATCGTCGCATATTAGCCGGCCTTGATTCATCACTAGGATTCTGTCGGTAAGACGCGCGGCATCATCCATGCTGTGGGATACCAGTATTACAGTCAAACCAAGCGTGGTATGCATGTGCTTGATTTGCGAAAGGATTTCATCCCGGCCGCGCGGGTCAAGCCCAGCCGTCGGCTCGTCCAGAATGAGGATTTCCGGATGCATTGCAAGAACCCCCGCTATAGCCGCGCGGCGTTTTTGTCCGCCGGATAGCTCGAAGGGGGATTTTAAGAAATGCTCTTCATCAAGGCCAACCACTTCCAGCGCGGCCTTAGCGCGTTTTTCTATTTCCTGCGCAGGAAGACCCATTCGCATTGGGCCAAAGGACACGTCCTTAAACACGTCGGATTCAAAAAG
>Ga0209755_10007839_pt1 | contig 11520 bp, 8 predicted proteins | sample TergutCo191P1_FD_187301 | JGI IMG/M metagenome (GOLD analysis project Ga0209755, IMG submission 187301) | Cornitermes sp. P1 segment gut microbial communities from Petit-Saut dam, French Guiana - Co191P1 (SPAdes) (version 2) | ecosystem: Host-associated > Arthropoda: Insects > Digestive system >...
TATTAACTATAATAATAATAATAATAATAATAATAATAATAATAATAACTATAATCATTAACTATAACTGCCACTGAAGCTGGATCATGCTTGGGAAGCTAACAATTCCTCAGCTAACTAAGAAATGTTCTGCAGTGTATGGACACCGACCGGCCATTCCTGTGCTAACAGTACCTCGTCACTTGCTCATGTCATGAACAGCATAATCCAGTCCCGCACACTATTTCAACAAGAATTCTAAATCGCGTAATTAAGAAATGTCAGAAGCGCTAATTGTCCTCCTACACTCGGCACAACATTTCTTTTTCACGGATTTCCCGTCCCTTCACAGAATTACTTCTAAACTTTTTGACATACCTTATGAGCCCTTGTACTGGGAATTAGCTCCTAATACATGATAAAACAGACGCTCTAAATCATTACAACTCGAGCCAGATTAAATTTGTCCTAGAATCTGTTGAGACTTTCATTTGGCTTCAATATGTTGCTGAAATTTACCATTTTCAAACAGTAACACTTCATTTACTAACACTGAAAATTGTACATATGGTGAAACATGATGCTCTAAGAAGTGCATACAGTTCAACAGAATAAGCAGTATATTCTAAAGATAGTCACAGGCTAGTGTGTTGGAATAAACCTTAGGATATATATTTCAAAGTATTGTGGTGCACTAATTATATTGCAAGTTAATAATATTTATTCTCGGATCCACTGTTGTACAGATCTACCAAACAGAAACAATACCCCACAAAGTAAATGCGTTTGTCCAGTGCAAGTCCATATTACGGACGCAGCGTCTAGTGCTAAGACGTCTGTGTGGTTAGATATTACCCGGTCATGCAGGCGGCAGATACGTAGTAACAGCGTGTCAAATGAGACGTTGTTCATCAAGTTCTTCATCAGAACTCTGTGTGTGTGTGTGTGTGTATGGAAAGCATGAACAAGCGTACAGCTAACTGGTCTAAATTTAATATACTGTAAATCAGGTACATCTTGAGCCAGGGACGAGCGAGCACACTAACCTACTGGAATTTGCATCGTATCTCATTATATTTGAGTTCTTTCTCTCCAAATTATTTTTACTCTTGGAAATCAGTGGTATTCCTTTTAGGCGCGTCTGCAGTATTGAGAAAAGCGACCATTAGCTTCGCCGTGTCTGTGTGTCTGTATATCCGCACTGAACACCTCGGCTCCCATTGGAGGGATTTTCATGAAATTTAACATTTTAATATTTTTCGAAAATCTGTCCAGGAAATTCAAGTTTCATTAAAATCTGACAAGAATAAGGAGTAGTGTATATGAAGGCCTATGAATTCTTGTTAGAGTGAGAAATGTTTAAGCCAAAAGTTGTGGAGAAAACCAAAACACATGCGTTATGTTCAATAACTTTTTTTCCCCCGAATATCGTGACATTTATGACATAATGTGGAAAAATGTGGTGGAGACGGACAGGCCAATGGCGTATGTGCTTTGCATGCTGAGTAACTAAGCTAAAGAGACACTCAAAATATGGAATACTTATTGCTTTTCCACGGCAACAGTGGTTACGCGAACGCGCCTCAATGTTGTGCTGTACACCCGGGGCTTATTTTGTTTGTTCCCGTACCATCAGTATCAATTTATGTATTCTTCCTAATTTCTCTTTTCCTACTCCAACATATTTTATTGGCCTTCTGCCATCACCCCTTTATGTTTCACGGTTGGTATAACGTAGTGAAATTTTGAGCACAATTTGAGGTATAAAATTTGGAATATACTTTTCAAAAATCAAGATTTAACACTGGATGGATATGTTAGATTTCATACGTTACGCAATTCAACACTGTAACCGTACGGGTTTGAGTCTATTGTAGAGGAACGAGGATACATAAATTAATGAGATCGTTAGATTAAGTAAATTCATATACAGACTTTATATTTTTGTTACGGATGATTAGATAAACCAAACCATAGGCCGCGTATAATGCTTTAGAAGGAGAGAATAAGTGACTAGCATCTACTGACCAGGCAGGATATGGGGGAGAAACGACGTTAACGAGGTACAGTGCAGCAGATATTTTGGTAACAGCAAGAGGATGTAACTTGAGAACCTGGAACGACCTATGAGAGCTTGTTGAAATCGAAAATTTAACCAATTGCAACAATCGGATTTTGCTCAAAATTTAAACGGACGCCGCGGGCTCAGCAGTAGGATTCCTTCAGTCAGAGAGGACGCGACAACTGCATATCTCATCCGGATTATTAATAAACAATAGCCAAAATTTGAAATTGAGCGTTGAACGTGACCAAAGTACGATGAAGAGACGTGTCTTAAGTGCTTATACCTGATGTGTTAAATTCGTCCTCGAAATTTAGAATCATCCTAAAGGAAAAATTATGTGTCAGCTGGACTTACCTATATGCGGAAGCATCGGGTGTCTGATTAGGTTTGCTGCAGTGCCATGAGACAATAGGTATCATAAAGAAATTAAAATACATAACTGTGTGTGATAACTAACATTTATTTATTCAAGTAACTAACTGTAAACTTATTTCTTCTGGCTGTTCATTCAATACCAAGGACTGTGTACAGATGCCTCTGAACACATCCCCGTAGATTCCCTCAAGCAGAACTCATGACTCTACCAACTCTACCAACTCCTACATATCTGTATCCTCCTAATTATCATATCAATTACAAGAATTAGGGCAGATGAACGGGACATAACATATTGGTCCAAATTTTAACCCTTTAAAAAGACAGGTGAGAATGAACCATAGCCTATAGGTATATTCAGTAAACCAAACCTACACCTTTGAGGTTAAGTGTGAAACCATCTGAGGGACACAGGAAATCACATTGAATGGCACTGGTTTGGTGGTGCAAACAGAAGCATGTGATTGGGTGCACAAGATGATGACACTGGAAGACTGGAGGAGCTTTCAATCCAGTCACATGGAGGAGTCAAACCCAGTACCCCTACCAAAAATAAAGACATTATTTTTGAAAGATGGACAATGAGTGTTGCAGGCATTACTTGAGGTGTTACAGGAAGTTCTGGAGTCATGGGATACCCTGCACATAGAAGGAGAGCAGGCATCGATTCCCAAGACCCAGCTGATCATGCAACTACAGGCTCGGCAGAAAGAAATCGACACTCAGCTCTATGCGATATTGCCTCAGCAATGTCAGGAGTCGTGCTAGTAGCAGTTACTGTGATGCTGGTATTGGCACAAAAGAGGACTCTGGCTAACTTCCGGCTAGAGACAGAGTTAGCACTCCTGTAGACAAGGAGGGAGGAGGTCCAGCAATGTCTAATGTCGACCAGGAACAAAGAACTCTGCACCCAGAATCCCAGTTTAAGACAGCAATTACGTGTAAAACCTGTGTCAAGAACTGGACGAGATGTAAATATTCTAAATATGAAAGAAATTGTATATGTTGTAAACCATGAATGTAAATACTGAAGAAATTGTATGTAATCTTAAAAGATTATTCCTAATTTTTAAGAGTGAGGTGACTGTCATGTGTAAGAGAGGTATTGTCATATGTAAGCAGTAGCTTGACAGTTTAATTTCACAAACGTCGCAATGTCATTTCACATTTCCAAAGACTTAGACTTCAAACCCGACGATAACTGCGTGTCACCCTTAGGTCAGACAATAAGGGGACAGGCAGGTATCAACTTTATTGTTAAGGCAACTTGACCCCTGACCTGAAGTAGTAGTCTAACCCCCGGACCCAGAGGGAAGATATTATATTTTTCCCTAAAAACACTATTTTTAATTAGAATCTTTGTAAGCCAAGTCAGTGTCTGGATCTTAATGAGTAAAGGTAATGTTCAGTTTAACTACTTGTTTCCCAAGACTGATGGGGCACTCAAACTGGAAGCAAGCAGGTTAGAACTGTCACTACCTCTAGGAAGTCAGCACAATAAATTCTGTTGTTTCTTCTCAACTGCTGCACAAATTATCACCACATTTACACAACACACTCATTGCTTCCACTTGGCAATATTCACTTTAGTACCTGCCCAGGTGGGAATGCACTGTCAGTTCCCAACCTGCAGATACATCACTGTCCGCAAGGAACAACTCCGCCCCCTCTGAACAGATTTTCATGACATTTGATATTTTAGTATTTTTTTGAAAGTCTGTTGAGAAAATTCAGGTTTCATTAAAATCCGACAAGCATAACAGGTATTTTACATAGAGACCAATGCATATTTTTCTTCATATCTCATTCATTTCTTCTTAGAATGAGAAATGTTTCCAATAAAAGTTGTAGGGAAAATCCAAACACACACTGTGGGTTCAATAACGTTCTTCAAAAATTGTTCTGTTTATGAGGTAATGTGAAAAAATACTGTAGAGCTGGACAGGCCACAGATGACAATATGATGCACGCAAATTGTGTGCTGGATAGCTAAGGCTATACATACACACTCTGAATATATAATACTTATTTCTTTCCCTCAGCAACAATGATTGCATGAATGCGCCTCATTGTTACATAATACATACAATGCCTGTCTAGTTTCCTCTCTTCTTTTTTATGATGATCTGAGTTGTGGTTTGTGTCTCTGATTGTTTAATTCTTTTCCAATCAGTTTCTATACCTACTTCTATATCTATTTTTTCATCTATTTCCTTACCTTCATTTAAATATACTTGTAGTAGTCTCTCCAACACAAGTTGGTATTATTATATACAGTCCAGGTCCTGTAAAGTATCCAGATCCCACTTAATCTTTCGTTCTCCTTTATGTTTATACAAATTTGATAATTTTTCTATCAAAACTGCGGTCATTAAAAATTGATCAGTATCACAATTTAGTTATCTTTGTGTTTTAACATCTATTACATGAGTAGATGAGACATGTTGTGATGACATGACAATATCATCTATCTGATTCACTTGACATATACCTTCTCATCCAGGTACCTTCTGGGTTTCTTTCTGGATAATCCTGTGGTCAAAACAAGTCCTCATTATTATTAGTTCTTCATTTGCACAAACAAAGATAATAGATTTGCACCAGTGTCACTATGTATGGTGTATTCACTTTCAACTTGTGCTCAATCATTGTCTCTACCAATTTTAGAGTTAAAGTCATTCAGAATAATTCGCATATCATACTATGGTATCTGATTATATTTAGACAGGAGGTCATAGAATTCTTCTTTTCTCTTTCGCTTCTTTTTCTTCTGTAGTTGCATGAGCAAACACAACAGTGAGGTTTCTGAACCTTCCTTCGAATTATATTTTACAAAGTCTTTCACTAATTGGTTAAAAATCTAACAATTTTTTACAATATTTTTATTAATCACAAATCCTGTACCAGTTCTGGTTTTAGGCCTGATGGAAAATAGTGAATAATCTTTCTTAATTACATGTCCCTTTCTTTTCCACCGAAGCTTGCAGAGCTATGATAATAACTAGATTAATGCTCACTGAAAATTCAGAAGGAAGTTTCTTCATATGTTTGTTATATAAACATATGTATCTTTACTTCCTTCATTCCTGTCCACCATATTCCTTCTCCATTCTTGTCACTCTACTGTCATTCACTTTCCCTTTCTTCCTTTTCTTTATGATAAACAGCATCATAAACATTATACTTAACAAACAGTTGCAGGAGAATAATGGTGAAAAATATAACCTATTCTTTTTAATAATTACATTATTATAATATAAATATGTTAATTATTATAGACATGAAAGTATGAAAACTCATCTTACCGTATGGCATGTCACAGCCATTTGACAATTAATGTCACTTGTCAGACACTGAAAGTACCTACAGTAAAAACCGGTTTATTTAGCATTTCAAAGACCAAAGGTTTGTCAGACATCACAGTTTCATAGATATTAGAAAACCATACTTACTGTGTAACTTAGGGTACCTAACAACCTCATGGAGATATCTAACCATTTAATTTGTCATTTCATGCCTTATCCCAGGCCTGGCAAAAATTTTGAAGGTATATACCCAAATATTACATAAATTTTGAAGAAATTATTTCATGCACCCTTCGGAATTTTAAAACGCAAACTAAGATCTTTGAGTCCTACACAATTATTAATAGATATTCCCCCCCCCCCACCCCCCACCCAAGGCACTTTGAACCTATACTGGGGTTAACGCCTCCCCTTACGGGGCTTCGTGATCACACTCACTGGACACACTACACTTCCGGAGGACCTCTCTGGATGAATGATCAGTTATTAATTACTGCATTATTATTATTATTATTATTAATGCATATTATAATTAATGCATAGTATAATTATTATATTACATTTCTAATAAAGTCCTTCTCGAAAAATGTGACAAGAAAGAAAATGTGGGAGTACCAGGGCTGCTACTACTTCCTGTGTGAAAAGATTTTTAAAACATTTTGTCCAATGTCACATATTCACCCATTCATTGCCAGGCCAGTGCCCCAGTAATAAATATCCAGCTACCACTCCACACTACTACTGATTTGTGTAAAAATGTTTCACTCACAGTATTATTTGGTAGTAACATTAATTCATATACACATCCATGCAGTCTGTATATATACATATTTGTTCTTCACAACACAGGCAAGCCTTGTTATATGCCAGGGATACGTTCCTGAAAGTGTTGCGCAAATCGATATCACGCAAACTGAACACAAAATTTCCATTTAAAAGAGTGTATTTCTAAGGGGTTAGGGGATTAACAACCTCATCCTACACAGTGTATGACTATACCACTAGTGCACACATGGACCTGTAGAGTACATATGTACTGTATACACAGTATACATACATTTCTGCACAATATATGTATTTATTCCTTATGCAATAAACATGTAAAAGACTCACATCTATAGTTTTTGGTACTGTTCATTTCAACAGGACTGTGATAGACTTGCTAAACAAACACTTTAGTCCCTGACTTAGCATTTTCTTTAATTCCAGCAGTATTATCACATATCTTACATATGCTAGCATAAGCAAATCTAACATTATGGCATATGTCAGCAATTTGTTCACCTTTTTCAAGGCAGCTTATTACATATAATTTCTCTTGAATAATCATTGGCTTTCGCCAATTTTTTCACTTGGATTGCACTAGGTGATGTATAGTTATGTTTCTTACTCACATCGGTAAGAAAAGCCAATGTTGTAGAAGAGGAAACTAGATGAAGCGCAGCATTACAACACTAACGTAATCAACCCATACACATGACTGATATCATGACAGTGACGTAAATTTCTGCTAGTCTCCAACACAAGACAAGAGCGACCAAGGATGGAGTGTGCCATATCATGTTAAATTGAAAATTATCAAATATCATCTATGCCAAATCATGATAAACTGAACATTATGGCATAAATTAAAAAAATATGTAAATTTTGAAGCCGTGTTACAGCGAAATCACACAAAAAGCAATCACATAAAACGGAGCTGCCTGCACAGACACACTGGGGCCAGCAGTGAATGCTGCATGCTAAGGAAATCTTTCTACATGCCATTTTGGGAACGTGTCCTGTCAAGTTCACCAACCCTGCCCTATCCTACTTCCCTCTCCACACTTTCTATTCTCTTTTCAACACCACATACATGACACAGTGTAAATACAGTCTTAAAAAAACCAGACACCAAGACACATTTTTCTGTTGCTATCTTAACTGTTTGCTTACATAAGTTTACCCTGTAAACAGTCTTTCACGATCAACTTCTGCTTTTTGAACTCTTTGAGTTCATGATGGGTGATGTTGATACACGGAATAATAAAATGTCACGTGCCTCAGTAAATTTCTGGTTAATAGAGCTTTCTAGATCGATCAGTGATAGATCAACCATTTTGAAATGTACTCCAATCCACTGTGAGCCCAAATAAATAAATAAACATCAACTTGGTTTTTATACCATATGATATTAATTTTATGTCCCTTCTTGATTTTGATGTAAGGCATCCCATCGTGCTAATTATGGTAATAACTGGTACTTCACACTGAAGTACCAATTATTATTTATGTCATTTGCTCGATCTTGACAGGAAGGAAAAGGCAGCTTAAGAAATTAATATAATTGGACGTTTCATAATTCATAGCAGCCTAAGATTTCTGTGCTCCAGGCTACATGGCCACCAGCATAATCAAAGACTGGCAGTCAAGAGAAGAAAAATAACCAACTGAGGAGACAATAAAATAAACTGGAAGAATTCTCCATTGCACTTTCCGAAACCAAAAAATTACATTTACCACTAAAGTAAAAGTATGTAGTGTGTCTGGAAAGTAAGAACCAGTTGAGTGTAAAAAGCAGGTAAGGAATTTAAAAAAATATATATATTTATGGCAGCATGCTGGAACCTACATTGAACTACTACTGCACACACAGTTGCCATGTAAATTAAGGCACCTGTCATGTCGTGGGACCAGCTTTTGTATGTCTTTATCAATAACGGTCACCACCAAGCCTGTCCAGCACAACATCTTGGACTATATGTCACTTCTAAAAATCTGGATGATCAAAAATTACTAGATGGGGAGGAGTGATAATTACTGTTGCAAGGTCAGGTGTGTGGAAGATGTTTGAAATTTTCCTACTTGAATCGTTTGCATTCCTACTTTGTTCATCCAAACAACCAACATGTATTTCCTCAAATTTTTGTTCAGTGTCAAATTTATTTCTCTCTTGTATGATTAAATGGTTTTCTGCTAATAAGTCAGTCCTAAGTCTAGATAAAACAAGTATAATGAGAGTCATAACAAAGAATTCATAACATTCTACAGTACATATTGGTTCTAAAGAAAAGTATATAGCAGAGATAGTAAATACAGAATTCCTTGGTTTACAAATTGATAACCACTAAAATGGAAGAACCATATTGAACAAATGGTTCCTAACTTATGTGGGGCATGTTAGCCATTAGTTTGATGGTCCATATCAGTAATATTAACACTCACAAATCAATTTAATAGGCATACTTTCATTCTATTATAAAATATGGAATAATTTTTTGGGTACATTTTCCATCAGTGGAAAGACTTTCACTTTACAACAGAAAATCATCAGAATTATGGCCGCTGCACAACCCAATACTTCATGTAGATGTCTAAACAATTAGAGTCTACCTGTTCCATGCCAATATATACTTTCATTAATGAACTTTATTATCAATAATCAGGAAAATCTTCAAACAAATTTATCTACACACAATACTAATACAAGGAATAAGCACCATCTTGATAGACCAAAAGCCAAACTATTTTGTTTTCAAAAAAGTACATTTTATACTGGCATCATAATTTTCAACAGTTTACCATGTAGTCTGACAATCCTTAACAAAGGAGAGGAAAAATTTAAAGTAGCCACATGAAAATACTTAAATACACACTCCTTTTACTATGTAGAAGAATCTTTTATGTGTAATGAGGCTCTATAATACTGTTTTGTAAAATGTTTAAATATTTTACACTGTAAAAACTGTGTATATTTGTGAATTTATGACTGGTTCTACACCCTGCTGTCTTTGTGACACACTTATGGATCCATGGAATGTATGTATGTATGCCTGTATGCATGCATGCATGAACGTATGTATGCTTGTATGTTTTTATGTATGTATGTATGTATGTATATGTGTATGTATGTACGTACGTATGTGTATGTATGTATGTATGTATATATGTATGTATGTATGTATGTATGTATGTATGTACGTATGTGTATGTATGTATGTATATATGTATATGTGTGTGTGTGTGTGTATGTGTGTACGTACGTATGTATGTATGTATGTATGTACGCATGCATGCATGTATGTGCACGGATATTATGTATTCCCTTTGTTCAAGGCACCTTCACCACACACTTCAACAATCTGCCTGCATAATTTATGTCAAACATTCTTTTAGCGTTTGCACGTCATATGACTGACCACCATCCACAGGTAGTGAGATTTTCAACTTTTGTGATCACCTTTAACGACTACATTGAACCAGGAGGAGGAATTTATAACACCATAGTACACAATACATGTGTTCCCCTTGACATACAAAATACAACTAACATTCACAGAAACTAAACGCATCACCTGTGCCATCACTATTCGTGATTGGTTCTTACTTTCTGGACACACCTTGTTTATGCTGTGGCAGTGAAGAGCCCAAATTTAATTTTATCCATGCAATGCTCTTATCCATAATATTTATAAAATACCATTATAAATTCTCCTGTTTATGTGGAAGAATAATAACAATCAGCCGGAAGAACCCTCATCACCAAGATTCCTAAGAACTGCTGAGACGGGGCCCTGGAGAACTTTCCTGGAAAGACGCATGAGCCCTGAGACAGGATCCCTACCAAAGTACTTCACTTGAATTTCATCTCCCACTGCCAGTCCTAATGCATTGGGATGGTTCACCTGTAAAACCATATCACACAATGAGACAAAGTTTACCTTATAATGAAGCAGCCAATATTTTTCCTCTGGTATGTGCCGATTGTAGTTCTTTTACTTTAGTAAGTTAATTCAACACACATTTATTTGCCACAAATAAAACCTTTTTTTACCTGGATTTTAGCCTACGTTACTTACGGAATATCAAGCTGTCTGTGTATCCCTGCATTAAAATTCTGGACCACTTAATCAAATTTCAATAATGTTGTTGTGTGACACAGGAGGACACCTGTCTATGCCTTCATGGCATGTTATAGGGTAATAAGAAAACAGCGCTCATGGGAACTTGTGGGAGGAAGCAACACCAGGGCCTCTTAATACAATGTGTCACATCTGAGAAATTATCAAACAGCTGCCACCTATGTGATGCCATGAGATGAATGATGTCTAGTTAACCCTTTTCCCTCTTACCTACACACCAGGTTTCCCTTAGGCCAAGATAGCATAGTCAGTATAGTGACTAATCGCAGGCTGGATGGTCCAGGGAATGAATCCTGGTACAAGTGAGATTTTCCACGCCCATCCAGACTGGCCCTGGGACCCACCAGCCTCTTGAACAATGGGCACTGGGTCTCTTTACCAGGAGAAAAGCAACCAGGATGTAGCACTGATGTCAAAGATAGTGCAGAGCTATACCTCTACTCAACCTTTGGGCCTCCATGACCTGTTACAGAGTGAACTTGACCTTTTTACATTTTTGCCAGATCTTCCTTTCCTTTCACCTGGAAAATTACCCTGACTTGGACCAGTAAACTGACAGCATTGTCAAATTATATCTCAGCCTGTATCTCCAAACCATTGTCTTAAATGAGGAACTGCTAGTCTCTGTCTATGTGTTGGTGTTTTGGGAAGAACATTTTGATTTTCTTTTGTGACATGAGCCCATAACATCATACAGGAATGTTTTGTTGGGTACATTTTTATAGTCTGGTTAAATGGGGGTATGAGGTTACTAGGATAGATGGTTGGATGGATGGATGGATGGGCAATGGAATATTTGTAAGTACAGCAAAATTCCTTTAATCCATTATGTCATCATTCAGAAATCCTACAAATCTGGCAATTGGGGAGAGTAATCTAAAGACCAGAAGTTTTG
>Ga0209755_10007840_pt1 | contig 11518 bp, 12 predicted proteins | sample TergutCo191P1_FD_187301 | JGI IMG/M metagenome (GOLD analysis project Ga0209755, IMG submission 187301) | Cornitermes sp. P1 segment gut microbial communities from Petit-Saut dam, French Guiana - Co191P1 (SPAdes) (version 2) | ecosystem: Host-associated > Arthropoda: Insects > Digestive system...
CACCTTTGTCTTGAGCATTCACATCAGCACCATGATCTAACAAGAACTCTGCTACCTCCAGGTTATTGTAACCCGCTGCAAACAAAAACAAAATCTCTTATACAGCAAATGAACTGCTGTTCCTGGAAATATGAAATGTATTCTGACTTTTCTGATGGTGTACCACAATTAATTTTGACTAATGCACCCTCATTTTTTTTAAAACACATTTGAGTTGCTGGTTCTGCTTGTCTTAAGACAAGAGGGAACCTAATCCAAAGGTTCTACTTAGGGGGGGGGAGTATCACACACTGGTCCAGAAAAACCTACATAATGGACAAAGTACAAGGAACTGAAAGTAATGTGTGTTTTTAAACAGGTTCTCAACTTCATTTAAAGAATATTTTCTCAACCTGAAACTGTTATACAGTCCAAATGCATACTTTTATGTGAGTTTATCAACTTATTATCTTGTCTGATATTAAGGCATGTGGGTAATTGTTTCATGCCATGCCTTAAGAGGTCTTCATAACCTACCTTCCCCATAAGCTTGTCAGCTATAATATGTTACTGCACACTTCTTTCCCATTCCTCTTACATGTAATTAGTAGTTTTATACAAATTGGATGAGATAATCTGTGTTGCATGTCCAATTCATTCTAACTGTCCCAATAAGACCATCCTAACAAAACATATGATGAACAGTATAAATTATGACCTGCCTAATTATGCAATTCGCTGCAGGCTTCTGTTATTTCTTCCTTGTCTCTAATATTCCATTCCATAGTTGCTATCAGAACCTCTAAAATTAGCCACTCTAGACTAGGGATGATACAAGTACAGGCAGCCCTCAGTTTGCGACAGTTCATAATAATGAAGGTTTCAAAGCCAGAAGGCCAAAAATACATTAAAAAAAAACTATAAAAATTTAAAAAAAGTGCAACTATAAATACCAGATTCATGTAAAGAAAGAGCACAGCCAATCAGACATGACAGCTATCCCCATCCCCCATCTAAGCCAATCAGGGATAAAGCTGAGTAAATTACTAAAATAAGAGCCTCCAAGTCTAGGAAGAGAACTGCAGTGAAGCCAAGTCAATGTGAAAAAGTTACTAAAATTACGTGTATCTGTCATGTTGGAAAAGAAGATGGTGGTAATTTGATGAACTGTCAGAAGCATACACGTCCTACTGTATGCAGAAGTATAAAATTGCTTCCACTGACTGTGAGTACCATCATGAAAAATGCAGATACAATAAAGCAGTCTGTACAACATGCTATGACAATAAGTATGATGTGAGTTACAAAAGAAGTACACTCTTACAAACAATGGAGAAATTACGGTCATTGTGGATGGATGGCCTAAATAAAAAAAAAACATCCCATTGACTGAAGTTGTTATTACACCACAGTTAATAAAGATCAATGCAGGGGCCTTACATTGGTGCTTGCAAAACTTTCATTGTTCTGGGCTTCAAACATATCAAAGTAAATGTACAAAATTTAAATGTTTTATTTTATCAAATGTAGTTTTGTTATTTTATATTCCATTTAATTCATTTATATTCATAAAAATGCTGTTTTTACATTCATAGCATTTATTTCATAGCATTACATACAATAATATTTTATTATTTTGTGAATTTTGAGAGTGGTCTGGAACATAACTCACTGACTTCCCATCATCTAAGTAGGTTCATTTTACACCATTTTTATTTGCGACAGTTCCTCCGGGAATGGAACCATTTTGCAAACTGAGGTTTACCTCTACTGTGTTAATACGCTACAAACACACCTGCCAAAATATTCAGAAATATGACACATTACAGTCTGGAGTCCCTAGGTCCTAACTCATACATACATCACCCTCTTGAAATTCATTATCAATCATGAAAGGTCAGAGATGATAAAACCAACCAGAGAGATGCAGAGGTGTGGAGTTGCGTCCTTGAGCATCACGGCAGTTGATATTCTCAGAAGTCACAAGCCTCTGAACTCGAGCAAGGTTTCCTTTCTTTGCAGCATCCAGCAAAGCAGCATTGCCACGCAGCAAGTCTGCTACATCCTGATCTCCATCACGTACCAAGTCTAGAGGAGTGGCACCATCACGGTTCTTTTTACTGGAGTCTGCTCCATGCTGTTAAGATCACAAAGGTATGTAATTACAAAACAGAATACACTACAACCCTGTCTTCAAATATGAAAATATTCCTATGATCTCAAACCATCCCAGTAAATTAAGTAAAAACCACCTGGCAGAAACGGCAGAAGAAAACAATGACACAGACTTTACATTCACATTTGACTGCAATATGGATGGCTGACACATATTAGTTACACCCCCCCTTTTTTGCTTCCCACACAGTAGTAGCCTCATCTTTTCATCTGCACATGAACTAATTTGGAATTTTATACTCCACACCTCTTCTGCAATTCTCTGGACCTTCCAAAACACAACTGTGTACACAACCATGTCTGGCCATGCCAGTCCCACTAGTGTTGCAATGTCAGATCCCTGCCTTGATCATCAGTTCACTTTGAAATGTGTGCATTATATACTAAGCCATGATACAATATGTTGTGTCACAGGGAAGTTAAACATGCACAAGTCCAGCATAACGACAAGTACAATGTTATGAACAAATTTTATGCCCTGTCACAGTTTGAAGAACTTAACCAGGAGTTACAAAATATACATATTATCACAAGAAACACGCATAATTTTGTGACAAACCTTTAGTAAGAGCCTAACTATCTCATATTTCCCTTTGGCAGCAGCCTCATGAAGAGGTGTGAATTTCCATAGGTCAGCTACATTGACACTTGCACCATGTTTCACAAGTAGTTCTGTGACTTCATAGTGACCATATGAACAAGCATTGTGCAGAGGTACCAAACCACTGAAAAAGCAACATAAAACATACTCAATATAAGGTAAAAGCAAATCTGTCACTGTGCTGAAGAACCACTCTATTAAGATGTTTGAGGGAGAGGAAGGTTTGCTCCATGCATTTTTAACCTATGCTGCTTTCTTCCCAGAAGAAAGAGAACACAATATCCATAAACAAGAGGCTGGGTGGATCTTACAGCCAGTGTGCTTGTTGTGGTGAAGACTGAACTCCTTGCCACTGCCAGAATCAAACCCCTCTCATGTTAAAATTTCAGCCAGCATTCAGGCCATGAATTCCAGTACAAATAACAGGTCAGGCTGCAACATTTTGTGTCTCAGGCATGAAGATGCCACTACAAACAGAATGAATACAAAACTACAAGAATGTATCATATATATGAAAAATCCAAATGGAAATCAATTTGCACTTTTTCAATCCCATCACCACTACCCAACTCCCAACTTCAAGTAAGGCCAACAGCCCCATAGTACTGACAGATTTACAATCTAATATTCCTATATTTTACCTAACAGTTCAAATCTGGATGCCAACTATCAAGATTGAGGATCACTTTTCTCAGGCAAAGCAATCCCATTACAGGGCTGGACAGGCCCAGAGGGTGAGGCTCCCAGATATATAGACAATCGGCATATGAAGGGGGTAATGTTGCCAGTATGCACCGGTTGCCTTTACCCCCCCGGGAAATATTCTGGTACTTATTTCTGTTAGAAGTGGAGTCAACCCCAGGGCCATAGTGCGGCAGGAAGGTTTATTCAACGAAAAACTCCAATGACACCATCGGGAATTGAACCTGCGACTTTCCAACTTGTAGTGCAGTGCCTCAACCAACTGCACCACCACATACCTCAGGTGAGAAAGGTTAATTACACCACCACCAGTACAAAACTCAGTACTTAAAAAATAAAACCATAATACTGCAAGAATGGAATGACTGTTATTTCTACAAACATGTGCACTGCATTTGTCAAACAAGCAGAATAGTTAATGGACATGTTACATTAAGTATGCAGTTTTTTAATAGCAATAAAGTTATACTCTGTGAAAATAACCATACCAAATGGGCAAATACAAAAATAAGTATTGAAAACAATAAGTTTACAATATGTGTCCCCCAAATCACGCACAAAACAAAATATTAAACCCTGTCTCATCATGTGAGTTAACAGATATATTTGGTGAATGGCAGATAATTTAATCAGTACGTACCCTTTATCTTTGGCATGGACATCAGCACCATGGGCAAGCAGGAACTCAACAACAGCAACCCTGTTGTAGCCAGCAGCAAAGTGAAGGGGAGTTGAATGCCTGCAAACAAATAATTAGTGACTTCTTAGACTACACAGTCCAAAATATTTCACCAGCAGGGAAATCTTGTGTTTTCCTGATGCATGATTAGTCCATGTCATGTGTATATGCAATATTCTGTTCAATGCAGCATGCACCATAAACACCTCCTACCTGCCATCAAGATCTCTGCAGTTAACAATCTGTGGGTATGACGTAAGAAGACGCTGGACTTGCTCTGAGTCCCCTGCCTTTGCAGCCTCCAGCAGCTGACATTCCACATCTGCACTGCCTGATGGAGGGTCTGTGAAATTAATCACATTAGGAATCAACCACAATCATCAGCCACACGTCAGGTGCGTAACAGCACTGATATGTATATGGTAATTTCTCATGTTGAGGTACTTCATGCTGTTCATTGCCTAGTATCAATAACCACCCCCTCGAAGTAATATGAAGCTCTGCTTTTAATATGGGTTCCATTGCCCATAAACACTTTACTGCATTACTTCAAATACCAGTGCAAAGACTGTTAAAATTTCAATGGGAGATAGTTGCAAATTTCCTAAAAATATATAATCAATGTAAAGGAGTCTGTAAACAACTTTAATGTCACATATTCAAATGATATACTATAACTGTATACAATGAAGACAGTACACAATTCTGTAATTTTTATCCACAGCAAAGGAGATGGGCAGGGCATGTGGTATGAATAGGGAAAAGAGAAATAGTGTTGTGATCAGAAAATCTAAAGAACACCTGGAGGACCAAGGTGTGAGTGGGAGCATAATTTTAAAATGGATCTTAAAAGAAACAGGATGGGAGGTCTGGACTGGTTTTTTTTCCAATCAGGATAAGGACCTCATGTGGGATGTTCAGAATATGGTAATGTATTTTTGGGTGCCATACAATCCAAGATATTTCTAGATAAGTTGAGAAAACTGAAGTGAACTTGGAAAGTTTTGAACAGGAACTAAATCTATGCTAAGACAGGTTTGTCAGTCTTAGGCAAGTCACACCACCAATTTTTTATATCCTCCATTATGACTCCTGATGAAGTACTAAACTTGACAGAATAACATTATACATGATACATGTGGTGCTAACAGGCATACCATTAATTTCTTCAGTCAATGTGGGCATGACAACAGTGTTGCAAACATACCTTCTACAGCCATTTTATGCTACTATTGGTAATTACAGAAATGTATTAGCTTGTTACATACACAGACTTACTTCTCAATACACTTACATAAAGATATATAATTGTCCTATACCTTGCAGTATTTTTAGGATGTTTTCTGTGGCTACTTGTGCAGCTGTGTATCCTTGCAGGGACACAATACTTGGATCTACATTGTAGGATAACAATATCCTACAAGCCTGGAGGTTGTCTTCACGAGCACATCGATGGAGAGCTGAAAGCATACGTTGCATGCACACTACACATTACCTTATAAAGTTATTGTCTGTTATGTACTGTACCTACACATATCTAACTTACACTTTCTTTTGCCAATACTTTGACTTAATAAGAGCAAAAATGAGTATTTCAAACCACTTTCCCAAAAAGCCTTTTGTTCTTATATTTTGCTAAACACATAATAAATTTTAAAAAAGTGTCAAATTCAAGTTAGACACCTTAATGAGAAGTATAGATAAAAATACACATTGTGGTAGATATAGCATGACCTACCAAGGGAGAAAGCTGATGATAACACCAACAATACAACGGACAAACATGGATGAAAATTAAATTTACCTAATAAAACTGCTAAGAAAAGACTCAAGAAATGAACAAACTGCAGTGCACTGAAGAGTTCAAAGCCTCCCAGCTGCACAGCTCCCAGAAGCACATTTGTAAAGCTGATGAGAATGGGCTGTTCTTTAGGCTTTCACCTAACAAGACACTGAGCTTGAAAGGAGATTCTTGCAATGGTGGGGAGAATTCCAAGGGTACGATAACAGTTCTCTTAGCCTGCAGTGTTGATGGGACAAACTAACTCCCACCATTCGCTACTGCTGCCCACAAAATAAGTAGTCAACAAAATTGCATGGTTTACACATATCCACGTACTGACTACGTAAAGGCATCCGATGCCAAACTGAGTGTCGAAAACCCAAAAATATTTTACTTCTTGTGGACCAGCATGCTGTTCATCTCTAGGACATAAGTTACCTAAAGTACGTTAAAGTTGTGATCTTTCCCCCACAACTGCACCAGCAGTTGCCGACCACTTGACCAGAATAAAATCAGGTCATTCAAACACTACTACCACAAGAAACTTGCACAAAAACCTGTTTCTATGATTGATCACAAGTTGCTTTATGATGTAACACTCATAAGGGACAAGTTTTGGATGCACCACATCACACACATGGTAACAGTAAACTGTTTCCAGAAATGAGAATTTAATTTAAATCAAATCGATGATGGTGAAAATAAAGTAAAACTGAGCATACCCACAGACTACAATCAGGTGCAAGCAGGTGTATCGTTGCAAGCATATGCATCCTGTGATTCTGATGTAATGTTGTAAAGTGTGAAGCACAAACCTCAGAAAAAACAGAGCATTAAAAGTTTACATTTGACGTATCTGAGAAGAGGGAGGATAGCAATGGTGGTGGAAAAATGGGACCTCCAGCAGTATTTTTGTGAGCACTGGAGGGCAATCAATCTTGTGAGGAAATAATTCATGAACTCTGATGTCAATGATAACACAATGGCTTACCTAAGTGGTAATGAGAAGGAGGTGTACACAGTTCAGCAAAAGCAAAGAAGCAGAAACTTCCTTGAATGGGAATGTGGAAGAAGTGAACTAGATTGTATTTTTAATGTAATGCAAGGTCAATTTAGTGTATTTAATTTCAGCAGCTATATAATTTCTCACTTTCTTGACTTTACACTCATTTTAAATGCTCTCTTCAGAAATGAAAAATCCCAGTTTCATTGCTCATATAAGAGGCTGACACACTGAAAGTTAAAAAAGTGGCCCTTTAAGGACTTAAAAGATTAGTGCTATAAGCTGTTTTTCTAGTGATGTTACCAATCCTCGAACATGCCATATCACATACCTGTTTGCCCCAAGCCATCAAGAGCATTAACCTTTGCCCCATGGCGTAGTAAAGCATCTATGACATCATAGTGGGAGTTATCAGCAGCTACATGCAGTGGTGTAAGAAAATCCTTGTTCTTCTCATTCAGATGTCCTCCTTTGCGTATGAGTGTCTCCAGAACCTGCTTCCGTTTTGGATAGGGAGAACTTACAGCACAGTGCTAAAAGAAATGAAGTTTCATACAGTGTGAATAGTACAGCATTACATTATACAACTCACAAGCAGCAACAAACTGGCAGTATATTCATAGGAGTATTTTTAAACTTGTCACTTTAAGCTCCATTAACTTATCCATGATGAATGGGTGGTCTGAAAACTGCACTTGCATATGACCTTGCTCCTTTAGTTTAAACATATTTCTCTAAAGCGTTCCAACCTTTATGTAAAATATTGGAAGAAAAGCTGTTATGCAAGTACAAACATGCTCAACACTTAACTCTGCTAAACCATCATTACAAGTGACAGTGTACTATAGAGATAAATTACATCTTTGGAAACAGAAGAGGAATTTGTTATACACTCAAAAGCATATGTTTTCTATGTTCTAGTTCCACACACACAGATATTACTAGCTTTCATTATATTATCTTTCTTATGTCACAACTTCAATATACAATGCCAGTACTTACTAATGGAGTATCCCCTGTATAAGGATGCTTGAAGTTAACCACATCTGGAGCCAAGTATTTCTTTACTTTGGCAGGATCAGCCTGACGTGTAGCCTCCAACAGACAGTGACCTTTGAATTCATCTGCAAAGGCATTTTTTTTTACTAATTCACCAACCTCATAATAGGATATAAGTAATACAGTATAACACTGTCCAGCAGTATGGAAGAGAAATATTCTTGAAAATGTGTTTGTATTGTGAAGTTTTAAAATCCAAATCCCACCTTTCCATTGACACCCATGTTGTAAATGTAAATTCATTCCTGTGGAAATTATGTTGTACTCAGTACATACATTCTTACCCGTCAAAAATTATAGCCGGAGGGGGGGACCCACAACCCCCACACAAATAAATAAACCCTAAAAAGTGTGAAACTCTGCTCATCAGAAATTTTATTTGGTGGCTGAAATGGTGGTCCTTCTCCAGCACCTTCTTAAACCATGAAACCTTAGATGAAATATAATATCTTTCTGTACCTTTCTTGGTACACTATTTGCATTTGAAGTTATGGGAAGCTTTGGTCACAAAGTAAATAACATACTGACTTGTCTAAGAAAAGGTGGGTACGTTAGTGACACATGCACACATGTGACCTCAATTTAAATAGAATCATTTCTGTAAAACAGTTTTTGTTCAATTTATTGGAGGCTTCAATTACATGTTTTAAAGAATTCTATGAGTTTTATATCTGATATCAGTGTGTACACATACACACACACACACACACACACATGCACACCTACATATCAGATTTTTGTAGGGCCAAATTTATATTCTGTACTGTAAATTTTAGTCACGTCCGTCAGGTCAACAATCCATAACCCATCTGTCTGTAACACAAGATGCACAAAATAAAGAGGAAAATGCTATTAAATAAAGTGAATTTCAACAGACAAATATGTCAATTAAGTAATTACACTTATTTAACAGACAGCAGTTATTAATCCTTTCCTCCACTAAATGTAGTAAAATTGAGAGTAACTCCTGTCCAATGCAGTGAAACGTGGGAAACCTGGACTGATGACAACAGACCTATCTACAAATGAAAAACACTCACTCCCGCTATAATCTGCCACATAACAGAAAAGCTTCAATTGCAGAGGTTATGCAGAATAAATACAGACTGTCAACCTAGTACATCAAGATGACAGGCTAACTTCAAGGGAGGAAAATTTCAACAGAACCTGGTGAATACAAAAAATATGTTAAGTGCTCTCAACTTTACTCTGCATCCAGATAAAAGACTAAAGGTACTTCAATACTTTACACTGTTATCAGCTCGTTTACTTTCCACAAAAATAATACCTTTCATACTGCTCAAATATCTGTTACTATACATAATTTGTGCAGCCTGGCAAAAGAATTACATTGAATTCACATGTTCAAAAATTTGCCACATCACTTTTAATGACTGCAGGAAATTAAAGAGCAGAAGGTCTGAGAGCCTCCAAGCACAGTGATCACATAAACTTCCATTTTTCCAAATAAGAAGCAAATATGCCCTGTATCTTTAACTTTTTGTGTGTTTTGTAATTTCAACCATACCTCCCCAGTAGTGTGTGCACAGTCATACAGAATTCAACTGCAGCTACAGTAAAACCCCAATTTTATATTCCTGTTGGGACCACCTACAAATTGCATACAACCCAGGGAAAAGTAAAATATGGGTAACACTCTGCTTATGGGCATTTGGCCAGAACCATTCAAGAGTATGCAAAACCAGGGAAAACACAAAATGTGGGAACATAAAATCAGTGTTTTACTGCATTACCGTATCTCTTCATTCTGTCAACGTATGTCTACAAATCCAAGCAAACATACAGTATAACTCCATACTCAACTCACATGCCAACCTTTCCTGGAGTTCCCTGGTAGGTGCCACATCAATAGCAGACTTTGAATGACAGTTAAGAAGTGTTGGATCAGCTCCCTCACTTAGCAACAGAGAACAAACTTCAACACGCGATTTTGATGCTGCTTCATGTAATGGAGTGAACTGCCACAAATCCATTGCATTTACATTTGCTCCGTGTTTAATAAGCATTTCTGTCACTTCAAAGTGGCCATATGAACAGGCGTTATGCAATGGAACCAAACCCCTGTAATTAAAACACAAAATGTACTAAACAAAAACATCAGAGTAAACATTAAAAGTCTGAATGGTTATACCACTGACTGTCAATTTAATCTTCCGACCACTAATGACTAATTTAATGTTCCTCACCCACGCAAGGACTGAGGAGCTCATGTGATTTAAGAAAGCTATGCTCTGGTTATGCATGGCACCGCCTGTCAACTATCAGCTGCACAATCTTGTTACTTAAACCAAGGCACTGGTTGCTGTGCAGTGCTGTTGTTATAAGTTGCTTTGTAGCAAGGTTTCATGGGTTTGCGTCCCTCAGATACCATTTAGAAATTCATTTGTTTCTTTCTCTCTCTCTCTCTCTCTCTCTTTTTTAAATCTGTTAATAACAGCAACTGCAGAAAGGCCAGTCTCCAGGTTGATATTTGAACCCAGAACATACAGAAAGTAGCAACTGGATGTAAATAGTAAGACTATCACGCGTATGTGTACATGGCTTTTCGAAAGTACTGGTACTTTTGTGTTTCTAATAGTCTGTAGAAACATATAAAAAATATAGAAATATGTATGTATGTATGTATGTACGTATGTATGTATGTGTGTGTGTATATGGCCAAGTTGTTTTATTCATTAGTAATTAATCATCATGCAGATGCTGGATACATACACTGATATGAACCTTAAATTCTGATACTATTTAGTCTAGTATTTGTACTGCCTAATAGTAATACTTCAACTACATGTTTTTTGTACTTGTGAAGGTTAAAATAATAGTGAACATATTCTGAAATGACCTCAGTACAAAATGTTCTACATATCAAAAATCCTCACCCTTTGTCCTTGGCATGGACATCTGCCCCATGCTGTAGTAACAACTGCACAACTCGGTTACGGTTGTATCCTGCTGCAAGATGCAATGGAGTTGAGCGACGGCCATCACTAGCATGACAATTAACATTCAGAGGGTTTAGCAGGGTAAGCAGGCGATCTTCGGCTCCAGACCTTGCTGCTTCAAGCAGTTCTTCCTTTCGATGATCTCCAGTCAATACAGGCCTTGTTGCAGCATCTGCCAGTTCTAGAGCAGTTTTGCCTTCTGTGTTGCGAATGTTGGCATCTGCCCCATGTTGTAAGAGGGCTGAAATTCAAAATATGATCTTACTGTGCTTGGTATAAAAGTGTAACAACGTGAGCAAACATTTGTATGTGGCTGAATAATCAAGAGCTTAACAAATTTTGTGTATTAGGCTATATACTCCATATCTGTAATGAAATCACATGAAGACTTACACGCAAAAGTGTACCAGAAGCTTCTAAAGCCTGTTTTAATGAAAATCTTCAATACATGAATGTCAAGAACAGATAACATAATGCTTGTATTCAATGCCTGGAAACTGGAGTTTCAATATCCCATTACTATGATGCTAGGAACTGGATTTTTGCTCAGGGTCAACATCTTACTGTCCACTAATGG
>Ga0209755_10007841_pt1 | contig 11517 bp, 9 predicted proteins | sample TergutCo191P1_FD_187301 | JGI IMG/M metagenome (GOLD analysis project Ga0209755, IMG submission 187301) | Cornitermes sp. P1 segment gut microbial communities from Petit-Saut dam, French Guiana - Co191P1 (SPAdes) (version 2) | ecosystem: Host-associated > Arthropoda: Insects > Digestive system >...
TTTTGGCGCTGAAAGGGAGGTCCCTTCCTTGCCCGCGCTTATAGTAACTCTTGTATCTATCGCGGGGAAATTGATTTTGGCCTGGTCCCAGTACATGTTCGGCAAGAAGGCCGATTCCGCCATGCTAAAGGCAAACGCCAAGAACATGAGCGCCGACGTCCTGCTTTCTGTTGGAGTGCTTGCCGGGCTTGGGCTTTCAATGTTTTTCAATGTCGCTGTTATTGATTCATGGGCCGCCCTCCTCGTGGGATTTTGGGTAATCAAAACGGCAATCGGTATTTTCATGGAGGCCAACGCGGAGCTTATGGATGGCGGTTCAAGCAGAGATTATTACAATATTGTGTTTGAAGCCGTCAACTCTGTTGAGGGAGCGGCACGCCCGCACCGTGTGAGGATGCGGCGAATAGCCGGCTTCTGGGATATTGATATCGACATAGAAGTGCCTCCCAACAAAACGCTTGTCGAGGCGCACTGGATTGCTCACAATGTTGAACATGCCATCAAAGAGCGCGTGGACAATGTCTTCGACATAATGATCCATGTTGAACCGGCAGGGAATCAGGAAGATGAAGGATTCGGCCTGTCGGAAAAATCTGAATAGCGTCACAAGAATATTATGTGAGGCTTTTTCAAAACTTCAGTTTTTGGAAATGGCTCACGGATTAAAGTTTTCTGAATCGCGCCACATACATCGGGCCCATGCCCTCCGAGACATCCGGAAGAATAAGTCTGCCGTATTCTGTTTTTTCCCCTTCGCGAAAATCCGGTCTGTCCAGCTCAATGGCGCTTGAATATTTTTCCAGAAGCCTCGATACCGGGCCGTCGTTTTCTTCGGGGCAAAGAGCGCAGGTGGCGTAAACAAGAGAGCCGCCCTGCTTCAGGAGGAGAAAGGCCGCCGATAAGAGAGCCCACTGGCGGCCGGACAACGCCCGGGGCCGGTTTGGCGTCCACTCGGAGAGGGCTTTCGGGCTTTGGATCACATGCCGTTCGCTTGAACAGGGCGCGTCAAGGAGTATGGCGTCAAAGCGGTTCCACTCGGTCTTTCTGCCTCCCATTTCGGCGGTGTTAAAGCCAGACACCGTTACCTGTTGCCGCTTTTTTTCGCTAAGGTGCTCGTCCAACGTTTTTACCAGCCGCCGCCGTCTTTCGGAGGAAAGCTCGTTGCATAGCAGCTTTGTTTCGCCGCTCATGCGGGAAGATAGAACAAGGCTCTTCCCGCCGGGAGCCGCGCATGCATCGAGAACAAGCCCGGCCTCCGGCAGCCTGAGCGCCTGAGCGGCCAAAACCGAAGCGCGATCCATCAGGTAGGGCTTTAAAAGGCCGTCACTATAGGGAATTGAGGCGGCGGGCAAAAGCAGGCTCTCCCTCAGCCGCGCCCAGCGATCGCCAAAGAGGTTTTGATAGTAGGCATCGAAGGTCATGACGCAAATCCAAAATTACAGCTGAGTCTGGTACACTGATAGGATCGCATAACTTTTGCGAAATTACTATGTGCGGCTCAGAATCCCGTCTGGGAAAACCCTGGAAGAATCTGCCTGCGGAGCCTCCTGCCCACATGAAAGCGGGCAGGCATTTTCTGCCCTCTATGGACAGCCCTGCGGGCTGCATATCCCTTTCGTCTCCTTCGTCAGGGAGTTCCGGGAATGTTTTCCCATCCAGTACTCTGCGCCGCCCATTGTTATTTCACCTACATTATTATGGCAACGAGTAATCGTGTACAAACATCGTGCTTTTTCCATGCCTGACAAATACTATCCCCATTTGATTTAATATTTGAAGGAGCTTGCTTCTATATCATGCGATTGCCAGTTTTCGCTTGTGGTATTTTGAAAGGTTAAGGCACTCCGACATGTCCAGCAGCATTTTTTCAAGTTCTTCAATTGTTTCGCTCTGGGTGACATGCTGGGGAAAATTAGTAAAATATCCGATATAACCGCCTTCAGCGGCTTCAAAATAGATATACTCTAATTCCATATCCGCCTCATTTACTACCGAAAAGATGATTCCTAAAACACCTAATTATTCCCTGCTCACTGCGTGGAATACGTTAATACTTTCTTCATCAAATTATACATAATTTCTGCATAAAAAGTAGGTATAACGCCGCGGCTTTTTTTGCGGGGTAGGTAAGCGCCATTGCGGAAAATGCTGATATTGGGCAGGTGGCCCTGTGCGCCGCAAGCCCGTATGGCGTGCGCTATTCCTTACGCACTTCTCATTGTTAAGCTACCAATTTATTAAAATTGATTATGGAAACTTCGGAACCAATTGATGCTTCAAATTTGTCAACCAGTTTTTCAAGTTCAGCAACAACTGTTCCGCTATACCATGTGTTGCCACATTCCTTGCAGACTTGAGCAGGAACATGGCGGACAACAATAACGCCTTGATTGATGTCCTCGGTATATGTTACATTTTTTTCTTCCATCTCTGCCTTGCAAATTCCGCACTTCATTGCTTGCCCTCCTTTCTTTTTCTGCCTCCAGCTTTCCACTGTTCCGGTGACGGCTGGTAAGCAGTAATAATATACAAATTACCTTCACCCATACTGCAAACTATATGCAAATTCTCCCCATTTATTAAGCAGCTTGGAAAAGGATAATCTGTGGGGTACTGCTCGATTATTTCCCCTTGCTTTATTGTTTTCCTGACATCATTCCACTTTATTCCCCGTTGTCTCATTCTTGACACCAAATGCTCGGTGGAAACAATGGTTTCGTCTTTACAAAGGTTCCTGATATCTTCAATTTCCAGCATATCTAATCGGATACCTCACTGCTCATTATTCATTTCTTCATCAAATTATACATAATTTCTGCATAAAAAGTAGGCATAACGCCACGGCTTTTTTTGAGGGGAGGGCAAGCGCGTTGCGGAAAATTCTGACATTGGGGCAAGCGGCGCGCAGAGCCGCTGCGGAAAACGCTCGCCATGTGGGCCGGCAGCGCGCAGGGCGAGCGCTTACGCTAACGGTTGTTTTTGTTCATTCTTGCCTTTAAGATGTTTTTTTGCGATATTTGTAAAATGGCAGAACATAGCGTAGTACCCATAGATCAGATTCTTCCCAATAAACTGTCCCTAGTGGCGTTGATGGGTAGGCCCATTTTCCCGGGGGTTTTTACACCCATCATGATAGGAAATCCCGGAGACGTTCAGGTTATAGATCAGGCGGTGGCCGGTGACGCCCTAATCGGCCTTGTGATGCTCCACAATGAGACTGAGACTCCTTCCATAGGAGATCTGCACAAGGTGGGAACCGCGGCAAAGATTGTAAAAAAAATTAACCTTCCCGACGGCGGGGTGAATATCTTCATTTCAACCCTCAAGCGCTTTCAGATAAAGAAGACTCTCCACCCGGAAAACCCGATCATAGCCGCGGTTGAATACATGGAAGATGAGGAAGACGACACCCCTGAAGTTAAAGCTCTAACCAGAGCGCTGGTCAGCGAGATGAAACAGATCTCCGAGAATAATCCTCTCTTTTCCGAGGAAATGCGCCTCAACATGATAAACATCGATCATCCCGGGAAGATCGCGGATTTCATTGCCAGTATTCTGAATATAGACAAGACAGATCAGCAGAAGATTCTTGAGATTCTCAATGTCAGGAAAAGAATGGAGCAGGTTCTAATCTATATCAAGAAAGAGCAGGAACTTTTGCGGATTCAGAAAAAGATACAAAAAGAGATTAACGAGAAGATCGAAAAATCCCAGCGTGATTATTTTTTGAAGGAAGAACTCAAGGCCATCAAGACAGAGCTGGGGATGACTACCGACGCGAAGAGTTCGGAATATCAGCGCTTCAAGGAAAAGCTTGAGTCCTTCAAGTTTGAGGGAGAAATCAAAGAGACCGTTGAGCAGGAACTGGAAAAGTTCAGCCTAATGGATCCCAACTCCGCCGAATTCATTGTTAGCCGGAATTATCTCGATGTAATATCCAGTCTTCCCTGGGGAGATCCCGCGCCGGAAAACCTGGAGCTGAAAAAAGCGCGGGAAATCCTTGAGGCGGATCACTACGGGCTCAAGGATGTTAAGAGCCGGATAGTGGAGTACCTTGCGGTAAGGAAACTCAGGCGGGACACAAAGGGCTCAATCGTTTGCCTCGTGGGACCGCCCGGCGTGGGAAAGACTTCTGTCGGCAAGTCCATCGCCCGCTCTTTGGGAAAGGCCTTTTTCCGCTTTTCCGTTGGAGGCATGAGGGACGAAGCTGAAATCAAGGGCCATCGCAGAACATACATCGGCGCTCTTCCCGGAAAAATCATACAGGGGCTCAAGATCGTGAAAACCAAAGACCCGGTTTTTATGATCGATGAAATAGACAAGATGGGCCAGAGTTTCCAGGGCGATCCGGCCAGCGCCCTTCTTGAAGTATTGGACCCCGAGCAGAACACCAACTTCCGGGATCATTACCTGGACATTCCCTTCGATATTTCCAATGTGTTTTTCATCGTTACCGCCAACACCCTTGATACCATCCCGAATCCGCTTATTGATCGCATGGAGATCATCCAGCTTCCGGGCTACATCGACACGGAGAAGCTGGAGATCGCGAAGCACTACCTCGTTCCGAAAAGCCTCGCGAAGAACGGACTTAAAAAGAATCAGGTTAAGTATAAACAGGAATCTTTGCTTTACATCGCGAACGGTTATGCCCGGGAAGCCGGGGTGCGGACTTTCGAGAAAAACCTGGACAAGATACACCGGAAGCTGGCGAAGCAGATAGTAGAGGCTGATGAATCATCGGGCGGGGAAGCGGCAAATTCATCCGTAGAAGGCGCTTCCAAAAAAGCCGATGAAATTAAATTCTGTATCGATAAAAAAATGATCGAGGAGCATCTGGGAAAACCGATATTCCCGGAAGGGGACGTGAAGAAAGCCGATCGTCCGGGTATGTCAGTCGGTCTTGCGTGGACGAGTATGGGCGGAGACACACTGGTAATCGAAGCAACTTCGGTCTCCGGAAAAGGAGGGCTTACGCTTACCGGAAAGATGGGCGACACAATGAAGGAAAGTGCGACTATTGCCATGACAATGGCCCAGAAACTCGGCAGTGAACGTTATGGCATCGACTCCTCATGGTTTGAGAAAAATCACATACATCTTCACATTCCCGAAGGGGCCACTCCCAAAGACGGCCCGTCCGCAGGTATCACCATGGCTACAGCCCTGCTTTCACTGGTGCGCAACAAGGTTATTGTAAATCACCTGGTAATGACCGGGGAACTCAGTCTTACCGGGCAGGTGCTTCCTATCGGCGGACTCAAAGAAAAAACCATCGCCGCGCAGAGGAACAAGGCAAAATATATTATCATTCCAAAACAGAATTTACGCGACCTGGATGAAATACCGGACAATGTGAAAAAGGGCATAACTTTTCATCCTGTTGAACGCTTTGAAGAAGTGCTGGCTCTTGCCTTGCCGGATTAGGAGTAGATTAGGAGTAAATGATGGCATCTTGCAATGAAGTTCCCCGCGCAGATATATTTTCACAGGTAAAAGAACAGAAAGTTTATATCACAGAACTGCGCCGTCATTTCCATCAATTTCCCGAACTAAGCATGAAGGAATTTAAGACCGCCGAAAAGATTGAAGCTGAGCTTTCCGGTTTTGGCGTTCCCTGCAAGCGGGTGGGGGAGACCGGGGTTCTCGGTACTATTTCGGGGAAAAAAAGCGGAGAGGGAAAAATCATCGTCCTCAGGGCCGACACTGACGCCCTCAGCATTCAGGAAGAAAACGATGTCCCTTATCGTTCCAAAAACGACGGAGTTATGCACGCCTGCGGCCATGATGGTCATACCGCCGCTCTTCTTGGCGCGGCGAAGGTTCTTGCCGCCAACAGGGACGCTTTTTCCGGAGAAGTGAGGCTGGCTTTTCAACAAGCCGAAGAATCCGCCGGCGGGGCGAAATCCTTCGTGGAAGCGGGCTGCCTGAAAGACGCCGGAAGGACTTTTGCCGTTCACATGGCGCCTGACATGGACGCCGGAAAAATCGGCATAACCGCGGGGCCCATAAACGCTTCGGTGGATGATTTCTGCGTAACAGTCACCGGCAAGAGCGCGCATGTTTCAACTCCCCAGAAAGGGGCGGACGCCCTTTACGCCGCCTGCCAGATTGTAAGCGCTCTTCAGGGAATTGTTACACGCAGAACTTCGCCTATTGATACCGTGATTATCGGGGTAGGCATACTGCGTTCAGGAACTGCCAACAACATCATTGCCGGAGAAGCGTACATCGAAGGGACGCTGAGGACATATAAATCAAATCTACGGGATGAGTTGAAAACTTACATCTCCGGACTATGCGAGAATATTGCCGCTCTTTCCGGCGCCAAAAGCGCGATTCAATGGACAGACCCTACCTCTGTTCTGGTAAATGATGCCTCGGTATGCAAGGAAGCCGTTGGAATCGCCGCCGCGATTACCGGAGAAGACAATGTGATAATCGATCGCCCGCCTTCCCTCGGAGGAGATGACTTCGCGGAATTCCTTTTGACTGTTCCGGGTGTCATGGCGTGCATTGGCTGCGGAAGCGATAAAATGCCGCGTGTGGCTCTTCATAACTGCCGCTTCGACATGGACGAAAGCGCCCTTGTTTACGCGGCCGGAATGTACGCCTGTTATGCGGCATGGTATTTGGGCGCTTAGCTATCCGGCAATTTCTTTCAGGCGCTCAATGATGTTGATATGCTGGGTACAAGCTTTCTCGCATTGGCCGCACGCGGTGCATTTGGCCGTCAGCGAGCGGTCAACTCTCCAATGCCAGCGCAGCCTGTCGCCAATGGGATCCTTTTTTTCCTTTTCGAGAATCTTGTGATTGTAGGCTTCCATAAATTGGGGTATTGGAATTCCCATGGGACAATCGTCGCAGTAAGCGCAGCCGGTGCATAATCCTTCAAGACCTTTTCCCGAAAGAGCTTTGACCGCTTCAAGTTCTTCTTTCGAGCGGGGCGTGTAATTTTCAATTGCAGCGAGAGCTTCTTTCACATGTTCAACAGTATCGAAACCAACCAGCGTGGAGCTGATTTCCGGATGATCCCAGAGAACGCGCAGGGCCGCTGTGACGACGCTCTCGCTGCCTCTTTTAAGGAAAGCGAAGCGCTCCGGGTGCTGCGGAATTATTCCTCCGCCGAGAGGGTTCATGACTACGGCGCCCAGGTTCTTTTCCCTTATGGCGTCAAACGCTGCTTGCCTGGTTTTGAAGTTGTATGCCGAATAGCCGAAGAGGGCCCCTTCAAATACACCTTCCGAAAGCAGCTCCCTTATCTCGTCGTTAGCGAGGTGGCTGGATACGCAAATATGGCGAATAAGACCTTCATCCTTCAATTTTCTGAAGACCTGCAAGATGCCGTCTTTTTTACGTTCCGCCCAATTGGCAAGTGATGTGATACACCATATATAGTAAAAGTCAACGGCGCTTATATCCATGCGCTTAAGCTGGGCTTCGAGCTCTTTCCTGATTGTACTTTCTGTGGTGGCGAAGGTTTTGGTCGCCGAGAAATACGGGAGCTTTCTCCGTCTTAGTTCCGCGAAACCCTTTCCGAAAACCGTTTCGCTTTTTGTCTCGAAATAACCCGGCGCGGTGTCAAAGTAATTCACTCCGCCTTCCGCAGCGGTAACCATTGTACGCACGCATTCATCGTGATCGTCTATTTTTGCAAAACGCATTCCGCCGAAACCCAGAAGGGATACTTTTTTATTTGTATGACCGAAATCTCTGTAAAGCATTTTTACCTCTTGAGGCTATAATAACACTGTGAGTTTTTTGATGCTACACCGGGAATATAGGCCGGGCTTTATGAAAGGTGTTCGTAAAAATGCTTCGCCAGCGAATCTTCCGGGTCAAGTTCCAATACGGTTCTGAAAAAAGCGGCGGCTTCTTCTTTTTTCCCGGTCTTCATGGCAAGCACCCCAAGGTTGGAAATGATTTTAATATTTTCAGGTTCTTTCCTCAGGGCTTTTTCCAGTTCCTTTTTTGCACTTTTCATGTCCCCCTGTTCCATGAAGCATATCGCCATTTCGTTTTGAATATCGATGCCGGAAGCGCCAAGCTCAATCGCTTTTTCCAGGGCTTCAAGGCCGTCGCTGTAACGCCCGAGTTTCCGCAGGGCCCAGCCCAGAACAAACCAGCCGTTCCAGACCATAGGATGCCTCTCGATGAATTCCCTGATTTTTTTCATACCCTGTTCCGCGTTTCCGCTGTTGACGCATTGGTAAGCTTCCTGAAAGCAGGAATCACCAAGAAACTGGCTGTTTATGTCTTTCAGGATTTTTTGAGCCTGCTTCTTTTTCTCATCCGATGTTGGCAGGGGAATTTCCGATTTGTCATCAATCGAGATGTAGCGCGAAAAGCATTCCCTTGCCTTTTCAAACTCCCTAACCCGTATGAAAAAGAAACCCGCGTTAAACAGGGTGTCAGGCAATAACGGTTCTATGGCCAGGGCGCTTTCATACGCTTCCAGCGCTTCGGTATTTTCCTTCACGGCCTCATGTCCGTTTTTTTCCAGGCTTGCCGCCTTTTCCTCCAGAATCAAAGCTTTGTTAAGCAATACCCCAGGAGAGTTTGGAAAGAGTCCTTCCAAAATGGAATTAATTTCCAGAGCGAGATCGAATTCCCCGTTTCTGGTTTTGACGATTGCCGCCACCGTGAATTCATGGAAAATTTCCGGCTTCACTGCGAGAACGAGACGGCGGTAATAATCTACCCATTCCGGCCGAAGTTTGGTTTCAAGGTAATTCTGGCCTTTGGATGAAATTACTCTCAGCATACCGGAAATGACGGCCTCTTTGGTTATTGCCGCCGTTTCCGGGTTTCCCTCTTCGTCTTTGAGTTCTACAGGAAGCGGAATTGCCGGGTCAGCGCCGAAATCCGACAGCTCATGGAATGAATCCGGAATAGCAAGGAAAATGACAGAAGGTTTTTCCATTAATTACTACAGATTAAGATCAAAGCCTTCAGAGTCGTCAGCTTGCGGCCCGGCTTTTGGCGGAGGAGCCGCGGGCTGCGCAGATGGCTTTGGCGCTTCAGCTGGCTCGGGTTTTGGCGGAGCTGCTTGCGCAGCCCGCGGTTTTGCCGGTTCGGGCGGCTTGTTCTCCTGCACTTCTACCTGGCTCCTGTTGTCAGGTCTTAGCTGGGAAAGAAAACCGTTAACGCGTATTTTATAGCCCATCGGCACAATATTCTCATCAAAAAGCAGCACCAGAGATACCAGCCCCTTTCGGCCTTCCACGACTTCTGAGCGGATGAATTTGCCCTTCAAAAGGAAACTTTCTCTTGGGTCTTCGAACTCCAGCCTCAAAACAGCTTCCTTTTCCACAAGAAATTTTCCCACTCCCATCATGATGATCTTCGCTCCGGAAAAGGACATGTCCCGTATAATACAGTGCCTGGGTACGCCCTGGATGAAAATCGAGCTTTCTTTGCTAAGGTTCAGTTTTCTTTGGGAATCGGGAGTAATGAGAATCCTTTCCTCTCTTCTTTTTGTGGAATTAACGTTGGCGTCCAGAATGCGTCCCACAATTTCAATAAGATCATCCGGCGGCCTTTGTGTAAATTGCAGATTAAAGAGAGCTACATCTTCCGACCCTCCGTATGATGAAGATCCCGTGAATTTGGTATTTACGAAAAACGCTACAGGGTTTCCCTTGTCTGTTTCCCTGAAGCAGAAACGGAGACTCACAATGTTATTGGCTCTTTCCAGCTTTTGTAATATTCCGGATTTTACATTTACAACTACTTTCGCGTTTTGAAATGATGTGGAAGATATGACACAAGGCCAGAAATCTCCGACACACTTCAGGTAAACCTGGTTAGTGATCAACCCTGTAACTTGTATAATCTCTTTGCTGAATGTTACGTTTATTGACTTGAAGAGATCGTAATAAACAGCAATCTTTTGCTTTGTTAAAATAGCCATTTAATAAAATATACGATGCTTTCCTTCGAAGTTCAAGTCAAAGTTCAAGTCAAAGTCAAAGTTCAAGTCAATTGAGGATTAGCTTCCGGAAGTAAAAAAGCTTTGAATTAATCTGAGGCTTAGGGTTTTCCGAAAACATCCAATATAGTATAGTTGTAGAGCAAAAGGATTTTTATTGATGTTGCTTTTTTTTCGCCGCGAAAGGCGAATCCGGCTTTTGGCGGCGGTTTTGATGCTTTTTATTGCCGCGTCCCTTTATGCAAAGGGAAACGGGGAAAAGCCCGCTGAAAATGCCGAATTTAGCGATTTTTTCGGAGATGTTCAAAATAGATCTTCTGCCCGATTAAAATTTGATATCAGTGATCCAATACTTATATCCTTATTTATACTCTGCGGACTTGGGCTTTTGCTTTCAATCCGGGAGATTGTAAAAGCTGTCGCGGAAAGCTCTATGATCCGTAAAGATGCGGCGGCTCTTGTTACTGGAGATCTTATGCCTTTTGAAAAGAAAAAGCGTGTAAAGCGGGTTAAAAAGCGGATGAGCGGGCTGCGTCTCAAACTGACCTCGTTCACCATAATACTGGTTTTGTCTGTGAATATCATGACTTCGCTCCCTCTTTACTTTCTCATGATGCAAAGCCAGAGGCAGACTCTTATCAAAGGACTTTGGGACCGATCCCATGTGCTGATGGAAAGTTTAACCGCGAATTCCATAAAATACCTTTCCAGGGGAGAACTCGCGAATATGGCCTATCTTCCGGCCCAGATGGCCGCTGTCGCCGAAGCCATGTATGTAACCATCACCGGCTATAACCCTGATACTATGGTCTTTGAAGACGGTGTTTGGGCGACAAATGATCCCAATATACTTCGAAAGATCGACAGTAATGAGTTCCACCCCAGCTATTCCCGTATTTCCGATGCCCTGAGCCCGTTTTTGAAAGCTTATGTTGCCGATTTGAATGGTCAAGCAAAAGAAAGGCTAAGCGGTTACCCGGGAAACATTGCTAATCTTAAAAAGGAACTTGAAAACCTGACCGTACAGTATGAACGGAATAATGACCCGGAAATTGCCTGGCATATTGAGAGCGTGACGTTAAATATCAATATACTGGAATCCAGAATAGAAGATACTCTTTTCAAAATTTCAGGCGGCACCAAATCTGAACCGGAATATCCTATTAATAATTTTGATATAAGTCAGAATCACAGATTCCTTTTATACAAGCCTATTATGTACAGTTATGGTTCTGATGATGTTTTTGTATGGGGTTTTGTGCGTATGGAAGTTTCATTGAATCCCATAATTCAGGAAATTGCCGCCGCGCAAAAAGCCGCGATGCGGATGAATTTGCTTGTCGCCCTGGCGGCACAGATAGTCGGCGCTATAGGCGCGTTAATTCTTTCAACAATTATTATCCGGCCCATAAGTAAGCTGGTAAAACATGTTGAGATGATCCGGGATACCGAGAACAAGGCCAGGCTCTCCGGAAAAACAATAGAGCTAAAATCCCGGGATGAACTTGCCATACTTGGCGAAACAATAAACGAAATGACTGACGGTCTTGTAAAGGCCTCTTTGGCGGCTTCTGATCTTTCCATTG
>Ga0209755_10007842_pt1 | contig 11517 bp, 12 predicted proteins | sample TergutCo191P1_FD_187301 | JGI IMG/M metagenome (GOLD analysis project Ga0209755, IMG submission 187301) | Cornitermes sp. P1 segment gut microbial communities from Petit-Saut dam, French Guiana - Co191P1 (SPAdes) (version 2) | ecosystem: Host-associated > Arthropoda: Insects > Digestive system...
AGGGGAAAGAAAAACGACTCAAATTATGATGGCAACTGTACCGCACGTCACTGCCTGAGCGGGACGTACAAAATATGGCACCGATGGATTTTTGTTCGACTGAGTGTACAAACACAAAATATAAAAAGAGAGTCTGAAAAGTGTTACAAGTTACATACATTTACGATATAAAAAATCCCACTAGACACAAGGGTAAAACTATTTATATAAGAACAAGTTAAGAGACTAAAACATCAATTATGTACATTACTTGTATTATTTTCAAAGAATTTCAGTATGTGAATAAAAGGAATGAGTAATAAGATATCTGTGTAGCTCAATTCTAAATTTGTATATTAAGTGTATGAATTTAACAGTAAATATTTTTTCTTAAGCAGACTTTTATTTTTAGGGGTCATCTTAGATTTAGAGTCATCTTTAATTTCGGTAAATATGGCATTTCACAGTGTTTCACACAAACGTGTGTCAGATTATAGTAACAGTTACAATATGTATTGTTCAGTATATAGTCATTCTAATGTACTTGGACATAATAAGAACAGTCAGCAGTGGACAAATCTTGGGCAGTGTCTCTAAACAGTGCCTGGTACACGTATTTTATCACGCTCACAGAAGAAACTGAACTGTTGAGCAGAAGACACACCTAAACATAAAAATACAGTACACACTCACATACAAGTGCTTAACAGCACAATGAAGTAAATTTGCCTTTCATCCCATATTGCAATGACCAATTCAATAAATGCCCATCTTGTGTTCTTTTTCCCTTTCCATTGACCTGAAGAAGCAAGATGAACTTATTCAAGACCACCCAGACAAGCCACATTTCCTGGCAACACAAACAACTTGCTGACCCTAAATAACATGGCACACTCATATAAAGTTGGTTTCAAATTTTGTTATGCAGTGTACCAAATTTATAGAAACAGACATTTTAAATGAACGGTTCCAAAAACTACAACTTAAAGTGAACATGAACAAATCTAAAAAGGATCCTACAACTATGTGCATAAAAATAAGTGAACTATTATGAAACTTTGGGAATGGGTAGATGGAACAATCCTTAAGAATATACTTTGTGTTTGACGTTTTTAGGTTTAAAAATGTATGAAATACAATGAATAATATCAGCAGGCACAGAAACTGGCAAGTAAAATGGAAAGAATATCCATAAGCAGCTGGATTGGTATTTAAATTTCTCATAAGACAGATTACCAAACAAAATAATGTGCATGATAGATGCAATGACAGTACTGTTTTAGCTCAAAAGAATAAGCTGATCAACAACAAAATTTAAGGTATAACAAATTTATACCAACCAGCTCCTCAGAGGCGAGACTTGCTGGTCACACAGTCCGTCAGAAAATTCCATACCATTTATGAAGATCTATCATTCATTACTGTGTTCTTGAGAGGTTACCACTGGCATTATCCTCAGCCAGCTAATTCCTTTTCAAACACTCCACCTATTTCTTTTAAGATCCATTTTGATTTCTCTGCTACTGATTTGCCCTGGTCTTTTCATTTTGCTTAGGGTGTGCACAAGAATCTGTAAATGCCCGAGGTCTTCTCTAACATTCCATAACATATAACATGTTGGTTGACTTACAGTGGAGTTTGTCAGTCCCAAACAAAAAACTCAAGCTGAAAGACTAGCTGTCCACAACTGCTGGCTTATTCAACACACCTACAATATCCTTCTATATTTGAAGGTCACCACCTCTCAGGATGTGCCAAGCCAATCTAATATGAAAACCATTTTGCATGGGAATTAAAATGTTCGATAATATTTCCACATACATGCATAATTAAAGCATTATACTCACATTCCTTCATGATGGAAGCATAAGATGAGTGAAAGAATCAGTACCAATATAATCATCACAAACATTGGTATCATAATTGTGTAAACAAACTCGCTCATGTAACTTCGTTGTGGCACCTGAGACTTTGAGGGACGGGTCCATAGGTCTTCATGGCCAAGGCTTAATGGTCTATAATCAACTGGAAATTCTGAAGTAGACCCAGCTGCAGAATGCTGATATAAGGAAGACGTACTTGCCTCAACCTGAATGTAAATTGAAGTATATGTGAAACTTTAGTCAAACTATCACTGCTCTAATCTGGAGGCACAATTACCTGGGGTTATCAAAAACTGATATACACAAACCACCACACCACACCACAAACACTAGTAATATGTACTTTATAAAAGGCAGAACTTTAACTTAAAGACAAAAGTCCTTTCCATGTGTTGTTTCAGTTAAACTTTCATTCATCTACAAATGTTTTCAACTAATAAAGAATCACATGGTCATTCATTCAGTGATGACTAACCATTTTTGGTAACTAAATTTCACCCCCCCTCCCCCACTCCACTGTAACTGTATGGCATCACACAAGTAAAGGACAGGGCTATGTGATGCACAGCACAGATTTGTGTGAGTATAATTAATTACAGACATTTGTCGTGTTTATGATCAGATTGCCTGGGGTTTATTTATTATAAACAGGCCGCTTAATAACCAAACTGCACATCACTGCTGTCGAGTATTCAGTACAAGTTACAAATGAAATTTGCCTCAATGTCTGCCATTGCCGCTGTTGTGACATTCTTGCTGGTGTGTGTACCAGTGTTCAGCTACAAATAAAAAAAGTGATGTACTGCATGAAATTTTCATTTTTTAAAAATTAATTTATTTTAACTGACATATGTCAACAGTATCCACTCACATCACAATCATGATTAACTAAATATTACAAAATAATTTAGTAAAACAAATCATTGTTCAACTTTCAATACAGCCCTTCAACACAATAATTATCTGCACAAGAGATTATTAATGGGCCACATTTATGCTAAGGGCTGTTGAGCTGCTGGTTTGTTCGCTGTCTGTGAATGCAGAGTAAAGGTAATTGTTTCATTATGGTGCTCCATTGATAACCAACTAAATGATCAACACTGCAACTGCCTATAATCATATGACCCCTAGTGGATGCAAGCAGTAAGAAACATGGCCAGACATGCCTACAAAAACAGCCCATCCAAGCCCCTTGGTGAAGCATTCTTCATTGTCTGTTGGCATGCTGGAGGACTCAATTCTCCAAAAGGTTTAGAGCTTAAACTAAATGTATTAAGAGGAATTCTGATGTTTACATTATTACTAAGCTAGATTATATACTGATAACATCCAATTCTACGAGGTGTGTCTAAAAATTATTGAGAGTGAACACATGGCTCGAGAACTAGTAATACTGTAGCCATGCCTCTGACACGAGCCAAGATGTACATTCCTACTTGATGTTCAGTGCAAGTTTCAACTCAATAGCATTAACAAGTCTGAATTGATAGTGAGTTGTGTAAGTGTGTGTAGTAGTGACGTGTTATGAAAATGGAGAAATGAAAGCTTGAGCAGCATTGTGCAATCAAATTTTGCGTCAAACTTAAAGAAAAAGGAAAAGAAACTTACAAAAAATTAAAATGGGTTTATGGAGAGCATGCTCTATTGACTGCACAGGTTTTTAGGTGGCATAAAGCATTTTTGGATGGCCATAAGTGTATGGAAGATGAATCTTGTTCTGTAAGACCTTGCACTTCAAAAACAGACGAAAATGTGACCAAAGTGTGGGCCCTCATGAGGTCTGATCGACGTTTGACAGAATAATTGGTAGTGAGTTGAATCTGAATCACCCAACCATCCAAGACATTTTGACCGAGGAATTGGGCATTCAGAAAATTTGTGCAAAGCTCCTTCCAAAAAACCTCACTAATGAACAGAAGGAAAACTGAAGGTATGTGTGCCTGGACCTTCTTGAACACATCCAAAATGATGAAAATTTTTTCAAACATGTCATAACAGGTGATGAATCGTGGATTTTCAAGTATGAGCCCGAAAACAAACAACAAAGTTCTGAGTGGCACAGAAGCAACTCACTGCGCCTGAAGAAAACAAGAACGACCAAATCGAAAATCAAATCATACTAATTTGTTTTTTTGATAGTCAAGGTGTTGTTCATAATGAATTCGTGCTTCAAGCACAAACTGTTAATAAACAGTACTATTGTGAGGTCCTTGAACGACTCAGAAAAAAGGTTAATTGTGTCCAGCCAGAGATTGTGGACACTTGGATGCTGCATCGTGACAATGCTCCCTGTCACACTGCCATCTCTGTGAACAAATTTTTGAACAAAAAGGGTATTCCAATGATTCTGCAGCTCCTATAATTGCCTGATCTGAGTCCGTGTGATTTCTTAGTTTTCCCAAAACAAAATTCCTCCTCAAAGGTCGTCATTTTGGAACTGTGGACAACATCCAAAAGGTCGTGACAGATCAGCTGAGGACACTGCCATATGAAGACTTCCAGCACTGCTACCGGGAGTGGGAGCAAGGTCTCCGGTGGTGTGTGGCTTCCTAAGGGAACTACTTTGAAGGGGATAATGTTGATGTGTAGTTCAGTTGTTAAAAAAAAAATTATAGCACCAGTCTCATTACTTTTTACACACACCTCGTAAAACCCAACAGGTTAACAAATTCTTCCTGAGATCAAGATACTTTGTTTGGGATCATAGTTGGAATGGTAAGTGCTGTCAGGGGTAGCTCAAAACCCCCAATGCAATGATGGAAAACATGCTACTAGCTGGTCAGTTTGATGTATGGAAGTACAATACAAAATGTAACACCATGGCACTTAAAATCCTCCAAACACCAGGAAAGATTTTTCTGTATGTACCATGCATCTTGAATATAGTTTTTATTTCAACCAACAATGCACAATATAAAAAATATACATATTTTTTATTTTAATAATATTTATATTGTAATCACTCCTACATGCTTCAATACATTTGCATCATCTTCAGGGAGTGCCAAAGTTCTACATTGCTAAAGTTAACATAGTTTCTATATTACTTACTATAGTATTCACCACCCCAGTACACAAGCAACATTCACACAGGAATATCCAGATGTATATACTGCCACATAAATATACTGCTGATACAAATTATATTGTAAAAATCATATAGACTACATTTTATAAACAACCATATAAATATTTTAATGCAATAAATTTTCATTTAGTTTTTATACTACAGAAACTAAGTAACTTTGGCAATGTACAACTTTGGAACTCCCTGACAATCATACAAATGTATTGAAACATTTAGGAGTGATTATAATATAAATATTGTTAAAATAAAAATATATACAATGTGCATTGTTGGTTGAAATAAAAAACTACTTTGTCCATGAACATACAGCCACCACACTACTGACCTCCACGAATTCAATGTCCCCTTCACCCGATGGGGCTAGGCAAGGATCACATCCACAGTACAGGTCACAGATGCAAACCAACTAGAAGTCTTGTTGAGCAACATTACCCTATTGTCCGTGCTGGTCAAATAACCAGAGAAGACTGGGAAATGGATTATGATGTGCATCACATTCTGCTATGAAGGGGGCTTTGATAGAAGCACCTATCAAGTGTCAGCATTGCATGGTATTAGAGCTGACCTATACAAATCTGCAGTACTGCAACACCATTTACTAAGACAGACTTTCTGCTTGGAGGGTCCACGACAGGCAACCGGGCAAAATCCATGATTGCAAGGGCCAGGTGAGGCTCTCATTTCCTGGGAGCAACACCTATCCCCTAAGAGAAGGCTGAATTGGACATGGTAAGTACCATATCATTTATTCAAGCCAACCTGCAGCACAGCATTACAACTGCTAGGGTTCTCTCTAGGACAGTGAGTGTTAAAGGAATAGACATGCCACTAGTACAGAAACCGTGGTATTGTGAGGACCGTATTAGTGGCCTGAACATTCCAGGATATACCCTGTATTCTGCGGGAGGAACAAACAGACCTAGGGCTTGTATCAATAGACATGCCACTAGTGCAGAAACCGTGGTATTGTAAGGACCGTATTAGTGGCCTGAACATTCCAGGATATACCCTGTATTCTGCGGGAGGAACAAACAGACCTAGGGCTTGTATCCTTGTGAGGAACATGACCATTTGGATGCTGCCTGGATTCTCTTGTAGGGACGTAGTAGCAGTTTTAGCAAAGTACACTGAAGATAGGGCAGAAAGATGGTTTGTTATTTGTTCCGCTTATCTGCCATATGATTCTGAGGATCCTCCCCCGTCAAAGGAATTTGAGGAACTCATGTGATATTGTGAGAATGAAAATCTCTATCTAGTCATGGGGTGCAACTCCAATGCACATCATATTGCATGGGGCAGCATCAACTGTAATGATAGAGGGGAGGCCCTGGTGGAATTTCTTAATTCTTCAAATTTGGAGATTCTTCTTAATCAGGGAAATGAGCCCACCTTTTGCAGTGGTTATAGGCAAGAGGTGACTGATATTACTCTGGGGTCCTTTGGACTTCTAGAAAGCATCACAAGCTGGGAGGTTTCTTCAGAGCTCTCCCTGTCATATCTCACACACACACACACACACACACACATTCTGTTCACTCTATGGGGCTCCGTACTGGTATGCCTGATCAGGAACCCTACAGGCACCAATGGGGCTCCTTTTGAGAGGGCCTAAGGGATAGACTGGAGAGGGGCCCTGAGGTGAACATGAAAGATGAGGCTGGATTGGGGCTTGCAGTTCAATGGGTTCAGCAGGCCCTAACCTCAGCCTATGAGGACAACTGTCTTCTTAGACCTGTTAAAACAGGTAGACAATCTCTGAAGTGGACATCAGAGCTAGAGTCCCTCAGAAGAGGAGTGAGATGGCTTTTTAACAAGGGCCAAACAGACAATAAACTGCATAGTTGGGAAATCTATAGAGAGGCTCAGCAAATATATAGAAAGGAGGTACAGAAGGCTTCCAAAAGTGACTTGGAGGACTTTCTGTAGCTCCATTAACGACCCACCTAGGTCAGCTAGGTTACACAGGGCTCTATCTAGCGACCCTAAGATCAGGCTGGGATCTTTGGCGGCTCCTTCTGGAGGGCGTATGGAATCTGCAGGGGAAACCTTGGATCTCTTGCTTGCTACTCACTTCCCTAACCCAGCAGCTATAGAGAAGGAAGCGGTATCTGCTGCGCCAAAAGTTTGGACTGGCACATGGCTGCGAGGGTAGTCACTTATGGGTGAGTGGTATGGGCAATTGATTCATTTGTCCCAGGCATGGACGGTATATTCCTGGCTCTGCTACAAGAGGGATGCAAGGTCCTTATCCCTTTCCTGGTCAAGATTTTCTGTGCCTGCCTGTTGACTGGATGTGTTCCAGCAATATGGCGCCAGGTTAACAAAGTGTTTATACCTAAACCCAGGAGGGATTCCTATGGTGGACCTAAGGATTTCAGACCTATCAGTCTCGCATCGTTCTTACTCAAGACCACGGACAGACTGGTAGACAGATTTTTAAGGAATGAAACTTTGGCACTCAAGCCATTACATCCCAACCAACATGTATACCAGGCTGGGAAATCTGTGGAAACGGCCCTTCATCAGCTTGTGGTTTGGGTTGAGAAGGCACTTGACCAACAGGAGACAGCCTTGGGTGTTTTTCTTGACACAGAAGGGGTGTTTAATAACACCTCCTATGATTCCATGTGTGCTTAACTTGTTAATCATGGGGTCGATTACACCATCACATGATGGATTAGAGCTACCCTGGAGGGCTGGCTGGCCATGGCGACTCTTGGTGGATTTTTGAGGAGCATCGGGGTTCCTAGGGGGCTGCCCACAGGAAGGTGTACTGTCATCGCGCCTATGGTGTCTTGTTGTTGATGAACTGAACAGGGCTCAATGGGAGCAGTGTCTATACTCAAGGATATGTGGATGACATTTGTCTTCCATCAATGGGAAAATATGGTATCAGGACTCATACAATGGGCCCCTCATATTGTAGAAACATGGAGTGACCAGCTCGGGTTGTCAGTTAATCTCGACAAGACTGGACTTGTTGCATTCATGAGAAGAAGGAAACTCCCAGGGTTCTTAGTACCACGTCTTTTTGGGACGATCTTACACCACTCTATGTTGGTTAAGTATCTTGGAGTAATCCTGAATTCATGGCTGACCTGGAGGGAGCATGTGGATGTTAAGGTGAGAAAGGCTCACAATCTGCTGTGGGCCTGTAGGGGGGGCTTATGGTGTGACATGGGGCCAGGGACCCAGGGTGGTTCACTGACTCTACACCTCTATCATTAGGCCATCTGTAACTTTTGTATCCTTGGTAGGGTGGCCTGGTTGTCAGACGGCCAGTGCCAAGAAAAAACTACTCACAGTTCAAAGACTAGCATGCTTAGGGATAACAGGAGCAATGCGCACCACTCCAATTAATACTGTGGAAGCACTTATTTGCCTCCCTCCACTGGAGCTAGCGGTACAGAGTGAGGCGAGGTCAGCTGCACATTGTCTCTGGAGTCTGGTCTTACTTACATCCCAATCGAGGACACAGCAGTATTTTGATGTGGCTTCAGCAGTCAGATCCCATATTAAATATGGGGGTAGATGTTATGAGGCCAGCATTCAATACTGAACTCAAATACAGGGTTACTAAGTTGACTAGAGAAGACTGGACTAAAGGAACTGGCACTCCTCCTGTAGTCAAAGGGCTTATCTGGTTTGCAGATCGGTCTAAGATGAAGGAGGGGACTGGGGTTGGAGTCTATGGGCAATCTGTGGGAAGAAAGATCAGTTTTTCTCTAGGAAGATAAACCACAGTCTTTCAGGCTCAGATATATGCTATCTTGGCCTGTGTTTATGAAATTCAATTTCAGAGTAGACCAGAGAAGTAAGTGAGTATCTGCTGTGATAGTCAGGCAGCTCTGAAAGCTCTTCAGGCCATCAGAATGCCTCCACTGGTCCAACAGTGCCAAAAGGCATTGAATGATATCTATATCTCACATGTGGTGGGGCTGTATTGGGTCCCTGGACATGCTGGGGTATGAGGTAATGAGATCGCCGATGACCTCACAAGGGACAGCTCTGTTCTAAAGTTTGTCAGACCTAAGTTGGCCTTGGGAGTCTCTAGACAAGATATATGAAGAAGGATTAGACACTGGCTGGTTAACCAGCATTGGATATGTTGGTGAAGTCTTGGTAACACCCAAAGACAGGCTCTAGAGTTAATTCCAGGACCCTGTCTGGGTGCCAAGGCTAGGTTTCTGTCCTTTAACAGGACACAATCCAGGGCTGTTACGGGCCTTCTCACTCGACATAATACACTAAGGAGACATCTTCACCTAATGGGGCTGTCAGACAGTCTATTATGTAGGAGGTGTGGAGCAGAGAATGAAACCTCTGCCCACATTCTTGGTAAGTGTGAAGCTTTGGCTTCACTCAGACATGTGAATCTGGGCTCCTTCTTCTTGGAACCAGAGGACATTAACAGTATAAGTCTGGGAGCCATCTGGAACTTTAGTAAAGCAACAGGGCTCCCATAAATTGATATAGGGCACAATGCGCCCGTTAATTAAGGCTTAGGTGCATCAGAACTGTAAGCTCTCGAACCCAATCACAAATCAATCAACTGGGCAGAAGGAAATGAAATGCAAATAAATCCAAATATAAGTCAGGCACCAAGATTCATGAGAGCCTGAGTGAGGGATCTGCTAAATTATTTCCTTGGGAACAAAAGATTCCTGAAGCTGGCTGTTTCAAATATTTGGGAATCATCATATGAAGTGATTTAAGCTGGGCTGATCAGGCAAATTACTCGGTTCAAAAAGCCTGGAGGGCACTACATTTCGTAATGTATATTGTAAAAAAAGGGTAATAAAAATACGAAAATTTTGGCCTACATGTCACTAGTACATCCCATTCTCGGATATGGGGCAGCGTGCTATGATCCATACAGAGAATGTCAGATTAGTGCTTTAGACCATGTATAAAATAAAGCTGCTAAATCTGTGCATCATTCGGGAGATTCAGACTGGGAATCTTTGGCGCAGCGTAGAAGATAGTACACATGTGCACTGTATAAAGCGTATACCGGTGAGAGGGCATGGAAAGTGATAGGGGATAGGTCACAGGCGCCAAGCTACTTAAGTAGAGTCGACCATTATTAGAAAATCAGAGCCAGAAAACAAAGAACAGACATTGGGAAATACTCCTTTGTGAATAGGTCCATTACTGACTGGAACAAGCTACCTGAAGGTGCGATAGGGACTTCCCATGGTAAAACGCATATTTTCAAAACGAGGGTTAGGAAAGTGAAAACCACCGAGGGGAAGTGAAGGAGATAAAAAGTAAAAAGTGAAGGGAAATGAAGTGAAGTGAGTTGCAGATATGTATAGCAAAGTGAAGTGAAGTGAAGGGTTGATAGGATAAGTGAAAAAAATAAAAAGCGAAGTGAAGTGAAGTGAAATGGTGAGAGGTTCTTTAGAGCAGCGAAGGGGTTCATTATTTTGGAAATAAGTTTGCAGATGAGTACTACACTGTGTCTAGTTTAGTGATGTGAGGTGAAATTGAACAATAGGAAATGTAAACGGGTTAAGCCAAATGAGAAGGTAGTGAAGTGTAAATGAGAGGAAGTGAAGTGTTGAAAAGTGTAGTGAAGTGTAGTTGGACGAAGTGTGGTAAAGTGTAGCGAAGTGTTGCAGTATAGTGATGGTCTTAGTAATAAGGTGTCCAACATTATTAGAAGACATATAGACAATACAAAGTTGCTGCTTATATGTATTTTCTTATCATCACCTTCTTTCATATTCTTCAGGTTCTATTTTCTATCAATGCATATATGGTTGTATTCCTGTTTAATACTGTAATTTATGTATTTTTATCCTTATGTCTATGTATTCTTATTGTATGTTTATGTATCTTCATCGTGCCAGCTGGCACTCTTTGGCTACCCTTGACTGAGGTTTTCCTGTGCTTTTTCCTTAGTTGTAAGGCAAATGCCAGGGTAAAACCTGCAAAGACGGGGCATGGCCTGCATTCTTTCAAAATTTTTGTGTTGTTCTATGTATTGTTTGTTTCGTGTCATTCTGTGAATTGTGTGAGTGTAAATGTGTACTATACTACTGCCACTGGGTGCCTACCCAATTGCAGTTATCAAATATATCATATCATATCAATCAATCAAGATGGAATTTCTCCAAGGTTAACTGGCCTGAATACAAGAAATGTACAGGCTGTATAATAATAAGCAACCTGGAGAATGGCAGCCTGATCATGTCAAGTAAGAACGTCTTATCTGCAATCATCAAATGTCCCCACAAATGCATCCCACACAGTCATGTACATAATGACACACCTTTTCATAATACCACTCTGTCAAAACTGAAACAAAGTCACAAAAAACAAGAAGAACTGCACGTACAAAACAACAAAGCAGGTACCTGGCATACATAACAGACCTCATTACATCATCCTACTAGAGACAGAAAATGATGCACATATATCTTTAATCTGTATTATTAACTTTTGAATGGACACTACAAACATACAGTGTTTTATCTCCAGACTGAACAACAAACAACAAGATTGGAAGAGTGAGCCTCTCATACCTTGCAGCAAAACAATATGATCAAAAGACAACACAAA
>Ga0209755_10007843_pt1 | contig 11517 bp, 7 predicted proteins | sample TergutCo191P1_FD_187301 | JGI IMG/M metagenome (GOLD analysis project Ga0209755, IMG submission 187301) | Cornitermes sp. P1 segment gut microbial communities from Petit-Saut dam, French Guiana - Co191P1 (SPAdes) (version 2) | ecosystem: Host-associated > Arthropoda: Insects > Digestive system >...
ATTTGTTGAGTTATTTCATGGGTTGTATTGCTCTGGTTCGATGTGTGTTGATGTTACGGTGTGGTTCGGCTTGGGTGGTGTGGTATCCTTATGCAGGCTGAAGCCTGCTTCAGCCTGCATAAAAAATAAGTCACAAGCTCCTGAGAATGGATGTATTAACATTCGAAACATGTTGAGCATTAAATAATGAAATAAAAAAGCAAGTGACATCAAGTTGGTCTATCTTTATTCAACTATCAAGATGATGCACGGTCCAATAAACATAAGATACGTGTGCAGGTTAAGTTACAGAAAGCACTTCTTCACCTTTACTTTTGTCCGTTCAAAGGCTGATTTGGTGATCCTAAGGATTTCTAAACGAAAGCAGTGACTCACCACTGAAATTCAACAGAATTTTCCGCCTGTTGAGAGTAAAATTAACCCATTCATACACTAAAGATCCGAAAAGCAAATGTGACGTACAAAACTGATATAGTGTGTTAAGAAGCTTGTGCAGATGTGTTCCCTGTGATGAACAAGCTAGTCTTCCAGACGGAAGTAGCAAAGCAATGCACTTCACCCATACACAAAGATATTTTTTCCCCCTTTATTTTTCAATGGCTGTGGACAGGATGAGTGGAGAATATAAAGAATAAAGTATACAATTGTGCAACGACTTGTTGAAAGCACATCACATATGCTGGTTGGGTGCTTGCGATCACACAGTTTCACCGGACATGCTTTGTTTTCAGTTCACGTGCAATCTCTCGGCCACGAATAGCAAAGTGTCCAGGGACAGTTTCTTCTTTGTGATATCAGTACACATCACCGATGATCCTGGAATGTCCGTCAGTTGAACGCCACCAGAACCGACAAACATTCTTGAAGAATTTACAAACAGATTCTATATGGAGCTACTTGCTAACAGTCGGTATAGAGTCCATTATTTTTCAGTGCCCTGCCTAAGAATCTAAATGTTCAAAACTTAAGTGAAAATTTAGTTTTCACTATTTATATTCTCCTCTTCTCCAAAACGTCCGGACCAGCCCTGCTGACCACAATCCCCCGTATTCAATGGGCACCGGAGATCGTTCCTGGGGTTAAAGCGGCCGGCGCGTGAAGCGAATCACTTACTTCTATCTAGTGCCGAGGTTACGAATGAGTGGAGCTATACCTCTCCTCCCCTGTATGCCTTCACGGCTTGGACTGGGAAAACTTCTACTGCAATTTTGTTGTTTTGCATTGCAGTTAAATGTGATGTCCCGTTCTCACGAGTAAGTGTGAAGAACCGCTGGACCAACACCAGAAAAAGCAACAGGACAAATGAGGGAGTTACGTGGATAATGCACAGGGCCATACGTTGTAAGTTTCGCCTCATATTAGAGTGCTTGCTTCAAGGTCAATAAGATAGGCGTTATACGTAACACGCATATGGGAAATTATATATATATATATACACACACACACACACACACACACACACAAGCAGCACTTTGATCAGCAAAGGTCAAGGAAAATTTTCAAATGAATCCCACTGAAACAAAGTGTGAAGTCGGCTACTGCAATGACCCGATTCAGGAGAGGGCACTAAAGGAAACAATTTATTGTGCAAAATTACTTTTTTAGTGGAAAATTCCGTACTGTGAAAATAAGAAGTTGTCTTCCTGTACGCCATGACGACGTACGGGAAAACAAACGTGAAGCTACACAAACTCTTGACTTAAGCAAATGGTCGAGTTGAACGGTCAGCCTCGTGTCTCAGCCGCTGTACCCCAAGTACCCATCGAACAGGGGCTGGGTGCGTCACACAGCAGGTACGGATGTTTTGGGGAAGGGAAAAATATGTTGCCCCTACTGCGAATCGAACCCGGATGTCCTTCCCGCAAGCTAATTTCTATAGCGACTGAGCAATCCCAGCTCCCACGGCGAAACTGTCGACGTTTTGGGTAATCAAGCACGCGGGCAACTGGCAAACGTGCTAGCAACTGCTTCTTGTAATTCAGGGTGCGTACAGCCATGATGTGGTAGTGCAGACAAGGCGCAGGGTACGTCTGCAGACTTCTGACGACGATGCTGACATTTTTGACTGACACTCCGGATACTGCGCACAGTCTGAGCTTCTCAAACAACGTTCCGCAAACTACTTCTCTTTCCTTCCTTATACAGAAATCAACACCGGTTACCGTAATTTCGAGGTTTGACACAAGCAGGCACAATGGATAATGAACAAATATCTGCCGAAATCTGCAATTTCCACACTAACAAACATGCACAGAGCATCCATCTGGACCTGAAGTAAAAGTTACAAAGCTTACCGAATTCAGGACAGGGTAACCACAATAAGCTAATTATAAGACGAGAGCATACATGCCAAAGATGTTTATACCTTTAATGACACAGCTTCCGTTTCGGTCTGTGTCTGTGGAAAAAAAAAATACGAAAACTGGTGAAGCTTTCAAGCAAAAAATGCCAAACATTACCGGTCGGTAAAGACCAAATTCACGTACCTTCACCAGCTTTGGCGATATCGTTAAGCACGATATTTCTCTAACGTCCGACAGGTGGAGGTTACAGACAGACTGACTGGAAGGCAGGCAGTGTGGGCCCCCGTTAGGTTTATGCGCCAAAGGAGGACAAATACGTGTGTGTGTGTGTGTGTGTGTGTGTGTGTGTAGGCTACAAATGATACAAGCAGGCAACGTTCACCCACACCGTCACTCGTTTGATAGATAACGGTAGGCGTAAATTGCCGTATAAACTAAATGCGTTCAAACAATGAAAGGTAAGAGGGAGGACAGATCCATAGATAGGTTTTATTATGTACGTATATCACAGAGGAATACGTAATAGATTGACCAAGCAGCAAAAAAATAAATAAATAAATAAAAACGGAAATGAGAGTTACATATGCTTCAGTCGGTATTGCTGACTCGACGTTTGGTTAAAAAAATAGGTGGCACGAATGCGCAGCAAATTGTGAGGTCGAAATATAGCTTATGGTAAAATGTGTAAGCCTACTAGTGGATTAATGAAATTTTGTGTGTTTGTGGAAACAGTAGCTACAGATAGGAACATAGTGTATGGTCCGGAATTTTCGGCAGGAAATTCGATAGTATAAAATACAGAAAGGAAGGGAGAAAGTCAAGACAAAGAAGTCGTGCTGACTCCTCTCAAGTAAACTGGTGTCACGTCACAACCTATAAGCTCAATACTAAGTGGAAGTGAAGCTCCGGCCGCCTTACTTGCATCAGAAAAAGCTCGTAGAAAATTTGTAGGAATACTTGTGATCTACCTCCAAGACAAGTCCCACATTCCTAACTGAAAGGTTAACTACTTATCTGTATAAAAAGAAAGCTATATATAGACATCACGAGGCCATCCACTCAGTATGTTACGCTGTACAAACTCTAACCTTAATAAACTAATCATCTACGGTATGTTACGGGCTTATTAAATTGAATTAAAATTAAACTCATTCAAACTTCCAAAAATATTACATTATGAGCGCACGACTCATTTTTTAAAACAATAGTTCATTTCACAAAGTTACTTAGAATTTCAAAAAGTACAAGAATATATGAGCGTTGGGAGTTTCCAAAAAAAGGAAGAGGGGTTCCATGCGCCCCATTCGAAATAAACGGGCTCAAGCATCGAATCATGCGGTATCTGAACTTGGAACAATTCCCAAAACTAGACAGGGACAGAGAGGAGTTGGCTGGTTTTATTTTTTCAGGTTTACGAGCAAGGGGAGCTGGTTCCAGGGTAATTGAGTCAGGCATTGATCAGACATAAGTAGGACAAACAGCGAGCACAGATAAGCTAAATCTATGCTAACAAAGGAATCCTCCCCCAACCCCCCACGTCTCAAAAACCAGTACAGTATAATGGCTGTCTGAAACACTTTACATCTCAGTGAAGACGCTAAACTGTAACAGTAGTCTAATCCACTGTCGACCTTATGACGAAGTGATTCAAAAGGTTAAATGTCTTAGCAGTGGCTACATATGAACCAGAATGTGTTCATACGCCATAGATAAAATTCATTAACATATTCAACGTTCAAACTTAACTCAGGAAAAGGGCACAATATGACCCATTATGCAAAAATAACGTGACATATCGAACCGCACGGTCTATAGAGGTCAGACCATAACTTGCAGTCTATATGTTCTCAGACGTATCATGGTCAAACTTAATGACGAATTGAATTGGAAGTTGAATTACAGCCACACTAAATTTTACACAGAAATGAACGGTGTATCACAGCCACTCTGAATTATGCGTGCGGTTGCAAGACAGGCGAGGGGCATACAAAATCTCGTACAGATTTGCACGTTATGCGACAATAGCACTGACATGCGTACACTTGTAAGTCACCTCACCGTCCTATTAAAGATTGTATAGATTTCCAGGGCAGGATCACACGCCATGTTATACGGATACGCACGTCATATCACACAAACAATTATGTACAGACGTGCGAGCCACATCAGAGCACACTTTTTGTTCCACAGATACACATATACGAATTTGGACACCATATCAGGGCCACACTATACGTTATACGGATACATACACTAGAGAAGGGACACATTATACGTTATACGGCTATACAATTTACAGCACGGTCACATTATACGCTATAAGGATGTATACACTAGAGCAGGGTCACATACGTTACACGGATGTACATACTACAGCAAGGTCACATTATACGTTATACGGATGTATATACTACAGCAAGGTCACATTATACGTTATACGGATATATATACTACAGCAGGGTCACATTATACGTTATACGGATGTATATACCACAACAAGGTCACATTATAAGTTATACGGATGTATATAATACAGCAGGGTCACATTATACGTTATAAGGATGTATATACTACAACATGGTTACATTATACAGATGTATATACTACAACAGGGTCACATTATGTTACACGGATGTATATACTACAGCAGGTTCACATTATACGTTATACGGATGTATACACTACAACATAGTCACATTATACGTTACACGGATGTATATACTACAACAGGGTCACGTTATACGGACGTATATACTACAGCAGGTTCACATTATACGTTATACGGATGTATATACTACAACAGGGCCACATTATACGTTACACGGATGTATATACTACAACAGGGTCACGTTATACGGACGTATATACTACAACAGGTTCACATTATACGTGATACGGATGTATATACTACAACAGGGTCACATTATATGTCACACGGATGTATATACTACAACAGGGTCACATTATACGTTATACGGATGTATATACTACAGCAGATTCACATTATACGTGATACGGATGTATATACTACAGCACGGTCACATACGTGATACGGATGTCTATACTACAGGATGGTCACATTATACGTTATACGGATGTATATACTACAGCAGGGTCACATTATACGTGATATGGACGTATATACCACAGCACGGTCACATACGTGATACGGATGTATATACTACAGCAGGGTCACATTATAAGTTATACGGATGTATATACTACAGCATGGTCACATTATACGTTATATGGATGTATATACTACAGCAGGGTCACTTTATAAGTTATACGGATGTATACACTACAGCATGGTCACATTATACGTTATACGGATGTATACACTAGAGCTTCGTCACATTTTGTGTTACACGAATTCTCTCACTAGATCAGAGTCAGATACACGTTTTACGGATTTGCACCCTATACAGGGTCACATGTCTCATCTTAGACCACCCTGAAACCGAGCTACTGACTTATTCTTATACACAACCTTTGAGACACAAATTTCTCACTTCGGTTCAAACTTGCGTTGTTTATGTGGGTTACGACACTTTATAAACGGAACGGTGGGTTGACTACCAATGTTTCTATAGGATACAAACAATCAGTGGCGCAGACAATGAATTCAGTTACTAAGTAGCTCAATCCATCTAGCAAATTTCGTCTCCAGATGTAAACAGCCACGTAACTGGCAACAAATTCCGCGCAACGTACAGAACACAAAGATGCAGCACTCTCACAACCCGCGACTTGTCGCCATCCGGATTAATGCACACCACAGTTTCTCAGCTCAATCATGACCCTGCTTAATACTATCACCCTCACTACATTAGGGTCTACATCACCATTTTTGTCTCTACAACAGTAATAATAATAATAATAATAGGTAAGAAACGCATATTTTATAAAGCTCCTCAACATACAAACGTCCTAGCAATGTATCAAGTTCCAGGACCTATTTAACATTTCACAATACATCCGTTTCAGACGATAACCTTCTTTTGTTTCGCATCTGGTGTAACGCAATCAACATAGCAACTAGGCTAGGCAATGGACGGTCCGGGGATTATATTCCGGCAGGGGCAAGAGATTTATCATTTTTCCAAGGCTCTTGGGGCCACCCAGCTTCCTACTCAATTGGTACAGAAGTAATCCGGCCGAGGCGTGAGACTGACCACTGATCTCCAACCAGTGTCGATGTTACAAATGAGTGGAGCTTTACTTCTATGCCGTATATGCCTTAATGGCAAGTAGTGGGGCAATTTTACCTGCTACCCAAACCGTAAGCTGGAATATTACCCTTACTCGGCAGTTATACTACATATTTGGGGTAAAGGTAATGGTAAAGTAATCCCTGTACAAGCCTGAACAGGGCCTGAGGGTTCCAGGAGGTTAAGGCTCCCAGATTTCAAGACAGTTGGCAGATGAATGTGGTTTTTTTGTAAGCCCTACACACCGGCCGACTTTACCCCCAGGAAATATTCCTGGTACTCACTTCTGTTGGAAGCTGAGTCGACTCCAGGGCCATAGTGCGGCCGCAAGGATTATGTTAATAAAAAGTTCCAGTGACATCGGGAATCGAACCCGCGACCTTCCGACTTGTAGCGCAGTGCCTCAACCGCATGCCCCACATATCTGTGGGCCATGTCCTATATACGGGGACCGAGTTCACACAACGTAAAATTCTCCTCTCGATGGATCGTTTGTGTTTCCCTCTGTCGCGATACAAACACTGCAGCGTCATTCAAGGGTGCTAAGGGGTGGCTACTGTAATACGTAAAGATACATTTCACAAATGTAGGTAACAGAAGTGGTCCTTAACCAGTTTTGAAGCAAGTTCTACGAGTTTGTCCGGCATCGATAGTAGCAGCCTCCCAACACCAACACCATTTCTCAACCCACAGTTCAGCCGTCGCAGGGGCCATGGAGACGGCGCCTATGTCAAGATGAGGGACAGCCCACTCTGCTCTACTCCGCAATTGATACCATAGAGTGGATGCCATCGTAACAGTAACAAAAATACCATAAAGCGATTGAATGTCCCCGTGCTGTCTAGAGGCATGGAGAGAAGAGAGGACAGAGTTTTGTAAAGTCGTAAGCCTATTGGGTGAAGCTAGACTGCCAACCAGCCGGCAAACCATTTAATATCATCCAGAATGCCCACAACCCCTATCAAATTGAGGCTTCAATCTTGTTATGATTCTGAGACGTTCTTTAATAGCAATGGTTAACATTTAGGCTACCATTAAGGAGGACTGTGCATCCTTTCCCGAAAGTATTTATCTTGGAACGGGCCGGTTACAATGGGACATTCTTTTTGTCCCCAGAAATTTAGACACAACAACTACAGGTTCAGGTATGATGCTAATAAAATATAGGTTATGTTCCGTATCACTTCTATCACTTACGTTTGGATTATGGCTTATTTGACACGTTGACATTTGCAAATAACTACTGCAGCTGTGTATTTTAAACCAACTGGTTATGTAGTAGATTTCAGACAAGGAGGCAATTTCCCATATCTGTTATTAACGAGAAATACAGTAATTTGTAGCGCGGGAATGAACACTGCAGAGAGTGCGGCGTCATTGGACCCATTCATCTACGATATCACCCGCTGTACGGCGCGCAGCCCAGCTTTATAAACACCCTATACTGAAATATATGGACTTCAATTTCCAAAGAAGTAAACAGTGCAGTTTCCTCACGTCAACACATACATGGAGGCTGATGCCACACAGATACTGGCATCGCAATACGGATTGCGGCGCTGCAGTGCGAATACTGTCATAGCAAATGCACGTATGTTCACTGCTTGTTCACTGTGCTTCCGAATAAGCAGCGTTTCCTGCAAAAATTTCTCGGTCTTTTCTCATTTCGTGTTTATAACAAAGTTAGCACACTCTCATTAGAGCTCCCCATGTTCGAAATATCACTATGCTGGCAACTACCGTACATTTTTTGTGCCTCCAAGACGTGTCTATTCTTTTTTCTGTGGCGCTGCGGTCCAACGCGGGCCTTCGCCTCCTCATTCTTGAGGTTTCTAGATCACACACAATGACGTACCACAGTCGGTAGAACTCCTCTGGACGAGTGACCAGATCGTCGCAGAGACCTCTACCTGACAACACACAACACTCACAACAGATGAACATCCATGTCCCCGGTGGGATTCGAATCCACAATCTCAGCAAGCGAGCGGCCGCAGACCTACGCCTTAGACAGCGCGGCCACTGGGACCGGCAAGACGTGTCTATTGTCAGTATTAAAATCCGAGTTACCTAATACTCAAACAAGTGGAAACAGAAATAAGACAAATTTCTACACAAAATAAGAATTAATAACGATGCTACGTATCGTACAAAAATACATAACTTCAAGTAAATAAAACATAACAAAACACCGCACCTCATAAAAACGTAACACAAACAAATTACTAAATATCAAGAACGGTAAGAAAATTTTACAAATAACAGTAGAAACATAACGAAATAGTGTAATGAATTGCTTACGTCAGCTCCACTAACCCTATTGGCTAGCGTCACCTTCTCTGACAATCACCACCGACACTATTCCCCGCAAAATTAAGCACCTATGTGTTCCTGGCATTCTTCTTGGACAGCTTGAACCTTGAAGATGATAGCGATAGGTTGTCCCGAAACGTCGGTAACTACCAATCAACGCTGCGTAACATCCCAGAAGAGCGAAGATTTAAAAAATGCATACTTACGCCAAAAGTGGCGAAACGAATTGGGTTGTATGATAGAATTAACCAACAAACTGACAAAAAAAATGGACGTACTTCTGTATCTTTATGCACCAAGATTTCCGAAAAAGCATCCGTTTTGTTGTAACGTGCCCAGGTTTCGCCCGTTTGTCCTTCTGTTAATAGGAGCGTTAATGATAAAATAGAGATGAGTATGGAGCAATGGTGGAATGATACTGCCAGGGGAAAATCGAAGTACACGGAGAAAAACGCAACTCAATGTCACTCTGCCCACCAAAAACACAACAGAAATTGTCATCTGCCCAAATAATACATTCAACTTCAATTCCTACCTGACAGAGAACACAGTCTGCATCAATTTGGAAGGAAATCAGTTAATGCTGCTTAGGAAGAAAATCGATATATATTTGAAAATCATACGAAACACACAAGTACATTATGTGAGGAAAATGAAGTACCTTTATGTTACAACGGGTGGTACGGAGAGTTACCACAGGAATTCGAAAGGTTAACAGCCGACAGAAATAGGAAAAATGATCTGTGGTCCAATCAACTTCTCGGTCTTCTACTTATGTAGAACGCGCTCAGTAGTAAGGTCCTTCATTGTCATCATCATCAGCAGCAGCAGCAGCAGCAGCATGAGTCCCAGTCAGCCTAACACGATCAACACAATTAAATCCGGACACAAGAAAATATCGAAAAATTGACATTAGTATACAGACCTAAAACAGATTATAACCTTCGCAGGACAAAACGCAGCACGATATACATGTAAAATATATTAAAAAAAAAGCCTACAGCAGAAAGTTTGACATTATAAATTAAGAGAATGAGTCGTCAATTGTAAACACTTGTTGAAAAATTATAGTCAGTGTTAAACAAATTAGTGACAAAGTAAATGTTCAATGCGCGCTAATTAAAAGCTTCTAGCAGGCAGTAAATAAAATAAATATATTTTATTATTTTTTTTAATTATAAAGATTCTCTTTGTAACAGTTTTAACTCTTCAAATGTAATAACTGGATGTACTTCAAAGGCAAATCCTTAAAAAAAGTTATTAAATACGTAACTCTGCAACAGAAATATCTTGTATATTGGCAAGACAGTACAATTTTGTGCCGGAACATGTAACATGTACGTTGTTAACAGAGAGCTGTATCTCACGGAATATTACAGGCTGAAATAATTTTTGAAAGCCATTTCTTAAACACAATAGCTAACGTATTAGAATCTGCATTTAATTCCTAAAATACGAAATATATATTCTGGCTCATTATTTATTTATTCGCTTCTTCTTCAGGAGGTAAAAAGTGGTGCCAACATAAAGAGGCTGCCACAGTTCCAGTCCGTGCTACCACAGAAAATACACCCTTACATTTGTGATTTTAACTTTGCTCGGGACGTTCTCTTTATTTTCTTAAATTTTCGTGCTCCAAAGGAGACATTTGTTGATAAAGATCAGCGACTTTCCGTAAAAATAAAGTTTAAAAATAGAAAGGTTTATTTTCTAGAGTGAATTCTATTCTTCATTGCCTAAAAGTCTGCTGTTGATACTGACAGGTACTCGTACCTCCCGTGTTTACAACAAAGAATAGAGTCTGCCCGTACAGTTAACTATTTCAGGCATATTAATGAGAAATAAGTGCAATTTTAGGGGTTGCTATATTCGCGAAAAATATGTAATAGTGGAGGTGGAATTAAATTAGTTTTTTGCTCCTTCTCCTCCTCCATCTTACCATCTCCTCTATCTTATGGTGAAATCTTGTTCCCGAAATAAACAACAATTTTTTTTATAAAAGGCAAGTTCGAGCAGCGAGGAACGCAAATTAGGATGCAAAAAGTATAAAAGAATTATGGCCTACAAACTGCGCATTCATGTCTGAAAAGGGGGAGTGCCCCACATTCGAGTTGTGCGACAAAAATGCCAATATTAATTTAATTTTCCTTTCCATGTCCCGTCATGCCGAAGGCAATAAGATTTTCAGTTGATTTCATGTTCTTAAGCAGTGTCAGAGAAACATCAGAAATTTGACTCAGCCAACATTCTTTTGGCCCTACATCATTTGATCTTCCACAAACATTAATGCGTTACATAAAGGATAATCAGAACTAGGGACAATTAACACAAATTCTGCAGTAAGCGACAGAACTGCACACAGAATTTACAACTATTGCTTTATCATATTACAACGTATCGTTCCATGCATTTTACTGTATTTCAAATGAAAGTTAAATTTATTTGTACGACAGACCTAAATTAATTGATGAATAAAAAAAACTAGATGTCACTTGTTATATTTACTTTACTTCTTAGATAATCATCATGTTTCGGGCATTAATATGTCCATCTTCTGGAGTTTGCGAATATGTTGTTGAACTACCACACTGGCTGTATTGTTCTTCGATTGCTGTGTGTTGGATTTAGGGTGCAGTTCGGCTAGGGTGGTATCCGGGCTGCCGGCTTGCTGGCAGCCCGGATACCACCCT
>Ga0209755_10007844_pt1 | contig 11516 bp, 9 predicted proteins | sample TergutCo191P1_FD_187301 | JGI IMG/M metagenome (GOLD analysis project Ga0209755, IMG submission 187301) | Cornitermes sp. P1 segment gut microbial communities from Petit-Saut dam, French Guiana - Co191P1 (SPAdes) (version 2) | ecosystem: Host-associated > Arthropoda: Insects > Digestive system >...
TCTATGATACATTAATTTTTCTATATTTTTGAGAAGACTGATAAGAGAGATATGGGTCTATAATTTTGGACTTCTCCTGTATCCCCCTTTTTATGCAGGGGTTTCACTATTGCTACCTTTAATATTTCTAGGAAGGTGCCAGATGCAAATGAAGTGTTGCAAATGTCGGCTAGCGGTTTCTTTATGAATTGCACACATTTCTTTACTATGGGTTCCGTTACGCCATCGAACCCTGATGAACTTTTCCTTTTTAGATTCTTTATCATCTTCTCTATTTCACTTTCTGACACAGGGGTAATGTACATTGTTTGTGGACATGCATTTATTTTTAACTTAGTTAGTGGCGTGCTGCTTTCATTATGATAAAATGTATATAAACCCTCATTCTGATCAAAAGTTCTACACAAATTCTACATAAATCCCCATTACAAATTTTAGGTGTTTACTTCAACCCATATAATGAAGGTTCACACAGTCACAATAGATGTGCTAAGTGCAAGTACCGCACAGGTTCACACTAGTGTGGTGTCATAAAAGAATCATGCTTTATTCCTGCACATGGTGCAACAGCCTCTAGTGGGTTAAGGCCTCCTCATTATTAAGGCTTCACAATCATTCTCGGATGCACTACAATCGGTAGGACACCTCTGGATGAGTGATAAGTCTGACACAGAGACCTCTACCTGACAACACACAACACTCACAAGACACACATATCTATGCCCTCAGCAGGATCTGAACCCACAATCCCAGCAAGCCAGCAGCTGCACACTCACACCTTAGACTGTGCGGCCACTGGGATCAGCAAAAGGAACCACATACATTTTTAAAATTCCCAAACAAGTTACCTGATCCAAATAACATAGTTAATAGAATTAAAGGCTTATATTACACTTTAGCTTGAAGATTCCTACCAAACACATTGAAAAAACCCTAACTTGATTATCTTCTGTGTAAATTAGTTTTAGGAAATTTGCCACTTTCAAATACACTATCATCAACTCATAAGCCATTCACTTTAGTTTCTAGATAACTGTGACAGTTTTAAGTTCCAAGCATAATACAATTACTCTACGAGACAGTAAGAGGAATCAATTTTCACTCTTACTTCTGTTCATGATGTTAGCCACAACAAAATGTGCAAGATGTACCTCATTGTTCCAGGAATGCAAAGGTTCGCAGCTTCACATTTGAACATATCTCCACGACAATGGACGCGTGTAGAACATGTTTTATTGTGAGACAACACCAGTCCAACTGGGCATAAACATACCTGCAAAATTTGCATTTGAAAGTATTCGAAGGAGAATTTACAAAGGGTTACGTTCCATTCTAAAAAAAATAACATTTCATACCACTTCAAAAAATGGGGTTTTCTACAGAGCCGTACACTTTGCCAAGCAGGGATGGGTAATAATAATCCTCCAGGATATAGTGCTAGCAGCCAGATTTAAACTGGGTACTCGGCAAGTGATACTGTTACAAATGAAAAATGTTTACATCCTTGTAATATGCACCTTAAATATTCTAGTAGAAAGTACATATGTGAAGTTAATTAGCATTATTTATTTTTAAGAATTGTTGGAAAGTTCCTGAAATAAAGTGATATATATATGTATATATATATATGAATGTCTAGCACTTTTATTTCTGGAAATGCTTCTGTTGTTGCATCAAAATTCTGATTTACAAATTTAGGTTTTCGTTTGATAAATACAAGAACAGGTTACATATAAGCCAGCTTCATAAATTTGGCACATGTATATATCAGCTGTTTATTTACTGTTATGTATTCAGACACAACACTAACAGCACAGTCTTGCAGATGATCAGTACACTTTATGTTGGGGTCTAAGAATATCTGACTAGGTTCTGTGTTTGGTTTTCCTCTTGCAGTGGACTGAGTATTATTTCCTTGCACTCATTACAAAGAAGTTTTGAAACAAAAAGTGACAGAAAACTTTTGAATGTCTATTTCATTAACTATGGGATGATTAAAATGATGTGCATACTCAATATAGCTATACCAAAGCGGTAAAAAATAAATTTCAATTTGAAAAACACACCACTTTTGCAGCTAAACAGATCAGTTGAAAAATAAGGCATATTTTCCAGCTTAGCAAAATCAAACTACCCCAAAATTAAGAGGTATTTCAGCAATTCAAAATGGTAATGCAATCTTGAATAGGAGGTCACCAGCACAATAATGTCACATCTGATAAATAGTGAATGCAGACATTTGTAGCATAACTTGCAAGAGAAAAATGGGGCAGACCATGAAAAATGTCTCCATATCACTGTCTATAGCTTATTTAAGAAAATGGTTATACAGTCAACTATTACACATTGCCAATTTCAAAATTCCCTGTCTTGCTATAGAATAAATCTGCAAACTAATTTTTTTTAACTTACTGCACGTTTGAGAACTGCTGCACAAATATGGCTGCATCCGCCGTTATTTTTCTGACAAGGATGATCCACCTTGGCCTTGACCTTACGTGCTGCTACCAATTTCAAGCTCAGTTCACCAGTATCTAAAATAAAGTAGTTCTGTAAATACTAAGTGCCAACAGCATCACTGATCAAAGTGTTATGGTGTAGTATGAATAGCAATGAACAATAGTGTGGTATTGATTATTTCTGCATACATACTCTTTCCATAATAAATGGTCATCTTTATGTATGATGCATAAATTTCTGACCAGTCTCAACAAAACTCAGTGTGCACACAGATATTTCCTGAAAATGCATACATAACCTAGCATAAATATTTATCCTCCTCCACATGCTATTCTGTTCTCTTTGGGAAGACAAGCTGTTTTCCTTCTTTCAGTCAACAATTATGAACAATGCAGTCTTTACGAAATAATATAAAAGAACACTTATTTGTACAATATATCCATCTATTCATCTGTCTGTGCACCTCACACAGTGCACAATTTGCAGTCTTGCTGTGTTCATGTCAACTGTCTCATAAATAAGGCATTCTTTTTCCACATATTAAAAAGCAGCTGTAAGTATTATTTTAAAGTTGTCCATTCCATGAATTTTCAGATCAACATACTCATTTTATTGCACCAACTAAATGCAAAGTATTAAATACATATGAATATGAAACACTTTTTCTTACTTTTTCTTTATATAAATCATTAATTAAACTACATAAGAAATGTTTCAATAATAGTTTAACCACAAGTTTTTAGAAAATGTTTAAGTTGTGTCTTTTATGCCTCATTGATATCTACATGGAAGTTACCACAGGCTGTAGATATTTGTAAATAATAGCTTATCATTGCAACTTGTTTACAACTTGACATATTGTGCTACCTGAAGACTGTACACTTGTAAGGAAACATGTTGGAGATAAGTCTAATATTCATTAGTCTATAATACTGTGCATTTAGTTTGTGCAATAAATTCAGTAGTTGTAAGAAGTTTCTTTTTCTATTTATTATTCAGACCAGCAAAAGCATTTGTTATTCTGGAAAACAAACTGTACAAGATATGCAGTACATGCATCAAAATAGTAGAAGCTCAACAAGCAAGATTGCAAAACATTTATTTTTCTGTTTTTTTACTCTTAATCCCTCTCTTTCTATAGCCCATAATCTGTTATCTCTGTGGAACATCACACTTTTTCCCTGCACTAATTATAATATTCACTTTAACACATTTTCCTGCAAACAATTTATTCAATGAAATTTATTTCTCTGGGTCATCATTTATTAAAAAATTTAATGCATTTTAAAGGGGTTTTCAACTACTGTAGTAAAAGTGAAGGTCAATAAGGACACTTCAAACTTCCCAGTATGGTGGAAAATTGGGAATCACGGTTCTTATGCTGATGCAGTCAAGAATTAAAACAATAGAGTAGGATTCTTTAAATCCATCACCTATGGGAATGGACAGGTGCTAGATTATGAAATATTCTGGGTTACCAAGTTCTTACAGGTAATTTTTTGTGACTACTTCTAAATGTGGGTTGCACAACTAATTCGAGGAGAAATTAATTTCCCCGTTTCCTTCAGCTGCCAATTTAGGGGTGTCAGAGCGCCTTTCTATTGTTGTCTGGAGTGTCTTCAGTTTCTACCAGCGATGCTGAAGGATCAGATAACTGTGGATCAAGAGTCTTTATAACTGAAGAAGTTGACTCAGTAGAATAAAAGGGGTCAGGAGATATCACAATGCTTGACATATAGACAACCTTCTAGGCCTTTTGGGGGATTTTCAGACTTCGACCCTATTCTTCTCAACCAACAAACCATTAGGATTTCCAAAGTATTAGCATCTGGGTTAAAGAAATTCTACTGTACTCACTAAAAAACATTCGTTTCATTCGATTATGACTGTATTTGTTGACCCAGTAAATATAAGGTTCTTCTGGCCTCGTCCAATAAATATCAAAGGAAAGTGATGAAATATCATACAGTGTACCAAGCTGTTCTCTGAACGGATGTCTGTGCATACCTGTTAGAAGAAAAAAAAAATGTAAAGACACCACATACTGCACTGAACATTACGTGCTCAAATCTCATGTTAGCAATCATAGCTTATGCCCATGCAAATAAAGTTTTGTTAAAAGTTTAGGTTATTTAACACCATCACTTTTGCTAGGGTGTTCATTAAGGCACTAGCTAAATTGTCTACTCAAGCTACAGTAATAGAGTGCAGTGACAACTCTTAAGACGGTTACTGGTGCACTTGCAGTATGTCTTGTATACCCCTAAGAATTACCGAATGTGCATTATACACAGGTCCCACAACGTTCATTTGCACTCAGGGTGCACCAAACACCAACTTTCACATGAAAATTGAACTGTGCAGATGAAGATAATTTCCTCTTCTCCAGCATCTCTTTTGGGTGCTCAGGTGTTCATGCTAATGAAACTAAGGCTTGTCTTAAAAAAATGTAAACTTTGGATCAAATTTTCCATCATTAACTCACTAAAGACAACAGTTACAGAAATTACCGGATAACATTGTTTTGACCTGCATGACCGCATTTTTGGTAACTTCATAGAAATTCTCACAACATATTATGACAGTTCCATTTCTTATTCAAGGTAACTGAAAGAGGATTATGAGGCAATCCTTCAAGTAAATGTGTGACAATGTCCACCGACATCCTGGTTTCCTATCTATTAACATAACAGTATAGTTGTCACCTTATTGTGGAAGATCCTCAACAGTGTGTCTGTGGGTAAATAAAACCCAAAAGGTGTTCTGAATTTTCAGACACTTCCTAGTGTATTCACAATTCACATGAGATTTGTATAGTATCCTTGTTGCTCTACTGTCCCCTTACGTGTTTCCAGCATGCAGAGAAGCTTGTACAAACCAAAATAAAATTACTTCTACATTTAAAATTCCACAGTTGTACATTCTCTTAAATCATACAACTCAAAAATTTCTGTAACTAGTAAATTCAGTCACTTTACAATGACAAAGTTCACTTTTCTTCAGCTGAGGCTCTACTTTTTATGCATATACACTGACAAATAGGTTTTAAAAAATGATGGAAAATATATTTTTTTATGTATTATGTTCTTACCATCCACTCCTGCACTAGCAATCTCATCTGCAGCAAATGAATCAGTCCAGAAGATCCTGTGCAAGTCCTCATCATAATGCAGTGAGAGGAACTCTCTATGCAAACCACCCTCAACTACATGAATACGACCTCCTTTACCATCCATATTCAGACGATCAATGTGACTTCCACTGCCTTTAAGATAGTCACCAGAGAATGCTACAAACATTACTCTGAAACATTAAAGAAAAACTTCTAAGGCTGGTTTCTCTACTGATGACAAGTTTAAGGTTCTCAACAAAGATTTATAATATCTAGGGATTTAAAACTTTTTTTTTACATCCATAGGTATAACCTGATGTAAGTTTCTGTACTTGAATATCAGAACAAAAATCTTCTAGATGTAACTGTGCTAGGCTAGTAAAATGAATTGTCAAATCAAAATTTATAAGGTCAAAATCGTACAGTAGTCCCTGTCCATGATACGAATACATGTGGAGGGAGTGAAACACAGTTCTGCTATTTAACCTCAGCACAAAATGGATAATAGTGGTCAACTTCAAACTCCGGCTGCTTTATTCCCCAGGAAGAAACCCATTGTCCATTGAATAGGAGAGACAATCAGAAATTTTACTTAAGTTTTATAACGCAAATGAAGTGGCAGGGTTAACAGCTAACAGCATATAGATAATTATTTCTGGGTTTACAGAATATGTAGTCTTACAGGCAGTTACCAGTGTTATGGAAGAAAAAGTTGCCTCTTTCTTCAGGGTACTTTAGGAATCTTCTACACCTGAAGATGGAAGTAGCATATTCGTCCAAAATGTGTGTTAACAACATACAATACTACATGGTGTCATAACTACAATTTAAAACTCTGCTGCCATCAAAACTCAAAGTATCACCACTTCATGATTCGTTACAAGTTACACAACAAAATTATTTTAAAAGTTTTTAAATCTTATCACTAAATTATATTTCTTGATTGAAGTAACTAATGATGAAAATTAACACATTAGTAATTGGTTTATTACTCTTATTAGACAAAGAAGTTACACCAATAATTTTCCTTGGATTGTTCATAATCTTTTTCTGTGCAATCTGGAAGATGATTTTTCTCCTTTTACTTCCTCTCTATCAACAACTTGGTATTACAGCAGCCCCTCTAGTTCTCACATTGTTCTTCACATTGACCCTTCCCCCCACCCAAACGAAAAACTTTCTTTAGCTACATCGACCCCCACACACACGCACACATGTACATAATTACGGTAAATTACCCTTCTGCTGGGACAACAGCAATATCAACAGGAGTTTCTCCTTCCCAAAGATGAAGCAACACAGTAGTTGAGTGTGTAGTGAGGCTCATTATTTCCACAGTTCCTCTTTCAGCATTGCACCAGTACAAATTATTCCCCAAATAATCTGAAAGTAAGATTAGAACAAATTTGTGACATACAAAATATATGTTAAAAAGAATCACTGTTGAAATTACAGCAACAAAAATTGCCCACTTACATTTCTATGAGTAGAAAGTCTCACAAATTTACTGGAATTTTTGAGTTTTATGTCTATATTATCCTTTCCATATTTTCATATATATTTTTCACCAAAAAAAATAATTTTTATTTTTAAAACTTACGTAAGGTATTTGTATCATATAACAGTCTTATATTTGTATGGATTACTTTCAGACAGGCAGTGATACGAATCTCGTGATTCCAGTCTGACAAGTCAATTCCAGTGTAACTACATTTTATCTAACAAGAACACTTCCAGAAAATCAGATCACAAAACTGCTTTTGGGACTAGATATTTTGTTAGTTTAGGTGACCAGGTTGCCAAAATTTGTGGGTCTTATAAGGCTAGATAAAATTACAGTTAACTACTACACAGACCACACAACAAGTAATATAGAAACTGATTCTCAATGGATTAAAAAACAGCAACAGATATTTGTACACCTAGATGAAGGCTGCAATGACAAGAATAGATTTCTAACACATTTCAGAATTTTATATTTTTAATTTAACTGCAAAAGTACCAACATGATGTATATGTAATATGGTATTATATGTCTGCTTATGTATATCAGTCACATGGTACTTAAAAACAAACTGAAAAATGCAACATATAATGAGTATTACTGCTTAAATATATTATGTTTTAACAAGTTTTAAGTTGATGTGTGAACTCCTTTATGATGGCAAGTTATATGCAGAAACATGCGAGAATAATGAAAGATTGTAATGGTGTGTGTATCACAAATGCATTTAGTTGGTTTTATAAATGAACATTTACTCATTTTACACTTGTGTAGTAAACCAACAAATGCACACTGATAAAATATTTTTTATCATATTAATATTCACCTACATGTTTCAGTCATGTTTGTGACCAAAGGTTACTTTTGGATTAAGAACGCCAGGTGTATAGATCATCCCATATGAATGTGACAAGGTTTATATTGGACAAAGTGATCAAGCTATCAAAAACACAGTCAAAAAACACAATAGTCATATATGATTAGCACAAATCGATAAATCAGCAGCAGCAAAACACAGCATCAACCACAATCATATTATAACAAGAATGTAGGATACAAAACTTCTTTCTGCTAAAACCAGATACATGGACCAACTCATCAGAGAAGCCATTGACCTGGAAATGCACCCACACAACATGAACAGAGAAGATGGCCTAACCTTAAGCTAATTCTGGAAAATACTCCTACACATGCTTAAAAAAAGTAGACAGACAATTGAAACACAATAGTTTGATCTCTACCAGCCAATGGCTCCCATTTCTCGCTCTGACACAGAGCTGTTTCTTTCTCACATGCTTACTGCCAGCCACCACTGGGGGTCTCTGGCCTTCACAGCCAGTATCTCTATTCGGACATGCCCCCTCCCCCCCACTCCTCCTTCCATTGGCTCAGGCTATTTTTGAGCCAAACATTCTCCTGTATATATACCACAACAATCTCAACTCGGTTATTCATCCCGATTACACCGCCTATGAAGATGAAACAGGGTGTTCTGAAACACTGGCATACAAAATTCAGATGCCAGGGAATCACCCAAAAGAAAGAATACAACATCATGGAGGTGTTTTACAAGAATAAAGATAAACTATAGCAATTGCCTAAATTGTGTATATAAAATCACTATGTTACAGTTATCTCAAGCATTCCCTATGATCTTAAAATGTTGAATTATGTAGTTGTTAAAGCAGATAAAAATTCTGTTGCTAAAACAAAATTGAGTGTGTTCATGTTGTTTGTTAATTACACATATTTAACAAACTTTGTTGGATGAGTCATGTGCCACAAGGGAGATCGCTTAAGGCTTCAGATGTGCGTCACAAAGTAGACTGCAATCTCTCCTCACCATTATCAAGCAGAAGCGGGACCTTGATTGCTAGAGGCTGGAACCCAGGCACAGTCTTAAAACGTGCTTTAACTGGCAGGGCCTCATCCTTCATCACAGCACCACTGATAAGCAACAATTTCTGTGTTTCACTTTCCAGCCATACCAACAGCAACTTTGAATGATCACTTGCAGAAGATATTTTCACTCTCACTCGAGGACTGGCCTTATATGCTTCCCTTATCTTAATTTTTTTTAAAGAAACAAACTAGATTCATTTACACCATAAGTGTGTCCAACCACAACAATGCTCATTCTCCTGTCCAAATTTACCTGCACCTCCACTTTCAGTATGAGATATCACTTTGCTTTTGTTTTTGTCCTTAGGATCTTCATCATCACAAACATTACCCCTTCCAGACAAAAATAAAAAATACAAGGCCAAAGATTAGTGCCACAATGTGTAAAAGGTAAAGTTGAAGTACACTTTAAAATTTGTATTATTACTGTTTACAGATCACCCAATGGTAATTTTCAGTACTTCATAAAGGGATTAGACAATATAATCAACAAAATTCATAAACCTGGTGTTCAACTTATAATTTGTGGTGATATAAATATAAACTATCTCTCTGAATCCAAAGAAAAACATGAACTAAACATTTTAAGCACATACAATCTTATAAGTGTAATAAACTTTCCCACGAGAATTAAAAACAACTCAAGTTCTTTAATTGACAATATCTTTCTTGACACAACAAAACTTGGAAAGTTCTCAACTAGCCCAGTGGTAAATGGGCTTTCAGATCATGATGCCCAGATGCTAGAATTACAAGTTGGGAATTTAAAGAAGAGTAAACATAAAAAACAAACTTTTAATTATAAGAAAAATTAACTTTAACACAATCAACGAATTTAAAGATAAACTGAGCAATGAACCCCTGCAAAGTGTCTTTGAACATAATAATAATGATATCAATAGCATTTTTAACTCCTTATTAAATGTTTATTTACAGATTTTTTATTCTTGCTTTCCTAAAATGTCAGTAAACAGGTCAACATCAAATAACCAATGGATAACTAAAGGTATTATTAAGTCCTGCAAACGAAAATGGGATCTATTTTTATTAACCAGGGATAATAACGATATACAACTAAAAGAATACTGTAAGAAATATAGCAAGATTTTATCACAGGTAGTAAGAACTGCAAAAATACAGCACCACAATAATCTAATTATCAAATCTAATAACACAATCAAGACAACATGGAATATCATAAAAAATGAAACTTGAGGGAATAATACCGTATACAACAACACAAATGCCCTAAATTCAGACACAGAACAAAAACAAAAACAACAGTGTTAATGCAGAAAGTTTTAATAAATACTTTGTAACGGTAGCTAATAACATGTCATGCAAGATCAAGGGCAGTAATAAACAAAATTTAAGCTATACTAAAGACTCATTGCCTTATTTATTTCAAGTATTTAATCATCCATTTACTAATCTTGTTTTTCATAATACATCCACTGGTGAAATTGAAAAAATTGTTCACGCTCTCCCAGGGAAAAACTCATGTGGGTATGATGAAATTTCAGCTAGGATACTGAAAGCCAGTGCACTCTTTATTAGTTCTCCCCTGTGTTGCATTATTAATACATCACTAGAATCAGGTGTTTTTCCAACTAGATTGAAATATTCAGTTATAACTCCATTACATAAAAAGGGTAGCAAAAATATAGATTCCAATTACAGACCAATTTCCTTATTAACATCGTTTTCAAAAATTTTTGAGAGAATTATTTATATTAGATTATTAACACATTTGACATCAAATAAAATTTTTACAAAGAATCAATTCGGCTTTAGGAAAGTCCTCAACGGATAAAGCAGCTTATAAACTAATTAATGATATCCGAACAGCCTTAAATGATAAGCAATTTGTTGGAGGTATATTTTTTGACTTGGAAAAGGCTTTTGACTGTGTCAACCATGATATTTTATTAGCAAAGATGGAATATTATGGGGTAAGGGGTGCAATGTATATGTTAATTAAGTCCTATTTAAAGGACAGTCACCAGAGGGTGAAATTTCATAACAAAGTTTCTAACTGGGACAAAATCAATATAGGTGTCCCACAAGGATCAGTTCTAGGACCACTATTGTTTTTTATTTATGTTAATGACCTACCGTCTTCAATACCATACACATTAGCTGGTGAAAACTCCTCAATTACCTTGTTTGCAGACGATACAAGTGTAATTACCAACGACCCAGATTTAAAAAAATTTGAACGAAACTTGAATATAAACTTTAAGATAATAATGGAGTGTTTGACTCCAACCTTCTATCATTGAACCTTGACAAAACGTTATTATATGCAATTTATAAATAAAAATAAGATTTCAAACAACACAAACATTGAATATGATAATAAATTAATTACACAAACAAACTTTGTAAAATTTTTGGGTGTAATGGTAGACAAACTTTCATGGAAACAGTATACTGATACAATTATTCCTAAACTAAATAAAGCTTGTTTCATAATAAGAAGATTGAAATTATATTTAACAAACTATACACTAAAAATGGTGTATTATGCATTTTTTC
>Ga0209755_10007845_pt1 | contig 11515 bp, 13 predicted proteins | sample TergutCo191P1_FD_187301 | JGI IMG/M metagenome (GOLD analysis project Ga0209755, IMG submission 187301) | Cornitermes sp. P1 segment gut microbial communities from Petit-Saut dam, French Guiana - Co191P1 (SPAdes) (version 2) | ecosystem: Host-associated > Arthropoda: Insects > Digestive system...
CTACGAGGTGCTGGGAGATGTCGGCTACCGGAAAAACCTTCACATCAGGCCCTCCCAGCTTTCCATGGGCGAGCAGAAGCTTATCGCCTTTGCCCGGGCCATGATGTGCAAGCCCAGGATATTGTTCCTTGACGAGTGGACTGAATCGGTTGATGATACTGCGGCCCACCGGCTTATTGCCATTGTGCAGCGGTTCCATCAAGAGCAAAACACGATAATTTTTATCAGTCACGATTTCCGCATCGTAAGAAATATTGCCGATTATGTAGTTATGGTTCTTGATGGGAAGTTCTTCCGCGTATTTTCACGGGAAGAGATAGAATCGGATGAAGATTTGGCCAGCTATGTGGAAAAGGGCATTGCGTCCTGAGCAAAAAAATAAGGTAAGGTCATTATGAAATTTAAGATACGTTTTGCCGATCAGATTGTCGGACTGTTTATTATCCTGTGCATAGTCTCCCTGGTGTTTGTCACGGTAATGCTGGGCCGCACCCAGCGCTGGTTTGCCAGGGATCTTTCCTTCCATACGGTGCTGTCCACTGCGGGGGGCCTGAGCAGAAACATGAACATACAGTACAGGGGCTTTACGATAGGGAATGTAAGGGATTTCCAGCTTGTGGGCGAGCAGGTGGAAGTTGTCTTTACCATTTTTGAGGAATACAGCGACAGGGTCAGGCAAGGTTCCATGGTGGAAGTGATGATCAGCCCCATAGGACTTGGCAACCAGTTTTTGTTCCATCCCGGAAGGGGGGCGGTGCTTTTTGAGGGCGCTTTTATACCCATCCTGGGTTCCCCCGAAGCCGCAGAAATGATACGTCTGGGGCTGGCAGTTGAGCCCCAGCAGGGAGACAGCATCTCCCTTATCATGAATCAGGTAAATGCCGTGCTTGGGGAAGTTTACGGAATCCTTGCCCACATGAACGAAGCTTTTGGAGAGGGATCGGATGCCACCGAGATAGGCATGATTGCGCGAAGCCTGCGGAGAACCGTGGCCGGAGTGGAGCAGCTTCCCGACGCGGTGGATCGGACTATGGAGGGGCTGGTAAGTACTATAGATGATATTGTCGCGGGGCTGGCTCCTATCCTGGACAATGTCGGCACCCTTACAACGGAGCTGACCGATCCCGACGGCCTGCTTTTTACGGCGCTGAATACCGATGGGGAAGTGTACCGGAATTTGGTAGAAGCCCTGAACTCTCTTTCGTCGATGCTTGACAGTCTGGACAGGACGGTGGCTTTTATTCCCACGCAGCTTCCCCAGGTTGCGGGGCTTATCATGGAGCTGCGCGGAACCATGAGGAGCGCCGAGGATGTGCTGGTGGCCCTTACCAATAATCCTCTGCTCAGGCGGGGCGTTCCCGGAAGGCCGGAAACAGAGTCTGTCGGCGCCAGCCCCCGGAATATACGGTTTTAAATGAGGAATGAGGAGTTAGAAATGAGCAATTACGATCCGCCTCAGAGGAATCATTTTTCCAGGGGGTTGTGGGTACTTTCCCTTGCTGTTGTCATTTTCTTGCCTGCTTTTTTTTCCGGCTGTTCTTCCGCTCCAAGAAGGCCCGAAGAGGTCTTTACGGTCAGGATTACGGCGACAAATCTGCTGAACCTGGCAAGTTACAATGCTTCCCAGGGGCGCTTTGAGGAAGCCCTGTTTATCCTGGAAGACGCATGGCGGCTGGTGCTGAGTACCGATGATCCTCCCTTGCGGGTAAATGCCGCCATAAGCCGTGGCAGCATACTTTTTTCGCTTGGGCGTTATGCGGAAGCTTTTGAGACCTGGGAAAGCGCTTCTGCCGAAGGGGACGCATCGCTCTTGCCGGTGCCTGCGGCCCAGGCGCGGATCTACACGATCCGGGCAAGGCTGGTGCAGCTTTCCAACACACACGAAGGCGGGCAGGAGGCGGACGCCGAGGCCGAGCAACTGAGGGCCCAGGTTCTGCGGGAGATCGCGGCGGTCAGGGCGGAAGCGGGCATTGTCGCTTCGGGGTACCTTACCCTGGCTCTGGCGCAGAAGCAGCTGCGGCGCTGGACGGAAGCTGAAAACGCGGCCAGGGAGGCTTTGAGAATCTACGAAAGAGACCGCCTCCTTGAAGATACGGCCTATGCCTGGTTTATTATTGCTTCCATCCGTTCCGTTTCGGGAAACCACAACGCCGCTCTGGAAGCCCTGCGAACGGCCATTGCCTTTGACCGCCGGGCCGAAAACGGTTTTGGCCTTGCATCGAGCTGGCACGCGATGGGCGATGTGTACCAAAATGCGGGCCGTATAGCGGAATCCCGTGCGGCTCACCGCCGCGCGGCGGATATTTACCGGGCCATAGGCCTTTACGATCGTGCGGAAGCGCTGGAACTGCTGTTAAGGTAATCCGGCGTGACTTTTTGGGGAACCAGCCGCACAAAGTGCAGGTAAAAGCAACCATGAGAATCAACTTTGCTTATTTTGCAACGGTCACTATCGCTTTGCTGTGCGTCATTGTGGGGCACAATATAGTAGTAAGGGATGCGCTTATTTTCCAGGACGCTGCGCATGAAATCGTGCGGGCATCAGTGGTAAGGATTATCGAACGCCATGATCTTGCCGAGGGCTTCGATGACTTTATGAATTTTCAGGGCGAGATTATCGTTTTTGAAGCCCGAATAACAAGAGGGGAACGGAGGGGCGCGCTTGTTACGGCCACCCAAAGTTCGGGCGATTTTGCGCTGGGAGAATTAAAGGAAGTCGAAGAAGGCGATACGGTTCTTCTGGTTTACAATGCCTTTCTTGACGAGTGGTTTTTTGACGGGTATTTGCGGACAAACAGGCTGCTTGCCCTGGCGATAGTGTTTATGCTGTGCATCCTGCTCTTTGGCGGCAGGAAAGGCTTTAATACCCTCCTTTCGCTGGCGTTAACCTGCGGGGCTGTTTTTGGCGTGTTCATTCCTGCCATTCTCGCGGGGAAAAACATCTATGCAATGTCCCTGCTGGTATGCGCGTATGTCATAACCATGACGCTCTTGCTGGTGGTTGGCTTTAACAAAAAGGCGCTTGCCGCAGCGGTTGGCTGTGCCAGCGGTCTTGCGGTGACAGGCATCATCGCCCTTATCATGGACGCGGCATTGTTTTTAACCGGAATCGTTGACGAGCACTCGCGGTTTCTGGTGAATCTGCAGGGCGGAATTGCTCTGGACCTGAGGGCGATTATCTTTGCCGGGATTATCATAGGCGCGATGGGCGCCATTATGGACGTGGCGCTGTCGATAGCGTCTTCGTTGTGGGAAATAAAAGAGGAAGCCAGATCGGCCTCGTTTGAAACGCTGTTCCGTTCCGGCCTGACCATAGGCCGCGACATTATGGGCAGCATGGCAAACACGCTTATTCTCGCGTATATAGGCACTTCGTTGTCGGTGGTTCTGCTTTTGACCGTATACAGCGATTCGCTTTTCAGTCTGCTTAACCGGGAAATGATCGTGGTGGAAATTTTAAAATCCCTGTCGGGTATTATGGGCATTCTGTTTGCCATGCCGCTGACGGCTTTTTTCTGCGCGATTTTTTATTTGAAGAAAAAGCGTTCGTAATGAGGGCTTATGTGTATCAGGGCGCTGCCCTTGTTGTTCCGGCGGACACTCCCGATTCCCAAATTCAGGATGAAGTAAGCCTGGAACTCATAGATGCCGCCTTTGACTGCGCGGACAGGTTTACGGTTCCTGCTGTTGATGGTTCCGGCGTTATCCGGGGCATAGCCCTTCCCAAGGGAGAGCTCCCGTCGGCCTGGAAGGCTGTCCCCATGCGCCAGGCGGTGAATATCATCACCGGGGGAGCCATGGCCGAGGGCTCCGGCCCTGTCGGAAGGCTGCTCCGTTCCCACCATGTCGCGCTGTGGCGCTCAGAATCCCGCTTTTGCGGAAGCTGCGGGGCGGCCAACCGGGATGCCGTTGACGAAGATTTGGCGCGGCAATGCAGCTCCTGCGGAAGGCTGGAGTTTCCCCGGATTTCCCCGGCGGTGATTACTATCGTTACCAATGACAATGACGAAGCTCTTTTGGCGCATAACAAGAAGTTTATCCGGGGCATTTACAGCCTTATCGCGGGCTTTAACGAACCGGGGGAAAGCCTGGAAGCTACCGTGGCCAGGGAAATAAAGGAAGAGGTAAACATTGACGTTACGGACATACGCTATATACGCTCCCAGCCCTGGCCCTTTCCCAATTCCCTGATGCTGGGTTTTTCTGCCCGCTGTAAAGGCGGGGAGCTTAAGCCGGACGGCATCGAAATAGAGGACGCCCAGTGGTTTCCCCGGGACAGGCTGCCGGGGCTTCCCGGACACGGCTCGGTATCCCGGTATCTTATCGAGCTGTGGCTAAATCGGAAGCTGTAGTCTTTGGGCCAGAATAATTTTGAGGCAACGCGGCATATTGACACTCAGATTCAATTTGGTGTATCGTTGACAGCAGAAATCAAGCAGCCAGCGCCTTAGAGCTTAAGGCAGGAAGGCTAAGGAGAAATAGTATGGGACAGGCTAGTAAAAACTCACGTACCGCCAGCGCCACGCAGAAATTTTTCTGTTCCTGCGGCGGGGAAGTCAAAATGAAGACTGTGTTCGAAAACGGCAAGGTAAAAAACCTGGCAGAATGCGGCAAATGCAAACGCATGGAACGGCGTCCGTCGGAGTTTAAATAACGATACATAAGCTTTTCAACGATTCGGTTTTGGAAGGCATGTCAGATCACGTATGAGGAGTGGGGGTTCTTTTGGCTAAGAAGAAAGATTCCGCTGAAAAGCGGCACAGGCAGAGTGAGGAGCGCAGGCTCAGGAACAAGGCGGTAAAATCTTCCGTCAGGACCAGTGCGAAAAAGTTTGTTGTTCTGGCTCAGAAAACGGAACGCGGTTCCGCGACAGCCGGGGAAGCGGAAGCTGCCCTAAGGGACATGATAAAGAGGATAGATACTGCGGCCCAAAAAGGCATAATCAAGAAAAATACCGCTGCCCGAAAGAAATCAAGGATGCAGCGGCTCTTCAATTCCATCAAAGCGGCTCAATAACAGGTCTGTATCGGTTTTCCTGAATCCGGCGTTTGTAAATGGAGATAGACAACAGTGGATAAATTCACCAAAGCTGACCTTGTCGATGCCATTTACAACAAGTCCGGATTAAGCCGCAAGGATGTACAAGCCGTAGTGGATTTGCTCATTGTGGAATTAAAGACGGCCCTTGTTGCAAGCAAGGTGATTGAGCTTAGGGGCTTTGGCACTTTTGAAATCAAGACACGAAAAGGCCGCCAAAAGGCGCGAAATCCCAAGACAGGCGAGGCCATATCGATTGCTTCCCACGGGATTGTTGCATTCAGACCCGGGCGGGAGTTAAAGCGGGACGTATGGCCCTTATAAAAGCGCAAGAAGGGTTGATTAAATCTTCTCTTGTTAATCTTGCCGCAATTGCCGCGGGTGCGGTTCTCTTTGCGGCTTCTTTTCCCAATATTCCTTTTGAGAACGGTCTTCCCCTTTTGGCCTGGATTGCCTATGTGCCGGTGTTCTGGGTTGTGCGCCGGGCCGGAATAGGGGCGTGTTTTATACTGGGCGCTTTGTATGGCTATGCCGCATACGGGCTTTTTAATTACTGGCTCAGTGTTTTTCACCCGTTGGCGGGCATTGTTGTCGGTGTCATTTATTCCATTTACATGGCCGTACTCTTTGCCCTGCTTCATGTGGCAGTGCGGCTTTTTCCCCGGCGCGGTTATCTGCTCCAGTTTCTCTTGTGGATGGCCTATGAATACCTCAGAACCCTCGGTTTTCTGGGCTATTCCTACGGCATTACCGGCTATTCGCAATGGCAGTTGATCCCAATCATACAGATTGCGGCGATAACAGGCGTATGGGGCGTTTCAGCCCTGGTTGTGTTTCCTTCCGCCTGGCTTGCCGCCGCTTTGAGCGAACGCGGCGCCTGGGGAGGTGGCCTGAGGGCAGGCGGGGAAGAAGCGCTGGCCCGCATAAAAACCTTTTTTGTAAAAGAACGGGTATCCGCGCTGGTGTGGGCTGCGTTGCTTGTTGCTACGCTTGTCTACGGCTTTGCTTCTCCTGTTGATTATTCTGATGCGCGGAAAGTCAAGTTTGCCCTGATTCAGCATAACACCGATCCCTGGCTTCCGGCTCGCGCTCCAACCCACGCGCAGGCCCTTGCGGAATTCCGGAACGATTTCAATATTTTAAGACGGCTTTCCGATGAAGCCCTTGCGGCGCATCCGGATGTGGACTTTGTTGTTTGGTCGGAAACGGCCTTTGTTCCCCGCATTCACTGGCATTATACGTTCCGGGAAGACCGGGCTTCCTGGTATCTGGTGCGGGAATTGTTGGACTATCTGGCGGAGCAGGATGTTCCGTTTATCATAGGCAACCACGATGGCCGCAGAGACCCTGCCTTAAACCCCCACGGCGATCACCGCATGGATTTTAACGCGGTTTTGCTTTTTGAGCGGGGAGAAATCAAAGAGATTTACCGGAAAATACACCTGGTTCCCTTTACCGAACATTTCCCGTTTCAAAGGCAGTTCCCCAGAGTTTATCAGGCGCTGAGGGATGAAGATACGCATTTCTGGGATCAGGGAACGGAGCTTACGATTTTTGAATCACGCGGAGTAAGGTTTGCGACCCCCATCTGCTTTGAAGATACCTTTGGATATTTAAACCGGGACTTTGTGCGGGCCGGGGCGGAAATGTTTGTCAACCTTACCAATGACGCCTGGGCGAACAGCCTTTCGGCGCAGGTACAGCACCTTACCATGGCCGTTTTCCGCTCGGTGGAAAACCGCCGTTCCATGGTACGTTCAACTTCGTCGGGGCAGACCGTTGCCATAGATCCCAACGGCAGGATACTTGCCATGGCGGAGCCCTTTACCGAAGCCTGGCTTGTTGCCGAAGTTCCGGTAATGACCGCCACCACGATCTACACGCGTTTTGGGGACTTTTTGGGCGTCTTTTTTGCCTGGGCCGCTTTTACCATGTTGCTTTCCGGTATTGTTTTCTATATAATAAACTCACTGAAGCGCCGCTTCCGGGAAAATTAAAAAGATGGAGCGTTTTGTATGAATGGTCAGAAGATACTTATTGTAGATGATGAAGCGATTAATCTCGAATTATTCGATGTAATGCTTTCCAAGCTGGGCTTTACCGTTGAGCGGGCAAAAAACGGAATGGAAGGCCTGGAAAAGACAAAGCGTTTTTCTCCTGATATTATTCTTATGGATAGTATTATGCCCCGCATGTCGGGATGGGAGTTAACCAGGATTCTCAAAAACGATGCCAAGCACAAAGATATTCCCATCATTATGCTTACGGCTCTTGATGATGTAAAAGACAAAGTCGCGGCGTTTGAGATTGGCGTTGATGACTATATTACCAAGCCCTTCAATTTTACCGAGGTTCTGGCCCGTATCCGCGCGCTGTTGCGGAGCCGGGAGCTTTATTCCCAGATTGTAGTACGGGAATCCCGCCTGAGCCTTGCGGAAGAACTGAGCGCCGACCTGCTGCATAATTTGGCGGACTTTGTTAAGACCATTGATGAGCTTGATGCGGCTGTTGAAGCAATAAATTCAAAAATCGAAACTGAAGCGGACTTGCAGAATAAAGCAAAACTGCTTCACACTGTTTCTGAAAAATCTCAGCAGGTTAGAAAACATGTCGCGGAATTGGACGCCAGAATAGAAAAGACCGGCGAGGAATGGGAGCGTATAAAAAAAGACGAAATAGGTCTTTCCCAGCTGGAAACCAGGATTCGCGAAAATCCGATTCAGGAGTAAGCACTTTAGATGGCAAAGACGGACGGAAAAAAGAAAGAAGGCCGGATGGTGGTCTTTGGAAATACTACCAGCTTCAACGGCACCCTGCGTTTTAAAGAATCGTTATGTATAAAGGGAAAGTTCAAGGGAACCATAGAGGCGTCCGGAATTCTTATTGTCGAAAAGGGCGCGGTGGTAGAAGCGGATCGTATTTCGGTTGCTTCCCTTATGGTTTACGGAACAGTGGTTGGAGCCGTCCTTGCCGAAGACAGAATAGATATGTTTCCCGGTGCGGAAGTGCGGGGGGATCTTACCGCTGCACGCCTGCGTATTGCCGATGGGGTGCTTTTTGAAGGCCAATGCAATATGACAGGGGTCAGCAAAGAAGTGGAAATCTTCTCGCGGCCTACGGAGGAAATAAAAGCTGAACTCCAAAGAACCAGTGCCTAGCGATGCCATGCCTGCCCTGGCGTACTTTGGCCGGGCGCAGGCTCTTGCAGAAGAAGTTGTCAGGAGTCTTGCGGCGCGGAAAAAAAAGATCGCCGTTGCGGAATCCTGTACAGCCGGGCTTGCGTCGGATTTTATCACCCGGGTTCCCGGCGCTTCGAATGTGTTTTGGGGTTCTTTCGTTACCTATACGTCTGATGCAAAGATAAAGATGTTGGGGGTTCCGGAAGAACTCATCGAAGCGTATGGAGAAGTAAGCCGTCCCGTTGCGCTGGCAATGGCCGCAGGGGCCCTGGAAAAAAGTGACGCATCCTGGACTTTTTCGGTTACCGGTATTGCCGGGCCGGGCGGAGGCAGTGCGGGTGTTCCCGTTGGAACGATCTGGGTAGCTGTTGCCGGTCGGGACGGAGACTATTCCTGGTCTGAGGCAAAAAAGTTTTTCTTTGTGGGAGGCCGAAATGAAGTGCGGGAAGCCGCCGCCGCCATCGCCTTGCAGGAGCTTTTGGAACGAATCAACCGCACCTGAATGCAGCCCCATTTGGGCCGGAATAATTTTGATGCAATGAGTTTTTTGGGTTGGATTTTTTATGGGGCAATGCCAGCATTGACAAAGAAGAAGTTTCAGAGTATTATAAAAAGTGTAGGGCTGTTTCGCGGCTCTTTCAGTAATTTGGTAAAAAAATAATCTAAAGTTTGTATACAGCCTATCAATATACTTGTATTGGGAATGTGAGATTGCAGAATCAGCGGAGAAATAAATGGCAATTGTAAGAAAGAGTCGAAAAAAGAAAGCCTCGGAAAGTGAGACTATGTCCGAATCTCACGAGGAGGATTTTTCTGTCCCTGAGGGGGAAGAAACCGGTTCGTTCAACGAAGAACATGATTCCGGCGAAGCCGAGGACGAGAATCCTCCGGAACACGCCGACGGTGAGGCAGAACGGGGCGAGGGTAAAACCGTGGTAGTGCGCACCCGTCCCCGCCGGGCTCCTCCCTACAAGGAAACCCGCAGCCAGCACGAGGCGGTCAGGGGAGAGAGCCGACCTCCGGCGGGCATTCCGCAGGAGGATCTCCTCTCCGATCAGCCGCCGCGTGACTGGACGGACGGACGGAGGGGAAAAGCCAAAGGGGAAGCTCGTCCCGCCGCCCCCAAATGGTCAGGTCAGGGTCAGGGGGCAGGGAACGGGAACGCTGTTGAGGGCAAAGCCTTTCCGTTCCGCGAACCGGCTCCTGTCGCGATGCCGCTTCCGGCATTGCCCCGCCTGCCTTCCATGCCGGACATTTACGGCAGACCGGAACCCCGTCTGGATCAGGACAACGGAAAGCCCCGCCTTACCATAAACGAGCTTATCCGCCTTAACATGATAGACCTTAGGGAACTGGCGGTGGTGTATAATATCTCCCAGGATGATTTGGTTTCCATGAAAAAGCAGGAAATCATTTTCTCCCTCCTTAAGGCGCATACCGAGAGGGGCGGAATCATCTACGCCTACGGTTCGCTGGAGATACTTCCGGACGGCTACGGCTTTTTGCGGAGTCCCCAAAACTCTTATCTTCCCGGGCCGGACGATATTTACATCAGCCCCAGCCAGATACGACTTTTCGCCCTTAAAACCGGTGATACGGTCTACGGGCAAATCAGAAGTCCCAAAGAGGGGGAGCGCTTTTTTGCCATGCTCCGGGTGGAAACGGTCAATTACGACGATCCCACGGTTGCCCAGAACCGCATACCGTTTGATAACCTTACCCCCCTTTACCCGGACGAGAAACTTGACCTTGAAACGTCTACCGAAGGCATAAGCGAGCGGATTATCAACCTTTTCTGCCCCATCGGCAAGGGCCAGAGGTCGCTCATTGTTGCCCCTCCCCGCACCGGAAAGACCATCATGATGCAGAAGATAGCCAACGCCATCACCAAAAACCACCCGGAAGTCTACCTTATCGTGCTGCTCATTGACGAGCGGCCCGAAGAAGTTACCGACATGGAACGCACCGTCCGGGCGGAGGTTATCTCTTCTACCTTTGACGAACAGGCAAGCCGCCATGTGCAGGTTACCGAAATGGCGATAGAAAAGGCCAAGCGTCTGGTGGAGCACAAAAAGGATGTCGTGATACTTCTGGATTCCATTACCCGCCTTGCCAGGGCCTATAACCAGACCGTTCCCACTTCCGGGAAAATCCTTTCCGGCGGCGTTGACTCCAACGCCCTGCACAAGCCCAAACGCTTTTTCGGCGCGGCCCGAAACATCGAAGAAGGGGGAAGCCTCACGATTATTTCCACCGCCCTCATCGAAACCGGCAGCCGCATGGACGAAGTTATCTTTGAAGAGTTCAAAGGCACGGGCAACATGGAGATTAACCTTGATCGGCGCATTTCTGACCGCAGGCTTTTCCCGGCCATCAATATCAAGCGTTCCGGCACCAGAAAGGAAGAGCTGCTCTTGAGGGAAGAAGAGCTCCAGAAAATCTGGGTTTTGCGCAAGGTTATTAACCCGATGGATGATGTTGAGATTATCGAACTCCTGGTTGACAGGATGAAGAAATCCAAGAATAATGAAGCATTCCTGCGTTCCATGAACACCGGGAGTGCTGCTGAGTAGTCCTTAAACCGGAATTGTGCGTGATTTGCATGCGAGCTTGCAAACGTGAGCATCGCAAATTTGCGCCGTCGGGGTTGGACAATTTATGGAGGATTGTACATGAAAGAGAAGATTCATCCCAAATATGAGATGACCAAGATTAGCTGCGCCTGCGGGCATGTGATCGAAACCCGCTCCACCGCCAGAGATATAAAAACGGAAATTTGCTCGGCTTGCCATCCCTTCTTTACGGGCAAGCAGAAGCTGGTAGACACAGCCGGCCGCATTGAGCGCTTCCGCAAGAAGTACAATATCAAAGAGACCTAATCGTGTAAGAGGCGGGGATTTTTTTTCCCTTAAAGTCCTCGTCGGTAAGCGCTGCCTTCATGTCTTCCACGGTGCAGTCCGGAAAGTCCCCGTCCGCAAGGCTGACGCCTTTGGCGTTAGAGCTGAACCACAGTGTTCCGCCGGGGCTGAGGACGGAAAGGCAGTGGTCGATAAGCTCCCGGCGATCTCGCCGCAGATCCAGCGTTCCCCTCATCTTTTTCGAGTTGGAAAAACCCGGCGGGTCAAGGATAATAATATCCCAGCGGTAGTTTTTCCTTGCGGCTTGGGTGATAAACTGAATCACATCGCTGCGGATGAGTGCCCATTCTCCTTCGGCGTAAGCGGCCTGGAGACCGTTGAGCGCAAAGTTGACCCTTCCCCATTCAAGGTAGGTGTTGGAAAGATCCACCGAGTCCACCT
>Ga0209755_10007846_pt1 | contig 11514 bp, 13 predicted proteins | sample TergutCo191P1_FD_187301 | JGI IMG/M metagenome (GOLD analysis project Ga0209755, IMG submission 187301) | Cornitermes sp. P1 segment gut microbial communities from Petit-Saut dam, French Guiana - Co191P1 (SPAdes) (version 2) | ecosystem: Host-associated > Arthropoda: Insects > Digestive system...
CTTATTGTGGAAAGCGGCTGAATGGGTTTTGTTATAGGTTTCGAGTCACTTAATCCCGACAGCCTTTCCCTTATGGATAAAGACATAAACAAGGAACAGGGAGTATTCAATGAATACGCTAAAGAGGTGGCAATACTCCGTAAATATGGACTCCAGACGTGGGCGGCATTTACGGTCGGGCACGATACCGACACGGTGGAGAACATTTTACAAACTGTCGAGTGGGCGCTGAAAAACAAGTTTACCTTCGCCGCGTTTAACATACTCATGCCGTACCCGCAAACCGCGCTGTATAAGCAGCTTGAAGAGGAGGGCAGGCTTTTATATGACGGCAAGTGGTGGTTACACGATGACTATCGCTTCAATCACGCCGCGTTTACCCCAAAAAACATGACCGCTGACGAGCTTACTTCAATGTCTTTTTACTGCCGCAAGCGTTTTAACAGTCCATTGGCTGTATTACACAGGTCATTAGAACCAAAAACAAATATGCGGACGCTAAAGAAGTTCATTACATTTTGGCTCTACAATCCGCTTTTTCGTAAAGAGGTACATAAAAAACAAGGATTGAAACTCGGGATAAACCACTTTAAGGAGGGCAAAAGCAAATGAAAATACTGCTGCTCTTACCCTGGGAAACCGACTATATGGCGTATCGGGACAAGTTTTCGACCAAGCTGACTTATGCGCCGCTTACCCTTACCGCTCTTGCCGCGATGGTTCCGCCGGAGCTAAATGCTCAAATTGATATATGCGATGAAATGGTGCAGTCCTTCTCTTATGAGACAACCTATGATGTAGTGGCTCTCAGCTTTGTTACCTCAAGTGCTGTCCGGGCATATAAAATCGCTAAAACCTTCCGCGAGAAAGGCTCCCACGTTATCTTTGGCGGGTATCACACATCATTTATGCCGGATGAAGCTGCACAACACGCAGACACAATTATCGTTGGACCGGCCGAAAGAGCTTTCCCGCAGTTTTTGCGTGATTTTGCCAATAAGGTTCCACAGTCAAAATACGAAATGCGGGGCATAGTGCCGGATGACTGCGTTATTCCGCGTCGCGACCTGTTGCCGAAGAAAGGTTATTTGAATGTCCCCTGTGTGGTGGCAAACCGTGGATGCCCAAACAGGTGCGAGTTCTGTGCCATATCCGCTTTGAACGAGCCTTGTAAACGCCCGGTATCGGCAGTGATTGACGAGATAACCTCATTAAACACTAAGCGATTGCTGTTTTTCGACCCCAATTTCTTTTACGATAAGTCCTACGCGCTTGAATTGATGGACGGACTCAAACGCCTCAAAGTTCAATGGGGCTGCAACGCTACTGTGCAGACGGCGTTTGACAAAGACCTTGTTGAGACCGCACAGAAAAGCGGGTGCGCGGGGGTTTTGTTCGGACTGGAGTCCCTAAACCGCGATACCATGTTAGCGGCGAGGAAGAACTTTAACGACCCCAAACAATATAAGCAAGCCATTGATATTATGCACGCCCACGGCATCAGCGTAAACGGCTGTTTTATGCTAGGTTTCGATTATGACACAAAGGAATCCCTTTTGACACTTCCCGAACAGGTTGAGTATCTTGGCGTGAACATCGTGCGTTATGCTATTCTTACGCCTGTTCCGGGTTCGGAGCTTTATAATCGGCTCAATGACGAAGGACGCATAATAACGACTGATTGGGCGAAATACACACAGAATAAGGCTGTGTTTCAACCGAAAAACATGACCCCGCAGGAGCTTGAAGAAGTGTATCAAAAGATTTGGAGGACTTCATACAAACTCGGAAAGATTTTGAAACGGGCGAATAATGCACCGTTAGGCAACAGGGTTATTCTACTTGGCGCGAACCTAGGTTTCAAATATGTGTCCACCAATGTGGGAAAGTAGGTAAAATTATGTTAAAGAGCGTAGTATTACAGGTCGAAAAAATGACAACAGAGCAAACAGATACTATGTACGCGATTATGGAAGTGTACTACGGAAACACTTCTTACAACGCTTTTATCGGTGAACTAAAAAAGAAGCGAGATGTTGTTTTATTGCTTGATGAACAAGGCATCATCCGTGGGTTTACAACTCTGGCGGTCTTTCCGTATGACGAACAAACGCAACTGCTGTATTCAGGCGATACCATTGTGGAAAAAGAGTATTGGGGGCGGCATAATTTATCACAGGCTTGGATAAATAATGCGATGTTGTACGCTGAGGATTTCGATGGAGTGACATATTGGTTTTTGCTAAGTAAGGGGTACAAAACTTATAAATACCTCAACACGTTTTTCAATGTGTATTATCCTCGTGTTGATACGGAAACACCGACTAATATACAGCATATTATAGACACCTTTGCAAAACAGCAGTATGGCGAAAAATACCGCAACGGCGTGTGGATAGCGGGTAATGACTTTCTTAAAGATGAATATGATTTTACCGGCGAAGCGGCGAAAAGAGATAAGAGTACAGCGTTCTTTTTAGAGAAAAATCCGGGATATATGAACGGTGATGAATTGATATGCTTGTGCGAAATAAGCGTAAACAACTTAAATAAGGTTGGGAGGCGCGTTCTTGGAAGATAAAAAACTCGGAAAAATCATAACCAAAAACAAGCATACCGTTTATGGGAAACAATACTCCTTTGGGGAGATAAAGAGCGTGGCTGGTTATCAAAAGAAAACTCCGCTCTCTGTTTACGAGGACTACATTCCTTACATTGAACGGATAAAAAACAAAGAGCTTAACGTACTGACGAACGAACCTGTACTTTTGCTTGAACCGACAAGCGGGTCTGCTTCAACAAAGAAGCTGATTCCGTATACCCGTGGTTTACAGCATGAGTTTTCGGCAGCTCTTTATACATGGTTGTGGGACTTGAACAAAAACTTTCCGCGTTTGAAATATGGGCAGCTTTACTTTTCCATCACACCGCAAGGCAGTCAAACAAATTGCATAGAGGGTTTTAATAGTGATGACGAATATATCGGAGGACTTTTAGGAAAGTTTGTCGCAAAGAAGTTCTGCGTCCCGGAAAGCGTAAAATCTATACAAGATATGGATGTGTTTTGGGACACAACTATAGACTATATAAAACAAGCAAAGAAGCTGAGGCTGGTTTCGATATGGAACCCGACATTTCTTTTGATAATGCTTGATAAGGCAAATATGCAAGCTAAGCAACTGTTCCCGCACTTGGAAGTGATTAGCTGTTGGGCTGACGGTAATTCTGCCCCTTATGCCGCACAATTACAAAAAGCGTTTCCCGATGTCTACATACAGCCGAAAGGCTTACTGGCGACCGAAGGGATTATGACAATACCAATTGAAGGTATAGGCAAGCGTTTAACTGCTTCACACTTCTTTGAATTCATTGATAAGCATGGTGATATCAGGTTAAAAGACCAGTTGGGCGCAGGCAATGAATATGAAATTGTTTTAACGACTTCAGGCGGACTTTACAGGTATCGCATTGGCGATATTGTAAGGTACAATGGCAACAACTGCTTTGATTTTATTGGCAAGGCAGGGAACGTATCCGATTACTTTGGTGAAAAACTCAACGAAATGCACGTCCGCAGAGTAGTTGAAGGTACTGGGTTTAGGTTGCTCGTTCCCAATGCAGACAGATATGTGCTTTATACTGAAACAGATGCGGATGCAAGTGCCATAGACGCTGAGTTGCGGGAGAATTTCCACTACGATTATTGCCGCAAGTTGGGGCAGTTAAAAGAGGTCGCTGTTGTCGTGGTTGAGAACGGGGCGCAGCAGTATATTGATAATTGTGTGAGATTTGGGATGCGGCTCGGCGATATAAAACCGACGTGCTTATCCAACAGGCAAGGATGGGTGTTCACATGAAAATAGCTTTTATATCCCCGGCGGGAGCTATGCACAGATATAACGGCAGTTTTGGTAAGGGGTTAATGTACGCACCGCTTACCATGACTACCCTTGCGGCTCTTGTCCCGCAGGAATTTGAAGCGGACATGAGGATTTACCACGAAACGACCGAAGCGATACCGCTTGACCTTGAAGCCGACATCGTACTAATAACGGCGATAACAGGCACAAGCACCAGAGCATATAAATTTGCGGACTACTTCCGTTTTAGAGGGATTACCGTGTTTTTAGGCGGCGTACACCCGACCCTTGATCCCGTGGAAGCAGGAAAGCACTGCGACGCTTTGTTTACCGGGGTTGCTGATCACACTTTCCCGCAGGCACTTAGAGATTATAAGGCGGGTAAATTGCAACCTATTTACAGGCAGTCTTGCCAACCAATTACTCTTGCAGGACGACCGATACCGCGCCGTGACCTTCTGAACGCCCGTGCGTATATAACCATTAACTCTGTGGAAGCGGTAAGGGGTTGTCCGTTGCCATGTACTTTCTGTGCGTACCCGGCGGCGTTTGGCAAAACGCCGATATGCAGACCCGTCAAAGATGTTATTGCCGAGATTGAGAAGTTAAAGGGCAGACACGTCCTGTTCCCGGATGTCAACCTGCTAGCTGATATGGAATACGCCAAAGAGCTCTTTTCCGCGATGATCCCGCTTAAAAAGCGGTGGTTTGGACTGACGACTTCCAGCGTTGGTTTTGACGATGATTTTTATAAAACACTTGAAAAGAGCGGTTGTAAGGGCATCCTCATCGGCTTTGAGAGCGTTAATCAGGCGTCACAGGGTTATATAAAAAAAGGTATCAACAAAACCGACGACTACGAAACATTGGTCAAGCGGTTGCACGACAGCGGAATCCTCATTAACGGCTGTTTTGCCTTCGGCGGCGATGACGACAACAAGGACGTTTTTAAGCGCACGGTAGAAGAGGTTCAGCGTTTGCGCATAGACTTACCCCGATACTCAATATTGACGCCGTTCCCGAACACAGAGCTTTACCGCAGTCTGCACGAGCAGGGGCGAATTTTTGAACATGAACCCGCTATGTACGATGTGGAGCACGTTGTGTTCCATCCAAAGAACATGACAGCGGAGGAGCTATACGAAGGTACGGAGTGGGCTTGGCGTGAAACATATAAGACGAGCAGTATTCTCAAACGCATAAATAAATTCAGCGCAATTAGCTATATAACAAATTTTTCATACCAGACCTATGCCGATAAGTTTATCCGCTTTACAAAAGAGGTCATGTGCGATAATAGCGATATACCGGAGGTGAGCCAATGAAGCTTTTGTTTATTCTTCCGGCGATTGGTCGCAAGGACGGCGAGGAATATATCGGAACGTGGAAGATGGAGCCTTTAATGATTGCCGCGTTAAAAGCGCTTACACCGCCTGAAATTGAAACGCTTCTTTTCGATGACCGCATAGAAATCATCGATTATAATATCGACGTTGATTTGGTTGCCATATCGGTTGAAACCTACACCGCTGCCCGCGCTTATCAAATTGCGGCGAAGTTCAGACAAAGAAATATACCCGTTGTCGCGGGCGGCTATCATGTAACCGCTGTCCCTGACGAATCCGTTCATTATGTTGACTGCATTATCATCGGCAACGCTGAGTCTGTGTGGAAAACCATACTCGACGATTTCAAAAACAAGACCCTCCAAAAACGCTATGAAGGTAAGCGCGGCGGCATACCGCTTATGCCCGACAGGAGTATTTACGGCACAAAGAAATATCTTCCGCTTTCCCTAATCGAAACTGGGCGCGGTTGCCCTAATCATTGTGAATTTTGTGCGATAACGTGTTTTTATCACGCAAAATATATTCCACGTCCGATAGAGGATATTGTCGCTGAAATTAAACAAGAGAAGAATAAATTTGTGTTTTTTGTGGACGATAATCTCTCTGCAAACCGTGACCATCTTTTATCATTATGTAAGGCGATTGCACCGCTTAAAATCAAATGGACGAGTCAGGTTTCGTTAGCTGTGGCAGGGGATGATGAGTTACTTCAAGCCATGAAAAAGAGCGGATGCCAAGTTCTTCTAATTGGCTTTGAAAGTCTCGACAAAAAAAACCTTGACCAAATGAATAAGAGTTGGAACTACCAATGGGGCGAACGCGACGAACTTGTCCGCAAAATGCACAAAGCGGGTATCGGGATTTATGCGACGTTCGTGTTCGGGTTCGATGCGGATGCTGATGAAACCTTTGAGGACACAATAAAATTCGCCATGAAGCACAAATTTTTCTTTGCCGCGTTTAATCATCTATTGCCGTTTCCGGGTACGCCGCTTTATGAGCGTTTACGGGAATCGGATAGGCTCTTATATGAAAAGTGGTGGCTTAAAGAGGGGTATCGGTACGGCGATATACCATACCGACCGTTAAAAATTACACATGAGGATTTGAAAGAAAAATGTGCTGCTGTGCGGCGACGGTTTTTCAGCTCGCTCAACATCTTCAAGCGCGGAATGGCTTCGATTTGGCGTAATCCGGGATTAATGATTAACGTGATATTCTTTTCGCAGAATAAGGCTCTTGGCAAAGAGGTTGACCAAAAACTCAACTTACCCGTGGGTGTAGGGCTTGACGAAGATGGTGCAAAATGAAGAGCTTGAGATACGAATACGCAACAGAAAAGGACGGCGAGGAAATTGCCGCATTGCTTGAAGATACGGAGTTTAAGGGAGGTATTTCCATTGCCTACTGCCGCAGACCGAACGCGGTGCGCTCTCTTGCCAAAGACGGCGACAAGTCAACATATGTGGTTGCCAAAAACGCCGAGGGAAAGATTGTCGGCGTTGGCGGCTGCGTCATCAAAGGTGATCTCGCCTACTTGACCGGGCTTCGAGCTGTCGCGCCGGGCAACATTCCAAAGGCGTATCAGCTTATTCGGGAGTTCTGTGCCGAAAACGGCGTGAAGCTGACATATACTACTATACTGGAAGATAACGTCGCTGTACAGAAAATGCTTGAAAAGAAGCGCGCCAGTATGCCGTATTACTTGCGGCACTCGGAGCTTGTGACAAATATCATCAAAAAGAAGTTGCGGATTAAAGACAAGAACACTCTTACGCTTGAAGATGATGGGTTCTATGTGCTGCGCGAGCTTTCCGGCAACGAGATTGCTCGCGGAAAGGCGGTTGAGCAATGGGATTACAAGCAGTATGTTATCAAGAAGTACGGTTGGCAGTTGCGGCTTCTTAAATCTTTCATAAAGTGGTTGCCGGATGAGAATGAAGTTTTAAAATTCTTTACGCTGCGTGAAGTCACGGCGAACGACGGTTCCGCCCTCGAAAGTTTTTTGCGGCACATTTCGCGCATTCCGCTACAGGGGAGTTTCTTTCTATATGGCGGCGCGGATTGTCCTGTGAAGTCGATTAAGTATCGAAGCATTGTCTATTTGGTTGATTGGAATAAAGATATTGAGGATGTCAGCAAAGTACGACTTGTCGTTGAGGTGGCTGATTTGTAGAGATCGCCAAACATCATTCCCCACTGTTTGTAGCTAAATTTCATGCCGTGAATGACGACCCACGCCGGCGGCACGGCAGAAACATACACCAAGACTAAAAATATGGTTGAGTCTTGACCATACTATGACGGAATATATTCGTCCCTCTTGCAAAAGGTAACTGGTTATGTTAGCATCTATGTACATAACCTATTACCTTTTTTAACAAATCAGTAAGTCCCCACCTCTATAGGTGGCGTGTCGTGCCATCGACCAAAATCAGTGGGAGCACAAACTCCGACTGATTTGTGAAAACATCACTTAAAGCGGGATGCAAACGCTGCGCGTTCTATTGACAAGGCGAATTCATTTTGCCGCCCCGTCGCTATATTTGATTGGAGGAGATACAAATGAAAATTGAGGACATGGATATGCCCAAGCAGGCGTTCGCTTTTGCCGCTATTCATATGCTTTCAAACCGCTTGCAAGTGGTTGGGGATAAGCTTGACCCCACCATATCCAGCAAGCAGTGGTTGTTATTGGCGGCAATATCGAAATTTACAGATACACCACCCAACATAGGCGAGATAGCCGATGTTCTCGGCGTGTCACGCCAAAATATTAAAAAAATGGCAAATATATTGCAACAACATGGTTTTTTGAAAATGGAAAAGGATAAGAACGATTTACGAAGCATACAACTTTTTATCACAGCACAGTGCCGTGACTATTTCAAGGGTAGAGATAAGTTAGAGCGAGAGTACATGTTGAAAATTTTCGATGGTGTAGACGATGAAATGCTTGCCGTATTGTGTAATGGCTTGAGCAAGTTAATAAAAAATGCAGACAAGATACTGGATGGCAGTACAAATGCGCAAAGGTAGGAAACGCACAGAATTGTACTTTTTGCATTCGTTTTCATCTTTAACTCCTCAGGCTCACAAAATTCTCCGGATATGTGCCAATCGCCGCTGCCGCACTTTGCAGTCCTTTCCTGCATGTACAATTATTATGCTATAGTGACCATCTGAAAAACCGGCGGGTTCCGCTGTGCCGGAAACGGTATCCGGCGCATTTTTCTTATATCATAGTGTCCGTTATGAACACTATGGTCTATTTTGTGTCCTGAGCAGTGGAGACACATACGTCATTTGTCGTTTCAGGGACATCAACATGCATAAGGATTTTAGCAGCGTTTAAATATTGTGATGCACAAACTGTTTGTGTCATACAGAAATTATCCTTATGCTCCAATCGTCATTTAACCAAATTATGTACACATAACCGGGACCAATTCTACCATCACTCTCAAATCTACCTGGCGCTTCGCTTATCTGTGGTGGATTCATTATACCTAAGTTCGCTCTATTTCTAACATAAACACTAATGTATACCTCATCCTCTGTTATGCTTACGCTTTTAGAGGTTCTTTCACTCGGATGTTCTGCATTCCATCTTTTAAGCACGGATTCAATAAACAGCAGCTCATCATTACTAAACAAAATCTCTTCAGGATTGAAAACTGTTGGCGAAAATAGTCCAAGGCAATTAATCTCTAACTCATCTTCAAAGATACTGATTCCTACTCCCGTTATAGCATCGTCATCCAACTCGTCCTTGGCTTCACTCCATCTGCGCTGAATATCCAGCAGCAAGTCAAAAAACGCCTCATTCTCTGCATAAAACTGAGTAACATACGGTACTTGTGCTTCCACGTGTCTAAAATCTCTCACGTGTGCATTTGAACAATACGTTATGAACGCGACCAGCACAATCGCCGCTGCCGCTAAAATTATTCTAATTTTTTTCATACAAAGCTCACCAAACCAAACTTAAAATCCGAATAACCGGCGGGTTCCGCTGTGCCGGAAACGGTATCCGGTGCAGTTGCTATAAGGGTGATTAGTGCCGCATACAACTCCACGCTTACCAATATCCGCTTTTGAGTTCCTGTCGTATAACTTACCAAGGTCGTGTATGAATTTGAATAATAACACCCCATAAATCAGTTATCTCGCGGACACTTTGCGGCTATAAAGGATTGTGTATATATACACACCAATCATCAGTTATCACTTTTGCATATTCAAGCAATCGATCATTCATGACTCTCAGTTCAGTACCAAGTGCAGGACTTACAAAGCGCAGCGTTGCTCTATGAAAGGTGAAAAAGGATACCGATATGCAGTCTTCCGTTATACGTACAGACATGTTGTTGCCATTTGGTGAAGTCAGACGACCTTGAAGTGTACTTAAGAGTAACTGCCGCTCTTCATAAGAAAAAAAATCATTTAGTTGAACCCACTGCGTGTTCCCATCTACACCAATTACCACACTAAGTGGATTGTTATAAGCATTTAGCCGAACCTCCCATTGGTCATAAATCTGACCTTCCTCTTCGACAAGCACATACATCCTGTCACGTGCTTTTTCCTGAACATCCAGCAGCAGTTCAAAAAACAGAATATTATCCTCAAAAAACGCAACCGCTTCTGGTATCGCCTCCATCATTTCATGCTCTTGCCTCTGTGCTTGTCGAAGAGACCCGCTTTGCATAAGAGCCTCAAGGCGCAATAGCGTAATAAGTACAGGTATGCATACGAGTACAATAATTGCTATAATCACTCTTTTATGCTTCTTTTTCAGCAAACTTCTCAACCCCCATTCAGATGAGCAAGTATTATCTCATGGTCATCAACACATTCTGACTCAGTTAGAATTCAGAATAGCCCAAGTTACTTCTTGCTCGTCAAGGAAGTCTTTCCAGTAACCAAGCAACCTGGCTCTGTTTTTCTCTACAGAACCTAAATCCGCCGCATTTTCCTATATCATAGTGTTCATTATGAGCACTATGGTCTATTTCGATTCCGGGTCAGCTTTGTCAGCATTTCTTCTTAATCAATATCGCGATTACAATCAAAAGCGCCAGTATCGCCAGTCCCGGCAGCGCTGCTATAAATGCATATATAATTACAAATATGTAAACTACCATCGGCGCCGGATTTGTTGTGTCTGAAATAGCATCGCTCACAACGTTAGTCTCTTGGCTGCTCACTCCCGACGGGCTTATACCGTCTCCCGTTGCTGCGGCTTTTATCGGAAACATGACAGTCATTATAAGTATCAGGATTACCAATAGTTTCATTCCAACCCCCACCTGTTCATCGCGGTTTCTGCTATCCTCGAAAATGCATCTGTATCCGAATAACCCTCGGGGCATATCTGTGCAAAGATATTAGAACACTTTGCGTTATCTCTTCACCAATGCTGCTGTTAACTGTATGTGAAAACTCCCATCCGTTTTACCGTTATTTCCATCATTATATCACCCCGGATTACGCCTTTGTATCAAGGATTTCTGATGCTATAATTTCACAATCATCAAGAGTTTTTGGAAACGGCTCCGCTCCGGCGGCGTCCGTAAACAGCTCATATATTTTCAAGCCCAAATGCTCAGCAGTACAGTTATCACTGATTATAATAAAATCATAGATGCTTTTGCATATTTTCGGATATTTTTGATGAGAAATGTGCGGCTGTGACGACAGTGGATTCCATTCGTGAATAGTTTTTTTAATGGTGCGCATAAGTTGTATTTTTTCTTTATATTTACCGTTTGCTTGCTCCAAAAACTCATCAAATAGCTCATAAAACTTAAAAAATGCGTTTGTTTCTGAGTTGCTGTTCGCTATAATAAGCTCCCACCACCCTTTTGTTGTCCACTCGCAGCCAAAATATGCATGTATAAACTCGTGGAAGCCGTCCATAAAGTGGTCTTCGCATGGTTCGCTTTCTTCATTGGAAGCATTGATACCTGCGGCAAATTTAGTTTTTGTACTATCCTTAAAATCCGCCTCTTCAATCATTTGCCTAAAAGTATATCCGCTCCAAAAATTTACAAGAGCACTTAAAGATGGCTCCGAAAGACCAAGACCGGGTCTCTCACGTATTTCTTGCAGCCAGTAAAGAAATGAGTCATCTGTGCGTATCATACATTCATCCGTCACTTTCTTATAAATATACGTAAGCGTGAAATAAGGTATCACATATTCAAGCGTTGAGAAAGTGTGCTAAAATAGTTCCAATAAAGGTTGAAAAAGTAATCATAACTGTTTCAACTGGAATGGAGCAATGAGTATGGATACGAGGA
>Ga0209755_10007848_pt1 | contig 11513 bp, 10 predicted proteins | sample TergutCo191P1_FD_187301 | JGI IMG/M metagenome (GOLD analysis project Ga0209755, IMG submission 187301) | Cornitermes sp. P1 segment gut microbial communities from Petit-Saut dam, French Guiana - Co191P1 (SPAdes) (version 2) | ecosystem: Host-associated > Arthropoda: Insects > Digestive system...
AGTGGCACGTATATCTCGGACAAGAAACCCGACCCGGAAGACGAAGGCCCCGAGCGCAGAATAAGGGAGCTTGTGGGGCGATTCATAGAGGAAATGCAGGAATTGGGGGTAAGCAAAAATGAACTGGCCGAACTTGTCGCCACGCATAAGCAGGGTTAATAAGATGAAAGAGATGCGGGATATTGGACACCTTACCGCAAGAAAAATAAGCCAGCGGCGAAAACCGGATTTCGCCCTTGCCCTGATACGCCTAATCTTTCTGGGAGTTGTCCTATCGCTGCTCTTTGCGCTTGTGCTTCCGGAGCCGGCTCTCGGGCTGGAGTCGGATGCCTGGCGACTCGGCGTTTTCTCAGTGATCCTGCTTGCGGCTCTGCTTGCCATGTCATCGTTTCGCAAGGCCTACGAATGGGAGCGTGTTATCGTTCTGCGGTTCGGCAAGTTCCATAAGGTGCGCGGCCCGGGCCTTTATTTTCTTGTCCCCCTGATCGATCACGTTTACAAGGTTATTGACATAAGAATCCGCGTCCTGGATTTTTACGCGCAGGAAACCCTGACGGGCGATTCGGTGACGGTGGGCGTGGACGCGTTTTGTTTCTGGATGGTGTGGGATCCGCAAAGGGCCGCGCTGGAAGTGGAGGACTACGAGGCGGCGGTTGCCCTTTCCGCCAAGGCCGCCCTGCGAAACATAATTTCCAAAAACGATCTTTCCACTTTTCTTGCCCGGGGGGATCTAATCGAAAAGCAGATCCAGCAGGAGGTGGAAAGGCAGACCACCGAATGGGGCATTACCGTCCAGTACATCGAAATTACCGACATACAGGTTCCCGAGGAACTGCAGGACTCGCTTTCCCGCATTGCCCAGGCGGAACGGGAAAAGAAGGGCCGCACACTGCTTGCCGAGGCGGAAATCGAAATCGCAAAAAAACTTGAAGAGGCCATTGCGATCTACGCGAAGGACGAGGGCGCGTTAAAGCTAAGGATTCTTTCGATATTGAACGAGGGCTTAAAGAAGGGGAATTCGATGATGCTGGTGCCCAACTCGATTACGGACGAGCTTAAAACGAAGGACATTTTTGGGTTGCAGGCACTGGCTGAAATTAAAAAGGCGACACCTAAAAAGGCAGTACCCAAGCCCAGAAAATAGCCCGCCCGTCCCCTACCCCAGTGCCGCCGCCAAGCACCCAAAGGCTTTTTCCAAGGTGGAAAGGGGACAGGCAATGTTTATCCTGATAAACCCTTTTCCCTCGTCCCCAAAGGTACTGCCCCTGCTAACCCAAAGCTTGGCTTTTTCGACAATAATTTTGTCAAGTTCCGTTTCCGAAAAACCGTAGGCGTTCATGTCCAGCCATAAAAGATATGTCCCCTCAAGATCGGCAAGTCGAATTCCAGGCAGATTGGCATCGATAAAATTTTTTACATAATTGCGGTTCCGTTCCAGATACACAAGAAGATCGTCAAGCCATTCGCCGCCGTTCTCATAGGCCGCCTGGCACGAAACAAGGCCCATCGTATTTAACTGGCTGTAACCCGTTCTGCGGATCTCCCTTTTGAACTTTTGCCGAAGCTCCGGATCGGATATAAAAATGTTCGCGGTCTGAAGCCCCGCAAGGTTAAAGGTCTTGCTTGGAGAAGTGCAGGTAATAGAATTATTAAGAAAGGCTTCGCTTATTGTCCCAAACACCGTATGCCTGTTACCGCCGTAAACAAAATCGCAGTGTATTTCATCAGACACCACCAGCACATTGTGTTTAAGACATATTTCCCCCATCTGCCTAAGCTCGTCCATGGTCCATACCCTGCCGACGGGATTGTGGGGGCTACACATTATAAAAAGTTTTACACTGTTTTTTGCAATCTTGTCTTCGAAATCCCCAAAATCAATTCGATACTTGCCGTCAAGGTATGCAAGCGGATTTGTAACAAGCCGCCGCCCGTTCGTCTCGACCGTTTCCCTGAACGGGTAATACACGGGGGGCTGAATCAGCACGGCATCGCCCGGCTCGGTAAAGGCCCTTATTGCCATGCTAAGGGCAAAGACAACCCCCGGCGTTTTTACCAGCCAGTCGGGGTCCACCGCGAAACCAAACCTTTGCCCGAACCATTTTTGCAGGGCGGCAAAATAGGCACCGCTCTTCTTGGTTTCCGAGTAGCCAAAGACGGAATGCTCCGCAGACTTGACCAGCGCTTCAGTGACACAGGGAGGTGTTCTGAAATCCATGTCGGCAACCCACAAGGGGATCAGCCCCTCCGGCTTGCCGTATTCGGCGGCAAAATCGTGCTTGATGGAATTAGTGTTGTGTCTGTCGATTGGAGTGTCGAAGTTATGTTTCATATTCATGTTATAGTAAGTCAGCAACCACTGCCAAGGGTACCTTGGTCGAAAGTCGGCCGGAAGCCCTTAATTGCCGGTAATTCCGTCGACGGCCCATTCGATTATCACGGCCAGCCGCGTGCTGATTGCCGATCTCATGTGAATCTGCGAGTACACAAAGTTGGAAACATCGACACCGGCAAGGCTGTATATGAGGATGCCTTCCGCGATTGGCTCGAAGTACATCTGGGCAACGAACCTTCCTTCCCTTATGGCGGGAAACATTAGGTAGGTAATGGTCCGGTTGTTGGTCAGGGTGTAGCGTAGACCGTGCCCGTCAAGGTTCATCTGTGCGCGGTAAAAGGTATTCCCGAAATTCGCGTCTCTCAGTCTCATATAGATTGTTTCCGACCGAGGAACGCTTGTGGCGGGGGAGGGATCCGCGATTGGGGCATTTCTTCTGCCTGCGTCAAGGCGGGTGACCTCCTCGAACAGGGGAATATACGCGTCGCGCCTGTGCGAGTGGTAAAGGCGGCCCTGAAGGTTCCTTGTCTGGCTGAGTGCATTGTAAACATCCAGCAGGGAATACCTGCCGCCTTCGCCGGGGATAACCATGATCGATTCCACCAGAACCAGTGGCCGCATGGCAAGGACGGCCTCGCTGATGCCGCTATCCAGTGTACTTTGGGAAGCGAAGATTTCCTGCCCGAAGTCCCTGTCTGGTACCGATCTTCGCGAAAACGCCCTGAAATGGCCGTCCTGAGAAAACGCCTCAGTGCGTTCGGCTGGGGACAGGCCTGGGAAAATGTCGTCAAAGGAACGTGCGGCGGATTGGGGTGCCTGCGCGGCAACGGGAAACAGGACAAGACATTTTAGAACCAAAAAGCATAACAGGACGGACATTAATACGCTCCTTTACCATGCACGACGGCGCTGAATGTTTTGTATATCACCCATATGTCCAACCAGATGGACCAACTTTGCAAATAGTATGTATCGTATGAAATGCGGCTGGCATAATCCTTTTCCGAGCGACCGGAAACTTGCCACAGACCCGAAAGGCCCGGCCTAACCGAAAATATCCAGGAGAAATCCTCTCCGTATTTTTCCACCTCGTCCTCGGTAATAGGGCGTGGGCCTACGAGACTCATCTCGCCTTTCAGTATGTTGATAAGCTGGGGAAATTCATCTATGCTTGTCCGCCGCAGAAATTTACCAAACTTCGTTATCCGGGGATCGTTTTTTAACTTGTGACTGTCCCCCCATTCCTTTTTCAATCCGGGGTTTGTTTCAAGAAGTTTTTTCAGCCGTTCATTGGCATCCAATGCCATGGAGCGAAATTTTAACGCATAAAAAGGTTTTCCGTCCCTTCCCAGTCGTTTGTGTTTGTATAGAACGGGGCCCGGCGAAGTTAATTTGACCAATAAGGCGACAAGCAGAAGTGCGGGAAGGATGATGAGGCCCCCAAATATGACAACAAAAATATCAATGAGGCGTTTTATTCCACGGTTCCATGGCATGCCCAGTTTAAGGCTGGTAACAAAACCCAACAGACCGTCGAAATCACGCACGGATATCCAGATATTGGCTCTATCAAAAAAACCAGGAATAATGACGTGATAGCGAAAAGCCGAAACCGAATCTTCTAGTAACCGTTTCATTTTGGCCGTGTTGTCATATTTGTCCACCGCCACGATTGCCATTTTTATGTTGTAACGTTTTACAATTTCAGGCCCTATGTTGATGTCGTGAATTATTGGGACACCTTTGTATTCCTCGGTGCCCGCTTCCTCGTTGTCCAGTATAAGTGCGGGTACGTACCCAATTTTGGTGCTGCTTTGCGCCCTGTCTATGAAAAGTTTTGCGGTACTGCCACTGCCGAAGACAACGGCGGGAATGCCACCCATTCCGACTTTGCGAAGGATCCAATGGGTTATGCTTCTTACGGTGAGCAGTATGAAAGCCGAGAAAAAAAGGCTGATGGTGAAGGCGGCGTTTACCTGGTCCCAGACCTGGTTTTCAATAAGCCGCGATATAATTACGCCGCCGTAAGCCAAGAGTGAACCGATGCTGAAACGCCTTAGTTCCTCGGAAGGGGCCAGCGAGATACCTGGATACAATCCAATTATCTGAAAAATAATTATAAACACTGGCAGATAAGGCCAGTAAGTTACGAAGGACCTTAAATTGATGAAGCCGCTGTAATTTACGATGATCCATCCGTATGCCTCTACCCAGATAAAGCCAAACCCGAACGAGAGCATGACTCCCAACAGATCGGAAAGCACGAATATGATGATGGCAGGTGCGGAACTGGTCTTTCGGAAGCGGGTGCGAAACCAGACATCAAACTCGGAAAGGGTCATGCTAGTAAGATATTACATTCGTTCCTTTTTTTCAAGCGTTTTTCGTATTCGGCCGATAAAAGCCGCCTTTGAAAACTGCTGTACATGGTTTTGGAAGGGTTCCCGGTTGCGGAAATGTGCCTCGCTCTCCTCGAAACAATCCATTGCCGCGATCAGGGATTCCGGCGTTTGTTCGTCGAAAAAAATACCTGTAACCTTTTCCTTTACCGTATCCAGTGCGCCCCCTTCCCGGAAGGCGATAACGGGGCACCCTGCGGCGTTTGCCTCTATTGGAACAAGGCCGAGATCTTCGATGCCGGGGAAAAGTAGTGCGCGGGCCTCGGACAAAAGCGTCGCCGCCTCTTCGTCGGAAACCCTTCCGGCAAAGCGAATCAGCCCCGACTTCGAGTATTTTTTTCGCATCTTCTTTCTTGCGCCGTCCCCGGCAACCACCAGTTTTCTGCCAGATTTTAGGCAGGCTTCCATTGCAAGATCCGCCCGCTTGTAGCCGGTAACCTGACCGAAAAACAGATAGTAATCGGCGGGTTTTCTTTCCGTTGAAAAATATTTTTCGACATTTACTGGAACGGACACGACCTCGGCATCGCGATTATAGATTCGCCGTATTCTTTTTGCCACGTAATGCGAATTGGCAACAAAACGATCAACCATGTTCGCCGAGCTTATATCCCAAACTCGCAGGGATGGAATAAGCCGCTTCATGAAAAATCTGACGAAGAAACCCGTGCCCCTGAAGTATTCGTGGTACATGTCCCAAAGATAGCGCATCGGGCTATGACAAAAGCAGAGATGAAAGGCGTTGGGATTGGGAACCACGCCCTTCGCCGGCCCCGATTCGCTGGAGATGACAAGATCATATTTCTGAAGGTCAAAGTCCATAAGCGCCCGCGGCATAAGTGGCATGTAAAACTGGTACAGTCTTTTGGCAAAAGGAAAGCGGTTGATGCGGGATGTAATAATGTTGTGTCGGTTTATTAAATTTGAAATCGCCTTCGGATTATAGACATGGGTATAAATGTCGGCATCGGGAAACATTTCCAGCAGAGCCTCAATTACCTTTTCCCCGCCGCGCATGTTTACCAGCCAGTAATGAACGATGGCAACTTTCATGCTTCCCTGCATATCCATTTTTTACTGCCCAACCGCGTAATAGTGAAACCCTTTCCTTTCCATATCGGCGCGTTTGTATATATTACGCAAATCAAAAAGCACAGGCGATGCAAGCAACTTTTTCACACGCTCAAAATCAAGGTTGCGGTACTGGTTCCATTCCGTGACAATCACAAGGGCATCAGCCCCCTCCATTGTCTCATACTCGTTCTCAAAAAGCGCAAGCGAATCTCCCGTGTCTTTAAGCCGCCATTTCGCTTCTTCAAGTGCCGCCGGATCAGTGGCATTAACATGAGCCCCCTTCGCAGTGAGTGCAGCAATAATCGTCAGTGCAGGTGCTTCGCGCATGTCGTCCGTGTTCGGTTTAAACGCAAGCCCCAGAACCGCAATTTTTTTGCCCTGCAAAGTCCCCATCGCCTTTTCGATTTTGCGAACCATCATATTTTTCTGCTCTTCATTTGCCTGTATCGCCGCCTCAATCACCGACAACGGGGAACTGACATCCCTAGCCGTGCGGACAAGTGCCTGAGTGTCTTTGGGAAAACAGCTTCCACCGTAGCCCGGTCCGGGATGAAGGAACTTCCCGCCAATCCTGCCGTCGCGCCCAACCGCTTTGGCAACTTCCTTGACATCCGCACCCGTCTTTTCGCAAAGATTTGCAATCTCATTGATAAACGAAATTTTTACCGCAAGAAACGCATTGGATGCATACTTAATCATCTCCGCCGATTCAAGATTCGTTTCGATGTACGGCGTTTCGTTCAAGTACAACGAGCGATAAACCTCTTTCATAATCACCCGCGCCCGTTCCGTTTCCGCACCAATAACAATACGATCCGGATGGGTAAAATCATGCACCGCCGCCCCTTCTCGCAGAAACTCGGGGTTTGAAACAACATCGAAACCCAGATCGTTTTCCGCAAGTTCACCACGCTCCACCCGACCGGCAATTTCCTCGCCAATCCAACGCTTTACCTTTCTGGCAGTACCTATGGGAACCGTACTTTTGTCAACGACAACTTTATAAGTTGTCATAACCTTGCCAATGGCACGGGCGGCGTTTTCCACATAAGAGAGGTCGGCGCTGCCGTCCTCGGACGGCGGCGTACCCACCGCGATAAATATTACTTCGCTATGTACCACCGCATCCGGCAATGAATCTGTAAATTGTAGACGTTGCGCCTGGGTATTACGAACAACAACATTTTCAAGCCCAGGTTCGTAAATAGGAATTTCGCCCTTTTTCAAACGTTCGATTTTATTTTTGTCAATGTCAACACAAGTAACGGTGTTTCCAAAATCAGCCAAGCAGGCACCGGAAACAAGCCCGACATACCCAGTCCCAATAATCGCCACAGAAGCCATAATCTTTTTCCCCTTAATCAGGAATAATAGTTTTTATACCACTCGGTAAATATACGTAGACCGTCAGAAAGTGCCGTATAGGGACGGAATCCAGTGTCACGCTCCAGAGCGGAACAGTCAGCCCATGTTGCGCATACGTCCCCTGGTTGCATTGGTGCGTAATTTATTATTGCTTTCTTACCCAATGCATTCTCCAATGTCTGAATAAAGTCCATTAACTGTACAGGGCCGCCGTTACCAATATTATATATCATGGCTGGTGTAGTGTCCACCCCATTCCCGCTTGGAAACCTGCCCATGACACGAATAATACCTTCAACAATGTCATCGATAAATGTAAAGTCACGTTTCATATTTCCTTCGTTAAACACGTTGATAGGTTTCCCCTCAAGTATTGCCTTGGTAAAAATGATCGGAGACATATCCGGCCTTCCCCAGGGGCCATATACAGTAAAGAAGCGTAACCCAGTCGTTGGAACGTTATACAGATGACTGTATGTATGCGCCATGAGCTCGTTGGAACGTTTTGTTGTCGCATATAAACTTGCGGGCAGATTTACTGCATCGCTTTCTGAAAACGGTGTCTTGCTGTTAAATCCATAGACGGAACTCGATGACGCATATACAAGGTGCCGTGGCGGGTACAGTCTTGCCGCCTCCAGTATATTTAAAAAACCTTGTATATTGCTGGAAATATATGCATTGGGATTGGTCAGTGAATAGCGAACGCCCGCCTGTGCCGCAAGATGTAGAACCACGTCAAACGATTCTTTTGAAAAGAGTGCAAGCAAATGTTCCATGTCGCATAAATCCATTTTTGCAAAGCAAACATTAGGAAATATCGCCGAAACCGTAAAATTGTTCGTTCCAGTTGTTTCTTGTACCTTTCGCTCAAAACCAAGGGCCTTCAGGCGACCATATTTAAGATCGACATCGTAATAATCGTTTATGTTATCAATGCACATCACGGAATAATTTTCCGCAGCAAGCCGCCTGGTTAAGTGATACCCTATAAAGCCAGCAGCCCCCGTTATAAGTAGTTTCATAAATCCCCTAATTATAGTACTTTATTCCACCGTCTTTTTTTCGGCTAGATCTTACCAAAAAAAACTTCACAATTTTTTTACCCATAAAACCAAGTCGATTGAATAAACAAAAAAGACCAGGCATTTTTTGCCACAAAAAAAGAAGCATCTCAAAAGCGTTGCTGTTTAGTACATTAAGCATATCTTTTCCCGCTACTATTCTAACTTCAGAAGCAAACGCCGCCCGTGGGTTTTTCAAAAGTTCCATAGATTTATCTGGAATTACACCAGTTTTTTTAATTTCCATAAAAATATCATCAGAAGCTAAAGCATACGGCGATGTATGTTGGACCAAATCCGAAGCGAAGTAGTGAATTATTTTTGCATCCGATAAAAACGGAAGACCATTAAAGGCAATTTGACAATTCCATATTCCGTCCAGTTCGGTAAATAAAGACGAATTTTCATAAATGGCCATATTAAACGACGGCTGATCCCTTACCGTGTTCTTGCTGTTGCTAAAAAACCAAAGTTCATGCCACCGATCAAAAAACCTATGTGTTTCTGGAGTATCGGTACAAAAAATTACCCCACTGTTGATATGCCGATTGGAAAAATAAGAAGTAAAACCGAGTTCTTTATCTTTTTCAATGATACTGTTGCTCTTACCGTGTCTGTCGATCATAGAATGCTTGTCAAGACAGGCCCCAAATTTTATTCCCGTTTTATAAATTGAAGAAAGATCGTCTGTTATTACTGTATCGCAATCTATAAAAAGAAAATCGCCATTTATATGACGACGTATAGAAGTTTTTATCCACCTGGAAATTTCCACTTGGGACATATTAACAGGGGCCTCTACCGTGATAGTCCTGGAAATAAATTTCTCATACCCAGAACGTTTTCCAACAAGGTTCTTTTTTGTTGCCGAGTCGCAAAGAAGAACAACATGTGCATCTGGCATAAAAAACCTTAGCGATACAACAGACTGAAGGAATTGCTCATAATATATATCATTCTGGCTACTCACAAGAACATATAGATATTGCATTTCTATTTATTTTGCTCCCAGATAAGATGCAATATCAAGTTTGTAGTAATCCTGCAAGTCGTTTATATATTTGTCGTTTAATCCTTTATGATAATTCCTTTTCTGCAAAGTAATTTTCTGGGCCCTTTTTATATTTAAAGGATGAACTCTGCGACTCTTTACCCATACCACGGGAATATTGCTTTTCAGTTCCATGACTTTCAACCAGATGTCATCTGCATTAAGACATAATTCTTTGATTTTATTTGCATCGAATGTTTCTAAAGGCAATATACCAGGAGGATACAAGACGCCGCCCACACCAGTAGCCAACAAATCATTGGAAGGGTCCACTCCCTTTTTGTATTCATAGAGCCATTTATTGTATGGTAAGACTTTGCCATTTTCGTCTTTAATGATTTTATGAACACGCCTTGCAGATATAACAGCAGGGTATCTCATATAGGAAGCATATAGATCACGAACAAGATCTTTGTCGTACATATTATCGTCGTCTACAGTTATTATTAGCGATTCAGGATACTGCTTCATGGCATAGTAATATTTATTATGAGGTTTCAAATTGTTATCTGCAAAAAAAATCTGAAGCCCATATTTTTTCAATTTAAGAACAGACTCAGGTAGTTCAGATTCGTCCCTAACTTCTTCTTTTGTAAGGCAAAGAAAGATAAGATTAGGTTTCATGCTCTGGTTCAAGATACTCTTTATAGCAAAATGTAGAGTATCAAAACGTGCTGGAAAGCTCGTTAACGAAACAACAATGTGATGATTGCCGTTCCCTTCTTCATTTAACTGTTGGTATATGTCTTTTACAGAATAATACCACTGAACAGGCAATGATTGCAGTGGATTAATAATATTTATATCTATAAAACTATAAACTGACATAATTATCTTGATGAAACACGCCTTTTTTTTATGAAATTCCTTACCTTGATAAGGGTATCTAATATTAACCTTCTTTTGCAAACATTAAGACACTTAAAGTCAAAAGCAGAATAGCCATTTTCGGTCAAAGATACGTTTAAATCATTTTCGGTCAAAGAAGACACATGCCCAAAATAAAGGGAGTTCATAACATTTCTGCCATTGATCGTCTGGATACCTCCTTTCCCAGGAAGCAAAAGCATGGGGTGCTTCTGATTTACCTTCCCATGATCACCAAGAGTCATTATTGTTTTATAATCTGCCTTTTGTGTAACATAGGCCAGACCTATTGAGTTAGAGGGGAAATATTTTTCCTGTTTTAGAAATTTATCCTTTTGAATTCGCTGAATAATCGATACATTTGGAAAAGAGATAATATAATCATAGAATTCAGGTTTTAGAAATGTTTTTAGTTTAAAAATGAAATCTCTATGTGGGGCATCATCATTGTCAATTCTAAAATTTATGGACATGTCATTACAAAAACTTACATATTCAATGCTTCTTTCAACGGCATCAATATAGTCTTTACCCTCCATTTCCGAATCAGGAATATACACATTGTGCAAGAACGAATTACTCTTTTCCAAGTTATTGAATATTTCCTTGTATTTTTGCGGCAAATTTTCTGAGTGCAAAAGAAAAATATTAAAATCAGGATCAGTTTGCTCTTGAAACCCTCTTAATGTAACATTCTTGAATATGTTTAATCTATAATCCAAATGTTTTGGTTGAAAGAAGTCGTTCTTGGTGAAAGATGCTTTGCAGGAATAACGTATAAAACCAATTATAGGCGTTTTAGTCATTTGTTTTCCTTACTATATGTTTGCTCTGGTTTTCGAGGGAAGCGAACAATAAACTGTTCCCCCTTAACATCATTTTCCAATTCCATATCTGGTTGATTCAGAAAAGCACGACGTAATCCAGAACCTAACCCACTATAAGGAAGTGTACGACTGGCAAACATGGCAATCTGATTATTCCGGATAACTGGATTACCGTACTTCACTTCTTCCACAGTCAGGCTATTGGGCAATTTCCCAGGGCTTATAATTTCGACCCTATTATCAAAGATAAGTAGTCGCACTGGTGCATTCTTAAAATAATCACGATGAACAAGAGCGTTCTGCAAAACCTCTTCCAACGCAACAATGGAAATTTCTGGTTCGCCTCGCGAATTAAAACCCTGTTCAGCTTGTAAATACTTAATGCAACTTTTTACATACAACATGCCTTGCTTAAATAATTCTGGAATAGTTCCCGTTAAATCCTCGGGCTTGCTTTTGTAATTACTTCCGCCAATTTCGTTTCCAGCAAACATTACCGCCTTTATTGTAAAGGCTGGACGAAAAGATTGT
>Ga0209755_10007849_pt1 | contig 11513 bp, 5 predicted proteins | sample TergutCo191P1_FD_187301 | JGI IMG/M metagenome (GOLD analysis project Ga0209755, IMG submission 187301) | Cornitermes sp. P1 segment gut microbial communities from Petit-Saut dam, French Guiana - Co191P1 (SPAdes) (version 2) | ecosystem: Host-associated > Arthropoda: Insects > Digestive system >...
CACCACCACCACTACCACCACCACCACCACCACCACCACCAATGTGTAAAATAGTTGCAACTGCGAGCATTAAATTAATTATGAATTGAGTATAATTCATGCTTATGACCAACTCCTATGCCCGTGCCTATTTCGCGAAACTGTAGTATACATTTCGTTTCATTATCTGTGTTATAACTCTCATTACCTGAATATAAAGCAGCCAACCCAAGATTTGTAATACCTGAAGTCTGTGCAGTGGGGAAGCTGGCTATGATTTCTGTCCATAACTCCCTTTTTTCGATTGGAACCAGAACATAACCGTAATGACGTCATGTTAAAGTGGCCAGCGCTCATTCTGCAGGTCCCAGGTTTCATTTAAGGCTTTATACCGTCTGTCATGACGTAAAATTTTCGCATTATCCTTCACTTCCTTAGGCAGGTACTGGAATAGTGTCTTAAAATAGGTCTGACTGGTTGCTTGCACATTGTTTCCAATTAAACACTGACGGACATCGTAGCGTTCCACAGTGTGGCATTTACAACGGAGAAAGTGTCGTTAAATAAGCCAATGTAATACTGGAATAGGCTGCAGTATCCTTTCTTATTTTATAGAACTGTGCATATAAGTTGGCGTTATTGGTGGTAGGGAAGAAAACGGCACACTCCGTTGTCAGTAGCATAGTATTCAAATGATGTGAACAGTATGTCGGACAGTCGCTTATGTTGTTTACAGGGGCATTTACATATATAGTTTAATATAAATCAGGCCTGCTCAACATTGTATGTGGTTCGGGAAACTTTGACAAATTTTGTTCTGCGTGCGGGCCACGTGAAATTCCATTCACAAAATTAAGAATGGATAAGTATACGAATACGTGTAATTTTGCCTGCGTGCTTTTCTACCGGGGTGCTAATAAGTCCTTAGCCCGACCAGGAAGGAAACAAGCTCAGAAGCATGTCAAGGACGCGCGCGATTTCAACAAAATCGAGACGCGAACTGTCATCAATTGTCTTTTCCTGCAAGGTAAGGCGCCGAAGGAAATTCACGCCATTCTGACAGAAATATTAGCTTATTTCCTTCCTGTCCGGGCTAAGGACTTATCGACACCCCTTTATATATCATGTGTAGTAAATATATACTGATAATATAATTATAGGAAAATTTATAAAAATGCACGTCATTACTGAGACCAGGGTGTCGCTATTTTTAGCGAAATTTTACGAAATGAATTATTAATCTTACACGTAAATAAGCAGCTCTTATTTTTTCAAAACTGCTTCAGCCCTCTGTCGCGGCTTTGCGAGAGAAAAGGGGAAAAGTGTTAAAAGACTTTTTCTCATTTCAAATGTAGACGTGGGATGTCGCCCGCGAGCTAAAGGTTTAACGGACCTGCTGTAAATGCTAAAAAATAAAGTGGTCTATTTTTGTTCAAAACTTCCTGCTAATTATGCGCCGTGCATGATGCATATCGCCATCTGTCGACATGTCCGTTGTATTCCGATCAGGTTACTTTTGGGCGTCACAAGTTCATACGCCCACAAGATCGTTATGAAACGCCCACTGCAACGTGCTGGTGGATAGAATTCGTACACATTAAACAGATTGTATGTTGGAGTCTGATGGCTCTTGGAGGCGCAGCTTCCGAAGTGTTTAGCATCTGTTACCAATTTGAAGAGCTCAGCGTTCCTTTGCCTGCTGCCAGGATTTCGTTTTTGAAAAACACTGTCGTTTGAAAAACCTATGTCTTATGGGGAGTTGGTTTATTGAAAACCGCGGAGATTGCTAGTTTTCACCGAAGGTTATCTAAAGTGCTGTTTCTTTACTAAATACGCAGATATTGCGGCACGCAGTAAGCTGTTTAAACAGAAATTGTCAAATGTAACAAGGCAGGCAGTGTACGTAAAACGTAACACTGGGGGCTTTAGTGTAACCGTTGTTGCAGTGGAAAGGCAATAAGTATTACATAATCTGAGTGTGTATTTGTAGCCTTGGATATTCAGTATGCAATGCGCATGCACCGTATTTTCAGATGTGGCCTGCCCGGCTCTACAATATTTTTCCACATTATCTCATAAACGGCACCATTTTCGACAAAAAGTCTTTGAACATAAAGTGTGTGTTTTTATTCTCCCTACAACTTTTATCTGAAACTTTTTTTCAGTATAAGAAGAATTGAGTGAAATGTGATAAAAATGTGTTGGTCTTCACGCAAAGTCACGTTATTCTTGCCAGATTTTAATGAAACTTGAATTCTCTCGACAGATTTCCAAAAATACTCAAATATCAAATTTCATGAACATCCGTACAGTGGGAGCTGAGTTGTTCCATTTGAAATAGGACGGACGGACGGACGGACGGACAGACATGAAGCGAATAGTTCCTCTTCGCGAGTTTGCTAACGCGCATAGAAATGCGTCATTTCTGTGGTAACGTGGGAAATGGAGAATTAGTTCGGACACCATTACAGTCCTTGTCCACGGAAATAAGAGACGCTTGGTGCCGAAGACACTTTTCCCCCGTATGTACACAAATAGGACAGCAGATACATAAAACCAATTACCACGGTGAATGTTAAAAGGCGGATGGGGTTGCTTGAAGTAATTATCGGGAAACTGCAGCTGGCGAGGGATTTCTGCGGTCTGCTGAACGTAATGCCGTGTTTGAGCATTTTGTTCTGTGAGTCATAGTGATCGTCCAGCGGAACCAAACGAAGTCACTGTCTGAGGGCAGTGTGATCTTAGCTGACGTCGTCCCGTTGTTCTTTATCAAACAAGTATTCACTTTACTTTCCGCAGAACACAACTATACAGGTCTTGTACATTGATCTTTATTCATTTCAGCTCCATGTTGTGAACCAGTATTCCTACCGCATGATGTCTGAAATAGACAGCCGAAACGTGTAGTAGAATTGAATAAAAATCAATATACAAGATCTATGTATTGTGTTGTTCGGAAAGTAAACACTTGAAGTTAATGTACTCGAAAAGAAACAGGATTGCGTTGGCTAAATGGCATATTTCGTATTTTAACGCGCGAGATGGTCGTTATGTTCGTGCTGCTGGAGATTGGTTTTTGTCTGTCTGTTTGAATTCGCGTTGGCACAGTAGTTGTGGGAAAGCCGAATTTCTGACAGCGTGTGGGGGAGATTCTGTGTGCACAGCTGAAGCTCAGACATATCCCACGTAAAAGTAGTTCAGAATATTATCTAAAAAATGCTAGAAAAAAAAACTATTAACATGGTAGAGCAATAGCCATAGTTAACGCTTTTTGAAGGATTTGAAAAAGAAAACGGACGTTTCCGAAATAGCAAATGAAAAGACTGAGTTTGCCTGATATGTATTTCCTTAGAGTGGTCGCAGAACCCGCAGTAATGGACCATGATCATAATGACGGTGGTAGGAACTGGGAATAACAGGAGTGCACACATTGATAAAAGAATATCAAATGAAACTGCTGGAACATTTGGAAAGAACGCATGAAATAATCGCAAGTTTCTATTTAATACGGTACTGTTTTTTGATCAACACTTTGACACGGAGCTTAACAGGCAGTGCAGTCCAGTAGGCATTACAACACGTGTGGGATTATGCAAGGATTTTGCCACTTTGCTGTTGAATGCGAAAGCTGGAAAGGCTCATGACTTAGCATTATTCTTCTAGTGAGAATTAAATTAGGCTTGTTTGCGAGTGAAGAGGAGTGCGAAGGCAACGCTAGAGGTGACTGATAAAGCTCTAGTTTAGTGGTGATTCGTACGTGTAATGTGATGATAGCCTGAGTTCATATGAATTATACAGGACTGATAATCTGTGTACACTGCAGTGTAAGTGTAACTGTGATACACATGTCTACGTAATGGGAGCCAGGTTCCTCTACCGGAAGTGACGGTGAAACGACCGCACTCCGTTGTATGTGTAGTGATGACACGCACGCGTAACGCTAGCGGACCCAGGTTCCTATACCGGTTCGTTACCAGTACACATGCAGAGCAGAGAGGACAGAGCAGAAACGGCCAGAGAACGACCTAGGAAGAACGAGTGCAGAGCGAAAGAAGGAGTGCGTCCGCAGTCTGGGATGCCTCCATTAGCAGGCCGGATCAATATCGTTTACCAAGATAAACGCATTAGCGGAATTTCCGGATATTTTGACAGGCGCTTGTTCGGTACACAGAGACCAAGTGAAGGCCAGGTGAATACCAGCACTCAGTCGTCATTCTACTTCGGAAAGGGATCACATTGATCTTCCTTTGTGAATGTGATAGTATGATCACCAGAGAATTCTGAACACTTGTCATTTCGCATGTACCAGATACGATTACGGGGACCGCGGTAGCACAGTGGTTAAGGTGCTGTGCTAGAAATCGGAAGGTCGCTGGTTCGATTCCAGATGGTGTCATTGGAATTTTTCATTGACATAATCCTTCCGATAGCAATATGGCCTTGGGGTCGACTCAGCCTCTAACAGAAATGAGTACCAGGAGTATTTTCTGGGCGTAAAAGGGGGCCGGTGCGGCATAAGGCTGACAACCTCACCACCATCCTGGGCCATTGTCACGTAATGCGGGAACCTTAACTTCCTGGAACCCTCTGGGCACCTCGGGCCTGTAATGGGACTGATTTACCTACAGATACGATTACAGTCGGTCTCCTACCAGAAGGACTTATGCAGTGGGTTTGGTATGAGAGGCTGAATTCCTTGGTCTTCAAGGACTGTCTTGAACCATTTCTTCCACACATTTCCAATTCCATCTGTTCTTACTGTTCGTCTGCGTCCGGCAACGTCTTTGATATTGTCTAACACTTAGCTAAACATTTCCTTCAATCTTATGTTTATTGGAACGTGAATCATCTTGATAGTTGAATAAAGATAGACCAACTTGATGTCACTTGCTTTATTATTTCCCTGTTTACTGCTCAGCATGTTTCGAATGTTAGTACAGACCAGTAGTTCTTCAGCCTGCATAAGGATACCACACCACCCCAACCGAACCACACCGTAACACCAACACACATTGAACCAGAGCAATACAACACATGAAATAAATCCACAATAAGTCGCAGGCTCCTGAAGATGGATGTACTAACATTCGAATCATGTTGAGCAGTAAATAGGGAAATAATAAAGCAGGTGACATCAAGTTGGTCTATATTTATTCAACTATTTCCTTCAAATTCGTACTCAAAATTATTCCACGGTTTCCTGAAGGATTGCCGCATACTCTAAAGCCTTGGCAAATTCTTTGCATTTGTACGTCACGTTCACACCAGACAGTTTTCACAATAAGTAGCATCTCTGCTGCAGGGCAGGATCCTCTTGTCACTACTAATTCTGTCACGCAAAACTCTGAAGAATGATTTTACTGAACTGTACCAACATGAGAACAAACGTTTCTATAGAATAACGGAAGTGGAATAATAAATGAAAAATATTACAACGTAAGTGCAAGTGGCATATCGATATGCAGCATATAGGATGAATCTGTTTCGTTGCTTTGCTATTTAACAACTGAATGCCAAGTGCCAAGTTGTGTGTTGTGTCATGAATTGATCGAAGTGGTTTAGAAGCTTTTGTAGAACACATGTTCAAAAAACAGTAGGATTGCTGGACACAGCAATTAGTTTGTGCGTGATGCACTGTGAGCCTGAATACAGAGGGCGCCACGCTGCATTTTAACCAACTACTGCTTATCACTTCGGTTCTAATGGCCGTTTAAATATTCTTCTCCCTTCCTTTCAAAGTTTGGAGCGCCATAAATTAACATTCTGCTTCATGGGGTAATGCGTCTTTTGACAAACGTATGGACTGCATGTATGAAGGGGCAGCTTATTGCAAAATCTGCGCCACCATAAGACGGTGCAAGACATCACAGAAACAGTGTCGCTATGTCTAGCACCTACGGCTGGATTCTAAGAATTTTCTACATTTTTCGCAAGGCCTTAAATTGCTCTTATAATGGCTTAATATACATTTTTGTTTTTCTTTAAGAAATTAGTTTTGTAAGTGTGAAATATGAAAATATGTATCTTTGGTAAGATGAAACAAGACCGTTTGTTATTCTGGTTGTCTCACGTCAACCCTCGGATTCTGTTAGGTCAACATAAACTGTATCATTTCCACCCTTTATGTAGTTTTGATTGGCCACATTTCTATAAAACCTGCCTGTATAATCAATTTCCTCCTCCCAGTCACGCCACTATTCACCGGAATCTAGTCATGTCTCCCTGAAGATGAAAACAGCTCATCCCACCGAAGCGAGTGTATCTTGGAGGAATAGGCTAAAAAATTTTGAACAATATTTGTCACCGGATAAGGCTTTTATTGTAAGCGAGTTTATCATTTGATCATGGTAACAGATTCTAGCAACTTAATGTTGAATGTTGAATACGTCTCAGCAAGGAGTAAATGTTGTATAAGCAGGCAGTTATGGTTCGTAACACCTAGACATTGCAGTGCTATGAGTTGTGGCTGATTTTGTTGTCCCGCGGTAGCACAGTGGTTAAGGTGCTGTGCTACAAATCGGAAGCTCGCTGGTTCGATCCCAGGTTGTCAGTGGATTTTTCATTGACATAAAATTCTTCCGATCGCACTATGGCCCTGGGGTCGACTCAACCTCTAACAGAAATGAGTACCAGGAGCATTTCCTGGGGGTAAAAGCGGCCGGTGCGTAAGGCTGACAACCTACCACCACCCTGTGCCGTTGTCACGAAATCTGGGAACCTTAATTTCTTGGAACCCTCTGGGCCCCTCCGGGCCTGTAACGGGTCTGCTTTACCTTTTTATCGTCGATAATTAGGGTACGCCTATGATGTGTGCTACAATACTGCCACTGCTGTACTTGTGGTAACGCTGCTACAACGCAGTATGGTATGAACATTCCCTACTTCGGTTCACCACCTGTGCTACATACTGATTGTTATTGATTCCGTCCGTGGGTTGTTGCGCAAGGTTACTTTTCTCTGGGAAAGATGGTTCTAAGAGTTGTGTACATATAGCTGTCAGTTACTGGACAGCTGTTTACATACATTGCAGGAACTGTCATATGTGTTACACCTAACACACTGTTGTTTGACCCTGTGTGACTGCCATTTTCAGTATTCTTTAATCCCTTTACCCTTAAACCTCTCTCGATTATAATTCACGGCCAGTCCCGTTTGTCGTACGGGTAACGAAACAGACAAGTAAAGATCTCCTGTAACCGCAAAGTGATGTGTGGTTCTTTGAATCGGTAGAATTCCTAAGAATTTTACATCTCATCTGTCGATGTCGATGTTGCTTTTAATGATGCCATCTCGTTGACAGAACGTCTCGCCAAAACGAGAGGCCAAGACTGTGGCGGAAAGGCTAGTGGCTTGGCATTTTACGATAAAAAAATTCTTTGACACTACTGTGTTGCGTGACTACTTTGGCTGACCCATTTAATCTGCTAAGTGACGTAAGTGACGTACAGTTATTTGCTCCTATTCTGTGTTATAACTTTGAATTCTGTACCGCAACATTAATTACTCAAACTTCTAAAGAGGGGCATGACAGATTTTCTAACAAACTTAAACCTTCTACTGTTGCTGTTGCTCATATTTTGTGTTTCTAATAAGTCACAAGTTGTTCATACACACGGTGGATATTCTTCAGAATTGATGCTATTTTTTTATGTTTTAAATCACAAACTTCCCGAAATCCATGTAAAATCCAAAGGAAAGAGTAAAGATTCTTAAAAGTGCATTAAAATAAAGTCTCTTGATGATTCTCCATATTAAGCATTACAGTAGAAACTAAATTAACTTGGAACGTACCTCCGTCTCAAGTGCTGTTCCCGTCATCTTTTGCTTAAACTTTCGCGTCTTTCGCGGTATAAAAGCGCTTGAACCTCTAACGCTAAACTGATTTTAGTAGTTGAACTGTTCATTGGTAGCGATGAGCGAGCTGTTTGGTAAAGAAATGTTTGTTGAACTGGGAATTAGGAAATGTAGTTGCTAACATCTGCTTGCGAATTATGGACACCACGACAGATTATCCATGCTCCATGGCAAACTGGTGCCCAGGTATGGAGACCTGTCGTGTAGTAACCCATTTTAATTTATATGCGATTTTGTGCCACAACACATGCATTCTTATATACTTTAGCCGGACTTCACTTTGAGAGACACCTACTCTTATTTTCTGAAAGTGTGGTTTAGGTTTGGTCCGCAGCTGGTCAGACAGAATTGCCGGCTTCAACTCAGAGTAGAACGCGGCTTTTTCAAACTGTTTTTACGGGAAGTAGATGCGTGACAATTTTTCGAACACTTTTAAGCACTGGATAGAAGTTATTCTTATAGGTTCAGCAGGCTCTAGCTCCGTGAGACGAAGCTTTACTGCGCGGTACGAACTGAAACCAACATGAATTGTATTCACAATTCAGGTTAGTTTTCCTTTTTCAGGAGTTTGTATCTGATTCACAGTACAGGTGTAATCGAAAATCGAATTCACGGCAATGGTATTTCGTGTTGATATGTTTATTGTAAGGACCAAAACATATTTTTTATGACGTGAGCCATTTCTTCGCAGAGGAAAGTGAGTTATTTGTGTCTGTTTTTTATTTGGAAACTGCCTTGTAAATTTATTTCTTATGTGGAGTTAACGTGTTTAGTACACACAAAGCATTGCATTTAGATTATCATCTGTTTTGTGGCTATAGTAGTTAAACTTATATGTAGGTGTCTCGGAATGGACAGAAAAATTTTAATAGGCCAATTGTGCATTTGAATAAAAAGTTTAGGGGAGTTTCGGTTTTTTATATTACGTGTTGTCCCGCGTGAGTATTGGCTGGACTTGTAGTTCGTGTTTACGTATTCACTCAACGTTATTCTTGACTGCGGAACACGCTGTTGTCAACATATCTGCATACTTGACTTGCGAAACAGCAAACAGAATTATAGATCTACTTCTGTTGACCGTTATGCTCTCACAGTCGAGTTTCTTTTTTCTGAAATGATGCGTATATGTACGCATCTTCTCGAAAACAACAGAAAAGTGAAGAGATTTTAATTGAAAAATACGATTTATCCGACGTCCCTAATGGTCAAGGATTTTGAGGTATTTGACTTTTATAGTTTCCATCAGATACAGAGTGGTGTATCAGGTAGTCCTGTTTTTGGAAATGTGACTTAACTATATTATTTTCCTTTAAGCCATGCAGACCTACTTCGAGTCTATACAAAGTGTTAGCTCTGCATCGTTTATGGTGTTCAGTATTATTCTCTTTGTAGAACTTTAAACTTTTGGCGCTAGGGTATATTGTCAACCAGAACTTTATTCTTGACATAGTATGATTCATTTTAGGTCGTTCGTGTTAGATTTGGTAACGTTTGTAAACTTCTCTCGCTTGGCATTGTAGTTTGGAAACATGAAGAGAAAAGAGACACGTGGGAGGTGTGAACATACACGGCAGGTTAGTATGAAACGTGTGTTGAAATACGTGTGGAGTGGATTCATCTGGCTCAGAACACGGTCCATTGTGACTTGTGAGCATGGTAATGAACCTTCCGCTTCTGTATATGGTGGGGAATGTATGCTTGCTGAGCAGACATCAGCTTTAAAAGATACTGCCGACTGCTTGCTTGCAAACAGTCGGCAGTATCTGTTTGACATATGCCTGTTGCAGTATGTACAGTCTTTAACGCCTGATGATGGACGGAAAAACCGTCCGAAACATGTAGAATGTTACTCCAATAAAATAAGTTTGAGACATTGATGCATCTGGTTGGTTTTACTATAGAAATATATTAAGATGGACGGTCCTATGAACGTCAAATGTGTAGGACTGGTTTTCTCGAGCTGAGGCAGAAAAGCGGGAATGTAATCTAATGTTGCCCAAATTATTGTGTTATCTTTCATCGCCGCTAATAATCCTGTTTTTCGAGTTTTTTTTTAATCGAGCCTAAGTGTTGTGTGATACTAGTCTTCATCGTGCGGATGAAAGGCAATTTACGCTTTACGAAATTCCGGAAAATTCGATAAAATCGCTGCGGCAGGACTGACCAATTTGTACGGATGAATGTTCAATATTCCCCGAACGGTAAGCGGGTGAAATGGCAACTTCAGTTTCGAAAAGAAAGTTTGGCCGAGAATTTACATTGATTCTCCAATTACTATGATGTTTCGGTGTTAGAGAATTACAAAGTGTGGCCTGTTGTTGCCATGGGTTGCCAACTTTTCCAAGTTCAGGACGTTAACTTTGCGGTAACATTTCTGTCCACAATGGTGCTCTTGATGGCTTCTTCCTACCCAGCTCCATGCAGTAGAGTCCGTATTGGGATGAGCACAAACATGCATCTAGTGAAGAAATATTAGGCCTTTTATGGAATCCAATAGTTAAGACTCGTGTTCGTAAGAACCGGGCCGTGTGCCGAGGAACGTTAATCCATTCCTGACCCTCACGCTGTTTTGTTAAAATGTATATTGATATTATCCTTACATCTACGGTGGTCTCGTACCTTCAGACCTGGCCAAATATTTGTGTATAGGCCTAATTTCTATTTTATGTGGCTATTTATAATAACGAGGGTGATGGAATGTTGCAGAATTAATCCACGGCTCAGAATCTCCCCAAAAATTTTCGTCATTTTTTAGTTCTCTGAGAACGTCCTATCCGCTAAGTTTGCCTTATGGTATTGGGGGACTTAACGAGTTCAATTATCATCCTGAGTGACATAATTAAAATCCTGGCTTAGTTTTGTAGGTAAATTGTAGTGAGTGTAACCGCAACAGAAAGGAAACAAATACTAATTTTATACAGGTTACGTTTTGCGAGATTTGATGTTCTCGTAGCTGCGCTGAGGAAGATGGAGTCTCTGGAATGTTGCATTCTGTCGGGTAAGTAGTTGCCGATGTGTCGAAAGATCGTAGTGACTCAGTGAAAGTCCAAGAAGATTCAAAATACATACTTCTTGGACGGCTTGACCCTGAGAATGTGGACACTACAGTCCGTCGAAACGTCGGGAATTATTTTCTCAACGACAAACCTAACATTCCAGAAGGCTTTAATCATCAGTTTCTGGTTTGTGTTTTTATCTGTTTGTGTGGGACGAACTTCAGCTGTGGCTGTACTTAATCTTATCATTGGCACTGGAGTTCTTCAGACAACAATAATAAGCGTATTGGCCGCCAGCCAAGAGGTCGTGTGTTCGAGTTTATATTCCAAGAACATAAACACAAACTTCTAGCGCCGTGTGCTTTCGGCAACTTCTCCGACACCATCTTGAGACTGGAGGCCTAACATGCAGGAGATATCCGTTCTTCGCGTAGGGTTCTCATTGCAGACGCGCGGCCTGTGATGGTCTCGTCGTTCTGTTGCCTTAGAGACCGGAGAATGCCGTGTTTTACAATCAGGCTATAGAGCTGATAAGTTTAGTAATGAGCTCTGAAGATGGAGATAGTATATTTTTCCGGAGAGCTGAGAACAATCTGCCAGGCTACAAGATACAACACAGAAGACCATAATGTGAATTTGTTGTCATGGCAACCCCATGTCCTGTATCTGAATTTGTGATCTGTA
>Ga0209755_10007850_pt1 | contig 11512 bp, 10 predicted proteins | sample TergutCo191P1_FD_187301 | JGI IMG/M metagenome (GOLD analysis project Ga0209755, IMG submission 187301) | Cornitermes sp. P1 segment gut microbial communities from Petit-Saut dam, French Guiana - Co191P1 (SPAdes) (version 2) | ecosystem: Host-associated > Arthropoda: Insects > Digestive system...
ATCTCTGGCTACTGCGAGTTTAAGTTCGGTATCTTTTGAAGTCCAGTAATCTTGCGTTTGCGTAAATTCCATTACCACCACTACACCTGTGCTGTCTGCCAATATTTCGGTACATGTTTCGTAGGAGCAGTCTTCCAGAGCTATATTCGGAACGTTGCGTATCCATATCGATTCTGCCTGTATTAACTTGGGCATATCCTTTGCCGTGTTATTATCTATATCGGTTAAAGGATTTCCGAGCATAGTGTTATTGATGCCGTCTCTGCCCCAATTCGGGTTATTCTTGTCAGAAGATGTGAGCTTTCCATTGTCGTTGTTAAGACCGTCTCCGTCATTGTCAAATCCGTCTAAAAGCTCTTCGTCTATGCAACCATCGCCGTCTTCGTCAATACGGGATCCTATTTTGTAAAATGTGGCAAAATCTTTATATTTGCTCATGTCTTCTTCCCATTGGCCTGGTTCTGCATTCGGGTCATTGGGGTTAGCATTTACTCCTCCGGCACTGTTCAGCACGCTTAGCACTCCATCCATATTGCTGTTGAATTCATCAAGCTTGTCGTTAAAATCTTTTATGTCATCGGGTATTTCAGCATTTGGGTTGGTCAATTGCTCTTCATAGAATTCCGCATAAAGCGTTTCCAGCTCGCTTAAGGCATGCTCCAGATCAATCTCAAAGCTTCCGTCTTCGTTTATTTTCAAATTTATGGATAAATCAAATTTTCCGGCTACCGGGCAACGCCATTTATCCCACTCGTTGTCTTTAGGATGGTCCACGCCTTTAACGCCCCTTTTCGCTATGCAGCCATCCTTGTTTGTATCAAAAATTTCCAGCATGGCTTTTGACATTGAGGAAATCAACAGGCCTCCGTAATAAGAAGCGGATTTGTATTCCCGGTCGCTTAACGGAAAAGCTTTCTTTGAGGCTGTTGTGTCGTAGCAGTCTTTGGTTGACGTGAGGCCGCCGCAGAACACCTTTCTGAATTCATAGAGCCTCTCCCTATGGTTAGGGTCATTGTTCAGATGAAGCTCGTAAAGAGCGGTAAGGCTATCGCGCCTGTCTAAATTGGATAAGGGCTTATAGGCTCTTATCATTCCCTGCAAATATCTATTTTGGTCTTTTACAGTCTCTCCAACATAAGGGATATAGCCCTCATCTCTTTTCATAAAGCGAAATACATCAAACGGATTTATGCCCTCCATCCATAAGCCGGCCTTTGCCATTCCATAATAGCCTATGGAAGCGGTTGAATCCAATTCCAGGATTTTGCCGTAGATTTTGTAGGCTGCTTCATAATTGCTGGCCCTGAATGCTTCTTCAGCCTCCAAACGCAAGCACTTAATATCGTAACCGCAACTGCTGGCTTCACTGCCCCCACCGCTGCCAAACAAATTATCGCTGCAAGACAGCAACGCCAGCAAAGCGAACATTGCGGTATATAATTTACTCATAGTGAATTAATATATAAAATTAAAGTATCGGCTAAATTTTCCAAATCCCTTTCTCTATGCGCTGCCGTTATGTTTATCCTTAGCCTTGCCGTGCCGTCAGGTATGGTTGGCGGGCGAATGCAGGCCGTATAAAACCCTTTTTCAAGTAAAAAAGCATGGCATTTTTGGGCGTTTTCCACAGAGCCCAGCACTACAGGTATTATTTGGGTTTCGCTTTGCAGGCAATTAATGCCGGCTTGGGTAATTTTCTGCCTGAAATTCGTTGCCATTTTCAACACTTTTTCTCTGCGAAAACTCTCTCTGGCGGCTACCTCAACCGACTTTCGCATGGCAGCAACGGCTCCCGGCGACATTGCCGTGGAATAGATAAAACTGCGAGCATGGTTTATAATATAATCTATCATGAGTTTAGAGCCAAAGATGCAGGCTCCCATTGTTCCGTAAGCTTTGCCGAAAGTTGTGAGCGAAAGATGAATTTTATGTTGCATAGCTAGGCCTTTACCCTCAGGCCCCAAGATTCCATCGCTGTGCGCTTCGTCAACATAGAGCATGGCTCCGTGCTTTTCTGCCAAATCAGCGTATTCCTTGAGCGGCGCAATATCTCCATCCATGCTGTAAACCGATTCAACTGCGATTAGCTTAAAGCCTTCGGTTGATTGCAGTTTTTTTTCCAAGTCTTTTATGCTGTTGTGCTTAAACCTATGCAATTTTGCGCTGCCCATTGCGTAGCCGTCCAAAATGCTTGCATGGCATAGCCTGTCACAGAACAGGTGCGTTTTAGAATCGCTGCAAAGCGCAGATATTACTCCCAGGTTCGCGCTGTATCCGCAGTTGAAAATCAAGGCTGCTTCCGTGCCTTTCCAGTTTGCCAGCCACTTTTCCGTCTCTTCAAAAAAACTGCTGTTTCCTCCCAAAAGCCGTGACCCTTTGCTTCCGGCCCCCAATTTTATAAACGCATCTGCTGCGGATTTTTTTATTTCAAAATGGTTAGCCAAGTCCAAATAATCATTGTTCGCAAAGTCAATGCCTGCATGCAGGTTCAAAGAACGTAAAAGTCCTTGCTGTTGTTTTTCTGCAAGGATTGTTTCAAAGTTTGAGTACATTTCTCGTATTCCTCATTGCGCAAAAATCCGGGCCACACATTGAACAAAATTTAGAATCCGAAGATTCATCGTGAAAAAACTCTGCCACCTCCGGATCAAGGGAAAGCGCGAACTGGTCTTTCCAGCGAAAATCAAATCGCGCGCGGCTAAGAGCCCTGTCTCTTAAAAGCGCCTGTTCGTTGCCCTTAGCTATGTCTGCGGCGTGGGCAGCTAATTTATAAGCAATCACGCCTGCGTGAACATCCTGTTTGCTCGGTAAGCCCAAATGTTCTTTTGGAGTTACATAGCAAAGCATGGCGGTGCCTAACATTCCTATAACCGCAGCTCCTATTGAACTTGTTATGTGGTCGTAGCCCGGAGCAATGTCTGTTACAAGAGGGCCAAGGGTGTAGAATGGCGCGCCATGGCAAAGTTCCAGTTGCAAATCCATATTCTCTTTTATTTTGTTTAAGGGAACATGGCCGGGCCCTTCAATCAAAACCTGAACTCCCAAATCCCAGGCAACTTTTGTTAATTCGCCCAAAGTTTTTAATTCGGCAAACTGAGCTTCGTCATTGGCATCCGCAATGCAGCCCGGGCGAAGCCCATCACCGAGCGAAATAGCAATATCGTACTCTCTTAAAATTTCGCAAATCTCTTTGAAATGCGTGTATAAAAAATTTTCCTGCTTGTGAGTTTGCATCCAGCATGCCATCAAAGAGCCGCCTCGTGAAACTATGCCGGTTGTACGCTTTACGGCAAGCGGAATATAATCCTTTAAAAGCCCGGCATGAATGGTGAAATAATCAACGCCCTGCTCTGCCTGTTCAATTAAGGTGTCTTTGAAAACTTCCCAGCTTAAATTTCCGCCACCCTTTTCCAATGCTTGGTAAATAGGAACAGTGCCTATTGGAACCGGGCATTTTCGCAGAATTGCTTCTCTTGTTTCGTGGATGTTTTTCCCTGTGCTTAAATCCATAACGGTATCTGCGCCGAGTTTTACCGCATAAACCATTTTTTCCACCTCTTCTTCTATAGAAGAGCCAAGCGCGGAATTACCTATATTTGCGTTTATCTTTACCAAAAATTTTGAACCGATAATCATGGGTTCGCATTCGGGATGCTTTTTGTTCGCCGGCAAAACCGCTCTGCCCTCAGCCAGTTCCTTTAGCACAGCTTCAGGCGCAACGTCTTCTCTAAGAGCCACATATTCCATTTCGGGCGTTATAATTCTTTTTTGCGCCGCCTGCCGCTGCGTTAAACTGTTTTTTCGCCAAGAAGAGCGGATGGGTTCGCCGTTGCCGTCTGTGTCGTAAATTTTTATGCTTGGAATTTCCTTATCGTTTAAATGGATTTCCCTCATTCCAACTTTGATTTCGGGGTAAATATTCCCCTGAATATAAATTCTATTCATTATCCCCCCTGCGCAGCTTCTATAACCAGAATTCTATCGCCGTCTTTTAGCGCAAAGGAATTCCATTTTGAACCCGGCACAACACAGTCGTTCACGGCTATGGCTATGCCCTTAACGTTTTTCAGCTCAGTTGTTGCCCACTGCTTCAGTGTTGAACAATTAACTTCCTTGGATTCATCGTTTATTGATAATTTCATTTGTTAAGCTCTTTGCAATTTCAAAACTCTCGTGTCTGCCATAATATCGTGCAAAGCTCGTTTTTCCAAATCAAAGGCAGCGAGCAAATGGCTCACGCCAAATAAGAAAATTGAAAGAAATGAGCGTGAAAATGCGCAGCTCCAAGTCATCGGTTTCCCATCGTGGCGTATAACAACAAGGCCCAGCGCGATTTTTCCCAATGTCCCGGAATAGTTTTTAACCAAAACGGAATTGTAAAAGAATATAATGCTAAATATGAATAACATGGTAGGTGTAAGCTCTGCCAGCGTTACTGCTGTTTGCGGAGTAATCGCAGAGAGAACGCCCAAAAAAGAATGAATCGGAGTTAGCAGAACAAAGAGCAGTTGTATAACAACCCAGTCTATGGCAAGAGCGCAGAGCCTCACCCAAAAGCCTGCGTAATTAGCTTTGCTAACTGTGAGGTTCGGCAGAATTTTTTCTTCGATAACCTGTTTTATGGTTTCTACCTGAAATTCACCTTTAACCTCCGGTTCAACCGTAGCCCAGGGTTTCCAGTTTTCATAGCCGTCTCTCCATATAAGGGTTTCCGGCGCAAAGGCTCCTTGTTCCGCGAATCCAAGCATCTGCCTGAGAGACCAAGGTCCGTTCCTTCTTTTGCCTTCCGGCTTAGAGGAATCTATGTAATACCAATCCATATCTGGGAATGTAGAAAAAAGTGTCAAAAAAGTGTTTAAACACTGTTTAAACACTTTTTTGACATCTTAAAACTGCGAAATTCGCTCAAAAACAGCGTTTTTTGCTTGGCACGAAAATTGTTATTACTATAGAAACTTTTAACAAAGAGGTTTCTAATGAGTAAAGAGTCAAAAGCGCAGAAAAAAAGCGAGGCTTTTTTTGATGTTCTTACCTGTACCAGCGTTCAGGTATATCCGGTTAAGGAATCGTCCGGCGGGAAAACCAAAGCTATGGCAAGGGTAACCGTAAACGATCAGCTTCAGCTTACAGGCTTGAGGATTGTTGATGGAGTGAACGGATTTTTCGTTTCATATCCGCTTGATCCAAGCTATAAGGGTGAAGAATATTATTCCATATATTATCCGCTTCATAAAGAGTTGCGCGAGCATATTGAGCAATGCGTTTTGGAAAAATATCAGGATATGGTAAACAAGTAAATGTTTCAGCGAATACGAAGCGCGGCACTACGCGGCATAGAAGCGATTCCTGTGGAAATAGAGGTTGATAGCACATCCGGCTTGCCGGGATTTTCGCTTGTAGGCTTGCCTGATAATGCGGTGCGAGAAGCTAGGGAGCGAGTGCTAGCGGCTATGCGAACCTGTGGTTTTTATGGTTGTTCCACCAGAATGACTGTTAATATGTCGCCTGCAGATTTGCGTAAGGAGGGGGCCGCTTTTGATTTGGGGCTTGCGATTGGAATGCTTGCCGCTACCGAGCAGATTAGAGTTGCAAACCTTGAGGATTTTTTGTTTTTGGGAGAGCTTTCGCTGGACGGCAAACTGCGTTCCGTGCATGGAGTTTTGGCTGTTGCAGCCAATATCGCTCGCTTTGACCCGCAAACAATTCTCGTGGTGCCTTATGAAAACAGAGAAGAAGCTGTTTGCGTTGAAACTCTTAAGGTAATAGCTCCTAAAACTTTGGAACAGTGTTTAAACGGGTTGCAGAAACCGGATAAGGCTTATTGTTCGGGCTTTGAATGTCATCCGGTTTCTGCGGCTCAAAATAAAACTGCGGACTTTTCACAAGTGTATGGAATGGCAAATGTTAAGCGTGCGCTTGAAATTTCCGCTGCCGGAGCCCACAACTTTCTCCTGGTTGGTTCTCCGGGCTCCGGCAAAACGCTTTGCGCCAGATGCCTGCCGGGCATTCTGCCGGCAATGCGAAGAAATGAATCTCTGGAAAGCACAATTATACATTCGTGCGCAGGGATGTTTGATTCTTGCGGCGGTCTGATGAAGAGTCGTCCTTTCAGGTCGCCGCATCATACTGCAACCGTAGCCTCTCTCGTAGGCGGAATGAAGCTTCGCCCCGGCGAAGCAAGCCTCGCTCACAATGGAGTTCTTTTTTTGGATGAGCTGCCAGAGTTTCAGAGGGCGGCTCTGGAATGTTTAAGGCAGCCTTTGGAGGAGGGTGTTGTTCGCTTGAACAGGGCCTTGGGTAGCATAAGCTTCCCAGCCTCTTTCGTTTTGGGCGCAGCCATGAATCCTTGCCCATGCGGCTATGCTATGGACAATCGCAGAGATTGCCGTTGCATACCCGAAGCTATCAAGCGTTACAGAAGCAAGGTTTCCGGACCCTTGTTAGACAGGATAGACCTTCAGGTATCAGTTCCTTCCGTTCCTATAGATGAGAGCAGAAAGAGCCAGCCAGGCGAGAGCTCGGCAGAAATTCAAAAACGTGTTGAAGCGGCTTGCGGAATTCAGGAGGCACGATTCAAAGATTTAAAAAATTTTCGCAATGGGCATTTAGATGGCAAAACTCTTAAAGATATTCTGTTTTGGGATAGCGATTCGGAAAATTTTGCGTTAAAGGCCGCTGAAAAATGGCGAATGAGCCACAGAGGCTACGACAGAATGCTAAAAGTAGCCCGTACCATTGCGGATTTGAGGAACAGCGGCAAAGTGGAGCGGCCGGATTTGGCAGAGGCAATTCAGTATAGAGCTCTGGAGGCTGCATGGATAGGTTAAGAATTTGCTACATTCATATTCCGTTGTTCAAACGAGGTTTTTATGGGTAGCAATGATAGTTACAACGGAAAAAGCAAATTTATCTTTATCACGGGCGGAGTTTTATCCGGTCTTGGGAAGGGAGTTGCAGCAGCATCAATAGGCGCATTGCTCTCCCGTTTTCGTGTTATTCCGGTTAAATGCGATGGATATTTGAATGTTGACCCGGGTACCATGAATCCCATTGAGCACGGCGAAGTTTTTGTGCTTGACGATGGCGGCGAAGTTGATATGGATTTTGGCCATTACGAGCGCTTTTTGAACATAAACGGCAAATCCGAGTGGAGCCTCACCATGGGCAAGGTGTTTTCCACGTTGATAGAAAGGGAGAGACAGGGTGTTTATGCCGGCACAACAATTCAGTTTCTTCCGCACGTCGCAGACGTTATAAAAGATCATCTTTTCAAAGTTGCGAGCAAGGAGAATGCGGATGTTCTGCTGGTTGAAATAGGTGGCACGGTCGGTGATTTGGAAAATGAGTTTTACATAGAAGCTGCTCGCCAGCTTTCTCACATAGTAGGCCCGGATAACTGTATTTTTGCGCATTTAACTTATATTCCAATCCCAAGCGGCGTTCGTGAGCAAAAGTCAAAGCCCACGCAAATGTCCGTGCGCGATTTGAACGAGAGGGGAATTTATCCGGATATAATAATTGGCCGTTGCAGCGAGCCGCTAACGCAGAAAATCAAGGATAAAATAGCGCTTTATGGAAACATCCCCAGCAAAAACGTGATATCGGGTTTGGATATGAAATCCGTTTATGAGATTCCCTTGAGCTTTCAGGAAGAGGGAATTCTGGACATATTATTTAAAAGATTTAAGATATCCGGCGCAGGCTCTCCGAAAATGGACGAGTGGAAGAGGCTTGTTGAAATTTGCAAGAAAAATTATGAGAACCCCAAGAAAACGCTGAATGTGGCTTTATGCGGAAAATACACCCAATTGGAAGATTCTTATGCTAGCATTCGAGAAGCCATAGTCCACGCCGCTGCGCATATAAATGTTGCTTGTAAACTAACAATATTGGACACAGAATCAATGGATGGATCTTCTCTTGCGAATTTGGCTTCTTTTGATGCTATAATAGTGCCGGGCGGTTTTGGCAGCCGTGGAATGGAGGGAAAGATTTCTGTTATACAGGTTGCAAGGGAGAATAATATTCCGTTTTTAGGCATTTGCTATGGCATGCAGCTTGGAGTTGTGGAATACGCTCGCCATAAGTGCGGAATGCCTTTGGCCAATACCATAGAAGTTGAGTCTGACGGCATAGAGGTTAAGGAGCCTGTGATAGCATTCTTGCCCGGTTTGGAGTATGTGAAGGTTTTGGGAGGAACTTTGCGCAAGGGTGGCTACGATGTATTTTTGAAAAAAGGTTCTTTGGTAGAAAAAATTTACAACGGCGCATCCGTGATAAGGGAAAGGTTCAGGCATCGCTACGAGGTAAATCCCATGTATATAAGCAAGCTGGAAGAAAACGGCCTTGTGTTCTCCGGTTATTCCGCCAAAGAGGACAACATCATGCAAATGATGGAAATTCCGGAGCATCCGTTTTTTGTAGGCTGCCAATTCCACCCCGAATTAACTTCAACTTTGCTAAAGCCCTCGCCGTTGTTCCACAATTTACTGAAGGCGGCAGAGAAGAGAAGCGATGAACGCGGCTGAGAAAAAATTTTTATATTTAGCGTTATTTCTTTTTGCATTGGGAGGGGTTTCTCGTTTGGGTGCGTTTAATAAATTCATTCCATTGGAAAAAATCCTGTTGCCGGAAAATTATGAAGAAGAAATTGTTGTTGCAATTGACACAATTGTTGCACAGGAACAACAGGAACAACATGAACACTCCAAATCACAAAAACCAAAAAAAGAAAAAAAGAAAGCCCCTAATTTCCCCATTTCCATAAACACCGCCGGCAAGGATGATCTGTGCTTTATAAAGGGCGTTGGGCCTTCGCTTGCGCAAAAGATAATTGACCACAGAGAACAAAAAGGCCCCTTTCGCAGCGCCAAAGACCTGGAAAAAGTCTCAGGCATTGGCGCAAAAAAGAGGCAAGCTATTGAAGAATTTGTTAGGTTTGATTAATACCTGTAATTCTCCGCTTTATACGGGCCGTTTACGCTTACGCCTATGTAATCCGCTTGTTCCTTGGTCAACTTGGTTAATTCTACGCCGAGTTTGTCCAGATGCAAACGTGCTACCTTTTCGTCCAAGATTTTTGGCAGGGTGTACACGGAGCCGTTTTGGTATTTTATGCCGCTTACGGTTTTTTTGTCCTGAGCGTTTAGCCACAAATCAATCTGAGCTATGGTTTGATTGGTGAAGCTTGCGCTCATAACAAAACTCGGATGCCCTGTAGCGCAACCCAGATTGAGCAATCGGCCTTCTGCCAAAATCAGAACGCTGTGACCGTCTTTGAAAATCCATTCATCATACTGAGGCTTGATATTTCTCTTTTCTATGCCTTTGATTTTCTTTAAACCGGCCATGTCAATTTCATTGTCAAAATGGCCGATGTTCCCCACAACAGCACGATGCTTCATCTTTTCCATGTGCTTTGCCAAGATAATATTGGTGTTGCCCGTGGTGGTTACAAATAAATCGCCGATTCCTACGACGCTTTCCAAATAGCGAACCTCATAGCCTTCCATGCTGGCTTGCAATGCGCAAATGGGGTCTATCTCTGTGATGATCACCCTTGCGCCCTGGCCGCGCAAACTTTGCGCGCAGCCCTTGCCCACATCGCCATAACCGCAAACAACTGCGATTTTACCCGCAATCATAACATCGGTGGCACGGTTAAAGCCGTCTATTAAGGAATGGCGGCAACCATAAAGGTTGTCAAATTTGGATTTAGTGACGGAGTCGTTTACATTGATGGCCGGGAATGGAAGCTCCTTCTTTTTTGCCATTTCGTAAAGACGATGAACGCCTGTGGTTGTTTCTTCAGAAACGCCTTTAATTTCTTTGCGGATTCTAGTCCAGTGCTTGGGGTCTTTAGCGAACTGCTTTTTGCAGAGCCCAAGGAACACGCCCCATTCTTCGCTATCAGTATTCGGATTGAAAGCCGGTACTTTGCCCGCATCTTCAAACTGTGCGCCGCGAATTACAAGCATGGTTGCATCACCGCCGTCATCTAAAATCAGATTTGGGAGCTTGCCGCCCGGAAAAGCCATCGCTCTTCTTGTGCATTCCCAGTACTCTTCCAGAGTTTCGCCTTTCCAGGCAAAAACACTGATGCCTTTAGGCTTTTGCGGCGTACCGGTTTTGCCGACTGCTATCGCTGCGGCAGCATGATCTTGAGTGCTGAATATGTTGCAGCTAACCCACTGGACATCAGCACCCAGTTCAACAAGCGTTTCAATCAGAACCGCTGTTTGAATTGTCATGTGCAGGCTGCCCATTATGCGAGCGCCCTTTAACGGCAGCTTGCCTTTATATTCCTTGCGAAGAGCCATCAGTCCCGGCATTTCCGTTTCTGCGAGCTCAATTTCCTTTCTTCCCCAGTCAGCTAGGGAAATGTCTGCGACTCTGTATTCCAAGTTCATATTAATTCCCCGTTAATGCTATTAGTAAAACTGTTGCTATGAAAACTACCGAAACAATTATAAATTCCACTGGATTCTCTATGATAGCTTCTTTTGCCGGAGATGACGGCGCTTCAACAGCTACAGGAGACGGCGCTTGTTCCGGTGTTGCTGCAATCTGAGCCTGTTCTGCCGGAGCTTCAGGTACAGCTTCTGTTGTGTGTGTAGTTTGCGTGGTGTCTGTCGCTACAGGCTCACCTTCTGGAACTTCAGCTACTGACGTGGCTTCTTTAGCATGAACTTCTGCCACCGGCGCAATTTCTGTTGCCGGAACCTCAGGTACAGGGTCTTTAGCAAAAGCGCAAATAAAAGATATTGCGGCTAAAAGGGAAATAAGTTTTAACATGTGTTCTCTCCTAAAAATCTCCAATATAATATAGAAAATATAGAAAAAGCCTGAACTTTATTTGCCTGTCATTCCGGCCTGCACGGCGGTTATCGCAATTGTGTAAACAATATCGTCCACCAATGCGCCTCGAGAGAGGTCGTTAACCGGCTTTGCCAGGCCTTGTAGCATGGGTCCAATGCTTATGGTGTTTGCGCTGCGCTGAACCGCTTTGTAGGTTATGTTGCCCGTGTTAAGGTCCGGGAACACGAATACCGTTGCGCGCCCTGCTATGTGGCTGTTCGGGGCTTTTGTGCGGGCTACGGATTCCATTATTGCGGCATCGTACTGCATTGGGCCGTCAATTTCAATGTCTGGGCGAAGCTCCCTTACTTTTTGCGTGGCCAGCTTCACTTTGTCAACATCTTCGCCTTTGCCGCTTTCTCCTGTGCTGTAACTGAGCATAGCCACTCGAGGCTCAATGCCAAAGTCTTTTGCTGTGTCTGCGCAATGGATAGCTATCTGGGCAAGCTCGTCTGAGTTTGGGTTTGGGTTTATGGCGCAATCTCCGTAAACAAGCACCTGCGTGGGCAAGCACATAAAGAATGCGGAGCTTATTATAGTGTTGCCGGCGTGAGGCTTTATCACTGAAAGAGCCGGGCGAATTGTGTCTGCCGTGGCGTGAATCGCACCGCTCACAAGCCCGTCAGCATCGCCGGTTTTCACCATCATGGTTCCA
>Ga0209755_10007851_pt1 | contig 11512 bp, 14 predicted proteins | sample TergutCo191P1_FD_187301 | JGI IMG/M metagenome (GOLD analysis project Ga0209755, IMG submission 187301) | Cornitermes sp. P1 segment gut microbial communities from Petit-Saut dam, French Guiana - Co191P1 (SPAdes) (version 2) | ecosystem: Host-associated > Arthropoda: Insects > Digestive system...
TTTGGTAAAAAAGCAACGCCGTGGGGTCATAGGCATTGGTATTATCCCGCGCGGATTCGGGGGTGTCGCGCAGGAACAGCGCATAGGGTGCATGGGGCAGCGGCACAATGGCTCGGCGAATTTTCTCGGAATTTTCATAGCATTCAACCTGCACAGGCGGCGCGCCAAAAACCCCTGCATAATGCGCCGTCGCCTCCGCGCAGAAGCCTTCAAATTCCAAGTAATGAAAAATGCCGGACGGGGTGCTTGGAGACGCCGGGGTGTCCGCATCATGCCGCAGGTGGAAGCCGTGAAACGCGCCCGCAGGTAAAAGCGGCTGCGCCGTTGCCGAAGCGGAAAAAATGACCTCCGGCGTATACGCCATAAACGCCGCGGGCGCATTCTCCCCCATCATGGCCACGAAAAGCGAATCTGCCGGGGAAAGGCACACCTGCCATTCCCCCAGCGCCAAAATAATTTCCGACTGCCACACCAGCGCCATGCCCGCGGCGGAAATGCCCAGCGCATCGGCATTGGGCATTTCCGCGAAGGTGCGGAGGGTAACGGACTGGGCAAAGGGGCGGTAAGCGTCAATGACGGCGCGGGCGTTGCCCCGGTACTCACGTTGTTGGGCTAAAATCATGGCCGCGCCTCCTGCGCCACCAATTTTTCCAGCAGGGCAATAATTTTCTCCTGCCCGCTGGCGAGGTTTTCCAGCGTCTTCAGCGTGGGGTCGTTGGTGGGGATGGTTGCCAATTTTTCCACCAGCGCGTCAACATTTACGGTGCCGTCCGCTGACTTGGAAAGATGCAATTGTTCCGCGAAGCCGTCGGCACTTGGAAAGAAAACAGACGGCGACACTTGCAATATTTCTACCAAATTGCTGATGTCGGCGGGGGTGGCGTTGGGTTGTTGGGCGGTGCGCGTCAGCGTGTCAATTTGTACCTGGCTAAGGAGTTGATTGTGCGTATCGGTGTTTCGATGGGCGGCGGTGATGATTGCCTCCAGTGTTTCTCGGTTAAAGAAAGCGGGCGTTTCTTCCTCCAGAACGCGGTTAATTTCCTCCATCAACTTGTCGGGGGAGAAGGGCTTGACTACGAAGCGTGCGCCTTCCATCAGCGCGGCGGCTACAACAGCGGCTCGCGCCAGGGCGGACAGCATCAGCACGCGGGCGGCAGGGTCGTGGGCGCGGATGCGCCGCAGCGCGTCAATGCCGTCCATCTTCGGCATGGTGATGTTTAAAATCACCAAGTCGGGGGCGTGTTCTTTGAATGCCGCTACCCCTGCCTCGCCGTCCTCGGCCTCTACCGTCACATACGGCTGGGCAAAATTTTTCGCTAAAATATCGTTTACCATCATCCGCATGAACGGGGCGTCGTCTACCAAAAGTATTTTTTTCATTGTTGTGCCTCCTCAATTAGTTGTAATTTCTGCGCCAGTTTTTCCATGGCTTGGGTAATGCGGGCTTTTTCTTGCATTAATTCGGCGTAGCGGGTGCGCAGTAGGGCTTCCATGGGCGCGTCGGGCGTTGCCATCATGTCCCGAATCGTTGCCAGCGGGAAGTCGAAGCCCTTCAACTCCACAATGCGCGCCACATCCTGCGCCTGCGCCGCCGTATAATACCGATAGCCCGTGTCGGGCGAGATGAAATACGGCTTCAACAAGCCAATCTCGGCATAATAGCGCAGCGCATCCGGCGTCATATTAACCGCCTTGGCAAGCTTGCCGATGGAAAACAGCTCCACATCATGTATAAATTCCATGCCGGCCTCCTGTGAAAAAACCATCGCCTCGCGAGGGCACGATAAAGATAAACTATGAAGCAACTCCAAAGTCAAGTCTTTATAGTTAAATAAACTGAAAACGGACTTGCCCATGCGGTCTTTTGCCGCCAGCCTGCGTCAGCACCTCCTTGCGTGCCGCTAGCACGCCGCGTCGGCACTTCCTTGTCTAGCGACAAAATCCGCGCAGGGGCAAGCCCATTTTCAATTTATTTAACTATAACAAAAAGAAAAAATAAAAAATAAAAACGCCGCCGGCAAATGTACCGTCAGCGTTTTTATTTGTACAAAATCAGAAGGAAGTGCTATCTAATGTAACGAATCTGTGAACCATCGAGCAGGGTAAATGTCCACACACCGCCGGAAACCGTATAACGCGTCACCCGGTCGCTAATGCCGGGGTAGCTCCAAATAATGTCGTTGCCCGATGTGCGCCAGTTAAACGTAGTGCCATAACCCGTCCAGTTGGTAGAATGCCTGCCCGTGCCGTCCTCGTTAAAAACGGTGTAGTAGGACGTGTTATCCTCCCAACGCCATGTACCGAACAGCGCCTCGTCATGCTGCGCGCCGCAACCCGTCAGCAGCAAAACCCCCGCCAACACAGCCGCCGCCATTAATACCGTAATCATTTTCTTCATTTTAATACCCTCCCTTTGTTTTTCCGAAAGGGAGTATACTATCAAAAAATACAAACCAGCGGAAAAGTACAAAAAAGTCTGTTTCGTTGTAAATTAATTTGACGTCAGCTATATCTTTCAATACAATGCGTGCAGGAGGTGGCATCAGTTATGGTACTGCGCGAGGATTATCTGGCAAAAATACGCCCGTTCATGGGCAAGGATATTATTAAAGTGCTAACCGGGGTGCGGCGCGGCGGCAAAAGTGTGCTATTGCAGCAAATTAAACAAGAAATAAACAGCCCCAACACGCTGTACTTAAATTTCGAGGATTTGAGTAATCAACCCCTGTGCGAATGCAATGCCCTTCATGATTTTGTGTGCAAGCAAATTGGGGACAGTCAGGAGCGCTTCTATCTTTTCTTCGACGAAATTCAAGAAGTAGCGGGCTGGGAAAAAGCCATCAACTCGCTGCGGGTCAAGTTTAAGGCAGATATTTATATAACGGGTTCAAATTCCCGCCTATTGTCGGGCGAACTGGCTACCTACATCGCCGGGCGGTATGTATCCTTCGTGGTGTATCCGTTTTCGTTCGCCGAATTTAAGCTAATAAATGAAGGGCATACCCTGGATGAATATATTCAACACGGGGGAATGCCCTTTTTGTCCAGCATCCAATTTGCGCCGGATGTCAGCAAAAATTATTTGCAAGATGTATTTAATTCAGTGGTGCTAAAAGACATTGTTAAGCGGAACAATATCCGCGATGTTGATTTGCTGGAGCGCATCATTTCATACGCTTTGGCAAATGTAGGGAAAAGCTTCTCTGCCACCAGCATTTCAAAATTTTTTAAGGCAGAAAAAAGAACCATCGCGCCCGAAACGATTCTCAATTATCTAAAATGGTGCGAAGAAGCCTATCTTTTTTATCGCTTAAAATGCCAAGACATTAACGGCAAGAAAATGCTGAAAGTAAACGAAAAATACTATGTAGTTGACCACGGCCTGCGCGAAGCCATTATCGGCGCGAATTTGCAAAACGCAGAAATTATCCTTGAAAATATCGTGGCATTGGAATTGCTTCGGCGGGGATATAAAATTTGCGTAGGCCGCGTGGCAGACAAGGAAATCGACTTCGTAGCCGAAAAAGACGGTAACAAATTGTACGTGCAGGTATGCTATCTGCTAAACGAGCCATCGACCATCACGCGGGAGTTTAACTCGTTGCTGGCGGTCAAGGATAATTACCCCAAGGTGGTGCTGTTCAAAGAAGGCGCGTTTACAGGCAACCACGAAGGCATTCCCGCAGAAAAAATAGAGGCTTGGTTACTGGCAAATCAGTAACCCCTCCGCCAACGGGGAAGCAAAACGGGCCGCGGGGCAACGGCGGTAAAGGTGACTTCAATTGTGCCCAGCAATATATGCTCGTGCCACTGCCTAACATCCAGCGCACCCCTTCGGGCGAAAAGATAGAAGGTTATGCTGTGTGCGCCCAAGGGCATATTTTCGGCGGCAAAATTGATGGAGAAGTGGGCGTCCATCGTTTCGCCCGGGGGCAGGGGCGGTATGTCAACGCCTTCCCATTCAATGGACGCAATGAAGGGGTGTCGGTTGGTATAGGCGGCTTGCGCGTTGGTTAGCAGGCGCAATGTCCGTATGTCAACATTGCCGGTGTTGGTAATGGAAAAAGTTGCTTCGGGCTGTTCGGTGCAGACAAAAATAGTGCCGAAGTCGGTATGCGTTGGCGTTATGTCCGCCGAAAGGGTTGCCGGGTTTGAAGGTGGGTTAATGGAGTGAAACCAGGTTTCCAGGCGCACAAAAATATCGCCCGGGCCGCGTATCGAAACGATGATGCTGCGATAACTAAAGGGCATGAACCATTGCGTCGGCAAAAATAAAATATCGAATTTGGCATAATCGCCGGGGGCTAATGCTTCCGCAAAAATATGCTGCCCGAATATTTTTTCATCGGTGTTGTGTTCCAGCACATGCCAATACGCACCGGAAAAACTGTCCTGCCCGGGCCATGGGCGAAACACGCTTAGCCACGGAATAGTGGCATTGCCGACATTTGTTACCACCACGGTGCGGATTACCGCCCGTTCAAAGCCAAAATAAGCTGTGCCAAAATCGACAAAGTAGTCTACTTTGATGGCGTATCGGGGATATTCATCCGTTGCGGCTTGCACGCAGGTAAGCGTTACGATGAACGCGACCGCCAGCGCGGCAAGAAGTTTTTTCATATAATCACATCCTGTTGCTACTATAAAAACTGTGCGTCGGGTTGTCAATGACGGGATAACCTCATATACTGCCTATAATTTTTCACAGGGTGGTGGGCGGCTTGCGGCGGTGGGTTGTTTGGGGGTTGTGCGCACTGGTGTTGGTGGGGTTTTTTCAGCCGGCGTTGCGGTTGCAGGTTTCTATATTAATGCTTGAGCGTCAAGTGGACTTTAGCTTGGCGCGTTTTTTTATGCCGCAGACCGGGCTGGGGTGGTACTTGTGGGATGCGCGGGAGCTGGATTTTTTTACATTTGTTTCGGACAGCGATGTGATAAGCGATGTTGGTTGGCGCGTGGGTATTAGTGTGGGCGCGTATTTTTTTGCGTTGGCGTGCGTGTTGGCGGTAATTTTCCTGTGGAAAAAATGGCGGCGGGGGTGTTTGGTGCTGGAGGGCGCGGCGTTGGGGCTGATGGCCGTAGCCGGGCCGCTGATGATGAGCGTGCCGCCCTTGGCAAACGAAGTGCTGGCAGAAGCCGTGCGCAGCAATGTGCTGCTGGCATTGATGGCACTGTTCGTCGATATTTCAACAATTATTCAACTGGAGCTGGGGTGGGGGTATTGGCTGATTTTGCTGGGGCTGGGGGCGTTGTTTGTCACAGACGGAATATTTTTTCTATGGGAAAGAGGGCGGAGTAAATGACACTATGGTATGACCGCGCGGCGGCAAATTGGGACGAGGCGTTGCCGCTGGGCAATGGGCGCATGGGCGCGATGATGCACGGCGGCCCGCGCCAAGAGCAGCTACACTTGAACGACGACACGCTGTGGTCGGGCTATGGGCAGGTGCATGAACTGCCCAACGGCGCGCGCGGCTACACGCAGGCGCGGGATTTGGCGCTGGCGGGCAAGTATAAAGAAGCGCAGGAAATTATCGAGCGCGATTGCTTGGCGAAAAACACCCAGCGATTTTTGCCGTTGGGGCATATCACGCTAGAAATGCCCGCATCCCATGAAAATTGCATCGACTATTGGCGGGAATTGGATATTGAAAATGCGGTAAGTGCCGTGCATTACCGCACGGGGGAAGTCAACTTCGCCCGCGAGTGTTTTGTCAGCTTCCCCGACCAAGTGCTGGTGATGCGGCTGGGTGCGAGCGAACCCGGGGCGGTCACATTTACGGCGCAGTTGGCGTGCCTGCTGACACACACCATCCGCGCGGAGGGAAATCGCCTGATACTGGAAGGACAGGCCGACCCTTCCCAAGCGGTGGAGGCCGATGTTGAAAAACAGGGGATGAAATTCATCGCCGTGGCGGAAGTTGATTTACAAGGCGGCACGGCACGCGCACAGGACGGCGCATTATATATTGAAGGCGCGGACAGCGTGGTGATACGCATGGCGTGGCGCACCAACTTCAAAGATGCGTTCACGCCGCCGATGCTGGGGGGCGTAGACTACCGCGCGCTGTGCGAGGCGGATTTGGCAAAAACACGCGGTGCGGCGTATGCGGAGCTAAAAACGCGCCACCTTGCGGACTACCACGCGCTGTACAAACGGGTGGAAATTTCCTTCGCGCAAAAAGACACCGCCGCGCCGGAGCTGCCTCTCCCCGAACGCCTGGCGCGCTGGGAAACCGCCGAGGACGACGCGGCGTTATTCGCGCTGCTGTTTCAATACGGGCGGTATTTGACCATCGCGGCTTCGCGCCCCGGTTCAATGCCCATGAATTTGCAAGGCATATGGAGTCATCATTTTTGGCCGCCCTGGAGCGGCAACTACACGCTGAACATCAACGCGGAGATGAACTACTGGCCAACAGCCGCCGCCAACTTGGCAGAATGCCACGAGCCGCTGACGCGCTTCGTCCGCACCTTGCGCAAAACGGGCGCACGCACCGCACAGGCAATGTACGGGGCGCGGGGCTTTGTGGCGCATCACAATTCGGACATTTGGGGCATGAGTACCCCCGTGCAGCCGGAGGCGGATTTTGGCGCGGCGCGGTGGGCGTTTTGGCCGCTGGCGGGGGGCTGGCTGGCGGGGCAGTTGTACAATCAGTATCTGTACAATCGGGATGAAAAATTTCTGTGGAACGAAGTCATGCCCGCCGTGCGCGATGCGGCGCGGTTCTTCCTCGATGTGATGGTGGAAGACGCCGACGGCACGCTAATTTTCGCGCCGTCCACCTCGCCGGAGAATGATTTTTCGCTAAACGGCGACGCCCTAAGCGTCAGCAAAACCGCCACCATGACCACCGCCATCATCCGCGAAACGCTGGAGAATTATATCGCGGGTTGCCTCATGTCGAATGACGGCGATTGCGGCGAGTTTTGGGAAGAAGCCGAAGCCGCATTGGCACGCCTGCCCGCTTACAAAATTGGCGCGCAAGGCGACCTGCTGGAATGGAGTGAGGACTTGCCCGCCGTCGAAACCACCCACCGCCACACCTCGCATCTGTATCCGCTGTATCCGGGGCGGCACATTGAAGCGGGCACGCCGCTGGCAGCCGCCTGCCGCCGCACCCTAGACCTGCGGGGCGATGAAAGCACCGGCTGGGCACTGGCGTGGCGCATCAACCTATTCGCGCGGCTGCACGACGCCGAGCGCGCCTTCTCCTTCCTGAAAATGCAGCTGCGCCCGTCAGAAGGCTGGCGCGGGGGGTGCTATCCCAACCTGTTCGGCTCGCACCCGCCCTTTCAAATCGATTCTAACTTCGGCGCAACCGCGGGCATGACCGAAATGCTGTTGCAAAGCACGCCGGGGAATGTGATTCACCTACTGCCCGCCCTGCCCCGCGCACTGGGCACGGGGCACGTGCGCGGCCTGCGCGCCATGGGCGGCGTGACCGTGGACATGTCATTCGCCAACGGGAAATTAACGCAGGCGGAGCTGACACTGGACGCCGCGCAGCCCCCGCAGGAATTTACCATTATATATGAAGGAACACGCACCACGCTGGCGCTAACGCCGGGTGTTAAAACGTACCCTGCGTGGTTTTGACATAAATTTGTTGTTACGTATAATGCTGTTAATTAATTTTTGCGAAGGAAGTGAATGCGCTGGGCAAAAAAGAAAAACAATTAGCACGGTTAAAATCACTCCCGGCAGATTTTACATTTGAGGAAGCGCGTGCATTACTTTCATCCTGCGGGTATACTTTATTAAAGGGTGGAAAGACAGGCGGTTCACGTGTAAAATTTCAATTAGGCAAAAAAGTGTTTACCATGCATAAACCGCACCCGCGCAAAGAATTATTGGAATACCAAGTAAAAGAAGTGCTGGCGGAATTAAAGGAGGAAGGTTTCTATGAGTAATTTGTTGGAATACAAAGGATATTTGGGCAGTGTTGTGTATTCAAATGCAGATGAAACTTTCCATGGGTGCATAGTTGGCATTAACGACCGTATAACTTACGACGGCGATAGTGTTAAGAAATTGAAGCAAGATTTTATTGCGGCGGTTGATGATTATATCGATTGTTGTATCGAAATAGGCAAAGAACCGGAGACGCCGTTCATCGGGCGTATAAATATTCAAGTTGCGCCCGATTTGCACCGTAAAGCAATTGGATTTTCAGTTAGTACAAATCGTACATTAGATGAAACGGTAGAAGAAGCCCTTACCCGTTTTGTGGGCTAGCAAACATCGTATACGCCCCCGCCAACACAGCTGCCCGAAACGCCTCCGCCGTCTCCACCCGCGCATCCAGCAAGACCCCTGCCTGCCCGACATCCCCCGCTTGGTGGGTATCCGACCCGGCGAACGCCAGCAAATGCGGATGCGCCCGCTGATACGCCGCGGCTTTTTCATTATAACTTTGGTGGCGCGGGTTGGCGTTATGCACTTCAATGCCGTGGATGGCGCGTAGCGCAACCGTATCATTGCGGCGAAAGGGATGCGCTTGAATTATCAGCACCGCGCCGCCGAAGCGGGCGAAAAATGCCTCGGGCGTGCTGCGGTGCAGGTAGGGATTATCATACAAAAAAGCTTCATTTATGCCGTATAGTAAATATTCGCGGTGGGTGTTCGTTCCGCCGGTGAAGCGAATTTCCGCGCCAAGCAAAACCGTCATGCCCAAGGGTGTGGCGGCTTTTTTTGCCTCGCGGTAGCCTTGCAAAAAATAATCGACGCAGGCCGTCCAATTGTCTTTGCACGGCAGGGATTCGATAAGGCTTTCTTGCAAATGGTCGGTGATGACCAGCCCGTGGTAGCCCAGCGCGTGGTAGCGGCGCACCACATCGGCGGCGGGCAGCATCCCGCAGGGGCTGACCTCGGCCGTGTGAATGTGCGGGTCAAATTGGTAGGACATGGCGGCCTCCTGTGATATACTGCGCAAACTATACCACAGGAGGCGGCTCATGGATAATTGTGTACAAATTGGCGCAGGCGCATTGCGCGTAGAAGTAGCGAAACCGGGCACGCGGTACGCCCGTTCGCGGTTCGATTGGACGGGTTTCATCCCGCAAGTAACCTACAACGGCAAGACATTTTGCACCACCGAGGATGCCCCGGGAAAAACCGGCGGCACGGGCGGCGAGGGGTTTTGCAACGAATTTAAAGCCGACGACGCCAACATGGGCTGGGACGACACCGACCGTTTTTTCCTAAAACCCGGCGTGGGTCTGCTGGAAAAAGTCAATGACAAACCTTATTTTTTCTTCACCGATTACAACGTGGTGCAGCCCTTCCCCTGCGAAATGCACGCGGCGGAAAGCACCGTCACGTTCCACCAAGGCGCGATTGCCCACAAAGGCATTGCCTACACGCTGGACAAGCACATCGCCGTGGTGGAAAACGCGCTGTTCATCACCTCCACCCTAACCAACGTGGGGGAAAAAGCCTTGCAATTTTCCGAATATAACCACAACTTTTTGTCCCTAAACGGCCGGGGAAACCACCCGCAAATTACCCTAACCACCAACGCCCACGGCAAGTTGGAAAACCCCAATGAAGCCGTCGTGCTGAATGACCAAAACCTAACCTTCACCGCCGCGCCCGCCAAGCCCCTCATGATTCACTTCGACGCGCCCCCCACCACCGACCCGTACTGGGAAATGGCCGACGCCGCCATCCACCAGCGCATCCAAGAATGGGGCGATTTTCCCCTGACAAAATACGCCGTGTGGGGCGTGGGGCATGTGCTGTCCCCGGAAGCCTTCGGCGATTTTTCTATACCAGTGGGGCAGCGTCGCACCTGGACACGGGTGTGGAAATTCTTCGCATAACGCGCGGATATTTTAAAGCATTTGAAAAGTTTTAATAAAATTCCCGGACGGTTCGGCTATTAATTTTGCCAAAAAGAGCCGTCCTTTTTGATGGTCAATAACTTTTGCCATGTGCGCCCCCACCACATACCAAAGCCGCTTCACATCGGATAATATTTCAATTTTTTGCCAGTCCGCTTCGCCCAACGCCTCGCCCGGATTATCCTTGAAATGGCGATAAATCTCAAAATATTCGTGCAACATGCCGTCCAACAAATCCCCATTTTGGCGCGCCGCATACGTTCCCATGCCTTCGAGATGGGTCAAATATTCGATAGCGCAAGCCATTTCCCCCCGGGTTGAAATGTCAAGCGACGGCATAAATCCCTTAACGCCAATAAACCCGGTATGGTGCAATTCGTGAATGGCATACTGCACCATTTCGTGCATATCTTCTCCCAAAAAAATCGGATGCGCCAAATTCAAACTGCAATTATCCCCAAGCGCAACCCCAATGTCATACCCAACCGTAAAAAACATCGAACCTGAAAACGAAAATCCCTCCGGCAAAAATGCCAAAGCCGCTTCTTCAACCACGTTGCTGTTTGCAATATGTTCTTTCGCATACGCCAAATTTCTGCGAATGCAGGGCAACGCCGCCCTGTACTTGTCCGCCGGGGTCAGCAAATTCGTGACAAATTCCGGCATTGAAACAGCCACCGCCCCACCATTAAACCGCGAGGCATGGTTAAACAAATGGGCCGCAGCATCCAACGCCGCAATTTCGTTTAAATACACAGCATCGCCGGTTTCCAAAAATTGAACAGCCAATTCCGCGAAGGCGAAATTATAAGATAAATGTTTCATTTGCTATCACTCACAAGATAAATTCTATTTTCAAATCCGCCGCGCTCGTTATATTTTTCCAATCGAGCGCGTTCCAAGTCATCGACTGTCAATCCTTTATGCCGAACAATAGCGTGAATGACCTCTACAATGTCCGCAAGCTCATCAATGCTGTAATCCTCGAAATATTCATTCATTTCCTCTTTTAATTTCTCATTCAATGCATTGAAATAGGCAGCGTCATCATCTAGCCGCATGGTGTTCGCCGTGCCGCCATTTTGTTTAATAATCGCCGGAATTTTATCTCTGACTAATTTGTTCTTTACCATTACAAAACTCCTTTGCTATTAAATAGTTGTTACATAAATGCTGCGGCAATACCTAAATCAGAAAATGCCTTAATTAATCTTGGAATTTCAACTTCTTTCGTTTCAACGCCTTGTAAATATCGGTCAATGGCGTCGGCATCTTTTAACGTTTCAACATAGCGGTTATCAGAAATAACGTCTTTATCGCTATGTTGCGGGATAATTTCTTTCAATAATTCAATTTCAGCATCAGTTATTTTGTATTTTTCGTTTGTATCATTAAATTCTTTCATCAGCGGTTCAATGAATTCTAAAGACCTTTTGGCGTGATTTTCTGCTTTGCCCGTTTCCATGGTTGTTATATCGTGAATTGCCCCGGCTACAGCACAAATATCTGCGTCCAAATTTCTTGACACGGCTAATAAACGCATAATTTGTGCGGTTGTTGTCATGTGCGAGGTACTCCAATAAATTGAAAAATCACGATTTTCTTTGCTCCAAAATTCGGCACGTTTTAGGAAAAATTGAATAATTCGGTGCGACCGCCTGGTGTCCAA
>Ga0209755_10007852_pt1 | contig 11511 bp, 6 predicted proteins | sample TergutCo191P1_FD_187301 | JGI IMG/M metagenome (GOLD analysis project Ga0209755, IMG submission 187301) | Cornitermes sp. P1 segment gut microbial communities from Petit-Saut dam, French Guiana - Co191P1 (SPAdes) (version 2) | ecosystem: Host-associated > Arthropoda: Insects > Digestive system >...
AGAGCGCAAGCCCGAAGATAATAGCCGACTACATGAAAGGGAAAAACCTCACGGTTGAGCAGTTCAGGGGGATGACGGTAGACAGGGATTTTGTGTGCTGTCCCGGCGAGATCGAGACCGCGCCGCCACAGAGCTTTCTGTATCAGGCCGGATACCTGACGATCCGGGAGTGCATCGAAGATGATTTCATACTCGACTATCCCAATGTCGAAGTGTTAAACTCCATGTCCAAGCTGACCGCACAAAACATAGTAGAGGGTAGCGGAGAAGATTTTATGGATTTCCGTACCCCGCTCATTACGGCGCTCTCAAAGGGAAACAGCGAACTTGTTGTCGAGACTGTCAACCGCCTACTGGCGAGTATTCCATATGATGACTACGTCAACGCGGCGAAGCAGGGGGTCAGGCTGTCTGATAAGAAGATAACAACGCAGGAGTGGCTCTACCGCTCAACCATCCTCGCGTTCCTGCGCGGATGCGGTATCCTCACGTTCGGAGAGATGCACAGCAATCAGGGCCGCTCCGACATGGTAGTAACCTGCCGCGGCGCGACGTGGGTCATAGAAATCAAAGTCGCTGCAGAGGGAGAAGACTGCCGGATCAAGGCACAAGAGGCGATGACGCAGTTGAGCGGGAATCAGTACGCCGATCAGTACAAAAACGCGAAAAAGCTGGCCATTGCCATAGACGACAGCACACGGCAGGTCGGGGAGTGGGTTGAGGCGTAGGGGGCGGGCTGCCGTTGGGCGTTTTATGGCTGTTAAAAACTTTTTTGGCATTTTGGCCGGCGCGAGGTTTATTTTATATGCGGACGGAGGATCGGGCAGCCGCTGCGGGCACGCGTTGTTCCGCAGAGGAAAGTCCGGGCGCCGCAGGACAGGATACCGCCGCAGGGCGGGGCCCGCGAGGGTACGGAAAGCGCCGCAGAGAGAAGACCGCTCTTCCCCGCCGCGAGGCGGGTGCGGGGTGAGGCGTGAAAGGGTGGGGTAAGAGCCCACCGGCCCGGGCATCCGGGCGCAGGCAAGCCCTATCCGGCGCAAGGCCAAGCATGGGGGGATTCCCGGCAACGGGAAGGGGGCGGTCCGTCCCCACACCATCCCACCGGGTAGGCCGCTCAATGCCGAGGCCGCAAGGCCAAAGCCAGACAAATGGCTGCCTCTTCCCAACCTTCGGGCAGGGAAAAGACAGAACCCGGCTTACAGATCCTTCCGTCTGCTTTTTATTCACAAATTACCATCAACAAGCGGCAGAATACCGCCCCGGCAAAAGATTTTGATGTTGATTTTGACTTTGACTTTGCTTTTGACTTCGACAGAGGAAAAAACATTTTGCACCATCTACGACTAATATTAACCCTATACTTCCTAATTTGCACCCTCGCCTCCGCAAACCCCGATACCGCTGCAACCGTCTACATCAGCGGCATAGAGATATACGGCAACGTTACCACGCGCCCGGAGGTTATCAGGCACTTTATCACGTTTGACAAGGGCGAGCCTTTAGATACCTCCAAGCTTCGCGAGACCCGCGAGAATTTCCTCGCCACGCGCCTCTACGACAAGGTCGACATCTTCCCGCATATGCGTGAGGACGGCGCGCACGTTTTCATTGTGCTCAAGGAGTCGGTGCGCCTCAACCTTGGCTACGGCGGGGTGTACAGCACGCGCAAGCACGGGCAGAAGGTGCTTTGGTACAGTTTCCATTTTGATGTTGGGCTCGACAACTTCAGGGGGCGGCTTGAGGAGTTCTGGTTCGGCGCCGGGGCCTGGGACCGCCGGTCGCTCGACCTCTCGTGGTACAAGCCGTTTCTCGCTACGCCCTACTACATATCGGTGGCCGCGGGGACCTCGGCGTACCCGGACCACATTTTGCCATTAGACTATCTCGACGTCTACGCGCGGCTGACGGCGGGCATGAAGTTCGGCGAGCACTCGCGGCTGGCGCTCAGCGCGATACCGGTCTACAGGAACAGGGATATAATCGAGGCGGCGCTTGATTCGTCGGTAACTATCCCGCTCTCCTTCAAAAGCGATATTTTCGAGGCTTTCGCGGCGCTCGCATACTCCATTGACATACGCGACGCGCGCTTTGACCCAAGGCGCGGGTGGTACTACGCGGCGCAGCTGCGCACGAACAGGCTATATAACGACGTGAACATCCCGTACTTCCAGCTCTCCAACGAGTTCCGCAGCTACTGGTCTCCGGGCGGCGGCGACATGGCGTCCCTGCGGCTGATGCTAACGCTGCGCGACCGCGACGCCGGCTCGTACCACCGGCTCACCTACGGCGGGGCGGGAGAGATACGCGGCTACAGCGACGACGCGCTGGGGTGGCAGTTTGTGGCGAACAGCTCGCTGTTGGCGTCTCTTAAATACCACAAGCTGCTCTACAAGACGCCGCAGATGCCGTTCCCGATCGTCGGAATGCTGTTCTCCGGCGTCAACCGGATCACCTTCAAGTTCGATGCGACATTCATAGCCGACTACGCGCGGCTCGCTCGCGGCCCGGCTGGGATATTGACGTTTGACGACACATGGCAGGACGGCGTGGGCATCGGCATAGGGACGCGGATCATCGTGCCGGAGATACGGCAGAGCGCCTGCATCGACCTTGTGTTCGGCCGCATAGACGACGCCGACGGGTCGCGCTGGGAGCCCGCGCTGCACCTGTATTTAGACCTGTTCTTCTGATCAGCCTCCGCAGCCCGCTTTAGGCGGAGCGGCAGACGCATCAGACGGCGCGCCGGCTTTGCCCTTAGGGCTGCTGCAACATGCCATACCGTACCAGCAGCGCCCCTTAAACGGGCAGGGCGGCAGAACGGGCAGCTTGGCTTCCATCCTGCGGGCACCAATCATATCGGCACCTTGCAGACCAGAAGCCGCGTCGACTTGTCCGACGTGTTGAACCAGAACGTCAGTTCGTCCTTGTAGGTTGTGAAGCATTCCGACAGGCTCCTTTTAGTCCCGCAGGGGTAGATTTCCTTGTACTGCCTGCGGGCCTGCTTAATTAAGCTCCTTTTCAACTGCTCCATCTCGCCCCTCCTTGTTTTGGTTGTTGGCGGTCTATGCTACACATACACCGCAAATCATGTGCCAACGCAGCCATCCCTGCCGCTATACTGAATACGGGGGCATCAGGGGATTTATTTAGACGTTTTCAGGGGGATTTCAGGGAGGATTTTTACCGGGTATGGGGAAAATTTTGCCTGTTAATTGAGTTTGGAGTGTGGAGTTTTTGCCGATTTTGACGTTAACTCCACACTCAAAACTCAAAGCCGTCAATTCCTAACGTACAAATACTCCAGATTATGCAGCACCCCGCCGTTCATGCTGGGGTTGATGTTCCCGAACTTGTCCCAGATGCACTCTATCCTCTCCGCGAGGACAGTGTAGATGAACGGCTGCTTATCCGCCGCGATGCGCTGCCACTCGTCGTAAAGCTCCTTGCGCTTCGCCCTGTCCATCTCCCGCACGCCGAGGTTGAAAATCTCGTCTATACGCGCCTCCCAATCGGTAGCGGGCGACGGCTGGCGCGGATACCACATATGCAGCGTGCCGCCGGAGTGCCACACGTTGCGCCCAAGGTGCGGCTCTGGGCCGCCCGTCAAACCCAGCAGTATCGCGCCCCACGCAAACGGCGGGTTGTCCATACGCTGGATGAGCGTGTTGAACTCAAGCTGCTGGAAATGCACCTTTATCCCCAAGTCCTGCAAATCTTTCCGTATGATTTCGGCAATCTTCACCCGCAGGTTGTTGCCGCTGTTGGTGACGAACTCGAACTCCACCTGGTTGCCGTCCTTATCCTTAAGCGCACCGTTGTCCCAACGGAACCCCTCGGCGGCCAGAATCTCCCTGGCCTTTGCCGGATCGTACGGATATGTGGCGACATCGCCGTTGTAGAAGTACCCCTCGCCCGGCGTCTTGGGCGAAACCTGCGGGTAGCCAAGGCCGTTCATCGCTATCTTGATCATATTCTCCTTGTCCATGAGGTGCGCGATTGCCCTGCGGAAGTTGTCGCTGCGGAACCAGTTCAGCCTCACAGGGTCTACGTACGTTTTCCCTGTTTTGGGATCAACCGACAGATTCTGGTTAAACACCATAAAGCTCGACCCGGTGTTCGGCCCGAGGCGATAGACCGTAAAGTTCGAGGCCGCCTCCGCCCGCTTGAGTTCGGGGAAATCTTCGCCCTTGGCGGTAATGTGGTCCACATCGCCCTGCAGGAACTTCAAAAGCTCGGCGTTCTGGTCGGCTGTAATAACGTAAACAAGCCGGTCCAAATACGGCAGCGCGTTGCCCTCGGCATCCTTCTTCCAATATCTCTGGTTACGCTTGAAAATCACCTTCTGCGACGACAGGTAAGAATCAAGCTGGAACCGCCCGTTCACCACAATGTCGGCAGGGCGCGTCTTTATCGACAGCTCCGTCGAAAAGGCCTTGCGCTTGACGGCGTCCGCGTATTTGTGCTTAGGCAGGATCTCCTGCATCACCATCGTCTCCAAAAACGGCGCGAACCGAAACGGCAGCGTAACCTTCACGCGCGCGCTGTCGAGCGCCGCCACGGTGAACCGCTGCCCCTCCGGCGAGAAAATGTCGCGGGCGGAGTTGGGGACTATGTCCATATTGTACACGAGGTCGTTGAACGTAAACTCCACATCGTACGCGGAGAGCGGAGCCCCGTCGGACCACTCAAGCCCCGGCCTCATGTAGAACACGCACGACAGCCCGTCCTCGCTCATTTCCCACCGCTCGGCGAGGTTCGGCTCGACCTCAAGCGTCACGCCGTTCATAGTCAGCAGACCCTCGAACATCAGCGATGTAAAATACGACGTGCTTGTCTCGGTGGAAGTAATCGGGTTGAACGACTTGGGGTCGGAAAACGTAGAGAGCACGATCTCGCCGCCCGGCGTGCCGATGGTATGGGAAAACTCCTCAGCCCGCTTCTGTATCTCCTCGTAGTTGGGAGCCTGCGCAGTACCCGGAGCCCTGCGCTGAACAGCGCCGCCGTCGCCCGAACCGCCGCCGCACCCTGCGGCAGACATAGCGATAACAATCCCCGTCAACGCCAATAACAATTTTTTCATCATAATCTCCATTATCAAGATAATTATAGATTACACAACCGAATCCCCCCATATTACTTCTTAGGCATCAACGCGTCCAGCGCCGCGAACAGAAACGTAGACGGCGAATTCCAATTTATCGCCACCTCGTTCGACGCGTAGCTCTTGTAAACATCCTCGTAACTCTTCGCCGGCAGCGCCGACGAATACGTCACCCCGTGCACGCTGTCCTGATGCCCCTTGTTAGGCCCGCCCGCCAAAAATCCGGGAATCGTACCCACCTTCTGCGCTACAATCTGCCTGTGGTGCGGATTGGACATCGCCCTGGTGCCAAAACCGCTCATAAATGATATGCCCACCGCGTTCTTGCCAAGCAGATAATCGGCAATTTCCGACGCGCCCGCGAGATACTTCCGGTCGTTCGTAATCTTGTACGCATAGATCATCCCGATACCCATGTTGGCGAAATTGGAATTCGACCCCCAGATAAAATTCGTGTTGGGGACGCGGTACAAACTCTTATCCATCTCACCAAGCCACTTGTCCGCCGCGGCCACAACAGATTTTCGCACCGCGTCAAGCGCCTTCGCGTCCAATTTATTCTTAACCGCAGACAGCGACAACGCCGCCAGCCCATGAACATTCTGCCACGACGGCTCGCCCTTGCTGTATGCGATATCCTTGTCCTTCAGAAAATCCGAATACTTCTTATCACCCGTAGTAATAAACAGCTCCGCCGCCGCCCACACAAATTCATCCCCAAACTCAACATCCCTGTACTCCCCCGTCTTCACATCCTCAGGATTCCTGAACGGCACATCGGGATTCTTAACCGCCCACTCCCACGCGCGCGCCGCGCCGTCAATGCAGCTCTTCGCAAACGCACTGTCAAACGGCATATACACCCGCCCAGCCATAGCCATAGACGCCGCGAAGTTCAGCGCCGCGGTAGTTCCTTTACCAATGATAAACCTCTGCCCCTTATCCTCCGCCGGCATGATGTAGCCGGGGAACGTGAGCGTAGTCAGCTTGTGGAACACGCCGCCGTCCTTGTCCTGCATCGTGCGCATCCAATCAAGATTGACCTTCACCTCGTCCAAAATATCAGGCCGCCCATTGCCCGATTCGGGGATGTTGAGGCTTTTGTCGGGGAAATACTCCGGGAAAAGCTCGTAAAACGCCATCAGCGTACCCACGGTTATCCCCGAATTCACAACGTACTTCCCGAAATCCCCGGCGTCGTACCACCCGCCCGGCGAACTGACAGGCCCCTCGCCCTCCCACCGCCCGCTCGACGGATGGAAAGCCACCGCGTTGTCCGGATGCCCCGCCGCCCGCGCCCACTTGCCGGCGAACTTCTGAAGCAGCGGCGCCGAACAGCGCTGGAAATAGAACGTGCGCATCGACGCAGCCGCCACCTCCTTAAAAACGCTGTCCGAGATGACAAACGGGTAAGACTCGCTCTTGTGCGGAACGTGGCCGAGCAGCACGAGCTTGTACCGCCCCGGCGCCCTGAGGGCCGAAAAATCGGCCCGCCAGCCCGTCTCGCCAGACTCCTTCCACTCCATAGGGGCCGAAAGCTTGCCCGAAAACACGGTCTTGTTGTCGGGGAGGCTGACCACGATGAAACCGGTGGGGGCAGCCTTGCCGGTCTCGTTTATGACCACCGCGACCTTGCGGGAGTCGGGGTAATAGCCCAACTGGTTCAGGCGGATGTTCTCCATGGTAGTCGCGCTTACGGGTTTAAGGGTTAATGTTAAAAACACGGCGGCAACAGCTATTAGCAGTTTTTTCAATGTGTTACGGCTCCTAGGTTAGGGGACATTTGGTGATTGGTACTGGTACTAATATATATGTTGGAATGGGGAAAATCAAAATCAAATTTAAAATAAGGCGAAACCGGCACATCAAAAGTAGCGGCCACCCTAATCCCGCCCGATTTCACGGATCCTTTGCTTTTACGAAAACATTATATTATATTCCAAATAACATTGACACAGGTGCCTTGTGGAAATAAAAACGCCTCCGCTGGACCAAGGGAGAAGCCGCGCAGGCAACCACACCTTGCAGATCGGAGGCGGTAAAACCTCGGTGCCGATCCCAGACATCGTACGGGCATTCGGCCTTATCTATAAAATAAGCAATCCCGCACCAAAAGTCAATAGGGAAAGCGAAAATAATTGAAAATTATCTAATTAATTATGAATGCTCGGAGCAGAGGGCCGGTCGGGAGAAGTAACCCTCTCGCCGGCCAGATTACCTCCTGGCTTTCCCATTTCCCCCCAAAATCGGTCCCCCCTTGATATTCCAAGCGCCCGCGATGTATACTTAAAACAGACAGGATATGACATACTCCCAACCGGACGACTTCACGTTTTAAATCAGCGTAAACCTTTGATTTTAATCCATGTTAGGTCGTAGACCGTTTAAAATCCCTCCCGTTCTGACCCGGTTTTGGACGGTTGCTGTATATTTTTTAAAAAAATATTGACATCCAGACGAAATTTACGTATATTTATAATGATGAGGTGGTTGTAGAACGCAACCACGTAAATATAAAGAAAGTTCGATTGATGATGTGGTTGTAGAGCGCAACCACGTAAATCAAAAAAAAGCTCGATTGATGAAGCGCCCCGTTCGCGGGGCGCTTTTTTTAGTTCAACGGGGACAATGTTATGGATTTCCTTAAACGCGGAGTCAAGTCTCTAAAATACACGTAAGTCTTTGATTTTACTATATATACTGTGCATCATTCCAGTACGCGGGGCGGCTCGTACCATTCCTACGCATCTACCGAAATGTGAACTGACTCCCCAAAAAATCTCCCCCGCTTGATATTCCAAGCGCCCGTAATGTATACTTACTAAAACAGGATGCAATCCCGCAGCCCGGACGGATGGACGGGGGCGGCGGGGGGATTTGACTGGAAACTTTGGGAAATTATATTATGCTTTTTAGCGTGGTGACAACAACGATGCTTGCGATGTGCGCTATTGTTATGATGACGCAAATATGTGTCGCATATGCGAAGTACTTGACGAATGCTAACTCGCTTGACAAGAGTGAATCTACCCCCTCACCACATTTTCGTTTAAAGGCCCCTACAAGGCTCATAGAGACACGTTACGCAATAAGATACCCTTTTTATATTTTATATCCCCCAGTCCATAAACGGCCTCTATGGGCCTCCTATGGCTTCATTTCTTCAAAGGCAGGAACCCGTAAATGAATAAGCTTAAAACGCTGTTTTCAGCCATGCTTGTCTGCACATTCTGTACCGCCGCGGCTTTTGCCCAAGGCGCCGGCAAGCCCAAAATTGCCGTATACGCCACCGGCGGGAAAAGCGCGGAGGAGAACACCGCCATCGGCACCAAAATACTCGCCGCGCTGGTTGAGGACGGCAAGTACCTCCCGGTGGAGCGCACCGCCGCGTTCCTCAACGAAATCGCCAAAGAGCACGGCGCCCAGCGCAGCGGCGCGGTGGACGAGAGCGAGATATCCCGCCTCGGAAAGCAGTTCGGCGTGCAGTTCGTATGCATCGCCGACATTACGGAGCTTTTGGGCTCTAACCTCGTATCCACAAGGATAATTGACGTAGAAACCGCCGAGGTGGTGGCAATGGGCACGGCAAACAGCAACCTGCGCACCCTCACCGACCTGACGAACGTCTCCAACGAGGTAACGGACATCATGTTCGCCTCTTCGGGCGGCAGGGGCACAAACAAAATAGCGGTTTACGCCACAGGCGCGAAAACCGCCGGCGAGAACAGGGCTCTGGGCACCGTTATACTATCTGAACTCGTAAGGCGCGGAACGTACCGCGCGGTAGAGCGCTCAAACGCATTTCTGGCCGAGATCGACAAAGAACAGTTAGCGCAAAGGGGCGGCGCGGTGGACGAAAGCCAGATATCGCGCCTCGGCAAGCAGTTTGGCGTGCAGTTCGTGTGCATCGCCGACATCGCCCCGGCGTTTGGCTCTAACCTCATATCGGCAAGGATAATAGACGTGGAGAGCGCGGAGGTAGTGGCAATGGGCAGGGGTGCAAGCCCGCTGCAATCGCTGAGCGACCTGACCGGCACATCACGGCATGTGGCAAACACAATGCTAATTACGCCCGCCGGCAGCAGGGGTACAAGCAAAGTGGCGGTATATGTCACAGGGCTCAAAAACGAAAGCGAAAGCCGGGCGTTCGGCACCGAAATCCTCGCCGGGCTGGTCAAAGACGGAATGTACCGCGCGGTAGAGCGCTCAAACGCGTTCGTGGCCGAAATAGCCAAAGAACAGGCGAAACAGCGAAGCGGAGCGATAGACGACAATCAGATATCAGAACTCGGCAAGCAGTTCGGCGTGCAGTTCGTTTGCATCGCCAACGTTACGGAAGTGTACGGGTCAAGGCTCGTATCCGCAAGAATTGTAGACGTGGAAACCGCGGTGGTAGTCGCCATTGGCGAAACGGAGAGCAAACTCGGAAGCTTAGCGGACCTGTCGGACGCGGCGGATAAAATAAGGGGCGTTTTGCAAAGGCAGACAAGAGCGCAGACGAAAAGCGCGCCCGCCGAAACACCGCCTGCGGTAACAACCGCCCCGGCACCGCGAACAGCCGAAAACGTAATGGACGACGGCAGAAAACAGCTCGCCGCAGAGCCAAAGCCAGAACTCGACGCAAAGCCGCCGGTAAAACCAACATTATGGGCAGGGATAGGGCTCGACGTGCTGGGCGCGGGGCTTATATTCTACGGGCTTATCGAAAACGTGAACGTGGCACGGAGCTATAACAGCAAGGCCGAGTACGACAAAGCGAAAAGTTCAGAAAAAAGCCGGAACATTGCCTATACAATAGGCGCTGCCGCCCTGATTGGCGGCGTAACCATTCACATATTATTCTAAAAGGATAAACAATGACTTGCTCAAAGAAAAAATCGACAAGCAATCTGTGCGGAATCCTGTTCATCATCGTGCTGATGATCTGCACTTGCGCGGAGGTAAAGGAGCACTGCGGAGACTACAAAAGCATCGCGTCGGGAGAACGGTGCGGGAGCGATGTACATACCCATTCTTGGGGTAATTGGACGATAGTAACGCAAGCCTCATGTACAGCTCCAGGCTTGCGTACAGGAAGCTGTTCATGCGGTGAGACGCAGAGTGAAACAATACCGAAGTTAACAGGTACGGCGTGCGAACCCAGCCATACTCACTCTTACGGCTCGTGGCAAGAGGTAGTGGCGCCAACCTGCACAGCTCCGGGGCAGGAAATAAGGTCATGTAACTGCGGAGCCAACGAATACCGGGCGATACCGCAGTTGAGCGGATCGAGTTGCGCAACAGGTAATACATTTATCGATTCAAGAGATAGTAAGAGCTATCGTACGGTAACGATAGGCACGCAAACATGGATGGCTGAGAATTTGAATTACGATGTACCGGGAGTTACTACTGATGTATGTTACAATAATTCTCCCGATAGTTGTGCCAAATACGGTCGTCTTTATAATTGGGCTACGGTTATGGGGTTTGAATCAAGTTGTAATTCGAGTACGTGCGCAAGTCAGGTACAGGGTAAGCATCAAGGTATTTGTCCTGCAGGTTGGCATATGCCGAGCGATGCGGAGTGGACGACATTAACGAATTTTGTAGGCGGTTCATCAACGGCTGGAGCGAAGTTGAAGTCTATGTCAGGTTGGAGTGGTGGTGGAAACGGTAACGACTATTACGGCTTTTCGGCCCTGCCCGGCGGCATCGGCTACGGCGGCAGTTTCTACGATGTCGGCCTCAACGGCTACTGGTGGAGCGCCACGGAGTACGGTGCGAGCAGTGCCTGGCGCCGGGACATGAGCTACTACAGCGCATACGTGAACAGGGGCAACTACAACAAGGCAGTCCTATTTAGTGTGCGTTGTTTGCTGAACTAAGCGTCATGCGATTAGCGTAGCAATGGGCGTTGTGCGGGGCTTATATTCTACGGGCTTATCGAAAACGTGAACGTGGCACGGAGCTATAACAGCAAGGCCGAGTACGACAAAGTGAAAAACTCGGAAAAAAGCCGGAACATTGCCTATACAATAGGCGCTGCCGCCCTGATTGGCGGCGTAACCATTCACATATTATTTTAAAAGGGTAAACAATGACTTGCTCAAAGAAAAAATCAACAAGCAATCTGCGCGGAATCCTGTTCATCATCGTGCTGATGATCTGCACTTGCGCGGAGGTAAAGGAGCACTGCGGAGACTACAAAAGCATCGCGTCGGGAGAACGGTGCGGGGGCGATGTACATACCCATTCTTGGGGTGATTGGACGACAGTAACGCAAGCCTCCTGTACAGCTCCCGGCTTGCGTACAGGAAGCTGTTCATGCGGTGAGACGCAGAGTGAAACAATACCGAAGTTAACAGGTACGGCGTGCGAACCCAGCCATACTCACTCTTACGGCTCGTGGCAAGAGGTAGTGGCGCCAA
>Ga0209755_10007854_pt1 | contig 11511 bp, 5 predicted proteins | sample TergutCo191P1_FD_187301 | JGI IMG/M metagenome (GOLD analysis project Ga0209755, IMG submission 187301) | Cornitermes sp. P1 segment gut microbial communities from Petit-Saut dam, French Guiana - Co191P1 (SPAdes) (version 2) | ecosystem: Host-associated > Arthropoda: Insects > Digestive system >...
AAGAATATCATCCCGACAAAGAAAAGTATGCCAGCAATGTTCTCCATGCCGTTTCTGCTCTACAACTGAAACAGGAGGGAATGATTAAACTTCCCGTCGAACTGGAATCACGTAGCGATTGGCTCGAAGTATTGGCATTGACGGTCGAACGGCGCAATGAACTTGAACAACGGGCGGACAATTTTCGCACGAAAACAGGTCGGTACATCCGTCCGGTTGCGTTATTGCAAGCGCAGCCGAAAAGTAAGACCCAGTCAACACACACCGTCGATGAAATTAAGAAGGCATTGATCGAACGCCTGAACGTTCCGAGCGAACATATCCGCATTGCGACAGGAGAACACGACGATCTCGGTGCCGAAGACCTGCGGGACGAAAAGTGTGTTGTCCGGTACGTTATCACCGTTGATAAGTTACGGGAAGGTTGGGATTGTCCGTTCGCTTATATTCTCGGCTCCGTCGGCAATGTCGCAACGGAAACCGCTGTCGAGCAACTGTTGGGACGCGTGATGCGTATGCCGCATGCAATACCAACCGGCGTTACAGAATTGGATCGTGCCTACGCTGTCGTGCAAAGCAAAAACGTAATTGAGACCGCCCAAAAACTCTGCGATTCGTTGGTCAAACGTTGCGGATTCGATGCCGATTCAATCAAGGATGCTATGCGAGTCCACCGGCAAGACGATCCACAGGGACATCTTCCTTTGGATGCAATCCGTGTTACCACACCGCTGAACGTCGATGATCTGCCGCCGGATATTCGCTCAAAAATCGAATACGATGCAAAGTTGTCGGCAATTTTGGTACATTCTCCACTAACACAACAAGAAACATTGGTGTTACGTGATGCCCTGTCCGAGGCGGATCATCCTGCTGTCGAAGAGTATTGGCAGACGGAACGGAATGTCGGCACAACGTCAAAAATGTTGGACCAGCATGCGGAACCGATGCGAATTCCATGCCTTGTCGTCCGCGATGGTGATACCTGTACGCTTTTTGAACCGGAAGAACTGAACGAATTTGACTGGAATCTCGATCTTTGCAGTACGAAAATCAGCGAAAGTGAATTTTCAACCGAATTAACTTTGGGAAAACGTGCGGAACTCGGAATTGATCGAACCGGCGGTATCAGTATCGGCGGCATTCAGGATGTGCTGGGGCGGCAGTTGGCATTCTGGTCAGAAGGAGATGGGTGGAACAAAGGCGAATTAGTCGGTTGGCTTGACCGGGAAATTCACCACGGCGGGACGCTGGCTGGGTTGCCAACAAGTCAGAGTCAGGCATGGCTTTTACGTTTGATTGATGCAATCATAACGGAGCGGCAATGCGATCTCAATATTCTTGTGCGGAAACGTCATCAACTGGTACAGACGGTGAAGACAATTATTGGAGATCATGGACGTGAACAAGTTCGGTTGGCAGCAAAGAGTCTGATCGACATGCGTAATCAAAGCCGACGACTGGAAACATCAATGGACATTGTTACTGTTCTGGATGAACAGTGCTATTCGCCGTATCAGAAGTATAACGGCAAATTAAGGTTCAAACATCATGCTTTCGATTTGATTGGTCGAATGAACGATGAGGAAGAGCTGTGCGCCGCCGAACTCGACGGGCATCCGAACATCAAGCGTTGGCTGCGTAATCTGGAACATGAAAGTGCTGGCGGTGTCAGTTTGCCGCTTTCACCGGGGCGATTTTTCCCGGATTTTCTTGCAGAACTCATGGATGGTCGAATCGCAATGATTGAGTATAAAGGTAAACAGCGTGCCGAATTGCATGCGGAACAGTTCAAAAAAGACATCGGCAGTCTTTGGGCTGACCGCTCTGACGGGCAATGCGTGTTTGCTTGGATTGTCAATAAGGATTGGAGTAATCTGACGGACGCTTTGAGAACAGTTGAGAAAATCATGATTGATTTGTAATCAGCAAAGAATTGCCCCTTGTATTTTGTGGCGTTTTGGTTACAATCGCAGACTGAACGAGCGATAAGCGACCTCGACGGAACTTCGACAGTCGGCTCACAACGGACTGACACCCTGTTGTGTCGATCCCGAGCAGACTTCCACACAAATCAATTATAATGACTGGTATTGAAGAAGGCATTATAGCCAGCCAAGCCGATAGAGCGGTTGTAGAAACACAGCAAAAACTTCATGCACTGATCCAACAAGGACAGTACGTGGGGGATGTGTATTCCATCAATTACGAAACGGCAAATGTGATTATTCACGATTTTTATCGAAGACTGGTCGGTGGTATTCCCAGTTTGAGTTTTTTGATTGCGACGAGGATCAACCCAGAAAACTTAACGGTTGATTTCAAAGAAGAAGACTCTTCCATCATTCTACTCCGAGTGATGGATGCCGCCGCCTTGCCGCAGGATAAAGAATCCGAGAGGATTCGTGTAGAGACTGCCCAACGTGTTAGCGGCGAAACAGGGCAACATTGGGACAGCAAAGATTCAATGGACATAAAAACCAGAGACTTGTTAGGGTATGCTGGAGTCAAATGCCGTATCGTCGGAACATTTTTTCTTGTCGGGCAAGACGAAAACGATCCAGAGTCGCCGCTAAATTTAACTTTTGGAAGCGACATATCGAACTACTATCCCAATCGGGGATTGAAGGTTTACAAACCAAACGCCGAAGCCTTGGAAATGATTGTCAATTATATTGACCCATCCAGTCTTAAATTGCACACCGACAAATATGGAAATACATCAAAGGTGAAATTGGGGTTTATCCGTTATGCGTCAACTAACCGCAAATATCAAAAAATTGACAATGTTCCCGTTTACATCTACCCGGCAGATTTGCTGTCCCAGAAGTCTGCATTATTTGGGATGACTCGAACCGGCAAATCGAATACAACGAAGATCATTGCAAAATCCGTCTATGAACTGCGTTCTCCGAATTCAGGGCATAAATCCCTTCGGATAGGGCAAATTATTTTTGATCCAAACGGAGAATACGCCAACGAAAACGTTCAGGACAACAACACCGCTCTGAAAAATGTTTGGCGAAAAATTCCCGGCGAACAACGGCGCGAGGAAGTGGTAACATACGGCATTACTCCTCATCCGAACGACACGGCTCGCAAATTGATGAAACTCAACTTCTTTGAAACACCAAATTTGCAGACAGGAAAAGACATCATCGATAGTCTTCTGGCAAGCGATTCACCAATATACATCAAAAGTTTCCTTCAAGTGTCGTTCGAGCCCCCGACGATCCGCAAGATTGGAGTGCTGTAATTCGTTATGAACGCAGAGTTTTAGCATACAGGTCGCTTTTGTTTAAAGCAGGTTATAAACCTGCAGGAAACCAAGAACCGAAGGTAATTGCATCACCAAAAAAATCTTTGTTTAACCAAGATTTTATACAAGCGTTAGAGAACAGCCCGAATTCAGAGAATGCGACAGAGTACGTATCTGCTGCCCAAATTTTGAAAAGCCAGACACCTACTTGGGGGCAGATGGCAAGAGCCTTTGAGATTTTGGACAAATTCATGCGAGACCAAAAGAGTGCTTACAAAAATTTTGAAGACACATACATTGTAAAATCCAAATCGGGAGAACAATGGGCAGATGAAGGTTTGAAAAAAATTGTCGGACTGTTTCAATACCAAAACGGCGTAAAAAGATTGGGAGTTGCTCTCGAACAACATACTGATTCGACATCATCTGATTACGCAGACGATATTTATGAGGACTTGAAAAATGGCAAACTTGTCATCATTGATCAATCCAGCGGCGATCCCGAACTCAACAAGTCGTCGGCAAAGCGAATCATGCACAAAATCTTCAATGGCAATTTGAAAGAATTTACATCAGGCAATAATCCACCTGAAATACTCGTGTATATCGAGGAAGCGCACAATCTACTCCCATCAGGTAATGATCTCGACATGACGGACATTTGGGTTCGCACTGCGAAAGAGGGAGCCAAATGCCGAATCGGTCTCGTATATGCAACCCAAGAGGTAAGTAGCATCCAAAAAAACATTCTCAAAAACACTGCCAACTGGTTTATCAGCCACCTCAACAACACAGATGAAACAAAAGAACTTTGCAAATACTATGACTTCGCCGACTTTGAACCTTCAATCCGTCGTGCGCAAGACAAGGGTTTTTTGCGTATCAAAACATTGAGTAATCTTTTCGTGATTCCTGTTCAAGTCGATAAATTTGAAATATAGTCAGCATGGGTTTTGAAGGAGAATTTGCCAGTTACGAACCTTTACGGAGAATCGTGTCCAGTCAAAAATTGGATGCGATGAGAAAGCGTTTTGTCGTCAGGGATGTGGGATCATCGGACAAACCCTTCGCACTGCCACTTATCCAAAAGTCGAACTTACCGCTTTCCACGTTGCAACCAGACCTTGTTTTGGCTATTGATGGCGGCGAGTTGACAGTCAAGGTCGAAAACGGGTTTCCCGGAGCAGAGGTAGGGTATGTTACAGTAGCATCTGTCTTAATTGATTTGAAAAAAATTGAGGTCTTGGAAACGGCAGATGAAGTTGTTGATCCAAAAAAATTCCGCGAAACCGAAAGAGCATCTACGATTGACAGCGTCTTTCCGGGCTGTAATGTAATTCTCGATTCAGAAGGTTCCGCTAAAGCATCCATGCGTAAGGCTTTATTTGAGTCGCTTAAAGAAGCAAAAGTTTTTGAGGATGGTGAAACTCTTTTGGACACATACGAGGCTCTCCTACAAATAAAAGGGCTGGATGATCCCAAGAATCGTCCCAAAAGTCCGATTGATGATTTGACCGATACTGACATGGAATATGGACTTGGGGAATATAAGTGTTCCATTACAGGAAAGCCACTTTATTCCACTGATGCGTTGCGTTTGCATGAACTAATGATTCCCTATGGCACAAACGGAGAGATGTTCGGGCAAATTCGGGCTACCCTAGAAAAATTATGGTTTGTCCATATTTTAAGGGCATTTGAAAAAAGAGGTTGGCTCTCGACATTAAAGCGAGTTGTGTTTGTTTTAGATGGACCGCTTGCGGTTTTTAGCACGTCTTCATGGCTGGCAAGCGTTATTGAAAAGGAACTGTGGCGGGTCAACGATCTCCAAAAAATGAGTAGTGGTCAAGACTTGCTTATTGTTGGTATCGAGAAGTCGGGCATGTTTGTCAATCATTTTGAAGACATCGACACATCTAGAGCCGGTATAAAAGGTAATTTTCCTAATCAGTCAGCGTTGCTGTTGGATGATCAGTATATCAAAAAGAATATCCGATTTTCCAACAGCCCCAAACTTTTCGGCAAAGACACTTATTTTGGACGAAAGTTTTTTTACAAAACTGCAATGGGACAGCGCATCGTTCCTGTCGTCGCTACATTCGACGATGTACAAAAAGATTTAAATACAGCGAGTCCGAGTCAGTTTCCCCGGTTAGCCGATGTTATGCATCTTTTAGACCGCCTTGTTTCAAGCCGTTATCCCAATTCCATTTCACCGTTAATCTCGGCACATGCGGAGGCAGCAATACCACTCAACTTGGGAAAGAAAATTTTTGAAGATATTGCTCGTGAAATAAGGGAGAAATCGCCATGATCGATATTAACCACATAGTAAATGGGCGAATGACCGCAGAGTCCCGCTGGGCTCGCTTTGGTCCGTATTATGCCATGTTTCCCGTCGATTTTGCGTTTAATGTGGTACGGAAATACTCAAACAAGGGAGACCGCATTCTTGACCCATTTGCAGGTCGGGGGTCTAGTATTTTCGCAGGTGCTGTTTTGAATCGCCATGCTCTTGGAATTGAAATAAACCCCGTTGGATGGTTATATGGAAAGGTAAAACTCAATCCAGCTTCCGAAGGTTCCGTTCTGAAAAGACTTGGAGATATCTATTCCAAACGACATTATTATTCTCGTCAGGCAGAAAACATGCCGGAGTTTTACGGTTATTGTTTTTGCTCGGAAGTGTTATGTTTTCTTTTGGCAGCACGTCGTCATCTCGACTGGCAATGCAACAGGACAGACGCAACGTTGATGGCAATGATTCTCGTACATTTGCACGGCAAATTGGGCGAAGGTCTCTCAAATCAGATGCGTATGACAAAGTCGTTGGGAATGACCTATGCCATCAACTGGTGGAAAGAACATGATTTGATCGTTCCGCCAGCAATTGATCCGCTCGCTTTTTTTACAAAAAAAATAACTTGGCGATATGCCAAAGGACAGCCCAGCATCTCGCCTAACGGATCAATCATTTTCGGAGACAGTACGTCAAAACTTGCCGAGGTTATTGAAGAAGTCAAAGAGAGCAAAAAGCGATACTCGCTTCTTTTTACATCGCCTCCATATTGCTCGATAACCAATTACCACGCTGATCAATGGCTTCGCCTTTGGATGCTTGGTGATCCTGCCATTCCCGTTGCGTATGATGAAAAACATAAAGGGAGGTTTATCAACAAAGACGATTACTACAATCTTCTCTACTCGGTTTTTGATATGTGTTCGAGTATTATGAAACGGAATGCCGTTGTATACGTTCGAACAGATGCTAGGGAATTCACATTGAATACGACACTCGAAGTTCTGAAATCTTGTTTTCCGAAATATCGAATCAGAAAAATTAAAAAACCTTTAGATGAAGGAACGAAGACGCAGACTCAATTATTTGGAGATAAAGCTCAAAAACCGGGAGAAGTAGATATTGTTTTGGTAAGATAATCTGGGAAAGGACACAAAGTCCCCAAAGCCCACAACTTCAAAGTTGCTCGCCCCTCGGCACACTCAACTTTATTGTTGAAAAACCAACTGCATCGTAACTACGCCGAAACTGCTCCCAAACTCCTCCGTAACAGAGGCGTAGGTACGGCACAACTGATACCAAACCCCTTCGCTACTATGCAGCGCATGCGGCATCAGATGGGCATAAAAGAGCGCATGAAGTTAAACACTCCCGCCACCGAAAGTACCCCCCCAGCGAGAGAGGTTGGGGTGGGATCGCACCGAGACGGCATCGAGATGGGGGCACGTCGTTTCGCACCCAGTAATCACGGATTACACTATTTACCGACATTTATGGCAATGTTTGCTTTTTCCCATGCTTCGTTCCATGCAAAATTGCGGTTTTCGGCGGTTTTCACGCTAGAAAAACCAGTGTCGGAGTGAATTTCGGTCTCGCTTTTCCGCTCGCGTCGGCGAGCGATTCTCTTCTGCTTTCTCTTGCGGCATACAAGCGGCACTCACGGCGACAGTAGCACGTCAGGCATCGTTTGTGGCACACAGGGCGAACACAGGCGGCGACAACGGCACGTAGCAACACAATAGCGAGCGTTCGCATACAAGGCGTTTTGTGCCGTTGGTTCGCTCCGTCGAACAACGATGGTACAGTGTACCAGATTTTCAACTTCGGTCAACTCGTTGCCCGCTAGTTATGTGGTCGCTACGTTCAAGGACACCGTAAGTCATCAAAGTCATGGATGCTTCGATAGGATTGAGATTCTGTTTCGGTCAAAAACGAATAACCGGAATTTTTTCTATACGTATATATACGTGCGTTAGGTACGTCACGTAATAAAAATATATGTATATCTATTATGTTATCCTGTTATTCATCATTTTCCCTATTTTTTCAGTCTGAAACGGCTATAAATAACCGGAATTTTGACCAGATTTTTGTTCTGGTTATTCGTTTTATTGTCGTTGTTTCAAACATTAAAGTTACCTTTTGTGGTATGAAGCTTATAATAACCGGAAATTATTCCGGTTCAAATTCCGGTTATTTTTCGTCTTTTGACGTTTTTGACTTGTACGGAATTCGGTACACAGTTGATAGTTTTTGTGATTTTCTGACGGCTTTTTTCTCTCGGACAAGTTGTCCGGTAATTACCAGATTGTAAATGGCTTTTTTGCGTAACGCAGGATCAACTCCTTTTTTGAATCGATCCATTATTGCCGTTTGCGTGGCTTCACCCTTTTTCTTGACATAATGCAGGATGTCATTTTCGAGATGCCCCTGTTCGTTTACCGCCATGTGGTTGTTGGCGATGTAGAGTTTTCGCAGGGAGAGATGTTCGGAAAGTCTGCATGCCCACATCGCGGCTTCCGCGTCAATCAAGGGATTTTCTATTGACACGCTACAAGCATAGATGAGGGACAACTTTTTGGCTTCTTCAACACTGCGCACCCAGAGGCGTTGGAAGTCTTCGGGAGTATTCTCTTCTGCATCCGTGCATTGATCGCTGAACCGGTCGAAAATTTGCATTGCCTCTTCGGTGTAGGGGACAACGCTTGGTTCGGGCATCACTTGGGATATGGTGTTGGGTTGTTCTTGTGAGACAGGAATTGTGAGCGGTTTCTGTATCCACGCCTTGATCTGTTCCAGAATGCTTTTGGGGATAGGCAGTTTTTCATGCATTTTTCGTTTCTTTTTGGTCAGGTCGGCAAAAAAGAAACTTACACGACCGATGAATCCACGTTCGATGAGGTCTGGGCTCATTGCCTTACACACGCTTTTGAACGTTCCTGTGCCGTAGAGACTGCAATGCGGTTCGATCACGTCGGGGGCTTCGATGTCGGAAACTTTGATGTCGGCAGAGACGCTGGATTCTGCCGATGAGTAGAGTTCAGTGAGGTAGTCGAGTAACTGGGACGTTGGCGAATTTGGTTTTTTGATGATCTCTACCAGTTTGCCGCCCACTTCGTCCCAGACCATGAGAAGCGTCTTTGTCCTTTTCTGGAGGTAACGCAGTAACGCGGCATGCCCGGAAAATGTGCCGACAATGCTTTTGACGATTTCTTTGATCTGGCGACTTCTAAAAAAAGTAATGGCTCTGTTCTTTCCTGCACCAGATTTACCGATAGAGATGGCGTAAAAGTTGGAGCGGCAAGCGTCGGGCGTTTGATAGCTTTGCCCGATGAGGTGAGCGACCATCGTGATCCCTGTTGCCAGTGCGAATTCTTGTTGCTGGACGGCATTTGTGTCGAAACAGTATTTTGCAATTTCTCCGACCAATCCGGGCGGATAGAGCAAATATTCGGGAATCAAACCGGGATCATCAATGTTGTCCTGCTTAATTTCGTCAAGGTTTTCAACGGCAAAATCATCAAAGGGGCTTGGCATTGGAAGCGGCGGTGCTTTGCTGTCCTCGTTGCTGGGCGACGCGTCAATGAATTCGTTCAATTCGACGGGGTCGGTGCTGAATGCGTCGCCATAACCTTGCCTTGCGAGTTCTTTCGTTGCGGCGGAAAAGTTGCCGCCATGTTCGAGTGTTGTATAGACGGAGAAATAGGAATATGTGCCGACGTTGAATGGAGCGGCATCGGACGAAAATACATGAAATGTCGGCGTGTCGGTGTGAAAAATTGCCGAATGGCTGAAGTTTTTGCCGGGTCGCCGCCATAGTTCGTCATGTTCGCTTTTCTGCCCCACGTAAATCCAGCCGTGCTTTTGCAGAACATCCTTAATGAAGCCGACACCGTCTTCGTTGAGTGCATCGCCGGGACGTTTTGCGCTCGTCCATGTCGGTGCGGAACGCCTTTGGGAATGTGGCGGAGGCGATACCTTGTACTCGTTGAGTCCCCATGCCAGTTCAAACAGTGCATCCGCTTCACAATCATTGAGGACGGGGATACGCCCAAAATCCCTTTGAATTAATTCGTAGCCCGGCGTGGGCGTGCAAAGAAACAGTTTGCCCTTGCCTAACGTTTCTATCAGCGTTTTGCCATCGGCATCCCTCGCCAGTTTCTGCTCAATTTTCATCTCCGATTCTGTGCGGAAGATAATGTGGTATCCGCCGGACTGCGACGTTTCGATAACAAGGCGGTCGAAAAGTTCAGGATCACACCGCGACTTAAAAGCCTCAAAAGCCCTTCCTTGCTGATCAAAATCAATGATGCGCAAATTGCCAGAAACTTTGCCGCAGACTATACAGATCGCGTCGGCAAACCAAAACTTCCACTCTTCTTCTGTTGGAAGGCGATATTGGTACTCTTTCCACCGCCTTCCGATGGCAGGACGTTTTTCTGCTTTGATGGCAGGGAGGGCACAGAGTCCCGTGTCGATGTACTGTAATGCGATTTCCTTGATACTCATTAAAGCGGCACCTCCTCAGTTGGTTCAGTGATAAGTTCTGGGTCAAAAAATGTTCGCAAGCCGGTTTGCAACCGAAAAGCCCGATTTGATAAGGACAATTACCGCAAGTTTTCGGCGGAGCATAATCTTGACACGCTTCCGGCTTTGCGGTAAAATCGTGTTCCACGATTTTGGCAGAACGTTCGGAGCCTTCAATCTCCATTGTTTTCCGATATTTCAGCATGTTGCGATTCCAGCGACAACGGCTTGAAGCATCGAAATTGTCGTGAGCATTGATGGTCAGTAACACCCGTAGGAAAAGCCGATTGTCGGGTCGGTAGAATTTTGCGGTTACTCCCTTTGTTAATGGGTTGATAACTGGACTTTTGCAAAGTTGGTAATCATGCTTAAAATTAATTGGTTTGCGGTGATAAAATTTGGTCAAAATTTGTATAGGATGGTGTTCTTTTAGCCTCGCTCAACCTGCTCAATGATTTCTGGCGGGGCTTCACGGCGAAGTTGCGCCGCATTGCGCTCTTGCCGCTCGGAAACGTTCAACATCTTGGCAGCTTCCGGTTGAGAAATTGCGCTGTTTTGCGTTGGAATCTCTTGTTTTTCAGCATCTTGCGAATAAACCGGCAAATTTGCCGGTTTATTTTCTCCTGCTGGTCGCCCCTGCTGAAGCGTTGCCAACTTTGCGGCAACATCTCCGTTGCGGAATGTGATCCAAATCGATCAGATTTTTGGTTGGTATCGCTGGTCATGTTGAGTTTCCTTTCAGTGGGCAAGGGGTTAATGGTTCAATCAAGCAACGATAGCGGCGAATGGCGGGTCAATGCGTCTGTTATTGTGAATACGACGGTCAAATCGCCTACGGCGAGAGCGACCATTGATTGCATTGATGGAATACAAGAACCGCCGCCGATGCAGAAATAGAGTACGCATAGGCAGGTAAAGGGTTAGAGAAATTTTGATTTTTCAATCAAAAATATGTACCAAAGAATGTGCATATTTTTGAGAACGTGGTGGCGATAGCCAACTGACGCAAAAAATGGTAGAATGCAACAATTCGGAGCACCGCCCCCAGTGGAGAGAAACATGGATTTTTACGATGTCATAAAAACGAGAAGAACTGTACGCGATTTTTCTGACAAGAAGATCGACAAGAAAACGATTGAAAGGATTTTGTCCGCTGGACTCGCTGCGCCTACCAATGACCATCTGAGAAATTGGGAATTTGTCGTGGTTACGGAAAAAGAAATCATTGAAACAATCATCAATCCGATACCTGTAACCTTTTCGGAAAAAAGAGTTGACACCATTATCAATTCTTGGAAAGTTAATGCTCCTTTTCAAAAGGAAATGTATCAAGATGCAATTCCAAAGCAATACAACATGTTGATGCAGTCTGGATGCTTGATACTTCCGTTTTTCAAGCAAAATACTCCATTATTGAAACCGAAAA
>Ga0209755_10007855_pt1 | contig 11511 bp, 10 predicted proteins | sample TergutCo191P1_FD_187301 | JGI IMG/M metagenome (GOLD analysis project Ga0209755, IMG submission 187301) | Cornitermes sp. P1 segment gut microbial communities from Petit-Saut dam, French Guiana - Co191P1 (SPAdes) (version 2) | ecosystem: Host-associated > Arthropoda: Insects > Digestive system...
TTTATGCTTCATCCCCTATTTTGGCTTTTTTTAGCCATTTCCAAGGGATCATTTCTACTGGTTTTTACTGGCAAAAAGGATCGTTTCTATTGAACGCTCATGGGATCATTTTCGCTGATTTTTAACAGCTATAATGAATAAAATCAGAACTTGTAACCGAGCGCAAGTTTAACCTGAATTCCGTGTCCTAATACGTACTCCGGAGAAATACCTCCCCCTACAGATGATAACAAATCTATCATATTTTCCTCAAATTTAGTCATCAACCTTATTCCGTATAATATTGTTCCTCTTAAATATAACTTTTCAAGAAGCGCGACATCTAAGCCGCCGCCGAATTTAATCCAAAAATTGCTAAAATCATCAGCGTCTAAAAGCTGATCCATCTCCGGTATTTCATATTTAACGGCAAGAACCGGGTTATATTCAATACCAACAGCAGGGAAAATCGTAACGGGTCCCAGGTTAAACGGAAATTTACCGAGGAATCCAATGTTTAATGAGGTAACATCAATATTAATGCTTATTCCATCACCCAGAACTGCCGACACACCTGTCGGTTTCATTTCAATTGTACCAAAGAATAAACCAAGCGACGCTTCCGCGTATTTGGCGTCAAAGAATGTATAAAAACCGCCGCCTTTATATGGTACCTCTAAACCTGCTTTGATTCCCATATAAGATACTTCATAACCGCCGTCGAACGCTGAAGTAAAAGTGCCGCCAAAACCTATGCTAAATTGAGTATAGGCTGATCCAGAAACTAATACTCCAAGAACCAATACTGCTAAAGTTTTCTTTAACATGTTATTCTCCTTTAAACATCATCATTTCCGAATATTTCATAATATCATACTCTAACCATTTGAGCAATGGCGTCATAGGATAAAAAATCACCAATTTCAGTAATTTCGCACTTCAGAACTTCTCCGGGAGAAGGGGTTTTATTTTTACATCGAATCAGAAGTTTTAAATAATTATCAGAGACCCCACGGCTGCCCTCTTGCGGCTTGCTGGTTTCCGTTAAAACTTCGACTTCACGGCCGAGCCAGCGTTGAACATAGGCTGATCTGCCATGTTCTGCCAGATCGGTGAGAAGCCGGACACGCCTTGTAGTTTCACTTTCTGCCACACAATCCTGAAATGAAAAGGCGGGGGTGCCCGGCCTCTTGGAATAGGGAAAAACATGAATCCACGCTAAGTCCAGTTTCCGGCACAATGAAAGTGTTTGCTCAAATTCAGCTTCGGCTTCACCAGGGAAGCCGGTGATTATGTCGCAGGCTAAGAACGGATCATTCTTTGCTGAACGAAGAAGGTCTGCGGCTTTTTCTATTGTTTGCGCGTTGTAATCCCGTCCCATTCTTTCAAGAATTTTTTTACTGCCTGACTGGATCGAAAGATGAAAGTGAGGACGGATTCGTTTATGCGTTAAAACCTTCGCGAGTTTTTCATCGACACTTTCAGGCGCAAGAGAAGACAAACGAATAGCAATCTTATCTGTTCCTGATAATAAGTAATCCAGAAGCTCCGCCAAACCACAAACCGTAAATTGTTCTTTGTTTTCTGTTCTATGCTCCCCATACTGCGAAATATTCACACCGGTAAGCACAACCTCAGCGTGATCTTGCTCTAAGATACGAAGCCGCGCCAGCACCTCTTCCGCGGCAAGACTGACACTGGAGCCGCGCGCAAGCCGGATTCTGCAATAAGTGCAGTGTTTGTCACAACCATCCTGGATTTTGAGGAAACTTCGTGTATGCGCGGAGAAATGCCGCGGATTAAAAGCAAATAGGGAGTCGGGGAATGAGGAATGAGGAGAGAGCAGTGAGAAATGAGAAATGTCGTTGTTTGTTTCTATATTTTTTAAATGAACGGGTAAACTTAGGATGTCGGCTTTGTTAATTACAAAAAGACGTTGTGTCCGCCTGAAATCATCACTATTTGGTTTGTAATTGGGGTCTAATTTTAAAAGATCGTCTTTGTTGAGCTGGGCATAGCAGCCTGTAACAAAGACACGGGAATCGGGATAATCGCGCAATGCTTTTCTGATAACCCGCCGCGCCTTCTGATCAGCTTTTGAAGTTACAGTACATGTATTAATAATAACAAACGCCGGCGGATCAGTTAGTTTATTTTCTGTTATCTGTTTAAAGCCCGCTTGAGAAAACGCATCGCTTACCGCTTCGCTTTCAAGCTGATTTAACTTACATCCCAATGTCAGAATTAAAAACTCAGGCACAATAAAAGACTCTAATATTTATTTTTAAATATTCATTACAGAGAAAACCCGATGCCAAAAAACTAACATCGGGTTTCTTACCGCTGGTTAGCAGTCACATTTACCATCGTTACCTTTACGTACTTCAACATATATCGCGCATTTTTCGTTTGTACATAATCCCCCTTTCCTATCCTTTATTTCGCAGGTTCCATTACCTTCGCATCCTGCTCTGCAACTTACCAGCGCGAATCCGCCGACCAACAATAAGGCGATCAAGCCTAAAATTAAAAATCCGCCTTTCTTCATAGAAAAGCCTCCTATTTTTTACCTGTCTTACAGACATTAGTAATTATTCAAATCACGTTCAACGAACGTTTAAACTAAGACCGGATTTATTCCCGATCCTGAACCTTCACATGGAAGACTCTTACAATAACTTTTTTGAAATATTCAACCCTTAAAAGACTCTAAACCAAAACATTGCATCGGGTTTTCATGACCAGCTAGCAGTCACATTTACCATCGTTATTTTTAATTGCTTCAATAATCGCTGCGCATTTTGAGTTTGTGCAATATGCTCCTTTATTATCCTTTAATGCACACATACCATCACCTTCGCAACCAGCTCTGCAGCTTACAAGCGCGAATCCGCCGACCAACAATAGGGCGATCAAGCCCAAAATCAAAAATCCGCCTTTCTTCATAGAAAAGCCTCCTAATTTTTTACCTGTCTAACACAGACATTAGTAAATATTTCCGCCACATTCAACGAATGCGTATACTTAAGCCGGGTTATTACCAGTTTATTTAAATATAATAGTACTCCACGCCCCACCGCGTCTATAGCTAGTATACATTATTTTCGATATTTTTTCCAATATTTTAAATAAAAAAATTGTAAATCCATTAAAATACTTAAAATCACAATATGTAAATAGAATGTCAAGCTTGCAGGGGTTTTTATAGAAAGAAAATGTGAAACTCTTATTTTTTTTAATCTTTCTATCAGTTCATAGTTCGTCTAATCCGCTCCAGTCCCCTCTGAGCGTCCGCAAGCCCTGAGTTGAGGGAGAGTGCTCTTTCATAGGCTTCCACCGCGCTGTTTAAATCGCCGGCATTTTCTCTGGTGTATGCAAGCCTTGCCCACCATGCGGCGTTTCCTGGCTGCCAGTGAACGGCTGTGGAAAGGGCAATGTCGGCATGACGGAATCTTCCCTGGCGGATAAATATTTCTCCCATGAAATAATAAACAATATCGATGCGCTGACCTTCTGGGGCGGCATTCGCGTATTCCTGGAAAAATTGCAGAGCCTCATTGTTTCTGCCCTGATAATAATTTATCTCTCCAAGGATTTCTGTAATTCTGGGATCAAAACGGTTAATTGCCCTTCCTGCGCGGGCATAACGCATGGCGTCTTCAAAACGGTTGAGCCGGATAAGCGACCAGCAGATTACCACATGAGCTTCAAGATTGTTGGGATTTTCGGTGATTTCATCACGGCAAATTTGCACTGAACGCTCAAAGTTGCTGCGCCGGTATTCCTCAAGCGCGTCAGGGCGGCGTTGGGCAAAGACATCAATCGTCAGAAATAAAAGAAATAAAGGCACAAAAAAGAGAAACGCTTTTTTCATAATGTATTTCTTCCAATCATTGTGCATCTTCCGTTGAAGATGCAGCCGGTTTCCATAAATATTTCAGGGGCCGTTACATTTCCGGCAAGCCTTCCGGTTACAGTAATTTCCACTTTTTCAACTGCGGTTACATCGCCTTTAACATGACCCCGGATTAGCACCCTCAAGGCATTGATATTGGCGTTTACAACAGCGTCTTCGTCTACTACCAAAAGCCCTGTCGCGTTGATCTCGCCTGAAACCTTGCCTCTGATTAGAAACGGCTTCTCAAAACGCAAAGACCCGGTAAAATCAATATCCGGGGACAAGATGGTGTCAAAATCGGTGTCTTCCATGAAATCATTGTATACTTCTGTCATTTGATCTGATCATAGCATTTTTTTAACGGTTTGGGAAGGGGTGTATTATAGGTAAAGGTTACCATTTTTTTATTGATGTATTGCCAAAAATAGGCTATTCTATACATAAGAAAATAAAATTGGAGGAATTATGGATTTTGTAGCAGAGATGAAAGCCAAAGCCGTATCAATGGCGAAAAGGCTTGTTTTACCGGAGGGGACAGATAAACGGATTGTCAGAGCGGCAAGAATTATTATGGATGAAAAGATAGCCGAAAGCGTTACATTATTGGGAAAAATAGCGGATATTCAGGAGATTGCGCGGACTGACGGAATTAGCATAAACGATTTCAATATTGTTTCCCCGGAAGCAGAAGCAAATTTAGGAGTTTATGCCCAAACTTACTATGAACTGAGAAAGAATAAGGGAATGACGCCGGAACAGGCAAGGATCGAAATAACCGAGCCTCTTCGCTGGGGCGCGATGATGGTTCATATGGGCGACGCAGACGCTATGGTCGCGGGAGCGGAAAGGCCGACAAGCGACGTGCTCCGCGCGGGACTTGCGATAATAGGGACGCAGCCTGGGTTAACGACCGCGTCTTCCTGTTTTGTAATGACTGGTATCGATTCTCAATTTGGGAAAGAAGGATCGATGATCTTCTCTGACTGCGCGGTTGTTCCCAACCCGACAGCCGGGCAAATGGCGGATATCACCGTAAGCGCCGCGCTTTCCTGCAGGGAATTTTTAAATGTTGATCCTGTCGCCGCTCTTTTATCATTTTCAACAAAAGCTTCCGCAAAGCATGAAGATGTAGAAAAAGTGCAGAACGCGGTAGAAATTCTAAAGGGACGAAATGTTGATTTTATTTTTGACGGCGAATTACAGGCTGATGCCGCTTTAATTCCGTCGGTATTGGACAAGAAAGCGCCTGAAAGCCCCGTACGCGGAAAGGTTAATGTTCTTGTGTTCCCGGATTTAAATTCGGGGAATATCGGCTACAAATTGGTACAACGGCTTGCCAGAGCCAAAGCTTTCGGCCCGTTCCTGCAAGGGTTCGCAAAACCAATCAGCGACCTGTCAAGAGGCGCGTCCGTTGACGATATTGTAACGACATGCGCCGTAACTTTATCGCGTGTAAAATAAATTTGCATAATAACAGAAAAACAGAGTATAATTAACGAACAAATATTAATTATTCAAGGGGGAATAATATGGCAGCAACAAAAAAACCTGTCGCCAAATCAACTAAGAAACCTGCGGCTAAGCCCGCCGCGAAAAAACCTGCGGCGAAAACGACTACGGCGAAAAAACCCGCCGTAAAGACCGCGGCGAAAAAGCCGGCTGCTAAGCCTGCCGCGAAACCGGCAGCAAAAACCGCCGCGAAACCGGCTGTGAAAAAACCCGCAGCAAAGCCTGCCGCGAAACCGGCAGCAAAAACCGCCGCGAAACCGGCGGCAAAACCAGCAGCAAAAACCGCCGCTAAACCGGCAGTAAAATCCGCTGTGAAACCGGCAGCAAAGTCCGCCGCTAAGCCGGCAGCAAAAACTGCCGCGAAACCGGCTATTAGTTCTGCCGCGAAAAAGCCTGCTGCAAAACCGGCTGATTTTAAACCTAAAACAGTCGAAATGCCCGATGTTAAGTTCAGAAATTTATTTGACGCTTATACCCAGCAAAAGCTTCCGTTTTCCCACGGTTATGTCGTATCATCATTCTTTGATGAAAGATCGGCATATTCAATTTATGAAGTTGTGTCATATGCGGGCGTTAAAGAAATCTATCCGACAGATACAGGATTGACATTTGTTACCGGCGGAAAGAAACTTTACGTTTTAATTGAGCCTGACACTTACCGGCTTAAACATCAGGATCCTGTTCACAGAGCGGAAGGAGAAAGGATTCCCAAACGCTATACTGAATTAGATATTATAAAAGCGAAGAATCAATTCAAAGTGATGATCTCGAAAGAGCCGGATGAAACTTTCGGTTCCTTTACAATTTTAAAACCTACGGGTTTGAACTTCTCCATAGTGTTTTACGAGCTTCCGGATATGTACAAAACACTAACCGAATTCTTTGTTAATTCTCTTAACAGGCAGAGAAAAGTCCCGGAATCCGACGCGAAAATAGCCGCGGTCAAGATCGTTCAGACAATTCAAAAGTACATGAGCTTCGAAACGGAGTATAGCAGTTAACAATACTTGGTGAGTAAAAAGGCTGGCCGCTTGGGTCAGCCTTTTTTTTGCCGTAGAAAAAACGCGAACTTACGATCACTCTGAACCGCAAGTTCGTGCAGTTACCGGGAGTAATATCTAACTATTCAATGTAATATTTTCGAGGTTTTTGCCTTCGTGTATAACTTCTTTTTTTCCAATCCAACGGCGGAGTATCGCATCAAGGCGCATCATGTTTATTGGTTTTGAAATAAACGACTGAAATCCGCACTCTACAAAAACCTCTTCATTACCGGTGAAGGCATTGGCAGTAAGGGCGATGACAGGCACGTTTTTCGCATAGTCACTCCCGATGTCATTGCGGATAATATGCAGCGCCTCCATCCCGTCCATACCGGGCATCATGTGATCCATGAACACAATGTCGTAACGCGGATTCTCCGCACGGATCATGTCTATTGCCTGCTCTCCGCTAATCGCGCAATCAACATGTAATCCGTAAGGAAGCAGCATTTCTTTCGCGGCGTCAAGATTTGCCGGCGTGTCGTCAACAACAAGGACGCCCGCATAAGAAAGATCAATCCTCTGCAATGCGGCGCTTCTGGCGCGCTTGTAATCAATAGAACAGACGTTCATGAGGTTCACAGCTGTTTCTTTTCCGACAGGAACATCTGACACAAACTGCTGCCGAAGACGTACAGAGAAAGTCATACCTTTTCCATATTCACCTTCGGCACTGATACCGCCGTCCATCAAATCAACAAGACGCTTCGTTATGGAAAGACCGAGTCCTGTACTTTCGGTATTGCGTTCCTTCTGTGCGTTAAACTGGCTGTAACCTTTAAATACCTTATCTATATCACCGCTTCTGATCCCTATCCCTGTATCCTTGACATCAGAAAGAATCCATATATTATCGCCGTCTTTTTCAAATGATATTTTCCATTCGACTGTTCCGGAATTTGTAAACTTGAAGGCGTTAGACAGAAGATTATTAAAAATTTGTTTTATACGCTGCTCATCGCCCAAGAGGCACTCCGGCAAATTTTCATCCACCGTAAGTTTAAACATTATGGGCTTATCACCGATACACGCAGCATTCAGTGATACGATATCGTTTATAAGGCTTACCGTGTAATATTTATCCGGGTGCAGCTCAAACTTGCCGGATTCGATATTAAAAATATAAAGAATATCGTTAACAATGCTAAGCAGCGTCATCCCGGAGGAATATATCTTGTCAAGATTGTTCTTTACTTCGCCGTGTGTTTTTCCCGAATTCAGGATAAGTTCAGATAAGCCTACCACTGAATTTAGCGGAGTAAGCATTTCATGGCTCATATTCGCGAGGAAGCTGCTCTTAGCGCGGTTGGCTTCCTGCGCTTCCTTCTGCGCTTCTTCCAATTCGCCCTGAAGCCTGCTTATTTCGTCCGGCATACGATTATAGCCGCTTTTGGGTTGAGTAATTTTCCTTAAACACACAACAGCGGCAATAATTCCGGCTGCAAAGAAGATAGCGGCAAAAACAAAAAGCCTGTTCTGCAAATCAGTGAATTCAGCAATGATAATCAAAGCGGCGATTAATCTCATTATACCGCGCTCCTTTTTTAGCTTTCCCCCCTTTAGCAGCTTTAATATTTTATTCAGTCAATATAATACCCCGAAAAGAAAAAAATTATATCGCATAATACACCCCACATAGCGGCCGGCTTTTGTATATTATTACAATATGTTATAATGAGCTCCTATGAACCTTTTCCAACTCTTCAAAAATATCGCTCCGTACGTCCGCCCCTACAGATGGCTCATTGTCCTCGCTCTGGCGCTGACATTTATCGGCGCGTTGACGGCGCAGGTAAACGCCTATGTCTTGCAATACACAGTTAACAGCATCGCCTCTCTTGTCGAACAGCATAAGCCGTTGAGCGAAGGGCTGCATATTGTCGCGATTATTTCGATCATTCTGCTCAGCAAGGAGTTAATCAACATAGGCATCTCTTTTGGGCAGAAATTTTTCGGCGAAAAAATCCGTATCATGATTTCGAAAGACCTTGCGCAAAAGGTAATAGAAAAGGTTTTAAGCTACAGGATGGCTTTTTTCACAGCCGATGAAAGCGGTTCCGGCAAATTACAAACGCGCATCGATCAGGGCGTATCAAGCCTGACGCGCACAGTGCAGAGTTTTTTTATAGATATTTTTCCGCTCTTTACTTCGGCGATTGTCGCGATGGCCGGCATGTTTAACGCTAATTTTCAGGTCGGGCTTGTCGCCTTGTGTATCGTGCCCGTTTATTTTCTTATCAGCTACAGACAGGCAAAAAAACTTAAAGGGTGGCGGCGCAATATACGCAGTTACCGCGAAAATAAATCAGGCGGTATAATCAATATACTGGAATCGATCAGCGTTATAAAATCATTTAACCGCGAGGACATCGAGGTGAAAAAACAGCTTGAATTGCAAACCGCCATGACCGACACGCAAATGAAAACACGCGCGACCAATTTTAAATTTGACGCCTTAAAAACATTTATTGAACAGTTCGGCGTTGTAATTATCATTATATTGACAGCCTACCTTGTGCTTTCGGGACAAATGCTGATCGGCGCTATCATGCTTCACATTATGCTTTTTAATAACGTTACAGCTCCTATCAGGCAGCTGCACCGTATTTATGACGAGATCAACGACGCCCTTATTTACGCCGAAGGTTTCTTCGATATCATGAATTCCGACCACCAAATTGAGCAGACAGGCTCTTACAAACCGGAAAAGATATCCGGAAAATTTGAACTGAAAGGCGTTAATTTTTCATACCCCAACGGCACGCAGGCCCTCTTTGACGCGGAAATGACAATCCTTCCCAACAAGATAACAGCGCTTGTCGGGCTTTCCGGCGCAGGAAAAAGCACCGTCATCAATCTGCTTGACAAATTCTATGAGCCGTCAGAAGGCGAAATCCTCCTTGACGGAGTGCCGTTACGCGAATACGACACAAAGTTCCTGCGCGAAAACATCGGCCTTGTATTGCAGAAGAACCATATTTTCTCAGGAACTATAGCGGAAAATATCTTCTACGGAAAACCCGGCGCCTCTTACGAAGAAATGGTCGAAGCGGCGAAGCAGGCGTATATTCACGAGCAAATCGTAAACCTTCCCGACGGCTACGAATCTTCCGCGCTTTTATTGTCAGGCGGCCAGCAGCAGCGAATCGCGATCGCCCGTTTGTTCCTGAAAAAACCTCCAATCATCTTCCTTGACGAGCCGACTGCAAGCCTTGACGCGATTGCCACCGAACAAATCAAGAACAGCCTTGACGCGATAAAAAAAGACCGTACGGTTATCATCATCTCCCACAGCATTTCGCAGTTTATCGACTCTGAAATGATCTATGTGCTAAAACAGGGACAAGTGCTGGAAAGAGGCACTCACGAAGAGGTCTATAAACAGAACGGCGCGTACAAAGAAATATTCGACGCCGCTGCCCGCAGCCTGAACGTAGAGAGAATCAGCGGCACTCTTGAAAAAAATAATTCAAGAAGAAATTTTTAACACAGAGGACACGGAGGACACGGAGTTATTGTCCGATTCTTTCTTGTCTCCGTGTTTAATCTTCCCTGCTTTCCAGCCTACTCAACTTTAAACCGCGCGACACCCTTTGTTAAGATGTTAATTTTATCCTGATTGGAAACGGTTAATTCATTAACGCGGTGTACCGCGATATTGATTTGATCAGCGCCTGTGGCCATTTCGTTCATGCCGCCTGTAATTTCCTGGGTGATAATTTCAAGGTTTTTTCCTTCTCTTATTACTTCGGTTGAACCTTCATGCATTTCATGCGATCCGCTTTTTACCTGACGGGTAATATCATTGAGCAGTCCAATGGCTTCAAGGATTTGTTTACTGCCCTGCCCCTGTTCTTCCATCGCATTGCGGATATTCTCTTCCTGATCCGATACAGTTTTTATATGACCGTCAATAGCTTCAAATTTCTGCAATACATTGGAGGTTGAAAGCGTAATCTTGTCGATTGAGCCTTTTATCTTTTTAAGAACAGTGCTGATTGTTTTTGACTGCACTGACGAATTCTCCGCCAGTTTACGGATTTCCGCGGCGACTACGGCGAAGCCTTTGCCCGCCTCCCCGGCATGAGCAGCTTCGATAGCGGCGTTCATCGAAAGCAAATTGGTCTGGCTCGCGATATTTTCCATTACGGAGTTAATTTCCAAAAGTCCTTCCGATTCGCGGGTAATTTCCTGAATGTTCTGCGACACTTCCTGTAAACCGTTTCGGCCGACTTCGGAAGCAGCCTCGAGCTGGTTGACATTTTCCATATTCTTGACAAGCGTTTGCGTTACGGACTGGATATTGGCAAGCATTTCCTCTATGGCGGAAGATGACTGCGCTACAGACTGGGTCTGTTTTTCAACCTGATCATTTAGCTTGTTTATATTGACTGTTATCTGCTCCATAGTAGCGTTCGTCTGGGTAACGCTTGCGCTTTGATTGATGGCGCGCCCCTTTATGCTTTGAATGTTTGCCGTTATCTCATTTACCGCGGCGGCTGTCTCGTTCATATTGGAAGAAAGCTCTGTGCCGAGTTCGGACAGCTCAACGGCTTCGGTTTTTATTGTTTTGATAAGATCCTTGATTTTATTCAGGGTAGTATTAAGAGAACGGCCTATGTTCCCTATTTCATCATTGCCTTTTGCCTCGATGTTATGAGTAAAGTCTCCGTTACCGACAAATTCAAACACCCCCTCCATTTTTTTAAGCGGGGCAGTAATAGACCTTGAAATAAAAATAATTATAACTGTAACAACAAGCAGAATCATAACACCGAGTATAAGTAAAATTGTCGTCATTCGGCGTATTTCACCCATTATCGCGGCTTCGGGTACAATGGTTACAGCGTTCCATGTCGTATCGCACTCTCCGATATTAAACGGGTAGGTTACGACAATCATTTGCATGCCATGCTCTCCCGAATAAAATGATTCATTAAATACAACGCCGTTTTTTAACGAACGTAAAAGAGAATCCAGGTGATCCCTGTACATATCACTTGAAACATCCCTTACATTTTTTCCAAGTTTGTGGGGATCAAAGGAGGTAAGTACCATACCGTTCGGGCTGTATAACGCCGC
>Ga0209755_10007857_pt1 | contig 11509 bp, 19 predicted proteins | sample TergutCo191P1_FD_187301 | JGI IMG/M metagenome (GOLD analysis project Ga0209755, IMG submission 187301) | Cornitermes sp. P1 segment gut microbial communities from Petit-Saut dam, French Guiana - Co191P1 (SPAdes) (version 2) | ecosystem: Host-associated > Arthropoda: Insects > Digestive system...
GGCAGTCATCTTGGCATAAACCACGATGCGCAGCTCCCAGTCTTACAGAGCGTCGGCAGTCATCTTGACATAAGAGCCGATGCGCAGCTCCCAGTCTTACAGAGCGTCGGCGGTTATCTTTACATAAACCACGATGCAAAATTTATCAAACCTGATACATTAAAAAATAATTGGGGTAAAAATAACGGCGATACATATGCTAATGTTGTTTATGCAGATAAAATGTACACACCTTATAAAAATATCAGAGAAATAAAAAATCAAGAAAAAGAAATTACAGTATATTCTTCTCTATGTTTAGGCGCATTCTGGACAGTAACAGATGGTAAATATTGGTCGCATGGTAAAACCTTAAGACAAGCTATTACTGATTTAAATTTTAAATATTTGAAACAAAATAAAAACAAATTAAAAACACTGGATAGAAACAAATCCTACAAAGTAGAAGAAATAATAAACTTTTACAGGATTATAACAGGTGCTTGTTTAGCCGGATGCGAACAATTTGTAAACAGTAATTGCAGTAAAAAAGAGTACACACTAAAAGAAGCAATAGAAATAGTAAAAAATAATAACGCCTACGAAAATGATAAATTTATCGAGTTTTTTGAGGTAGAAAATGATAACTAAAGAAACGGCAGAACAAATAATCAAAAGGGATACTGTTTTGCGTAAAGTTGAGAACAGCTTAGCGCAAATACATGACACAAAAGTATATTTAATAGTTGAATATAGTGATAGGAGTGAGGATAAATATTTTGTATCAACAGAATATGCCGTAGGTATCTTGATGTCGTCAATCAGGCATCAAGAGCGAGAATTAAAAAAATTAAACGATTTAGCTATTCAAGAGGCACAAAATGGCTAAACGTAAAACCGTTGATCAAAAAACGCATCGCGAACTGATAAAAACATTAGATAAAATATTTTCAGAATTTATCAGGTTAGATGCTGCGGATGACAACGGTTATTGTCAGTGTATTACCTGTGGATCGGTAAAACACTGGAAAAATATTCACAATGGGCATTTTATATCAAGGTCTAAAGAAGTTATACGATTTAGCGAAATAAATTGTAATCCGCAATGTTGTGGATGTAACACATACGGTCAAGGTAAATGGCTAGAGTACGAAAATTATCTAATATCAATACACGGTGAAGAAAAAATTGAAAACTTGAAAAAATTAGCGCGTATAGGAGGAGGGTATAGCAGAGAACAGTTAAAAGAAATGATTGAAGTTTATAGGGAGAGAATTAAGAAATTAAAAATTGAGAAATGTTTATAGCAAGGTAATTTAAAGGAAAAATCCGCTTTACCCTCCTTATGCGGGAATGAAGGTTCAAATCCTTTCCTTGCTGTCCTGTGTTACAGGATTATTAATTCTAAGCCGCGCCGGGAAAATATTAAAATAGCGTAGTTTAAACGGCGCGGCATTTTTAGACGGAGAATTTATGAAAAATTATAGCAATTATTACGCGACAGAACAGGGAATAATATGCAGCAAATTAAACGACAAACAAATGCGAGTATGGACAGATAAAGGAACTAAAGGCGGTTATATGCGCGTAAAATTAACACGCGACGACGGCAAGCGAGTGCATTGGAGGGTTAGTCGGTTTATCTATACATATTTTTTGGGTGCTATACCAGGTGGATTTGAGATAGATCACATTGACGGCAATAGAACTAATAACGCTCTTTATAATTTAAGAATGGTAACGCATGAGCAAAATATCGCGCTAAGAGACAAGGTAAGGGTTATAGCATGAAAGTTGAATATCAAAATAAAGATGACATGATAGCCCGAATAAATAAAGTCACAGATAAATGGATAAGATATAAATATTGGCAGGGGTGGACACTTAAAAGTGATTCAACTGCACTAGAATATTTTTTAAATAAGGAAGTGTCTAAAAAATGTACTTGTAAATGCAAGGAATGCGGATTTTATTATTTGAATACAGATGGAGAATTTTTAATAAATCAAGAAGACGAAAAACCGTTATGCGGTATATTAACAAAGGAGGTTTTATGACAATTTACGAGATTGGTAACGATTACAAAGCTTTATTGTCACTTTTGGAAAGCATGACAGATCCAGAGACAGGAGAAACGAGAGAATTCACAGAAGAGGAAAAAAAGTTTTTTACAGAAAGCTTTAAGGAATGCGGAGAAAACTTTAAAACAAAATTTGACAATATTTATAAAGTATATCGTAACCTAATGGCACAGTCAGAAGTAGCCGATGCGGAGAAAGCTTCTTTACAATCAGAAATGGACAGATTAAGGAAACGAGCTAAAACGCGCGAAAATGAAGCTAATAGGTTAAAAAGTTTGATCGCTTATGCTATGGATGTCATAAAAGAAAGAAAAATAAAAACCGATCTGTTCTCTTGTGGATGGCAAGTAACACAAAAAAGCGTAAAACAAGATATTGATTACAGCCATTATAATATTCCTTACAAGTATTTAAAAGGTGAGTTGTCAGCAAAAGCGATTAAAGACGCGATAGAGAAAGGACATCTATATGAGAAAGACGATCCTTTACAAAAAGGAAAACTTTTTTACCAAGACGAAAATGGCAATGAATTGTTTTTAAAAGGTGTTTCATATCTTGGCGGTGAAGCATTAGTAATAAGATGAGTGCTTTATTATACGCGGTAATTATATCGCTATTTATAATTTTAATTTTGAAGTTAATAGGGGGATTTTATGGGTAAAGGTGTATTAGTAATCGGCGCAAGCGGGATGGGAAAATCGGCAAGTATGAGAAACTTTAATAATCTTGCTGTGGTAAATGTTTTAGACAAGCCATTTCCGTTTAAAAACAACAATGTCATAAGTAAGCAGGCTAATGATCCAGATGACATTGTAAGAATAATAAATGGCGCTAAGTCAAATGCGATTGTAATCGATGATGCCGGGTATTTAATCTCTAATTATTACATGGCAAATAAAGCGACAATTTCAGCAAAAATGAATGATAAATACGCAGTTTATGACAATTTAGCGACAAATTTTTGGAAAATTATAAATGCTATAGAACCGCTTCCAAAAGACAAGATCGTCTATATCTTTATGCATGAAGATGTAAGTGATACAGGAAAAATAAAACCTAAAACTATTGGAAAAATGCTAGATGACAAAGTATGCATTGAAGGTTATTTTTCAATTGTTTTAAGAGCAGAAAAAGAAAATGGAAAATATATATTCAGGACTAATACCGATGGACAGGCGGTTACAAAAAGTCCAATAGGCATGTTTCCTGAAATTATAGATAACGATCTCTTAGAGGTCGATAAAACAATTCGCGAATATTACGAATTGGGAAAATTCAATGGAGGAAAAGAATGAGTAGTTTTTGGGATGGAGTAACACCACAAGCGGTGGAACAGGCGGCGAGCGGATTTTATCAATTCGCTATTGGTGACAATGAGGCGTTTATCGCAAAGATAACACCAACGGAATCAAAGAGCAGTGGTAAAAAAATGCTCGATGTCGTGTTCAAAAAAGACGATGGCGCGGAAATTCATTATTACATTGTAGATGATGAATTCAAATTAGCAAAACTTAAACAAATACAATTAAGTTTTGATATTCCTTTTGGTGACACTCGTATAGATATGTGGTGTGGTAAAAGAGGAATTGTCCATTGTAAAGAGGATGAGTATAACGGAAATGTATACCCTAAAGTAGCTTATCTTAAGCCAATCTTGAAAACTAGTAATGGTAATACAAACGCAGGGCAAGCAGCAAAGGCACAAAGTGAAAGCGATTTTGTCGATGATATTCCGTTTTAATGATATTCCGTTTTAAAGGTGAATAATGAAAATCTTTGTTTTAACACCTAATACCTTCACCGGGGATGATCTTTCACCCGGTGAGGAATACGAGGTGAAACCTTGCGAAAACGGCACGGAGAAACAAAATAGAGCATGGCACGCGCTCTTACAAGAATATTGGGCATCAGATTGTCATTCTTATAACGCGAGAAACATTCTACATTTTAGAGAATTGATCAAGCTGAATTTGGGAGCGGGTGTCGAAGCTTATTATTCTTTAGTAGACGATACGGGGGGGAAACTGCTTGATCCTGTTGTGAGATACAGGATCAAGAGTTGGTCGAGGTATTCAAAAAAAGAGCGTAAAGAAAGTATTGACAGATTAATCGCGGAAATGCATATGACAGGAGTTAACACCAGAAAATTTAACGAAATAATTAAGGGGATGACAGCATGATAAAAGAAAAAATATTTAGAATATGGGATAAAGAAAACAAAAAAATGATAACTGATGTTGATTTGTTTCCTTTAATTGCAACAAATAAAGGTATATTAAAATCAAATCCATCTTTTAATGAAGTGCTTTACTCAATAATACCTTTAGATATTAATTATATTTTAATGCAGTATATAGATATAGATGACAAAAACGGAATAATGATATTTGAAGGTGATGTAGTAAAAGACAAAGCAAATCATATTTCTTTAATTAAATATGGTACTTATGCACCTGGTGATTTTTTGGATTATTGCCAACATCGTTTTATGTGGAAAGGAAATGCAAGGGATGTTTTTAAATTGCATGGTTTTTATGCGTTAAGTACGAGCGGCGAAGAAATGCTAATTCCTGTTAAAAATTGCTTAAAGATAATAGGAAATATATATGAAAATCCAAAATTAATATTTGAGAATACTGAATGGAATTAATACACGATCATTTTCAAAACTATAAACGATACAACATCCCAAAAGCGCAATTAGTTATTGCTGATATTCCTTACAACACAGGAAACAACGCCTATGCCAGTAATCCGCAATGGTATGAGGGGGGGGATTTGAAAAAAGGACAGTCTAAATTAGCCGGAAAACAATTTTTCGACACAGACAAAGACTTTAAAATCCCTGAATACTTTCATTTTTGCAATAAACTTGTAAAACCAGAGCCAAAAGAAACCGGGCAGGCAGGCTGCATGATAGTTTTTTGCGCCTTTGATCAACAGTGGGACCTAATTGAGGAAGCGAAAAAACACAATTTTAATAATTATATCAATTTAGTTTTTTATAAGAATTACAGCCCGCAGGTATTAAAAGCAAATATGCGAATAGTGGGAAATTCTGAATACGCTATTTTGTTTTACAGGCAAAAGTTACCCAAATTTATAAATCGAGGGCAGATGATTTTCAATTCAATTCCCTATCCAAGAGACACTGAAACACCCAGCATACATCCTACGCAGAAATCAATACACCTTATTAAACACTTAATCAGGATATTCACAGATCCTGGAGACATAATAATTGACCCTTGCGCGGGGTCAGGCGTTACGCTTTTAGCCGCCGAACAATTAAGCAGGAACCTTTATTTAAAGATGAGGAAATAACATGAAAGATAATCTCCCTTATTTTTCGCATGATAACAACGCCAGAAGGCATCCGAAAATGCAAGCTTTAATTGCTGAATTTGGATATGAAGGTTATGGCAGATTTTGGGCTTTAAATGAAAGGATCGCGGAAACATCGGGAGCTTGTATCGATATTTCAAAAAGAGTGAATAAATTAGCTCTTGCAAATGAATTAAACTTTAACGGCGAGGAATTGGATGTATTTTTGGACTTCCTTTCAAGCCCTGATATTGACCTTATAAATATTGAAAACGACTTAATAACGACGGACCGGATAAATGAATTATTTGGAAAAGTTGACAACGAGAGAGAGAGACAAAGACATAAAAAAAGTACCGGGGGAAAATGCCAAAGTACCGAGGTAAAAGAGGAAAATACCGAGGTACTACCGGGGGAAAATGCGAATTTACCGGGGGAAAATGATACAGACAAGACAAGACAAGACAAGAATAGACAAGACAATATCAAACAAAAAGACGAAAAAGACCTTTCAAAACTTTTTATAAAACTATGGCAGAGCTTCCCAAATGAGTTTAATATTTTCACCCGGTTTAAAGACTTTAAGGCTTGGGAAAAATTCTGGAAACAATGTAATTATTCCCCACAACACATTGAAACGGCAGTTAAGAATGTGGTTGAAGCAATCCGCCGCGGGGATATTTTGCCGCGCTATGTTCCCAAAAGCCCTGATGATTTTGTTTTAAATGGCTGGTTGCTTAGGGGACTTGACGATTTTAAACCCAAAGAAGACGAGCCGAAAAGAAATAGCAATATTCCAGACGCGGATCAGACAGAAAAAATGATAAAAGAGCAAAAAGAGAGCAGGGCAGAAATTGTTTATGAGAATGTGGGAATGTTATCAGACGCTTTTAAAAAAACAGCGCAATTAAGTGCTGTAAATCAAGGGGGTTAAAAAGATGTGTATAACAGAAAAATCAGCTTGCTTCATGGGAGATAGTCCTAAAAAATATGAAGAGCTTATAAAAGGTACAGTTGAGGAAGAAATTGCTGATGCTGTAATTCGATTAGTTGAATTAGCCGCTACCTACAATATCGACCTTGATTGGCATGTCGCAGCAAAGATGGCTTATAACGAAAAAAGAGAGTATAGGCACGGGAAGAAATATTAGCGTTGCTAGTTAAATATTAATATTGGAGGGTAGAGATGATAGGTTTATCGGCATTAATTCCTTGTGTATTTTTAGTTTATTGCATGGTAGCAAGAAGGCAGCCAAATCCCACTGGTATTATATTCTGGACAGCGTTATCAATGCCAGTTCTTTATATTATTGATATTTTATTAAATCGAGGCATCCAATGAAAGTAAATAACATTTATTTACCAATAGGCACCGCTTTGATACCTGTTGAATCCAAAAGCAGTTGCGGCGAATGCTTTTTTGCTGATGAAAGAAAATGTTTAGAATGTCATGCAGAAAAGCGTCCTGATGGGAAAGACGTAATTTATAAATTAACAGTTTTAAAGGAGAATTTATGAGCCAATCACTTAAAGAGCTGTTAAAGCCGCCGTTTATAATTGATTGTCATCACAAATTAACAAACGGTAATAATAAACCGCTTATAGACCTAATACATTGGACTGATGAGGGTAATCAGTGGAATGAAATGGAACTAGACGTTTGGATATCTACAGCCCTCAATGAAAAATACGAACGAGACTTCGCAGAGCCTATGAGATGGATTTATCAACCTACAAATATTAGCCCTCGACATGATTTACATTGCCCGAATTGCAAAACTATAGAAACAAAAATAACTAATTTCTGTCCCAACTGTGGTCAAATACTTGATCCACCTTATCCATATCCAAGCGCATTAAACCTACCACAAGTAAAAGAAGCTATAGATAAAGCACTTGATAAGCTGGAAAGCGACAGCGAGAAAGAAAAAAGACAAAGAATGGAGAATGAAGAGGCTATGTGCGAGGGTTATAGGCAAGTGAGGGAGTTTGGAATATGAAACACATACACTGTCCAAGTTGTAATTATCCTATATATGAGAGCGATTTTGAGAACGCTTCGGAAGATAGAATGTCTCAAAAAGAGATAGACAAGATATTAGATACAACACCTAATCCAGCAGTGCGGAAAATCCTGGACAGATTAATAAAAGAGCCATTTGGTGAGCTTAAACTTACACAAGAAGAAATTGAAACATTGGAGGCAAGGAGTGAAATATGAGCCAAAAATCAATTAAAGCAGTAAGGAAGGCAGCTATTAAGTATGCTGTTAGGGAAGAAAAAAATATTGCTAAATATCAGCAAGATCAAATATACAGCTTGCCTTTTTTCCACAGGTTGTGTTATGCTTTAGCAGTAATCTTTAAATGGGGTTACAAAGGGAAATGACGGATCCCGCACAGTTGACGGAAGGATCGGCATGACTACATAGCGGACAAAACAGCGACTAAAAAGCGAAATATCACAGGTAAGGGTGAAAAAAGAAAGCCCGAAAGCATAGACAAATTCAAAAAAACAATTGAACTCCGCAGAGCAGAAACCGAGGCATTCACAGCAATCCGGGATCAATTACTTACTCAGACTTACGGTAAAAACGAACAGCCAAAAATAACGGCTCTCGTTGGCGCTATAGTAAACGCCGCAATAAAAAATCCCAACAGTAAAGCAGCACAGATTGTAGCACCTGCCATTGGTTTTGATAAAGACCTTTTGAAAAAACTTGACAACGAAATAGAAAAACAAATGACGAGGGATAAAGATTTTCTCCGATACCGTACCCATAAACAATTTTTTAATAAACAAAGAGAATTACTTTTTGACACGCACGAGAGAAGAAAGCTGCTTGTCACAGGGCGCCGCGGAGGTAAAACCGAAGTCTTAGCAGGTGATTTTGTTCAGACGGCCGTAATTAATAATTCTCCTATGCTTTACATTAACCTTAATTTTAAAAATGCCATTAAGCAAATGTGGGAACCTATTCATAAGATTTCAGAAAAAACAGGGATCGGAATAAATAAAGAAAGTATTTCCGAAGGTGTAATTGAATGGAACAATGGATCATCCCTAATGTTTGGCGGGAATAGTACCTCAGTCGATCAGGAACGATGGAGAGGATACAAATTCAGGAAAGTAGGAATTGACGAATGCGGATCACAAAGATGGTTAAGGAATTTAGTTGACGATATTATTACACCAACACTTTTAGATTTTTCCGATTCATCTTTAACTTTACAAGGTACGCCTCCCAGAGTGCCTAAGACTTTTTTTGAAAAAATGTATTTTTCTAAAGCTTATAAAACTTATAGCTGGAATATTTTTGACAATCCTTTTATTTCCGATGCAGAAGCATTTATAAATGATATGTGTGAAAAAAGAGGATTATCAATTGAATCGCCTTTTATTCAGAGAGAATATTTTGGCGTCATGGGCTCTTATGATTTTGAAGCGATGGTTTATAAAGGACGAAAGTATCTACAGGAAAAAAACGGCATAACAATTTACCCTGATTATAAAATTACAGATATAGCAATTGGCATCGATTATGGCTTCTCAGATTATAACGCCGTAATTGGTTTAGCGTATAACAGAGAAGCAAAAAAAGGATATTTTTTTACAGAGGCCAAATTCAATAAATCAACAGTTACCCAGATAGTAGCAGAAACAAGAGACGCGATGGAGAAAGCAAAACAGATCGCTATTAAAAATAATATGGACTTGGGTAATATTGAGATAGTAGCGGACACAAATGAAGAAAGTATTACCTTTGATCTTTCGACTACTTATCACCTCCCAGCGCGTAACGCTTACAAATATAATAAAGAAATGGCGATGTCTCAGTTCGCGGACTGCTTAAGATCGGGGCAGATAACATTGTTGAAAGCGAAATACGACGATCAGGAAAATCTTATCGAAGGAATACTTGACGAAGAAATGGAAACTTTAATTTACATGAGAGACGAGGAAGATAATATTCTCCCGATAGTTGATGACGATGTTGGAGGACATCCGGACGCGGCGGACGCTGCTTTATACGCATTCAGACAATTTGCTTTTTATTCAGGTTTAGAAGTAGGAGAAAATAATGGCTAAAAGTTACGCGCGATTTTATTTAGATAAACCATTACCACATTCAAGAGCGGAGGGAACGCCAAAGCATTATAATCAGGGTTTTTCAGGATCGTTTAAAAGTGAATTCGATTACAGTGAGAGGACACAGGAAAAAAGGCTAAACAAACGTAGTAGTAATTACGACGAATGGAAGCGGCAAAAAGTAAGAGACAGAGTGACAGACAGGCAGCGAGAGGAAGGCGAGAGAGATGTAATAGGCGCTGTCTCTTCCTCATGGCTTACCTCTCTTGGTTATAACATGGCCGCTTCTGAGGCGGTAGCAACTTTTAAAGGGACTAGTGGCGAATTCTATTACAAGATGAGTTATGACAAATTTTTGGAATGGTATAATTCACCGTCTAAAGGTCGATGGCTCCACGATCATCCAGGCATTATGGGAAATTACACAATGAGATCGGGCAGAGGAGCCGAATCGATGTCAGGCAGGATGGATAAATTTCATAAAAAAAATACGTTAAAGCCAAGAGGCAAGCTTAATAAATATTTATCGAAATGGCGTTGACAGTAAAAAATTATGAGTATATATTTTAATAAGGTCTTGACGGAACCTAATAAGGAGATGTCATGGCTATTCAAGAGAAATCATTATTAGGGTCTGTGCCGGGAAAGGAACCTAACAGATCGCCTTTTGCTAATCTTGGAAATTTCAAACCTTATACTTTATATCCGCAGCATTTTGCAATTTTTCATAATAATCATATTTATCGTGCGCATATTCAATTCAGAGCAACAGATCGATTTAATCTTAACAATTGGGAACAGTTAACGATCAACGAAGTAAAATGGGAAGATATAATTGGAGATATAAAAAATAATCAAGAATTAATGCAATTTATTTCAGCAATCCCGGCGGATCAAATTGCATATGAAAGCGGCATCCAGGAAACTGATGAAATTACCGATCCAATTCCTTTACAGTCTGAAAATGTATCTAGTGCGCTTGATGAATTGACTGTAAGAAATCAAGAAACAATAAATACAACAGATCAAAAAATAAAGAATGAAGCTGATGCAAGAGATCAGCAAATTAAAGATGCAATAACAGATGAAGCGAATTTTAGACAAAATCAGATAGACGAATTAAACGACGAAATACAAAAAACAAATAATGTTTTAGCAGGTGTTCATACCACTTCATTGAACGGAGCAACTCTTACAAGAACCTTAGGCGGCTTTACAGAAATACAAAAAAGCCTATTCAGTAGCGAAGTTGTTTTCATGGCAGGTAAGACATTACTCTTTGATAAGTACGGCACAGTAGGCGTATATATCGGTGATGTAGATCAAGCAACTATAAATATAATGACAAAAGCGATTAGCCCTGTATCAGAATTAGAACCAACACTATTAGGAAGCGTGCAACATTTTGGAAATTTGCCGCTAACAGTTGCTGACGCTGAGAGCTTATGGGGTAGAACACCAAGGCTTGATGATTTTGCGCACGTTATGACCGATGATAATTTTGACGGATTAAGAGTTGAATATTACATTACATCGATAGACGGGCTGGGAAATATAATCTGGGGTAATCCTGTGCCTCTTAACACAGCAGATTTTCAGGCGCAAACAGGCGCAGAGGACGCAGGAAAAGTTTTGGTAGGCGGAGATGATCCGGGTACTTTTGGAAACTCGATACCGATTGATCTTGAGCCGGCAGAGAACAGCACTAATTTAATTCAATCGGGCGGTGTGTTTAAATGGTTTGGAAATAATATATCTAATCTTTTGACAACAGCAAAAGACGGCGTAGTAAACGCAATTAATGAATTAAAAAACAGTATTGATTCAATTACAGAATTAAAAATGTTTCTCGCAGCTCACCCGGTTAATTCTCTTTATGAAACGGTAGCAAATGATGAAGCTACAGCACAGATGATGAACGATAAATACCCCGGCAGCACCTGGGAAGCATGGGGCGCAGGACGCGTCACAGTATCGCTTAATTTAAACGACCCATTATTTAACACAATAGGATTAGAAGGCGGCGCCAAAGAAGT
>Ga0209755_10007858_pt1 | contig 11509 bp, 14 predicted proteins | sample TergutCo191P1_FD_187301 | JGI IMG/M metagenome (GOLD analysis project Ga0209755, IMG submission 187301) | Cornitermes sp. P1 segment gut microbial communities from Petit-Saut dam, French Guiana - Co191P1 (SPAdes) (version 2) | ecosystem: Host-associated > Arthropoda: Insects > Digestive system...
AAGAGGTCCTGTCATGAGATCTTCAATCTCTGCTGCAGTAGCCATTACAAACAGTATTTATTTATTTGTATGAAATGTTCTGACGTTATCTTATGCAAAACTGGGGTCTTTTTGGCGGAGGTAACTTCAGCATTCTGGAACTGAATTTTTTTCAAAATGAGAGTTTATTATTTTTTTAAACCTAAATTATTCACACCCCCACCCTTTATTCCCAAGACATACTTGGCTCATTTCTGCTTAATATTAGAATTTTGAGATGTATTAGTTTATTTACTTACCTGCATTCCACAAACCCTGATAAAGTTACAAAAAACCATTGGATACAGAATTAGTCAATGTAATGTGGATATTTGTATTGGACCATTGTAAAGTAAATTAAAGTAAAGTAAAGTAAAGTATTTGCTTGTAAGAAGCATATGTCTAGCTAAATAGCAAAATAAAATAATAAATTTATCTATATTAACTAAAAATATGACAAATAATGCAAAGACTGTACAATACTTTTATTTATAAATTATTATAAAGTTATAAAACAACAATTATAAAAATATGCAAGGATCAAGATCTTTAGTTCAGTTTCAATTAAAATATTTATCCAGTGAATAAAATGAGTTTGTGAGTAATTTGTCTTAAAGCTGGTCTAAATTGTTTCAGTTCATTAGATAAAATCTTAAGGCTATATGGAAGAAGATTAAGAACCTTAAACCCAAAACAATTGGCTACCTTTTGAAATGTAGTTAATTTTGATACAGAAGGGTGTAAATCAGTACTATCTGGTATTAATATTATGAATATCAGAATTGGATTTATGCAACTCTCTATTCTGGACTATAAATAATAATAGGGAAAATATATATCGGGATTTAAGTGGGAGGATATTTAGTTTCTTAAACAATGTATAACATGAACCTCTGTTTCTTGAATATGTAATAACTTTAATTATTCTTTTTTGTACCTTAAAGATATTATCATACTAGGATGAATTACCTCAGAAAATTATACCATAAGTCAATATGGAGTGAACATAAGAAAAATAGATCATCCTTAATGTTTCTTGAGTCATGAAAGGCTTGGCAGACCTAACCCCATAACACGCAGTACTTAATTTAAACACTAATTGATCAATATGGTCATTCCATGATAATGAACTAACATTGAATAATGCAAGAAGTTTAGTGCTATAAGTATTAATAATTTGTTTGTTCTCGTAGCACATATTCATGTTAATTTTATAACTATTTTTAGTCAAGAACTGCATATAAAATGTTTTATCAAAATTTAATGAGGGTAGATTAATTCTAAACCAGTCATTACTATTTCTAAATACTTTACTAATGTCATTTGTAAACTCTGTAGGACTGTGGTTAGTTACAATTATATTAGTATAATCAGCAAAGAAAACCAGTTTAGATATATTAGATACAGTGTTTGGAAGGTCATTTCTGTATTAAAATAAAAGACCAGGATTTGAAATCTGCGGAACACCTTGTTTAACTAACCCCCATCCAGAAGAGGTAGTGTTGGAATATTTATTGTCTACCAGAACTCTCTGGTATCTACCATTTAGATAAGATTTTATCAAAGCATTAGCTTTATTTGTAATTCCATAAAATTCCAATTTCAATAAAAGTATATCATGATTCACACAGTCAAAGGTTTTTTCCAATTCACAAAATATGCCACCAACTAATAATTTATTGTTTAGGACTAATAATATATCATCTATTAATTTTTAAGAGGCTTTATCTTTCAATGAATTACATCTAAAGCCATATTGTTTGTTTGCTAAAATATTATTATGTTATATATGTTGATAAAGTCTTGCATATATAACCTTTTCGAAGATTTCTGAAAATTATGTAAGTAATGATATAGGTCAAAATTAGATACGTTAGTTCTGTCACATTTTTTTATATACAATGTCTTAACTACTGAAAATTTTAATTGAGTTGGAAAAGTACCTGTTTAAAGTGATTTAGTACATATGTAACTCAAGGGAGAGGTAACAAACTCACTACTAAATTTTAGAATTTTTACCAAAATTTTGTCATATCCATGTAAGTTTTCAGATTTCAAAGATTTAATAATTTTTTCAATTTCAGTAGTTTATACATGATTAAACTTAATATTTGGAAAAGGGTGTTCAAAGGCTTGAATTAAATAATGAAGGGGGTTGTTACTATTTAATTTAGCATTATCAGCATTTGTGTTATTAAAACCAATTTTATCTGCAACTCCTAAAAAGTACATGTTAAAAAGAGTTTGCAATAGTTTGATAATTATCAGTTCATTTTTCATTTATATTTCTGAGGTGTATACCTTTATCACTAACTCTTTTGAGTGTTTCATTTTTTATAATATTCCACGCAGTTTTCATTGGATTATTAAAATTTGAAATCTTTCCGTTGTAATAAAGTTGTTTAGCTTCTTTAATGACATTAGACAGTGTCTTGTAGTAACATTTACAGTGTTCCCTGAGATTTGGGTTATTTGTATTACTACTAATAAGTTCTCTTTTATGGAGAAAAGAAGTCTTTATGCCCTTTGTTATCCACGCTTTGTTACTGGGTTTATACTGTGATTTTATTAAAGGAAAAATGGAATAAAAATTTCTTAAATACACATTTAAAAAAATATTAATACTGTATTATCATCGACAGTGAAAATATTATCTCAAGATTCATAAATCAAGTTGATCATAAATTTATTAAATTTTCTTCTAGTTTGAGTACAACTAATTTGATTTTGTGGGATGTTATGTATAGTTATAATTTTGGTATTATGATCAGATAATCCATTAATAAACAGACATATGGCATACTTGTCATTGATAACTTTATCAATAAATGTATTATCAATTGCAGAAGTAGTTATTATGAATTCTTGGTGGGGATTGTACTGTACTACAGTGACTAAAAGAAGATAACAAGGAGTCCGCTTTCTTTTACCATTATCATTAAGATAATTTATATTTATACCTTCAGAGATAATAAATTCTACAGTATTACTATAAAGTGAAATGAGTACTGACTCTAACGCCTTTAAAAAATACAAGAAATTTCCAATTGGAGATCTATAAATAGAATAAACAAAAGTTTATACCTGAAAAATGTAACTTAACTGCACATACCTCAAGACCCTGCTTCTTACAAAATTCATTTATATTCATAGTTTAAAACTGTAAAGTTTCATGAATAAAAATACACACTCCATTTTAAGGGGGTTCCTGCAAAATTTGGCACCAAGATTACAATTTATAAAAGTACAGTCTAATTCAGAATTTGTTGGGTGATGTTCAGTTAAATAAATTATATGAGGGAAATCTGGAGATAAAAACTAATCAGCTCATTTGTTTTGTTTTGAAAACCCCTAATATTTTGATGATACACCTTGAAACGCCTAACAATGTGGTGATGCAAAAGAGAATCAGTACTTGTCTTTGACTGCCGATTCCAACTGCAAAGATCTTGGCTCTTATTATAAGAAATAACGTTTGATTCATTAAGCTAATACAGCTGGCTATCTTGCATTTAAAATCTCAAACACGGTCTACAACAAAAAATCGGATGTGCTTGAGACTGGAGTACAACAAAAAATCGGATGAGCTTGAGACTGGAGTTTCTTTGCCTATTAGATGTTCCATTCATTGTTGTTTCCTGATTTAGTGCATTTTCTAGATTACTAATACAATTTGCAACTATGTTAAAATTTGCAACTATATTAAAATATTTATACACAGCTGTCCTATAAGAGGGCCACTCATTGTACAAATTTTACTACACGTAAAAACCCAATATGTCTACAAATGTTGTTGAATAATGTCATTCCCCAGTATTGGTACGTGCCTCTTCATATGGAATGTAAAATACCAACGTTTTCACTCATATAAATAATGTAATAAGTTCACAAAATACGCGAAGACCATAATCACCATACAAATCACACAAGCACGGACATTACACTGACATAACAGATGATCTGTGGACACATAGCCAATCGCGTTGCAGAGGGAAGTTTGTGTACAACCGGACATGGCCAAGTAGAATCCTAACTGGTGTGGTATTTACAAAGTTGTGTTCTGTTGAGAAGACAGCTATTATCTGAACTCTACAAGTTATAAGTATTCAATTTATGTATTCTACAGTATGACTGAGGTATGAAGCATAATAGTGACTAGTTACAGTATAAACAGTTGCAGCAGCCTGTATCGTAGTTTTCAGGGCGATGAAAACATTAGGAGTGAGGTTATGTGTGACGAAATCATAACACATTTCGAATTCCATTGCACTGAAGAAAGATTACAAAACGCAGGAAGGGTACTTACTGTAGCAGAATATCTGCCGCAATACGAGTCGTTTGCGTGGAATTTGATTCGTTTCTCTTTAGAGTTAGTATGCCTAATATATACCGAATTTACGCCATCACCCATTATGAAATTTTGGTTTATTCATTTATTTATTTATGTGTTAATAGTTACACACCGCAGCACAAAACTAGTCCCTCTTCCTACCTGTATCCGCCAATTGCATTTCACAGCTTGACCAGTGACGTTAAGTAAAACTGTAAGACATCTAAGTGCAGAATATGGTTTGGATTCCCAATAATACCAACTTCCAGGGTGGCTCTTGATTGCACATTGCCCTTTCTGGTAGCTATGGTTATGTCTGATTACGAGAAATGGTTTGCATAGCTTGTGGGACTTCATTCATATTCTGCACTCTCATCACCCTGTGTAACAGGCAAGGAGCTGTTAGTGGTTACATTAATTACAATATTCTGTGACAGGATGTACAACGGCATTCAGTGCACACCTTGGTGTTCCGTTCCCTGAAACGAAGTCATGATATGTTTCTATCAAATCATGGATTTTTGGCTCCTATCGATGAGAAGGCGTAAGTAATTACAATTTAAGAGTTGTAAAATGTCTACATATTTTGTGTCCTTTGGCAGAACTAGAAGAAAGGCTTTATTGTTTTTGTTGCTAAATGTGTATGAGTTTGCTGGGAGCTTGATAATAAATTTAAGTTTGATAAAGCAGTCAGTATGTAAAACTTAAAGGAAAGTTTATGCCTTTAGGTACTGCACAGACATTATGTGGTGCAGTTGAGGTGAACTGTGAAAAACTTTTCAGGATAGGTGGTAGCTTGGTCACATCTGAAGTGGATAACTCCCCAAATGTTATGCTGTGTTTGAAATCATTTTTGATGTGATAGTGGAATTCCAACAATGTTACTGTAAACTCGATCTGTGCCATTCAATTTACAGCCAGTTGCAGTGTTGCCCTATCAACGGTGTCCACATGGAAATTTAAGGCTTCTATGATGTAATGCTCTGTCCATTTATAAACTGACATAGTGTAGCTTGTTAGAAAATTTGAATATTCAACGACACCACTGATGATTTGGAAGACCTTTGAAGAGGCTGTTAGATAAGGCCAAAACAGGTCTTTATATTGAGGCCTACCTTGTGTTGGAATGTGATGACTGTTTTTTTTTTTATTTATTTATCATCATTCTGCATGCTTCATTACTGTGCAGTAATACTACATGTGTTGGTGGTTTCTTAAATAATTTCAACTAAATTCTTTGTTCTATATACAACTTTGTTAAATTAACTATGATTGTCTATAATTTATCAAAGGGTATATTGTTCATAAATTTTTTAAAATCTTTATGAAATTTGGTAATGAGTTTGTTTTTACTCATGGGCCAATTTTCTGTCCATAATACAGCACCTTTTAGACTGTCTTTTTTCTGCTCGAGTAGTTTCCAATCATATAATATGTTGTCTACTGTTTGTTCTCTGCTTTTGCAGGAGCACATTGGGCTTTTTTTGTATTTGTGCAAATATGATTTAATATTACTGTGTCCTGTTACCATTGTTGTAAAATTTGGAGTTACATTAATTTTCATTTTTAACCTATCTGCTATTCTGGGGAAGAATGATTTCATAATTGCACCCTTTGTTGTATGGTCCCATTCACTTTGCCACTTCGTTACACTGAGATCACTTAGGTCACTTATCACTGTGATGACTGGTGTGAGAATCTAAGATCTTAGTGTCACATGCATAGCATACAGACTGTGCAGTGCAATTTTTTCAAACTTTAATGTACTTAAATATTTTGTATTCCAGTGAAAAGGTGAAGAAAACTGTAAAAGCAAGGGATTGTTATGGTTTAGTGTTTGACCGTGTGAAGAGCAGTAATGCTGCAAAGATCCACAATGCAGAACGAGGAGACCTGAATCTTCAGCAGGCAGCTATACAAGGTCCATTGCTTATATTTTAATACTTAACTGCAGTAAGACAACTATGAATTTTATCCTGTTTCATGCCAAGAGTTTTTAACAGAGTTACTTTATGTATGTATAATTTGGACAAGTTTAATTTCAGTGGTGAAAAGCCATGCACAAAAAAAGTTGTCAAGAATTAATACCAGATTTATGAAAGGAGGAGGCTGTGACACCATTTGTGTCATGCTATTCTGTAGGGAGTGAGGAATACATGACAGATCTGAGTCAGAATAGGTAGACTTCGCACCAGGATTTGAATTCTGAGTGTATAAACTTTATAAAGCTGCTGTCATGCAAGGTATTCTATTTATAACCTGTCTTTAAATTGCTGACACCACTGTTTCAAATGTAGCTCACCCATGTTCTATCTGAAACATTTAGATTTTTAAAATCAGAAGGAAAAGAGGGGAATGATACAAAAAAATGTGATATGCAGTAAGTATTTGGGATATATGAATACTTCCTTAATTTCTGTTCAAAATGTTTGCCATTGTTTTATGATGCTGTAAGCAAATTAAAGACTGTCAGGCATTGAATTAAATTATTGGATAACAGTGAGTACTGAGTTTGTAAGGATGTGGTCTTAGCCTGCACTTCTTATGGCATTTGCCTGGCAGAACTGTGGAGAACTGTGGAAAACACAAAAAGCCTCAGGAGGTGCTGTCCCAGCTAAGATTTAAACTGGGGATCTCCTGAGTACAGGTCACAAGTCCTACCACTTAATTAATTGTATTTCATACATGGAATCATCTGGAAAGATGTGACTGCTTTGTGTTTTAGATGGTGTGAACTACGCTGGTGATGCTGCAGTTGTTGGTGAAGGTGCCCTTGTCCCAGCTAATGCTGGGCCTGGCAGTGGTCTTGTTCATGTGCCTGCTCCTGCAGTTGGCAGCACAGTGCAAAGCATTATGCCCCGTCGAGCCACTGCCATGCCAAAACCAAAATGGCATGCACCATGGAAGTTGTATCGTGTAATATCAGGCCATTTAGGATGGGTACGATGTGTGGCAGTGGAACCTGGCAATGAATGGTTTGCTACCGGTTCAGCTGACAGAGTCATCAAGGTTAGTCATTTAAATATGTTGTTCTGTTAAAACTGCTATCATTTGTTTGTGCCCAATCTTCAGGCATGAAGGTGGAGGCAGTCTGGTCTCCTGAAATGTTGGCAATTGGTCCAGACTACATGGTATCACATCCCACTTGACAAAAGTCTTCATACTTGCTGCCATGAGGACTCAAAATATCACAAGAGAGCTGTTATTTGTTACATATGACATTTCAAAAAAGAATTGCACTAGCCAGTTATTTGACTCTAATTTCAAGGTACAAATGAACTTTTTAAATTCTCACAAATATGAACTTACATTCCACTAGTAAGGTCTGTGCATAAGGACGTCCAAGTAGGTCATGCCAAAAGTAATGAGCAACAATTTTTTTGTGAATTAAATTTTATTGTTATGTAAAAACCAAGTACATCATCTTAATCCATAGACATGTGCATATTTTTCTACATAATCCCCGTTTCTTTGTACACATTTTTCCCACTGTTCTGGAAGTTTGACTATTCCCTTGCAGTAGACCTCCATTCCAGCTGCCCGAAGACATTGACACACAGCTGTCTGGAGTGCTTCATTAACCTCGCATCTGATTCTTCACAAAACCAAAGTGATGGTAATCGGAGGGTGCCAGACCAGGACTGTATGGAGGGTGAGGGAGAACTTCCCACCTCATGTTCTCAATTTTTTCCAAGGTCAAAAGAGCAGTGTGAGGCCGAGTGTTACTGTGCTGCAGGATGACCTTTCTTCTGGGACGTTTATCGCGCAATGCACGATAAAGCTTGAGTAGTGTCTGGACATAATGAGCAGCATTTATGGTTTTTCCAGGTTCCAGAAATTCAATCAAGATGCACCCCTCCTTATCCCAGAAGACAGTGCCCATAATCTTCTTAGCTGATGGCATTGCTTTGGTTTCTTTTTTGTTGGTAAATCCAAATGATGCCATTCTATACTCGGCTGCTTCCCTTCAGGGTCGAAATGGTGAAACCAACTTTCATCGCCTGTCACAATACTGAGCAAAAAATCATCTCTTTGTCTCAACATCTCCGAAGCATTTCTGAAGTGATGACTTTTCGCTGAACTTTATGGTCTTCAATCAGTAAATGCGGTACCCAAGGGGCACAAATTTTTCAATAACCTAAGCTTCCAATCAACTCCTGAACTGCATTGTGCCCAATTCCAAGTTTTGTTGCAATTGCATCCAGCATCACGTGCCTGTCTTCCTTAACGATTTCATCAACTCTCTTCTTGTTGGGTTCAGTTGAGGCTGTTTGAGGGTGACCACTATGAGGCTGATCTTGGATGCTCGTGTTCCCATCTTTAAAATGCTTTACTCATCGTCTAACACTACTAGCACCCCTGCACACATCTCCATACACACGCTGAAGTCTGTGGTGAATATCACCAGTGGGTATCTCCTCTTTAACAAGAATTTCAATGACAGCACGCTGACGAAATGAAACATCGTTGTTGGCCATCTTGTGTCACCTGTTTATGGTCACGTGATACAAGCTACTGATGCCATACCTCATTCAAAGATATGTCATTAGTTGGCGCCACCTACCAAATGATACTCAATTGTTTTATGTTGCAGAGTTGCCAACTATGGGACGTTGCTCATGACTTATGGTATGACCCTTGTAATTTTCAAATTTGAACATGTCATATGCATGTGAATTTTTCTATGAAATTATTGTGCTCTTACTTAAATTCATCTTGTTTGAATATGGAAAGAATTAAGCTTGCAGTTGCATGAATATGCTGTAAGGGGTTTAAAAGTGTTGGTGCACATGGGGTGACATTTCTAATTATGCAGGCAGACTGATAGCTTTATTTCTTCTTCTGCATAGATCTGGGATTTGGCCAGTGGCCATTTGAAGGTATCGCTGACTGGACATATCAGCAGTGTTCGGGGCCTAGCTGTCAGTGCACGGCACCCTTATCTGTTCAGCTGTGGTGAGGACCGGCAGGTCAAGTGTTGGGATCTGGAATACAACAAGGTAAGAATATCAGGGGCAGCAATGGAGAGAAGGTCACTCAGAATGTACTTCATGTGACATCAGGAATGAATGTGATGAAAATATGAATACTGATATGATTTACAGGAGTAGCTTACACTGCATTGTGAGATGTTCACAGCCATACAAAAGGTTTGTTATCATTGTTAAAAATAGTAATAAAAGTAATACACTATGTTCCACGGACAAGATTGCTCCCTGCCCTCACAGGGCTGTTATTTTTAACACAAGCCAGTGGACAAAGTAAATGATTCCAAATGTGATATACCGTACAATGTAGGTCCATTACTGTTTATAAATTTTACTGAGTGCAATTCTCAGTATGGTGTATACTAATTCTAATAGTCCAACAGCAGACTGTCTGCTTGAATTCAAACAGGTAGTTTTAATTATCTATACATTACATGGTGCTGCAATATTTTAAAATAATTTACCACGATGGAAGAGTGTGAGTAAAGAAACGTGAAATGCAAGCAGTAAAGTCCAAGGAACAATAACCTTAGGCTTTGTGCTATTGGCTTTGTGAAATCAGGTGTCTGTATGTAGCAGATGAACATCAAGTACCGTACACAAAACAGAAAAGGATGGATTTGGAAAATATTCTACTGGAGAATAACTTTCCACTCAACTTCTGTTGCCAGACCTGACAACTGAACACTGACATGCGTCTAGTACTCACAATTACAATGATGTTTCTATAATGCAGATATGATTTAGGATGTGTATAGATAATGTAAAGGTAAAGTTCACACCAGAAAAGGCCACAAAGGCCCAGGGGGGAGTAAAGGTATAGCTCTACCTTTTCTTTAACCTCGGTGATAGATGGGGGTGGGTGGTCAATATCATGCCCCGGGCGCTTTAGCCCCAGGATGGACCCAGTATCCATTGTACAGGAGGCTGGGGTTGATCCCAGGGCTGGTCTGGATGGGTGTGGAAAATCTCGGCCCACTGGGATTCGATCCCTGGATCGTCTACCCTGTAGTGAGGCACCATACCAACAGTGCTATCCTGGCCCACATGTTTATATATATATATATATATTTTTTTTTTCTGTAATATATGTTTATATATATATAAAAACATCTATTACAGAAATTTGGAAATTGTGGGTTATTGTCAGAATAAATACTTCCACACTTACGCACATTATGAATCCTGCACAACCTCAGCCATGCAGCCAAAATAGAGCCATCTCCAGTGGTATCTAGAGTGTGTACAGGTAATGGCAACCTATATGGTTGGATGTATTGATACGGAAAAAACTGAAAAGCTAACAGTGTCAAAATGTTCCGGACTATGGGATGTGTTTATGTATGTCGGGCATCATCGTGTTAACATGGTCACGGACAGATTGGGTCATGAAACCCCTGAAGTACCTGCTTGTAACCTAAGCAACACTTATTTCACAATGAAAGGCTTCATTTATAACTACAGGACTTACAAAATAATGGGACTGTGTTTCATTTTAGGTGATTCGGCACTATCATGGACATCTCAGTGCTGTGTATAGTTTGGCACTGCATCCAAACATTGATGTTCTGGTAACAGCTGGTCGAGATGTAACATGCCGTGTCTGGGACATGAGGACCAAGGCAAATGTCCATACACTGACAGGACATACAAACACAATTGCTAGCGTTGTATGCCAAGCTGCTGAACCACAGGTTAGTTTGGTCATTGTGGGGCTGTCAGTCCATGACTGTAAGGGTACCTGAAGTGCTGTGGAAAATGTACAGACCTAAGACACAGGATATAACAAGGAGAATGTGAGTGGGGAATGTAGAAATATGGAAGATTCATACAGAATTCTGGCCAGGTAACCAGAAGGAAAGAGGTCACATGCAATACCTAAACATAGCATGAGTATAACATTCAGATTATTTTAAAGAAGTGGGATAGAAGGGTGCTGACCAGAATCATTTGGCTGTCAATAGGCACCAGTGACATGGTGATGTTCATTGGGTTCCATACAGTGCAGTGAATTTCTTTACTAGCTGAGCAACTGTTGAAGTCTCACGAAAGACCTAGCTTTATGGAGTTAGAGCCATAGTTCCAGTGGAACTTAGTTCTACTTGCATGTGAGGTGGTGAAGGATGAAGTGGGAAATAGCACAGGCAAAAGGAGGTATACAGTGAATTTGTTT
>Ga0209755_10007859_pt1 | contig 11508 bp, 10 predicted proteins | sample TergutCo191P1_FD_187301 | JGI IMG/M metagenome (GOLD analysis project Ga0209755, IMG submission 187301) | Cornitermes sp. P1 segment gut microbial communities from Petit-Saut dam, French Guiana - Co191P1 (SPAdes) (version 2) | ecosystem: Host-associated > Arthropoda: Insects > Digestive system...
CCGGGAAGATTGGGGTTTTTCCAGTCTATCCACAATTCCCCGTAATAATAGTGCCTTGTCTCAGCATTTATTTCTTTGCTTGTGAAGCAGCGCAATCGTCTTTGGAAAATAGTTTTATTAGTGTGGAAGGGGGTGGGTTTTCGAAGTTCTCCATAACATGAAGAAGTACATTTGCCAGTTTGACCGAATTTTTTAGTTAGTGTATAAGCCATTTCCTAAACCGCTTCTTTCTTGTAAATTTTCATAGCTTCTTCGCTTATATTTTCTGTCGTCATTCCCACACAGAGATTGTTCTTTCTCCATTCTGTGTAATCAAAAGGTTCACGCAGCATTACAGAAACAAACCTTTCTGCTTCAATATTTCCAAGGTGCTCAATTAATATTTTCATACCGGTCTTCATTAATACGGTTTCAGTCATTTTTACCCCCTCTATTTTCCCAATGTTTTAAAAACATTATTGGATCGAATATTTCAATTTCATTTGTATTATACTTCAGAATATCATCATCCACAGTAATAAAAAAGTCCGCATTAGCACTAATTGCGCATGATAAATGCAAAGCGTCTAATGTATTTATTCCATTTTTTATAATTTCATTCGCTTTAAGTAAAATGTTATGGTTTTCAATTACACAATGTCTTGCATTTCTGGAAAATTCCGATATGGATATTTTTTTATTCTCAAATGGGTTTATATAATTTTCATAAAAATTCACATAGGAATAAATCAAATCTAGTTCATTATTTTTTATTAAAAGTTGAATATATAGTTTTGCTTGTGTTTCCAAGGAAATTCGCAGTTTTCTCTGGTCATCAAAAGGTCTATTGTAACTGCAGTTATCTAAATAAACGGTCTTATTTCCCATATATTAAGTATATCCTATCATTAAAATCATTGCAAGATATTTAAAAGTATATTTGCAAAGTATGAGGTGGAAAAGTTTCACGTGGTGGCATTCGAGAATGTAAATCTAACTGCTAATTAGAGCTGTTATCGCTTAAAGAATATTTATGTATTATAACAAAAAGACGAAATTTAAAGCCTATCCTGAAAAGTGTGTAAATGAAAAACGTCTCATTTTCGCAAACTCTTAATTACACAGAATTTACGGTATGCCAATCTGAAATACATCTTGAAATTTGAATTTTTAAGAGGTAATGAAAAATGGAATTTCTATTTACACAAAAAACCGGATACCCTCGAAATTACCACGAACTACTCTAACCATACGAACTTCTACTTTAATGTCTTTACCTCTAACCTAAAAAACTATGAGCTGTTATATTTTAATCTTTAAAAGTTATGTGATTATTTTAGAAAAGAATCTCACACAAAGGCACGGAGGATATCTTCCAAATATAAAATTATTTTCTGTTTCGCTATAATTTTTAAAATAATTAAAATATTTTTTTTGCTGTATGAAAACATTCTTCCAATCACGCAAGGCAGTCAATACCTTCAGCAACTATCTTAACATAAAGCGTCTCTCGTAAATATAAAAAATAATTTACCTTTGTGTTAATTTCTTTGTTTTCAAATAATCTCAAAACATTTTACTCTCTTTTATGTTAATGCAATATATTCATTTATAAACCTTTCATTAATCACATGCCCACCAAATAAATAATACAACAAGCAAACTCAGCTTTGCTGGTGTGTTCATTATGAATATTAATTTAATCCAAAAATTACCAGCAATGCTGTGTTTACTTGTTAGTTCGTAGGCAGTTGGGCATGCGTTTAGTTATTTTGCTTCAATTCCGAAAATAAATTTTAGTTTCTTTTATTATTCATTGTCGACCTTAAATGCTTTATTAGTTTCTATTGGATGATACTTTTGATAGATTTTTCTAATTCCTTTTCCTGTTTTGTAAGGTTACGAAAATTTCTTGTTGTGTTAGGTTGTGGAGTAGTGATTTGGTGGTTATTAGGTTTCATTTTTATTTCCTCTTTTCATTGTCTTTAAAGTTTTTAAAAAACTATTTTTATAAACATCGTTAAAATCAAGTATGCTATTTGCTTTCAATCCTAATTAGTCATCTTCTTCGTATAGTATTATATCTCCTTTAGATCTAATATTCTTATAATCCGGAACTATTTTTTTGTCTATAATATTAAAATTTTGACCGATATAATACATCACACCATCAACCATCCAATCCTGTTCAACTGTAAGACGACATAATTTTCCGTTTTCATCAAAATGCAGACTCGAATTGGCGGGAATGAAAATTCCCATATATTCAACTTCATTTTTATTTCTACACCTTTCTATTTTAAAATTTTTATGAAAAAAAACACCACGTGCTCCTCCCCTAAATGCCGGAAGCGTTATATGCATTGAATCATAGATTATATCGGTATCATCTCTTAACCATATTATTTTCGGATTCCCGTTTCCATAACAAATTAAATCAAACAAATAACCGGATTTTCCTCCTATTGCGGCAGCTTTCATTTTTCCGTACGGTGTTTCAATTATTATGTCCTCTTTTAGCCAGCCGCTAATCTGATCACCTTCGACAAGGATATATTCAGGATGTAAAAATGACGTATAATCCGTTTTCTGCGTTATACAGGCGCACAAGTTTACACAAATTATAAGAAAAAATATAAACTTATTCACTGTATTGCCCATATCCTCTGAACTGATAATTATTGCGTTCTTCGTTTATCCATTTTCCCTGTTCATTCTTTTTAAAAATCATCTCATCCGGTCCGACTTTTCCATCGTTACGAGAATTTGCTCCGTATGTGTTCAACTTAACAGTATTTTTATCTATTATCTCTATATTATCCAGTAAAACAACATGACCTAACATTTCCCCGAATTCGCCCATGAATACAAGATCACCCTGTTGTCCTTTTGTTATATCTAACACCAAAGATTTGTTTACTTTTACCCCATTTACGGTAGTTTGTCCTCCTCCCTTAAACCATGTGTGCATTTCATATCTTGAATAAGACAATCCTTCTGTACCAGTATTTCTATATGCGGCATAAACCGATTCATTACACAGTATCTTTGAAGGAAGCTTTTCTGTTCCTAATTTAAAAAAAATACGTTCAGGGTTTGTATCAGATAAATTGATTTTATATCCTTGACCAAACCTAATTCCAGTGAGATGTTTTTTCATCCATTCCAATGCAGGTTTGTTTTCATTCCCATCTGGATCAACATATCTTATTGGGTTGTTAGCTGCATAATGATACACATGCAAGTTCACATAATTGTAAACGCCGCCTTGTCCCGGCAAATTTCCGTTCCTCTTTCTCGCCTCATCGTCTACAGGCGCGCTCGGCAGGTAGTCTCCCTGGTACATCGCCGGATCAGAGGACAACCATCTTGATGTTTTCGGGTCTAAGTATCTTGCTCCGTAATAATAAAGCCCAGTTTCTTGGTCTAATTCCTTTCCTGTGAAGCGGAAAGGCGTGTTATCACCGGGAAGATTTGGGTTTTTCCAGTCTATCCATAATTCCCCGTAGGGTGTATATTCAATTCTTTCGTGTATCAATCCGTCATGGTTTGTTACTGTTTGTGCACTGCCTAAATGATCGCTGTGGTTTCTCTGGTATACTCCGTCGTCTGTTCTATATAAAGAAGAGCTGTTTCCTGTTACAGTTTTTAGTTGATATAAATCGTTATGGTAATATTCCTGGCTTGCTGTGCGATAAAAAGGTTTGTTTTTATAGTTATTTTTGCTTTTTTCTGTTAAAACACCAGTCATTCTAACGCTATATCTCCTTTAAAAATAGTATAAATTACTGTTATTACATACGTCAAGCGTATTTTTTATAGCAAAAAGAAGAGAATTTGCCACGAACCACTCGAACCATACGAACTTTAGGTTTCAGATATTATCCTTAAACTTACAAATATTTATATATTTATCAATTATTTCATATTGGTAAAAAGAAGAATCTCACGCAGAGGCACAAAGGCACGGAGGATGCAATTCCATTATTTAATCCATTTTTAATTTTATTAAAATTTTAAAGATGTTAATATATCAAACGAAAGGATTTAACCACAAAGTACTGCTGTCCTACGAATGGTTTGGAGTAAGTCTTTACAATATATAATTTATTCTCAGTTTCACTGTAAATGAGTTACTTCCAATGTTACACCTCCGTTAATCATGGTAGTTACCAGAACAGCTATATCTGTTTTCTCACATTGTTAGTACCTGTTTCATTTGAAAGCTTTTTTATTTTATTAAAATACTGTTAAAACCCCCCATAAATACCTGTTGATTTTGACTTTTTCAATAAAAAAGCTATTTGACAGTTGGTTGTATGGGTAAGACAGACCCTTCGCCCGAAATTATGAAAATTAGTTTATTCCATATATATTCTTTATAATTATTACATATCTTTATTTTGCATAATTCAGCATATTAAGTTGGTTTTATAAAATAAGTCAAACATCATCAAAAAACAAGCAAACTCATCTCCGCTGGTGTATTCAATACAAATCTTTGTACTAATAAAAATCACCAGCAGAGCTTCGTTTACTTGTTTGTTACTTTAAAAAATGGCTCTTTTCCGGTATTCCTCCAAATCACGCAAGGCTGTCTATACCTTCAGCAACTGCCTTGCCAGTAAGCTTCAATACAACAGTAATTTTATCTTCCCTTTACGGAAACTAGGTACATCAACTGCAATCCCTCACTGTTTTCCAATTACGTAAGGCAATTTATTACTTCAGCAACTTTCTTAACAGGAGAGACTCTTGCGAATATGCAGAAAGTTTTACCTTTGTATTAATTTTTATATTTTTAAATATTCTCAAAATATTTTACTCTCTATTACGTTAATGAAATATATAATTAATTAACCTTTTCTTAACCGTATGTCAATCAAATAAATAATATAACAAGCAAACACAGTTCTGCTGATGTGTAACTTTTATAAATAAATCTTTTTCTTTAATCATCAGCAGAACTGTGTTTGCTTGTTAGTTAGTAGCTGTTTGATTCAGAAATTTAATTATTAACTTTAATTAATGCGTTAAATTTCTGCATTTATAAAAAATTATGAATTCACTTTCTTTCTCCAATATACCTTTTTTCTATCACCGAAATATAAAGAAGGAAACCACGACGTTGTGGGATAATTAGGATCGTTGCGACTTACTTCTATCCACATTTTATCCTTTTCGATAAAATGCAAAATAATTTTTACATAAACCGTTTCCCACTCAAGCTCGTTATTAACTTGCATTCCTTCAATATAGAGAGAAGTAGTATCAATAGTTTCTTCTATTATCCTCTTAATATTAAAGCCACCACCACCTTCAAAATAAATATATGGACCTAAATGATAAAAACTACTATCAAAAAAATAATACTTATTTATACGATTCCATAAAAACCTGCCTTCTGTAAGACCAATTGAGCCAATCTTTTCCGGGACTGGACCGGTGTTCCATACTCCCCAAATTTCATTCGTCTGAGCAGGTAAATATAAAATAATTAGTAATAAGAAAAATATTATTAATATAAATTTTTTCATTTTATTCCTCTGTTCGTATTATTTTAACATATCTAGTTTCTAACGCCAACGTCTTTTCGGGTTTAATTCCCCAGTAAGGATCCCATCTAAAATTTCCATTCTTTTTACCTTCTTGCCAATGACCACCAACATCTCTTAAACTTGCTGAAGCATTATTCTTAATATTTTGGTAATTTTCATCACCTTTTTGTGCAATTGTAACGTTATATGAACTATCAGGATCTAATATTTTAAGCGCTGATTCAATTACACTTGCACCAAGCCTTTTATCGGAGACAAGATAATTATTCTCCTCATTCACTAACACGACAGGATTATCTCCTGTTGTCAAAGTAGAAATAAATTCTAGCAACGGTCCTTCTTCAAAATTCTTTTTTGCAACAGTCTGAGCAATTCCAATTAATGACATCATATAACAAGGACCATGACTCGGAATTCCAGGAGAACCCATTTTAACTCTAGACAATAAGTCTAAAGATTTATCTGAAGAATATTTACTGTATTGAAATGAATAAGCTCTTTCCCCTGAACCAGGCATGTAACCACTATGACTGCCGGGGAAACGCCCGTCAGGATCTTTATATTTTACCGGATTATTATTCGAGTAATGATACGTATGAAGATTTACATGATTATACACACCACCGTTCGGTAAATTATTATCTTCTTTTCCAGGAGTGGGAATATATTCACCTACAGCTGGATCTCCGCTTAACCACCTTGATGTTTTCGGGTCTAAATATCTGGCTCCGTAATAGTAGAGCCCAGTTTCTTGATCAATTTCTTTTCCTGTGAAGCGGAAAGGCGTGTTATCACCGGGAAGATTGGGGTTTTTCCAGTCTATCCATAATTCCTCGTAGTAATAGTGCCTTGTCTCAGTATTAATTTCTTTGCTTGTGAGGCATCGTGGTCGTCTTTGGAAAATGGTTTTGTAGCTGTGGTAGTGATTTACCTTTTTTTGCTTACCTTTACAAGGAGCAATATTATTAAAAGCCAGATTGCTTAATATATTAGTCATTTAAAATACGAAATCTCCCTTTACATCCATTGCTCATTATATCATATTTTATAATTTTTGTACAGATAATTTTACATTAAACCTCGGCTTTTTTTATAATTAAATGTCTATATATATAGACCATTATTAATATTCTTACAGGAGACAAATTATGTTTAAAATATTCGATTTAATTCTGGATAATATTAGTTTACGTATATTTTTATCATTAATATTAATAATAATATCTTACTTAATAAAAATATATTCTTTATGTAGACACAACTCATTAAAATATAAATCTGATTTAGTTAATCATATAAAAAATATTTATAATTAATATAGTAATAATTATAAAGTTTTCATGTTTTCTATTCAAAATTACTTTGACATGAAATTGAAAAAAGAGGAGGCAGAATAATTTAATAAATAATAATTTTTATTTTTTATCTAAAAATATAAAGTATGCATATCCCAAACTTATATTTAAAGATGGTATTTATCATATCAGGAAACCTATTTTTGACTGTTGTTTATCATTAATATTTTATCTAATAATCGTCATTCCAACATCATTATACTTATTTTTTTAAAAGATGTAAGAAATATTTTACAAGGTGATTTATTTCTTTATGTTAATATTATTTTTTTACCAATATCTATATTTTTAAGTATTATTTCAATTCTTAATCTAAGAGATTATTCTGCAGCAAGGAGTATAATAATTTATCAAAAAACATTAATAATTTGTAATATTAAAGAAAGGAAAAAATATATTACACGAAAAAAAAGAAATATTTAGTTATAGAAAAACGTAATAGAAAACCTTATTAATTTTTTATTTTGTGGTTTAGTTATGCTGTAAACTGCCTATATCACAATTGAATATTCGCTCTTTTTCTTATAAAATTCTATAGGAACTATGTAAAACCCTTTAAAAATACAAAATTTACCACGAACCACTCGAACCATACGAACTTACTTCAATGGCTTTGTCTCTAATCTAAGAAAACTATGAACTGATATATTATTATCTTTTAAAGTTATATAATTATTTTAGAAAAGAATCTCACACAAAGGCACAAAGGATATTTTCCAAATATAAGATTATTCTCAGTTTCGCTGTAATTTTTAATAATCAAAATAATTTCTTTGGCTGTATGGAAATATCTTCCAATCACGCAAGGCTTTTTAAACCTTCAGCAATTGTCTTACCAGTAAGCTTCAACACAATAGTAATTTTATCTTCCCTTTACGGAAACCAGGTACATCAACTGCAATCTCTTACTGCCTTCCAATTACGCAAGGCTTTCTTTACCTTCAGCAACTGTCTTGCCAGAAATTTTTATTACAATAACGCAGAAAGTTTTACCTTTATATTAATTTCTTTGCTTTTAAATAATTCCAAAATATTATCCTCTCTATTACTTTAATAAAAAATTTTTATTTGTAAAATTTTTTTTAAATTTCATGCCCATCAAATATATAATATAACAAGCAAACTTAGCTCTGCTGATGTGTTCATTATAAATAAAATATTATTAGCAAATCATCAGCTGAGCTAAGTTTGCTTGTTAGTTTGTAGGTAGTTACGCATGTACTTAAATTATACTACTTCTTTAATATATAATAAATTTAAGTACACTATATCTGGTTCAGGTTAGCAGTTGATTAACATTAGGCAGGAATTACTCTTGAGTCAATTGTACGTTTTTGTTACATATCAATAGTATCCTCTTTATCATCAAGAACAACTTTACAGTTATAGAGATATATAATTTTAAATTCTGGAAAAAAAGAACGCTGATATTCACCTTGAATGGTTATTTTATTAATATATGTAACATCATTCATAGAATTTAATTCAAAATAATTAAAAATATCCATGAAAAATGATACAATATTATTCTCAATATTATAATCACCATTATTAAAAAAACAATCAATTACTCCATTTTCTTTCTTATAACTCAATAGTTCTTTATCTCCTATTGTTGTTTCTCCCAAACTAAGACAGTCGTAAAATAAATCTACAGGAACACCATCAACCTCAATTATTTTCCCATTGTAAAATCTATTAGCACTTCTCCAATCTTCTGTAAATTCAATAATTAATTCCTGTACTGTTCGCCTTATAATTATTTTTTCATTATTACAGTTAATAATAATTAAACATGAAAATATAAGTATAATTTTTTTAATATTTTATCTCCTCGTTACATAACTGTTAAAGAATTTTTCCCAGTTAAGTGCATTTCTACGCGCACTTCTTGAGTTTACAGGATATGTGATTACTTTATCACCAGTATTTAAAACAGAACGAAAATGTGTTATTTCATGTACAAGTATACCATGCTTTGTTGGTTTAATTCCCGGATCAGATATTTCTCTTGTATTACTAAAAAAGTTTTCTCTTAAATTTATTACATTGAAATTCATTTCAGCAGAAGCATATACCATTCCTTTGCTATCTGATGGTAATTCTCCATATTTGAAATTTTCTCTACTATATGCATCCAGAGTGTTTTTTATTTTATTTAAATTCTTAGCAAGTTTTGCAGCAGCTTTTTTATCACTAATATCTATACCCATCCAGTTTTTCGCACTTTTTTTAAGTTCAGGTGAAACACTTTCACTTTGTCCACTAATATATTGATTTATTTCTCCTATCATTTTATCAAGATATTGAACCGTTTCATTTTTAACATTTTCTACTATTGTCCATTGAGAATCTTCTAAATCATTAAAATTCCTCCCATCCGGATCAATATACTTCACCGGGTTATTTCCCGCATAATGATAAACATGCAAGTTCACATAATTGTAAACGCCGCCTTGTCCCGGCAAATTCCCATTCCTCTTCCTCGCTTCATCGTCAACAGGGGTGCTTGGCAAGTAATCTCCCTGGTACATCGCCGGATCCCCGCTTAACCACCTTGATGTTTTCGGGTCTAAATAACGGGCTCCGTAATAATAGAGACCAGTTTCCGCATCCATTTCCTTTCCTGTGAAGCGGAAAGGCGTGTTATCACCGGGAAGATTGGGGTTTTTCCAGTCTATCCACAATTCCCCGTAATAATAGTGCCTTGTCTCAGCATTTATTTCTTTGCTTGTGAAGCAGCGCAATCGTCTTTGGAAAATAGTTTTATTAGTGTGGAAGGGGGTGGGTTTTCGAAGTTCTCCATAACATGAAGAAGTACATTTGCCAGTTTGACCGAATTTTTTAGTTAGTGTATAAGCCATTTCCTAAACCGCTTCTTTCTTGTAAATTTTCATAGCTTCTTCGCTTATATTTTCTGTCGTCATTCCCACACAGAGATTGTTCTTTCTCCATTCTGTGTAATCAAAAGGTTCACGCAGCATTACAGAAACAAACCTTTCTGCTTCAATATTTCCAAGGTGCTCAATTAATATTTTCATACCGGTCTTCATTAATACGGTTTCAGTCATTTTTACCCCCTCTATTTTCCCAATGTTTTAAAAACATTATTGGATCGAATATTTCAATTTCATTTGTATTATACTTCAGAATATCATCATCCACAGTAATAAAAAAGTCCGCATTAGCACTAATTGCGCATGATAAATGCAAAGCGTCTAATGTATTTATTCCATTTTTTATAATTTCATTCGCTTTAAGTAAAATGTTATGGTTTTCAATTACACAATGTCTTGCATTTCTGGAAAATTCCGATATGGATATTTTTTTATTCTCAAATGGGTTTATATAATTTTCATAAAAATTCACATAGGAATAAATCAAATCTAGTTCATTATTTTTTATTAAAAGTTGAATATATAGTTTTGCTTGTGTTTCCAAGGAAATTCGCAGTTTTCTCTGGTCATCAAAAGGTCTATTGTAACTGCAGTTATCTAAATAAACGGTCTTATTTCCCATATATTAATTATATCCTATCATTAAAATCATTGCAAGATATTTAAAAGTATATTTACAAAGTATAAGGTGGAAGTGTTTCACGCGGAGGCATCGAGAAAGTAATTCCAACTGCTAATCAGAGCTGTTATCGCTTATAGAATATTTATGTATTATAACTAAAAGACTAAATTTACCACGTTACCGGGCGCATTGCTCCAGTTGAAACTGCCGCACATTAATTTTCTCATTGACTGAGTTATAGCACCACGCTTTCTTACTTTATTAATCCTCACGCTGCGCGTGTATTCTCTAGTGCCACTCGAACTATACGAACTTACTTCAATGGCTTTGTCTCTAACCTAATAAAACTATGAGTTGCTATATTTAATCTTATAAAGTTATATAATTATTTTAGAAAAGAGACTCACACAAAGGCACAAAGGATATCTTCCAAGTATAAAATTATTTTCAGTTTCGCTGTAATTTTTTGAAAATAATCAAAATAATTTCTTTGGCTGTATGGAAATATTTTCCAATCACGCAAGGCTTTCTATACCTTCAACAGCAGTCTTAACAGAAGAGACTCTTGCAAATACGCAGAATGTTTTTCTCTTTATAATAATTTTTAGGTTCTCAAATAATTCCAAAATATTTTACTCTCTATTACATTAATTAAAAATATTTAATTAGAACCTTTTCTTAACTGCATGCCCACCAAACAAACAATACAACAAGCAAACTCAGCTCTGCTGATGTGTGCTTTAAAATATGAAAAATTATATGTAAATCACCAGCAATGCTGAGTTTACTTGTTAGTTCGTAGGTAGTTGGGCATTTTTTTAGTTAAGTACGCTACCTATATCGTATGTCAATATTTAAACAACACTAGGCATAAGTGGTACCTATTACACTTGCGTATCCAAGAAAAAATAGTTTTTGAAAATATAATGTATCTATTAATTAAACTTTCCTAAAAGATAAAAAACTAACCATGTCATTGGCGTAATTAATAACATAAATAATCCCATTTGTATTCTAAGTGATTTAGTAATAACAAGACCATTTATATATATATATTTACCAAAGAGGAAATGCAACCCCATTGTTGTAGTAATTAT
>Ga0209755_10007860_pt1 | contig 11505 bp, 5 predicted proteins | sample TergutCo191P1_FD_187301 | JGI IMG/M metagenome (GOLD analysis project Ga0209755, IMG submission 187301) | Cornitermes sp. P1 segment gut microbial communities from Petit-Saut dam, French Guiana - Co191P1 (SPAdes) (version 2) | ecosystem: Host-associated > Arthropoda: Insects > Digestive system >...
CCAAATGTTGATGTCATGTACAACATAGTTCATCTCTGTTGCTATGACCAAGCAGTCAAATCTTCCAGAACCTGATCAGTTTTTATTTGGGGGACATTATAAAACCAGTAAATAAACTGTCAACAATAAGCAGAGTTTTTATGTTAAAACAAGTTCTGCTTGTAATTACCTATATAGATCTAAAGGAATTTAAAAGTTAGTTTTTATAGGTTCATTCCTTGTCTAACAGAATGAATTAATGCCTCTAACAAGGCTTCAAGTGTTGTTTCACCTTCTTTGTTAGGAACCATGTTACAGACATGAAAGGTGCGATATTAGGACATATGGTGCATTACGGTGATATCACGTGAGTAATGTATTGTGTGATAAATAAGTTTGTGGTTCGTAATTGGCCACAGATCTGCTCTGAATCTGGCCAAGATTTAGGCATTTAGTTGCAACATTGTGGTGTTTAATCTGCTTCTGTTTCACGTCATGTTCTGCTGTAGGTTTCTGTAAGACTGTTCATGAATTCCATTAAGATATCATATAAGCCCAATTATGAAGCTAGTTTTTTCCCCTCTCCTTTCTTTCAAATAGTGGCACAGGAAAGTAGGGGTTACCTTATAAGCAAGACCTGACAGCATTTCCTAGTAACTTGTCAGGGACATGTCATTTTCTAGTAAAAGTGACTGAAAAGGCATGCTATAGCACTTCTGTTTCTCACACATCATTCCAGTGAATTCTTTCACATTAGTTACATTGTAGTACATGCCATTGCCTGATTCACATTGTAAGTTTGTGTTTCTTGATCATGTGTGTTTTTCTGTAAATATGTATTTTCTTCTAAAATGTGTTATTGAAGGGAAGATAGAAGGAAGGATAGAAGTGATGGGAAAACAAGGAAGAAGATGTAAGCAGTTACTGGATAACCTTAAGGAAATGAGAGGATGCTGGAAATTGAAAGAGGAAGCACTGTATTGCACTGTGTGAAGCACTCACTGTGGAAGAGGCTATGGACCTGTCATAAGTTCAAGAACGATAGATTAGTGTAGGGAACTGTTCAAAAAATTGAAATACCACCCTTATGTTCTCAATATATCTACTCAGTATCAGTATTTGTTATAAAAAATGAACATTTATTTTATACAAACAATCAGGTCCACAGTATTCATACAAGATTTAATACCAACTTACATCCACCAACAGCTAACTTAACAAAGTTTCAAAAGGGAGTGTACTACTCAGCAATTAAAATTTTTAATAACCTTCCTCACGAAATCAAAGACTTAGCCAATGATATATTATCATTTCAGAATGCTTTAAAGAGGTTTTTACTTGCAAATTCCTTTTATAATAGTAAGGAATATTTTAATTATCGGAGACGTTCCATTGAAATTTAAATGAACAATTAGTTTCAAGTACTTTAATGCTGTACTTTATTTATAGCTAAGATTCTTCCAACACTATGTATATTATATTAGTATGTAAGTGGCAATATCTATATCCACAGGATTGTGTCCTAATTTGGATTTATAGAACGCAAATAAATTACAATAAGACAGACTACAGAATGAACCCCAGTGGGTCAGAGGGTGTTGCCTTGTATTCTGTCTTATACATTATACTCTAAAATTGAAGGCACTTTACATAACAGATGTACTGTGTATGTGAAGAAGGCCTGGGATGATTCTACAGGCCCTTTTATAGAAATGACCTAATACAGAGCATTCCAATTACTATGCCCCCAAGCAAAGGGACATACAAGCTCACTTATCCCAGGCAAATCTGCCATGCCAAGTTTTTCCTCTTCTTTTCAGCACTGGAATGTGAGACAGTTGTCCATTCATATGTTGTTTCTCATACATAGCAGGTGGTCACTGTATGTGAGAAATGTCTTCTGGTGAAGGAAGAGGATTAAGATACAGTACTTCGCAAGTTGGCATGGTTTACATTAAATTGGAATGTAAATAGCCAGAATGAAAGATACTGGTTTTAGAAATCCCCATGAAGTCTGTGAAGTTATTGGCATAACCTTCAATTCACAGTCTGATATGCAGTGATTATATGCAAAATCATAGGACCCATGCTTTTTAAAGGAACAAATTCTTACTGCTGTGTGATTATTCTGGCAATATTCTTCAAAGAATTAACAGAGGCAAAAGAAATGTGTGATTACTTTGTGCAATACATTGCTGGAGCCCAAATTGTAGTCTCCTGAATGGGCTACCCTAGAAGAGATATGTGGTGCATGGTCAGTATCCCACAGATTGTGTCCTAGATCACTGGGTTTGAGTATGTGCAGTCATTTTTTTGAGGGGCACTGAAAGGTAGTATTTTGTGACTAGTCCACATTTATTGCAAGAACTTGATTATATTTGAAGAGCAAATGCTTGTATTGCAAGACAAGCTTCATTTTCTGTCGAGAAATATTTTCAGAAGGTGTGATGTCTGTGTAGGAGATGAGGTCAGCACTTTAAAACTTCTTTGTGAAATAAAGTAAGTGGAACTGTGTAGGAAACATAGACTCTATAAATTGCCAGCAGATGCAAACTTTGTGCATGATAGAGCTCCCACAACAGCTGTCTTGCTCTGGGACATGGATAGTGAGATGCTCTGTATATTTCGAGTCTCTTCAAGCTTTCATTATGATTTTTGAGACTGCACTTCTTGTTTTTGAATGGTGATAGTATGTCATTAGGTGTGGATGTTTAAAAATTTAAACTTCATTGTGCTGAAACAAGGGATTTTAAATGCACAGTACTGTGTGCTGACAGTTGAATATTGATTATAGAATAGTGGCATTAGTGTTAAAAAAATACAGTTCTCAACCAGCTGGATAATGCACATGTGCTGTTACATTAGTGCAACATGCAGATAATAAAGACTAGGAAATCTCTTTTCTCTTGAAGACTCTGTTGCAATGTCACTCAGGAACTAAAATTCAAGTGTAGCGAAGTACTGTCTAAGCCTAACTAACGTTTCCATAGTTTTAAATTTTAAGGCACAACTGATGATATGGTTACATTTAGTGTCCATGTAAATTAATATCACTGAAAAAGGAATGTAATCTTTGTGCTTTCATTGCAGGTGCTTAAAAGAATTGTTATTTAGATCATTCTGAAGTTCCAGTATTGTGTGTTCACAGTATTTGCCAAACATACTGTAAGAACCACAAAATTTTCTTTGTGGAATGAATTTTTTGGCAGTGCTATAGATTAGCTGCTATTTGGATTGTGTACTTAAATTCATATATCTGGTTGCAATTTGTTTCCTTCTCAGTACAGCCTTGTATCCAGGGTTTATAACTCATAACCATGTAATGATAGTACTGCTTCTTTTGCAATGTATTACCCAACCACATTGACTTCTGTTGCATGAAGGTAAGGGTTTGTAGGTGGAAAAAGAGTAATAGATTGCGTGGCTAGCCTGTGAAGTCATGTACTTATTGTCACGTATTGACATTTCTTTTCTAAGATCAGCTGAACCAAACAGCAGTGCTCGGTGCTTTATCTCGCTGAATTAAGTGGTTGCGCTGTGTTTCCAGATGAGGTACATTTTACAGCGTATCTGGCAAATTGTGCTATTTCTATAAAGCAGAGAAAAGGAGCAGTTTTGGTGGTTTGTGTAAACTGACAAACACATTCAGAATATTACCAGTATACATGCTATACCAGAGCCAGGAGAGCTCAGGCAGTGTAGTGTGTAAGCTGCTGGATGACCAAGACTCACTGTGTGCCAGGGACAAGATTTTTTTTTCTTCTTCTTTTTTCTTTTTTCCCCCCTTTGCTGCTGATCTGTACTGGCTCTGGAGCTGACTACTTAGTCCCCTGTTTCTGAGGTTAAGGTTGCTTGGAGCTGTACCTCCACTCCCTCATACATCTTCATGGCATGTTGCTTAAGTATAGGAACAATCTTAGCTGTACACTTTCATGCGTTACTGACTGTTTTTGACTACTTGCAGCCAACTGTATCAGTGACAGCTAGTTAGTTTGTTTCACTTCTCCAATCCCAAAATGGACTTTCATGCATTCATTTTAAAAGAATGCTTTTTTATGGTTGAATTGTAGGATACATAATTGGTGCCTGCTGGGTGGATCAGTGATCCTGTGGGTGAATTCATATGAACCTGAAAGTAGAGTGACTGAAGAAATATGTGCACAGTCAGTATCTGTATAATTATAATTTGGTAATACTTTCGTACTTTTATCACAGAATTATTGTTATGTTGTGTCTTATATAACAGTCTCTAATACAACATTCTGGTCATTGACATTTCTAGTGCACTGCCGTGATAAAAGAGTGAGGGGGAGGGGTAAGTAGTTATGTAACTCCACTTGCAGGTGAAGAAGTGAAATTAATAACATACAAATGTGGTTGATCCATCAGTACATCATACTTTGTGTCAGAAGATTTTACGGATGTACAGTACTTGTAACAAGGTCTTTGTGATGGCTGTTTCTTGATAGGTTGTAATTAAATCTTTGTAAACATATAATATACTGTATATATGAAATAGAAAATAAGGTATGAGGAGCCAAGACCCTCCCCCAGTTATCCAAAATGCTTCTTTCTGTAAGCCTGAGAGGAGTTCAGCCCATATACTTTCTCAGAGATTCTGCATATGTTTTGTGACTGACAAAGGAAGTCTAGTAGATGTCCCAAAAATAATGTGCAATAGACTATAGTCATATACATACAAAAGAACGCACAAATTTAACTATGTTTAACTGTTATATAATGTATATTGCATAGAATAAAGATTATTACCTGTAAGCTGCAGTATTCCAATACATGTGAATATAACAGCAAGATTTAAAGAGATTTTCTAACTTATAAGTATTGCTGACAGTACTAAATGTTTTTGATAAGTCCGTAGAGAAGACGGTGTGTGTATATGCATGTCTCTAGCATATGTACATGTACATATACACATACACATCAGAAGCCTGAAAATGTTTGAAATCTAAGGGGTACTAGACTTTCTCTTTTCATGTATGCTGAAATTCCTGTAAATGTGAGGCAAGTTTGCATTTTAACCGTTTGCGGGCAGGTTTTATTTTTAAAGTCAAAGATTACATTTTTTTTAAATTCTGAGATCACAACTGTCATGCAGTGCATCTAAAGCCTATTGTTGGTAGTAGACCATATGCTAGTGATACTGGTACAGATATAACAAACGCTGCAGAAAACAGCAGTAAATTTGAATTTAAACGTATTCCTTGTCCGGGGGTTTACTTCGCAGATACATTCAGATAGCCCTTGTACAGCACTGACTGTAGTAACAAAATTAACCTTTACTGTGTTGTATATTGTATATATCACACTTGGGACCCTTTCTTGAATGTCATTTCGGACATTCTGTGAGCACCATCCTGTTTCTGCATGTCATGTGCAGTTCATATATTTTGCTATGTACCATTCATTTACGCAACTGTTATTTTAATTCTTGAGAATGACACTACTTGTAGATGGCAGGAGTGGCTCTTTTACTGTACTGGACAGATATGATTAAAAAGAAAATCAACAAAATGGGGCTCGAAAAATTAATAGGACATAGGAATTTCAGTAATGTTTGCAATGTGGGAAGGGTTGAAGGTTTGAAATTGAGTGGTTTAGTTTGAGTTGTTATTCTTTGGCTTATTCACTTGTCAAAATGGCCATTGGTTTTTACTGCACTTATTAGTGGTTAAAAATGTGTTTATGAACATACATTTATGACACTGAGATACACATCATATTTACTAGGGGGGGTCCTGTCACAGGTTTGGCTACCGTCTAGATGTTCAGGGATTTTTCAAATTAATAATTGCTCTTCTTGTTAAATGCCATTTCTTCCCCTCCCCCCCCAAATCAAGTTTGTTATGTTGTTTCTAGATGAGTTTTATATGTGTTGAATTTGGTCATATTTTATTGAAACAGGTGTTAAACTTTTAAAAACTTTAATGTTAGCAGGATAATATAAATTGTGTTAATCTGAATTACTTACAAAACAACTGTTCCTGTAAGGAATTATTGCTGGAAAGCAAGGTTCCCATGCAACCTTTTTCACTGTTACTGGTTGTTCAGTATGACTGCTGTGGCTGATTCAGAGAACCCATTTGAAATATGTTGTGACTTTGTTTTTAAATTATTATGTTCATACAAATATCTGCTTGACGTTCATATATTAAACAAAGCAGTATCAGTGCTCTCTGTAATTGTATCACTGTTTTTTTTTCATTGCCTTGTTACTTTTATCTGTCGTTACAAGAATCTTATTTATTTTGAGCCCTTACCAAAACATTGTTGAAAACATTTATGTTTGCTTGTTTCCCATGTTTTACAAGTGATGTTGACAAAAGTGTAGAAGTACCTATTAAAGAAAATGAAGTAATATAACAGAACATTTTCATTTATGATCATTTGGCATATTGCTGCAAATGAAGTGATTTTATGTACAATATTCACATATGAGACAAAACAGTTTTGTTCATCTTGTTACTTCCAGCGTTCTCAGGAACATTCTGTAAATAATTGTGTGAACACCACTGCAAGAAAACTTTGTCCAGGGAAGAACAGAATTACTGCTTTTGTAGGAAATTCATATAGACTATTCTGCAAAAGCCTTACCATTTCTTTACAATACTGTTATTTTTGGCATTGAAATCACCTTGTGAATCAGCACCTTTAATTCTGTTCTTTCATTTTCATGTGTTATGTGCACATGGTTTCATAAGTCCACTGTCTTGCCATCATTGAGTAATACCCAATGTTTATAAAGAAAACAAGCACTAAAAAACTTGAAATATCAATATTTCAGCAATATTCTGTTTTTATTAATTACTTGTTTACCAGAAGATTATCTTTGGGGATATGAAACCTTGCTTGCTGGTAAATGGTTACCATGTTTTGAAGGAGCTTGCTATCTCAGTCTTCAAGGTCCAAAAAGAGTAAGTCATACTTAATTTGGGGCAATTCTGATAGCAAGTCAATGTGGTTAGTGGTGCTGTCACCTCACTCAACTTCCCATGGTGTCACAACCACATCTAAGACCAACCTTAATTTCCCGTGACTTATCAATCTACTACATCCCTGAACTGTCTTGATTCTTTTCCATACTGAACACCCATCTTTATCAGCTCCCCTTAACTTCCCCATGCTTTCCATGCATGGTCCACTCACTGCACAACACCATCACCATCACTCACCTTGGCTTGCTACTCCAGTAACCCTTCCACATATAATATATCTTTATGATGCATTTGACTCTTCTTGGGCTGCTTAGATCCTGAAGTTGAAGGCATCAAACTCCTCAATAATATTGGTAACCGTTTATCACCGGAAATGACTTTATATCTCAGAAGACTTGACCCTTCATTAACACTAAAACGAAAACCTAAAATCTCAGTTGTTGTGACCTTGACTGTTCTCCTTTAAAACAATAATATGAGAAGTGTTTACCAGTTGACATAATCTACAAGAACAAATGCTAAACCCTGTTCTATATGGGCAGTTTGTTGCTAACAGGATCTGCATTAATAATGGTACCTTTATGATGTAATCAACTAACTCTACAGAACAGAGTTCTTGAAAAACTAATGGTTGTTCAGCTAGCCAGTAAATTATGCACATTTCACATAACTGTATGTTCATCATTTAGTTCACACAAGCCCACCATTCAACTTGATCATGAGCGATATGGCTGCACAGCCACACCCTTGCACCCTGTTCTGTGACATTATTTTCTGTATTGTCCACACTTAGTCATTCAAAGTAATTTCATTCCTTTAGCTTTCCTAAATGAAGCTCTGTACACATTTGGCATCTCCTACATACATGTTATATGTCTTACATGGTGATCTTAACCTTCAAGATTGTCATATTAAGGTATATTTTGGTGCCAGTTGAACTGGTGATTTTGTACCAAGGTTTTGTCAACATCATCTTTCTGTAAAAAGGAAGTATAGTATGCCTCCAGTGTTTTTGACATACAAACTGTTTAACATTTATCATGAGGGAATATAGGATTTTAGATACCATGGTAGTATGGGCTGGCAGCTGGATTTAACACAGATGTGATGGGTTTAGTATTGTATAAAAGCAACACTGAGCCAGCTGGAATGCTTGTATGCTACATTATAATAATGTAATGCATGACCACAGAAGGTTGCAGAAACACATCAGATCTCAGTTGTTACAGTGATGTTAATCAATCTGGCATGTCTTAATGAATCATTAATTAAACAGTCATTGTCAGTCGGTCTTACTAGTGTTGTACTTTGTGGTAAGTACACGCTAGTAGATGGTTCAGATGCTTTAAAGAGAAATTGTTTCTTGTTCATAGAGAGTGAATGTTCTGCTTGCATGGCTGAGCCAGGATGTTTGATGAGTACATTAAAATGTTACTTCTAGCTGCTGTTATTAAAGGTGAAAAGACACCCATTCTTACTGTATATATTAGGTAAGCAAATATTTAGTTGTACAATTTTTACAGAACTATATATAATCAACTCTGTGAATTTAATTGGAAATGTCACATTGCATGCATTAATGATGCCATTGTTTTTAGTCTTCATTTTGATTCTGATTTTGTACAAGGGCTTGTGCAAACCATAAGGGTCCATATACAGTATAGTCAGAGAGATAGAAATGAATTTCTTTCAGAGCTCACAATCACAATTTCTACCATCACCACCACCACCACCATAATTATAATCATAATCATTGACATTGTTTGGTTGTTGAAAATTACTATGTTTTTGTGTTGTTACGTATTGTGCATAATGACAAGTTTTTTATGTTTCATATATTGTGTGAGTGAGTAAAAAAGTGAAGAAGTTGTTAAAAAAATATTACCTTGAATGATACATTGGAACAGTTTTTTCCCCAACTTTTTATGTTTTTAAATAGTGTACATAGATATACCAGATACTCAGCACAGCACTGCATCTGTCCTTATATGGTATCCTGTACTTATACATTTCAATTTCCTTAAGATTTGTAATTGTTTTTGGTAATGCACCACATTGTGTGGTTTCCTGAATGCCTTCTAAATAGCAGAAATGCCAGGTATCATTGTTTAAAATTGTTGCTGCAAGACTAGCCTTGTCTTTGTAACTATAAATTTCTACATCTGGCATGATGTTGACACAAGAGAAAATGACTTCAAAACCATTGTTGTAGAATACTTAGGTGTTTGTGGAATTTTACAGAATAAGCAGTAAACTAAACTTACAAGAACAAGGTTACCCTTGTGTGTCACTCTTAAATTTTAAATTTAGCTTTCAGTAATATCCATGTGGTCCAATATGTCAATCCATTCTTTGTGGCTACCTTATCTCATCCTTGGCAAGTGGGCATAACATGTATCAGTAATTTGAAAGTTATATAATTTTATCACTAATCTGTTACAGCTGTATGTAGCACAACTCTTTCAGTCCAAAATGTGAAGGGCCTAAGCACTAGTCACAAATAGGTAACAGTATTTTTACACAAATACGTGACATGACCAATTGAGTGGACTTTACTTTGTAAGCACAAAATCATTACCCAGATGTTGGAATATCTCATTGACATTATTTCGTGTTCATTACAGTTTAATATCATTACACAATTTCATTACATTTGATACTTTTTACTAGATCTTTTTACAGTAAGTATGTGGTTAAATACTAATTTTGTTAGCTGCTGATAGTTCTTGTTTCTTTGTGACTGCTTGGGCTATATATTTAGTAGAAATCAACACATTACTTCTCAGTGTATTTTGATGGAATAACTGTATCTTCCCCCTAATGATTTGTACAGTCTGATATTGTTCTAACTTTGTACAGTATTTTTAAGTGTGCTGTTCATAATGGAACATATTTACCCATCATCCACACAGACTATTACTATACCATTTTCATTAAATGATTTTTCTGGTAAATCCTGAGTATAATTTTACCTGGTTTAATGTTTCTTCTCCAGATAGTGGCAGGTTGTTGATGCACACCCTGTACCTTATTCAGTCCATTATTTATGTAGGTTCCTTATTTTATCTGCCAGATATCATTTTGTCACTTGCTGCTTGTATTTCACTGCATGTCTGGGCAGTTGGGTGAGTGGGCTGTATTAATACAATATGTGAGCTGACAGGAAGTGAAACATGATATTTGTCAGATAAAATAATAACCCTTATAATTCGTTCATCCAGGGTAGGCCTACACATACATGTACTGGGTTGCTATGCTTTAAGCTTTGTGGTGGTACTGCTTAATGTGTTACCACTCTGAAAGTTTTAGTACCAGTTACAGCTTATCAGGTGTGGTACAAGGAAGTTCAGCACTCTCCCCTTCCAAATAAATGATATACAAATTACCACTTAACATTTTGGAAAGTAAAATATGGTAAGTATTAGTAATGTGGAAGTACTGGGGACTTTATTGCATATAGTGTGTATCACATTTTAATTTACAAATTTGCACAGAAAATGGCTTTTCATTACTAAAACAATGAATACTCAAATGGAGGGTTTTTTGTATTTTCTCAAATATACAGTTGTTATACAAAAAATGAAGTTGTTTGGATGATGACAAGTGTTTGTCTGTGATGTCAAAAAATGTGTTTATCAAAAAATCATAATATGTGTTAAGTGCCGTAAACCTTATACTTTGTTTCTGACATTCTGTGACCTGACATTCACATCACTATTTACTGTAATGATGGTAGACCTATAAACCAGTGTTAAATATTGTTGCATCTATTACAGTTAATATGTTGATAGTTATTTTCTTTTCTTCAGTTCAGATATTACTGTTGTCTGAAGTTGTTGACATTGAGTGTTTTCATGTTCTTGAACAACCACAGGTCTGGGTTTTAAAGAGCCACCTTGCTGACTAGAACTGTATTTATTTAACTTTATTTTTTACTCATAGTTACCTTGTCTTCTGAACTCAAATTTATGCTATGAGTGGCCTGCTTCAGATTGATCACATGCTGTTGCCCAGAAAATAGTAACGTGTGTTACTACTTACTGAATCACACATTTATCTTGTCCCTTACTATTCACTGCTGTGTGCCAGTGGTGACATGATGTGATGTATTGTGATGATGTTATAAATCAGTGATCAGTCTGTCCATAGTTTTATTTTGGTCAGAAGGTGATCAATCCAGAAACAGTTGTATCTTTGCCTCAGAACATTTTGCAGGTTCCTTATTTTACCTGACACATATTTGTCAATTCTTAGGCAATGTCAGTGCAGCCGATACTGATATTCCAGTTCCTTCTTGACTTCAGGTTGACATATATTTCAGTATATTGCAGTTAATATTAGTGTGTTAATTATTGTATTTATTTAAAGGTGACGGGAGAAAGTTTTAGTTCAGTGTAGTGCAGTCAATGTGAGGTTTTTGTTCACAGTATTTAAAGAAGGTGCTGGAAATGGTTTCCTTAACCCTTCAGCGTGGGGGCATTTAAACCCCAGTTCATACTGTGATGTGGGAAGGCTTTTTTACGGGGTATTTAAATTATGGTCTAAATTGCAGAGAAAAAAATGAAGAAATAAT
>Ga0209755_10007861_pt1 | contig 11504 bp, 11 predicted proteins | sample TergutCo191P1_FD_187301 | JGI IMG/M metagenome (GOLD analysis project Ga0209755, IMG submission 187301) | Cornitermes sp. P1 segment gut microbial communities from Petit-Saut dam, French Guiana - Co191P1 (SPAdes) (version 2) | ecosystem: Host-associated > Arthropoda: Insects > Digestive system...
CGTCGGAGTCCCTCGTTGTCAGACCAAGGAGATAGGCTGACGTACCGGCGGAAAAGATAAGTTTGGTGTTTTTTGACTGAAAAATGTGCATACGGTCCTCCAACTCACTTTTTAGGGTATAGATACCACGGGCTACCTTTTCGATAACACCGTCGTCTACCGCATACCGCAGATAATCGCGGCCAATCCCGGCGGCAGTTACATCCTTTGTTCGGATTAGGCCGTTTTTGGCCAAACCAACGAGCTTTGAGTAATTTTTCACAGCACACTCCTTTGACATATATACCATAAATATACTAAAAAATGGTATCAAAGTCAAATTTTTTAACATATTTTTCCCAAAAACCCCGCAGAACGCCCCAGGTACCCTCTAAAAGAGCTCCCGGACCGGAAAATTTGGCAGATTTTCAGCTTTACCTTGAACTCCCGCCTGCCCGTAATCTATATTATATGGGTCACACGATTAACCCACAATCCCGCCGGACACTAACCGCATGGATTGCGTCCGGAAGAAAGGCGGCCCTATGGCATTAATCCAGCGCCCGGAGTGCGGTGCCGGCGTTTCCGACAGGTGGGTCTGGATTACGGCCTGCCTTCCGGCGCCGTCAATTATATTCTCGCTGTTTATATTTATTGGCTTTTTCACAGGCAGCAATATAGTGCTTTATAGCGAGCTGGTTGTTGTTAGTATTAGCGTTTTATTGTGTCTTGTGACCTGTCTATCTGTGATTTTCATTATATTGGATATGCTTGAATTAAAGAAAATTGGCGTAAAGCCAGACGTGTGGATGTGGCTTGGCCTCCTTATCCCCCCGTTTTATCTGTTTTGTCGCGCCGGCAAAACAAACAGGAAGTACGGATACGCGATAACGTGGTGCGTACTCCAGACTCTGCAATGTGTATTGATTATACCTGCCTGGTGGCTAATGGCACAAGCGCTGGGGTAGCGGGCGGCACAATTGTCGAGGGCACATTTCGTCAACAGGGCAACGCTGCGCTTTCAAAACGGGGTACAGCTTACTGACCAACTTAGCATTGTCGTTGTTGAGATGAGCAAACTTGGCTATGCGCTGAAAAAGCCAGTAGAAGACATCGCACTAGCTGCCGGCTTCACGGCCGGCGACATCCTGCGCCAGTAGCCGCCGTCCGTCCTTTCGCCACCACAGGCGGTCATAGCGCACCATCTGGCGGCCTCTGCGGTGGATTACGGAGCTTTTCCGTTCATAACCCTTGCGCCTAAATCAGTCATTAATTTACGGAATTCCTCCGTGGGAGGGTATCCATTACGGTCTGAGCGGAACCAATCATCTTCACCACCCCAAAAATGAACGTTAACCAGCCAAGTCCGGTCAGAGGCGCGGACCTCTTTATAAGTACCGCTCCATTCGTGGAGTTTGCATTTGTATAACGCGTTTAGAAAATCTAACCATTCTTCAATATCCAATTCCGCCTCATACCTTTTTTTGTCATTATACACCGTTGCAAGAATCCGGCCGGTTGTGGTTCTTTCCACGTCAACGGAATATAGTTCACGGACTATACTGTATTCGGCACGGGAGATAACCGTATCTGTGGAATAGCGTACGCCTTTGATGGTGCGTTCAAAGGCACTTATGGGCATCCCGAACCGATTCATATATTCCTCGTTTAACTTATTTTCAAATGCCTCAATACCTGTTTTTTCCCAAATTTTTGTTTTTATGCCGGACATCGCGTCTAAAACTGCCGGCCGTAAAACAGTCGGGTACTTATTTCTAACAAATTTTCCTATTTGTTCTGTCGATTGAATATGCAATACCCGCTCAGCGTTTTCTCTGTCGTAGGAAGAGCTTAACCACTCGTTGGAATACGTCCTTAACGCGCGTACTATATTTAGCCAATCTGCCATATCAAGTTCCGTGCGCAGTTGTGTAATATTATTAAAGCCATCCTCGTAATACTTTGCCGTAATAGAACCGGTAGATGTTCTGCGTACAATTGTATAGGTGAACCCGTCCTTAAACCTGACCGCTGTCAACGTTTTTTCAAAGTCGGACATCGGTTCGCCAAATCGCCCTTGATATACTGCAAGTAACTGATGATTTGCCGTACCAATATTTGTATTAGTTTTTGGTTTTTGCGTTGCGCCGGTCTTTACTTTTTGGATCAAGCCATTCATTGTTCTCTGAAATATATGCCCGTTCGGCAGAGATTCTTCAATTTCGGTATGATGAACGCGAGCCACCGCAGTGTCACCATTTTCAGAAAATATTTTGATCTCACACTGCGGCCGCACGTAATCTGTACATTCTAAGCAGTTCCAATCCAAAACACAGCAATTATACAGCGTATTTACAAGATCACACCACTCGTTCATGCTAAGTTCCAAGTCTAACTCAAACTCGAACAGCGGGCCATGCCTGTGGCGGAGCTCCTGATAAAGATATTCCTCATCCATATAAGCTTCCGTATATTTTACTGCCGCGCCCGTTGTGGTTTGTGTTACCTCAACAACAACTGTGCCGAAATCACGATAGTCCCTGAAATAAATTTGCGACGCTAAATATGCCTTTACGCAAGGCTCCGCACCCGATTCCGGTATTCGCGTTCCTGTATAAAAGCATCCGGACAAAGCAAGTGACAGTATCACAAGAAAAGCAATAGCGAGAGTGCGTATTTGACAGGCAGTCATTTTATGCTTTTACTCCATACCAAGCGGCAGGCCGTTCGCCGCGGTGTGGGTTTGCGCCTGTCGTCCCGCACCCAGGAGAGCAGGTCGTCGTCTATTTTCCTCTTCAGGTAGCTGTCCCGCATAGCTCCTCCTCCGCCCCAAAATGGGGCTCTTTAAGAAATACAACCCAAAAATAATACATTTTTACCAAAAATACAAGGCAAAAATTGACTATTTTTGTCGAAAATACGGGGCAAAAAATAAATACAAGGCAAAAAATGCCAGCTTTGGGCAAAAATACGGGGCAAAAACATCACAAGCGCAGAAATCCACGCCAACGGTACGGTCAACGACCTGTTTACCGATCTCTCGGTTTGGACTCTCCAAAGCGGCAAATTACCGGGTCTTTTTGGCGTAGCGGTGGATATGCCGGAACATCTAAAATAGAAACTTGAGTTTATTGAGGGCGACCGGAAACGGCCGCCCCTCCATCCTCCTGACGGGCCAAGCGAACAGGGGAAGCGCTGCCGGGCGGGCCGCCGGCTGCCCGCAAAATCTTTAATAAAATCCTAAAGATTCACAAAAAAAGTGAAAAGTTTATGATTTTATTAAAAAACGCTTGAACTATCTTATCCCATATATTATAATATGATTGTATGCTCAAACGGTATCCGGCAATAAAAAACTGGCAAGGCGGTGCGGTATGTTGATAAAAAGGGGCGGGTATTTGGAGGCGCTGAAGCGCCATCAGGACAAGTCCAATCTCATCAAGGTAGTAACCGGCGTCAGGCGCGCGGGAAAGTCCACGCTCCTTGAACTGTTCCGGAAGCATCTTCTGGAGAGCGGCGTGGCGGAAAAGCGCATAATCAGCATAAACCTTGAAAGCCGGGAAAATGCCGCCTGCCGCAATGGCGACGCGCTGTACGACCGCATAAAATCGCAGATAAAAACGGGGCGGCGCCACTATGTGTTCATAGACGAATTCCAAATGGCAGACGGCTACGAAGATATCGGAAACTCTCTGCGCATGATGAAGAACGTGGACCTCTACGTTACCGGTTCCAATTCTCGCATATTATCGGGCGAACGCGCTGGGGGCGGGTCTTTGGGAAATACGACCAAGTGGGGCGGGCGCTATATAGACATACGGGTGCTGCCCCTCTCGTTTGGGGAATACTCGTCGGCATTCACCAAAAAAAACGTAACCGCAGACAGTCTGTTCAGAGACTACATCGAGCAAAGCTCTTTTCCTGAAACGCTCTCTTATGTTAAGAACGGCGCGTACGACAAAGATGGCGTTCAGGAGTATCTTGACGGTATTTATAACGCTGTAATAGTGAAAGATATCATGACGCAGCCGGGCGTGAAAAACGTGGCGATGCTTGAGCGTATCGTAAATTACATGTTTTCAAATATAGGCAGCGAGACTTCCATAAACGGTATCGTTGGCGTCCTGAACAACGATTTAAAGCTTAGGGCAGACGAAAAAAAAGTATATTCGGCTACGGTAGAAAATTATCTGGACGCGCTGCAAAGCGGCTACCTGTTCTACAAAGCGACGCGTTACTACGCGAAAGGCAAGGAATACCTTAAGACCAACGCGAAGTATTACGCCGTTGATGTTGGCATGCGGTATCACCTGCTCGGCGGGGATTCCAAAACCGACGCGGGGCATATATTGGAGAACGTGGTTTATCTGGAGCTTATGCGCCGCGGCTATAAAATAAAAGTGGGCAAGGTCGGCGACAAAGAGGTAGATTTCGTAGCTCAGAAGCCGGGCGGCATGGTGGAATATTATCAGGTATCCCAAAGCGTCCTCGACCCCGCTACGCTGCGGCGGGAACTGGAACCGCTCGAAAAAATCAGGGACAACCACCCCAAATTCCTGCTGACCCGCGACTATGACAGCACTACGTACAAGGGCATCGAGCATAAAAACGTACTTGAATGGCTCTTGGGAAAGAGCTGACGGCAACTGAACAATCCGCAACCGGTCCCTGCGGAACGGTTACCGCCCCTCCATCCTCTTCACAAACCGGTTGAACAGGAAGCCGCTGTCGAGTGGGCCGCCGCAGGCTTCGGGGTGGAACTGTACGGAGAAAGATTTTCCGTAGTCGAGCCCCTCGCAGGTGCCGTCATTGACGTTTACAAACGAGCTGTCGTCTGCCACTACCGCGTAGCCGTGGTTTTGGCTGGTTATGTAGACTTTGCCCGTGGCCGTCTCCTTGACCGGCTGGTTCGCGCCCCGGTGTCCGAATTTCAGTTTTTTCGTTTTGTATCCGTTGGCCAGCGCCAGCAGCTGGTGCCCCATGCAGATTCCGAATATGGGGATGCTGCCTTTTGAGAGTGTGCGGATAGTCTCCACTATACCCTTGTTGCCGGGGTCGGCGGGGTCGCCGGGGCCGTTGCTAAGCATTATGCCCGCGGGGCCAAGTTTCATGATTTCATCGGCTGAGGCGGTGTGCGGGAACGACCACACTTCGCAGTCCCGCGCTGCGAGCGCGCTTGCGATGCCGCGTTTAGCGCCGAAGTCCATAAGCGCCACGCGGCGCTTGCCCTCGCTCAATTTTGTGACGGAGCCGCAGGATACGGACGCTATCGGGTTGACTACCGCGTACGCTTTGGCCTCTTTGCGGTCTTTGTCTGTTGGGGCCGACGCGGTGATCTTCCCGTTCATCACGCCGTTTTCGCGGATGATCTTCGTCAGCTCCCGCGTGTCAATCCCGTGGAGGCCGATTATCCCGCTGTCTTTAAGAAATTTGTCGAGATCGCCGCCGCTTCTGAAGTTGGACGGGTTACTGCACGGGTACTTGACGATGTACGCCTTCGCGCCGACGCTCCCGCTCTCGAAGTCGTCGGGGATGACGCCGTAGTTGCCGATTAGCGGGAAAGTCTGCATGACAATCTGGCCGTGGTAGCTTTGGTCGGTGAGCGTCTCCAAATACCCTGTCATCGCGGTGGTGAAGACGATCTCGCCGGTAACTTCGCCGTTTGCGCCGAACCGTTTTCCCTCAAAGACTTTTCCGTTTTCCAGCATCAGGTACGCTGTGTCTGACATAACGCGATTCTCCTATTCAAATATATTTTTCTTTGTGTGCGCCAATACTCTGTCGCCTGTAAAGCATACATCGCAAAACGGCAGCGCGCATTTCGCGCACGCTGTTTTTAACCCGTCAAGGCTGATATAGCCCAAGCTGTCTACGCCGAGCTTGCGGGTAATATCGTCTAAATTCATCTTGTTAGCGATTAAATTTTCCTCGCTGCCTATGTCGGTGCCGTAGTGGCACGTGTGGCGGAACGGCGGGGAGGATATTCTCATGTGCACCTCTTTCGCGCCGGCGTTTCTGAGGCTGCGGACAATGCGCTCGCTTGTTGTGCCGCGGACAATCGAGTCATCCACCAATACTACTCTTTTGCCTCTGACGTTCGCCGCGAGCGGGTTGAGTTTTTGTCGGACTGCGCTGTCGCGCTGTGTTTGCGTGGGGTAGATGAAGCTGCGGCCGATATAGCGGTTTTTGACGAAGCCCGACATCAGCGGGATGCCGCTTTGGGCGCTGTAGCCCGTAGCCGCTACGAGGCCGCTGTCGGGCACGCCGCAGACTACGTCGGCGTCTACGGGGTACTCCTGCGCGAGGATGACGCCCATCGTGTAGCGCGCTTCGTAGATCGACAAGCCGTCTACTACCGAGTCGGGCCGCGCGAAGTAGACGTATTCGAAGATGCAGAGACCGCGGCCTTCCTCTTTATTATGCAGGCATACGCCCTCGTGCGTGATCTCGCCGTCCTGTATGACGACGGCCTCGCCGGGCAGCACGTCCCGTACAAACTCGAACCCGCAAACTTCCAGCGCGCAGCTCTCCGACGCCGCCGCGTACCCGCTTTCATTCTTGCCGATACAGAGCGGCCTGAACCCGTTGGGGTCGCGGATGGCCACCAGTTTATTCTTGCTTGTCGCGATTACTAATGAGAACGACCCGCGCAGGCAGTCCAAGGCCTTGATGATGCCGACGATGGTCCTTGTTTCCTGTGTAATGTGGTAGGCGATAAGCGACGACAGCACCTCGCTGTCGCTGGTCGCGTTGAACTGTATGCCGCGGGCGATTAGTTCTTCTCTTATTTGCGGGGCATTTGTGATGTTGCCGTTGTGCGCCGTAGCTATGCGGCCTGTCAGGTACTCGGTGAGGAAAGGGCCTACGTTCTCTTTTGTGTTCTTGCCGGTGGTTGAGTACCGGCAGTGCCCTACTGCCGTCTGCCCCTTTGGTATTCTCGCTATCTCATCGCCGCTAAAAACTTCGCTTACGAGGCCCACGTCCTTGACGCATACGATATTGTGTTTGTCCACGACCGCTATCCCCGCGCCCTCCTGCCCCCTGTGCTGCAGCGCGAGCAGGCCGTTGTATGTAATGCCTACCGCCTCGTCGCTCCTGAGGCTCACGCCGAATACCGCGCACTCTTCGTTTATTTTGCCGTCAACTTTCATACGTCCTCAGAACCCCTTCGGCGACCGATCTTTTGGACGCGCGCATGTCCATCGCCTGTTTTTCGATGAACCGGTGCGCCTCCTGTTCGCTCATGTTCAGGTATGATATCAACAAACACTTCGCTCTGTCCACGATTCGTATGTCCTCTATCTTCTGTTTTAGTTTGCTGTTTTCGGTGCGCATCTTCCTTAGCCTGCTTTGCGCCGATTTCGCGAGCTTTAGGGTAGACCAGAACAGGCCCCTGTCTACCGGCATCGCGATTACGAGAACGCCGTCGTCTTCCGTTACCTCGGATACCGCGTCGAAGTATTCGCTTTTGACGACGAGTATTACCTGCGCCGACTCTTTTGACGCGATGAACCTCGAGAGGCTCTCGCCGGATTCGTCGGGCAGGGGCGAGTAGATGATGACGATGTCGAGGTCCCGCTCGGGAAAAAACCGCCTCGTCTCGGCGCCCGTCTTCAAGACGGTAACCGCGCCGCATCCGGCAGCGTTGAGCATTTCGGTAAAAAACGCCACGCTCTTCTCGGAGGTTGAGACTACCAGGGCATTTTCCATATTTTAATCCTGCCTAAACGCAATCAAAGTACCTTTCCTTATAAAACAGCGCCTTGTCCTCGGCGTCCGCGAAAGCCGCGGATTCTTCACGTTTTATTTTTATGTACTTATCCAACAGCTCAGCGCCTGCGACTTTCTTGACGAACGCGCTGTTTTCGGCGAGATTAATCGCCTCGTCTAAACTTTCGGGCAGCTTCACTAATTTTTTCGTTACGCTCCCGTCCGCGCTGTACAGGTCGATATCCAGCGGTTCCGGCAGCTTCATCCCCTTTTCCACCCCGTCGAGCCCGGCTGAGAGGATAAGCGCGAAAGCCAGATAGGGGTTGATGGCCGGGTCGGGCGAGCGCAGTTCCATGCGCACTTTCTGCCCCTCGGCTGCCGGGATCCTCACAAGCTGCGAGCGGTTCTGGTGCGACCACGATACGTACTTGGGCGCGTCGAACTTGCCGAAGCGCTCGTAGGAATTCGCAATCGGGTTGAGGAAGAGCGTCATCTCCGGAGTCTTGGCGAGTATGCCGGCAATGAAACTTTCGGCGACATTGGAGTGGCCGTCCTTCTTGCTTTTAAAGACGTTGCTGCCGTTTTGGGTGAGCGAGATGTTTACGTGCGCCCCGCTGCCGGGCGCTTTATCCAAGGGCTTTGGCATGAACGACGCGTGCAGGCCGTTGCGCGCCGCTATCGCCTTGACCACCGTCTTAAACGTCAAAAAATTATCCGCGCAGCTAAGCGCGCCGCTGAACCGGAAATCTATCTCGTTTTGCCCCGGGCCCTCCTCGTGGTGCGAGCTTTCGGGCTTTATCCCCATCTCCTCAAGCGTAAGGCATATCTCGCGCCGGATGTTCTCCCCCTTGTCAAGCGGCTGAATATCCAGATATCCGCCCCTGTCGAGCGTAACGTCGGTAGGCTCGCCGTCTTCGCCGTTCTTGAATAAATAAAATTCGCACTTCGCGCCTATTTTGCAGATGTAGCCCATTTTGTCGCAGCGCTCCTCCGCCTGCCGCAGGATGTTTCGCGTGTCGCGCGGAAACGGCGTGCCGTCGGGATTCCTTATGTCGCAGAAAAAACGCACGACGCGCCCCGGCCCCGGACGCCACGGCAGCACCGCAAGCGTCGACGCGACGGGAAAGAGGAACAGGTCGGACTCGGTGATATCCCGAAACCCCTTGATGGCGTGGGCGTCAAACGAGATGCCGTCCTCAAAGGCGGCCAGCAGCTCGTCCGGCATTATGGCGATATTCTTTTGAAAGCCGAAGAGGTCGCAAAAGACGAGGCGGACGAATTTCACGTCGTTTTCCCTGACGAATTCGAGGACTTCCCGCGTGGTGATGTCCATAAAATTATCCCTCCCTTATATATATTACGCGATTAGCTATTATCCCCGTGCCGTCCTGCGGCATCACGGTTGCCGTGCAGCCGCGAGGATGGCGCGGGGATAATAGCTAACCGCGTCTTCCATAATACCACATCATTAACAACATTAACCCTAATTCGCCGTGTACAGCTGCTTGTACGGATTTTTCGCGTTCGGCCTCAATACATAAAATTTATCCTTCATAAGCGTCGCCCCGTCCATCCCAAAGTACCCGGCAAACTCCCCCACATACCCCTCTATCTCCCGCAAATCATCCCCGGACGCGGCCTCAACCAGCACCTGCGCCGGCAGATCCGCCAGTTCCTTATTCGTCCTGATGAAAATCTTCCCGCCGTGCATCCCCGTCCCCGTGAAGTTGCCCACCGGGACGCCGTCCCCCGCGCCGATCCCAAGCACGACTATCACCCCGCCGGCGAGGTACTCGCCCAGAAAACTCCCCACCCGGCCGCCGATGACGATAACCGGCTTCTTCTCCTTGTACTCTTTCACGTGGATGCCCGTCCGGTACCCCGAATCGCCCTTAACGAAGATCTTGCCGCCGCGCATGGCGTAACCCAGCGCGTCGCCCGCGTTGCCGTGGATGACGATCCGGCCGTCGTTCATGGTGTCGCCGACCGCGTCCTGCGCGTTGCCGTTCACCTCTATGACGCCGCCGTCGAGATACGCGCCCAGCGCGTTGCCCGGCGTGCCGTTGATCGTAACCGTCCGCCCGTGCAGCGCGCTGGCTATGAAGCGCTGGCCGAAACAGTCGTCTATGCACACGTCGCCGTCCGCCCCGCGCACCCGCAGGTTCAGCTCCCGAAAGTCGAGCTCCCTCGCCGATATCTTCGAAATCATGCCGCCGTCCCTCCCAATTTGGCCATTCTGTCCTCCTTCGCGAACGCCATCAGCCCCGGCCGCTCGCACACAAGCGCGAAATCTATCGAACTCAGCGGCGTGCGGTCCCGTATCAGGCCCGTGTATATCCCGGCTTTCTCAACGTCGCCTATGAGGATGTAGCCGTTTAACTTATCGCCGCTATAAAATAATTTCTTGCACCCCTCTTTTCCAACTTCCGCGTACACTTCCCCAACATAATTCCCGGCGGTGATGACGTGCAGGCCGAAAAAACCTATCGCGTTCATGGGAATCGCCGCGTCGAACGACTTCGACCCGCCCGCCATATTTATACCAGCGCACTCGCCCTGCATATAGGCGTTCGGCAAGAGCGCCATGACCTTTTTCTCCCCGCTCGACACGTCCAGCGTCTGCGTGCAGTCCCCCGCGGCGTAGATATCCGGCGCCGATGTCTCGGACTTCCCGTTTACGACAATCGCGCGGTCGATGCCGGCGATACCCTTCAATAGCGCGGTATTGGGCCGCACGCCAACCGCCAGCACGAGGATGTCGAACCCGACCGCCTCCCCGCTCTCAAGGACGGCGGTGTTCTTATCAAACTTCTTGACGCTCTTGGACAGCTTAAACTCGACCCCCCTGTCTTCAAGGCGCCTCTGCACAATCCCCGCCCCGTCCTCATCGAGGATGCTTGACAAAATCCGGGGCGCGAGGTCTACCACGGTAATCCCCGCCGACAGCTCCGCGCCCTCAACCTCCGGCGTTTTGGCCCGAGGCCGCGCCAGCACCGTGACGCTGCTGACCCTGTCCAATATCCCCTCGGCGCACTTGAGACCGATAAGCCCCGCGCCAACTATCAGCACCCGCTTGCCCTTGTCGAGCATGCCGCCCAGCCTGCGGGCATCATCGAGGCTCATGAACGTAACCTGATTTTGGACGCTCTCCAACCCCTCAAAAGGCGGGACAAACGGCGACGACCCGGTGGCGACTAAGAGCTTATCGTACGGAATTTTCCTGCCGTCGGCCAGAACCGCCTGCTTATCACCCGCGCAAATCTCCGTAACCGCGGCGTGTATAAAATTGACCCCGTTTTGAGTATAAAAATCGTCGCCGCGGTACCTCATGGACTGCTCCGTGGCCTTGCCGAGCAGCAGGTAGGATATTAAAGGACGGGAGTAAGTGTGGTGCGGCTCGCTGCTGATGACGGTAATCTCGGAGGCCAAATCGACCTGCCGGATCCCCTCCACCGCCCCAACGCCGGCGGCCGAGTTGCCTATTATGACGTATTTCATATACTATTTCTGCCCCTTTCCCGCAAAATTTGCACAAAAAAAGGCGTCCACCGGGCAGTATTTTGGCGGAAAACCGGTCAAAAAGCCCGGCCGCCCCCAAACACTGCCCGATGAACGCCTTTGTTCAATTAATACCAAAATATATCATGCGCCGGGGGAAATCAAGTAAAAAATATTTTTTTACGCCCGCCGAATTGCCTCAAATTAAATCAAACCGAATGAACGAAAGTATTTGAGACTTTTCTATTCGTTGCCTCATAATTAATCTAACCGAAGGATTACAGCCAAAAAGGGGATTTATTATGGGTCAGATGGAC
>Ga0209755_10007863_pt1 | contig 11501 bp, 9 predicted proteins | sample TergutCo191P1_FD_187301 | JGI IMG/M metagenome (GOLD analysis project Ga0209755, IMG submission 187301) | Cornitermes sp. P1 segment gut microbial communities from Petit-Saut dam, French Guiana - Co191P1 (SPAdes) (version 2) | ecosystem: Host-associated > Arthropoda: Insects > Digestive system >...
AGGTTCAGTACCAGGTTTACAAGAGCCTACCATCTGTCCCTGGTCTGAGCCAGATCAATCCAGCCCATGACCCCCCCCCCCCATTCCACTGCCTGAAGATTCATCTTAATATTATCTCCCATCTGTGCCCATATCTTCCAAGTGGTCTCTTTCCCTCAGGTTTTCTCACCAAAACCCTGTGTGCACCTCACTCCCCTATACGTTCTACCTGCCCAACCCATCTCCTTCTTGATTTGATCATATGTATAATATTTGGTGAGAAGTACAGATCAAGAGCATAATTCACTAAATGTCTACTGGAAGGGAAATGTTTGGAATAAAATTTGTAGAGAGAATGAAATGTGCAATTTGTTACCTGGTACACTTTTTCCATATGAATATTTTTGAGAAAAATAAAATAGGGACTTTTATATTGTGTCATCTTGTAAATCAGGAATTAAGAGGTGATATTAGAGCAAACATGTCAGAATCTTTTTCTGTTCTGTAACATTTCTGCTACAGTCTTGTCTGTGTTTCTTGCATGACCATATGAGTAAGTTACATATTGATGTTTGTGGTGCAGATTTTAATAAGCTTCTCACATGATGTGTATTGAAAATATTCTGTGGATGGTATGTAATTGTGGTTTTATAACTCCTCAGTTAGGAGCATTGAAACTACAGGACCTGAGCTTAGCAGAAGAGATCGGTATAATTGACTCAACACTTTCATGTTTGGTGTCTTGGCTGGAAGGACATTCTTTAGCACAGACAGTGTTTACCAACCTTTACCTTCACAAACCACATCACATTGAAGACAGGGTCATGAAAGCTTTTAGTATAAGCATTTTTAAAATAGTGGACATTATCAAGGACTTTGTAAATAGGTGAGTTTACAATACTCCATGGTAAGACAAACTAGTTAAAATGCCCTTTTTATCTCTCTGGTTTTTACCAGTATGATGGCATATATATATATATATATATGTATATATATATATGCATTCTGAATAGTGTAATTGTTAGCATCTCTGGACTTATGCAGTAGTTGCATTCCTAAAAGAGGACATGTAACTTAAGAACTTCTTACCGCTGATGTTGATTTTTGTAACTTTGTACATTTCATTTCCTTAAATTTTAATTAAAAATGTGACTTAACTTTTAACACCATTCATTTTAGCCACTTATGAATTCTTTTTGCTTTTATGCAATTATTTTCATGTACTTTTGTTTCTAATAGGTTTGTTTATTACTATTTTCTACTAATTTGTTGTATTTTTAAGTGTTTTTATCAGTACAGAATTATGTTCATTGTCTAGCAGCAAGATGTATGGTCTGTGATGACCTTTGTGACCTGTGCCTACCTAGGCACGGGCCTAGAATGTATTTTTGAATTGGTGGATGTCCATACAGAAGGGTTTGTTCCCATGATAGGGTGTTTGTGATGAGAGAATAATGGTTGCTTAATATGGACTCCAGTCCATGAGGCTTTTAGTTTTGAATAACTTATTACATACTGTGAAACCAAACCTGTCAAGACAGGAAAGGTATGTAGAACATAACATTGATGCGCTGTCATGCAACCATTGTTGCTGTGGAAAAGCAATAAATTTTACATATTAAGAGTGTGTGTTTGTGGCCTTAGGTTTCCAGCCTGCAATGGACGTCTGTGGCCTAAGCAGCTCTAAAATATTCTTCCATGTTATCTCATAAACAGCGCAGTTTTCAGGAAAATAATTTGTGGAACATAAAATGTGTTTTTTTATTTTTTCTACAACTTTTATCTGAAACATGTCTCATTCTAAGAGAAACTGAGCAGGATATAAAGGAAAAATGTATATTGGACTGCATGTAATGTACCATTTATTCTTGTCACCTTTAATTAAACTTGAACTTCCTTGACAGGTTTTCGAAAAATAGTACTTGAATGTTAAATGTCATGAAAATCCATCCAGTAGTAGCCAAGTTGTTCCATGCAGATGGATGGACAGGCACACATGTCGAATAGTCACTTCTTGCAATTTTGCGAACATGCCTAAAAAGTCTGTGATGGTTTACATATTCTATTATTGTTATTGTATTATTATTTTTATTATTATGAATCACCTCTATGCTGGTATTTACAAATACATACCTGAAACAAACCACGTTTCTAGGATATATAGTGTTGCAGCTATACTGTTGTTGTAATGTGTGGTGTGTGTAATGTTATTTCCCATGTTGAATGTTGTGTACTTTTGTTAGTGCTTTCAGAAGTATGTGTTGTGGTTTATCATCATCATCTCCTTTATGCAGGGTATTTATACTTATATTTCTGAGACAAACTATGTCCCTAGGGAATACATTGTTGCAGCTGTTCTGTTGTTACTATTCATGGTGCTTATGTTGTTAGTTTCAGTGTTGAATTTATTGTATTTTTACATTAGTACTTTCTGAAGTATGTGTGCAGTACCCAATATGGCTGTTTTCTGTACTTCCTTGACTTCATGTTTTCCTGGTATGTTGCTCACGTATTTTCTAAATGAGTTTGAAATAGTCCCAGTCGCCCCTATTATTACTGGTATCACCTTTGTTTTTACATTCCACATGCGCTGTATTTCTATTGTAAGGTTTTATATTTTAAAATCTTCTCAGCTTCTTTTTTAATCACGTTTATGTCTCCTGAGATTGCAACGTCTATTAACATACATGTCCCCTCTTCATTATCACGGATTATAATGTCTGGTTTATTATTATTATTATTATTATTATTATTATTATTATTATATCACCATTGTCATCATCATCATCATCATCATCATCATATCCTTGTTATGCAGGGTGTTTTACAATTATATACCTGAAACAGACCATGTTTCTAGGGTATATAGTGTTGCATCTGTTTTGTATTTACAATTTGTGCTACATGTAATGTTATTTTGCCCGTGAATAATAATAATTATAATTATATCTTGTACCTCTCATTACCATAGATGACTGTGAGTATGCTGTGCATATTATGCCACATTTTCCAAGGACACTACTGCTGTGTAATTATTAATCTTGAATTGTTTTAACTCTTCACAGTTCATTGTTGAATGATGTTTAGCACACTAACATGTATTGTAATGTATGCCGTACTATAATATTTTAACCATAACTTTTACTCAGTATGTGAGCATATATAAGTGTGTGACCATAAGGTGTGACAATGTTGTGTACTGTCATGTGTCTCTGATTTCTAATGCAGGGCTTTGGTATTTGAAGAGGAAGATTTTCAGCCTATGGTATATGGTTACCGGCTAGTGCCAGATGTATCTGAACCTCGCACCATAGGCATGTTAAAAGAAGTAGAAGAAGAGCTGCATCGTCGGACGCGCAGCAGACCATCAGATTCTTGTTCTAGTGATGAGGTAAGTTTCATTATAAACATCCAGTATAATGGTGGTAATACGTGGGATTGTAAAATTTTTAGAAACAACACTTATATTTATCAAACCCTTTGGAGCAGTTTTTGCAGACACACGAGATTATTAAGGGGTGTGAGGCCAGAAGCTTAAGGTGCCATGTGGTGTGTTGACTGCCCTGTGTTGTAATGGGTTAATAAACACTGTGTAACAATATTACAAATACTGTGTACGTGTGTAATAAATGGTTTGCCATTAAACCTTTGAATGCTGTAGTCAGTATAGCCACTCACTACGGGTTGAATGGTCCGGGAATCGAAACCCAGTGGGGGCAAGATTTTCTGCACCTGTCCAGACGGGCTTCGAGGCCCACCCAGCTTCTTCTGCAATGGGTACCGGGTTTTCCTGGGGGTAAAGTGGCCGGGGTGTGGCATTGAACACTCTCCTCATCTAGCACTGAGGTTAAAGAAGAGTAGAGCTATACAGCTGGCCTGTTCTAGGGTGAATTTTACCTTTACCTTTATTCTGAAGATCATCTTAATAATAATTAAAGATTGAGTTCGTACCCCACAGAAAACACACCTAATCTTCATTTCAAAGACTGGATACTTAATGCTACTGGGGGAAATAATTATTGTTTATTCTGAGAATCTTAACAAAAGTGACTGCTGGCAAAAGCAGGGATTGTAATGTTAAATTAGGTGGTACATATATTTAATGTTGTGCTTTAAATTACTAATGAATTGTGGACACTTTGGACACTAGGTTGCTTTTTCACAAAGCTTTACTCCCAGTGTGGAAAGGTGACTTGATTGTGGTAGTCTGCAGTAACATATAAAACTGATCCCGTCACAGGCCCAGTGTGGCCCAGAGGGTGGGTAGAAGTATAGCTCTACTCTTCCATGGCCGCGGCACTAGAAGGGGGTGAGTGGTCAGCAGCACACCCCGACCGCACTTTACCCCTGGGAAAGACCCGGTACCTGTTGTGCAGGAGGCTGGGTGGGCCCCGGGGCCAGTTTGGATGGACAGAAAATCTCGTCCCCACCAGGATTCGATCCCGGACCGTCCAGCCCATAGTCAGTGCAGTAACATACATCATTCAGTAATTTCTGTGCTTCTTTTGGCATGGTTGTATTATTCGTGACCTGTTTGCAGCAGTGTGTTATATAATAAAGTTTCAATACTTTCAGGTTGGTTTAAGTTTTGGACTATATTACAAGACTACCATTTACTCTTTCCTGTCCCCAGTGAACTGTTGCTATTCTATGGACCTGTTGTGAAAAACATTTACTTGTCATCATTATGTGTGGCCAGATGGAAATGGTTCTGTGCAAGTAATGATTTAACTTTGCTCATTATAACTAGAAGTGTTAGAACCTTTGCAACACTTCACAATGGTGAGAGTGCAATACTAGTGCACTGCTCTTGCTATGATTTCAACCATGTGTTTTCATATACCAACCTAGTTGTATGTTGCTGTCTAATAAATTAAATGTCAAGGAAAGATACAAATGGGACAACCGAAAACAGTGTAGTTTAGCCACGAATAGGAAGACATGAGGAATAGAGGAAATAACTGGCAAGAAATAGAAAGAGAGGTTGTGAGAAGTTGAAGAGGACTTTTTATATGTAGCTCTAAGTAAACAGAAAATGATGTTGGAAGAAGGGGTGTGGATGATGATAGTGGTAGTGGTGATAATGGTGGTGATTATGTTGGCATGGTCTGCATTGTGTTGCTGGTTAAGTAGTATTTAGTGTCATCTGTGGTTCAGTGGAATGTAATCTGTTTTTACGTGCATTCACAAAATTGCGAAACGCAACAATTAGCTTTTTCATGTCTGTCCGTTTGCACAGAACAACTTGGCTCCCAATGGACAGATTTTCATGAAAGTTGATATTTGAGGATTTGTCGAAAATGTGTCGCTAAAATTCAAGTTTAATTAAAATTGGACAAGAATACAGGGGACTTTACATTAAGACCAATATACTTTTTTATCATATCTTGCTCAGTTCTTCTTAGATTGAGAAATGTTTCAGACAAAAGTTATAGAGAAAATCAAAACACACATTTTGTATTCAGTAATTTTTTTTTTTTTCAAAAATTGTCCCATTTATGAGATAATGTGGAAAAATATTGTAGAGGTGGTCAGGCCACAGATGCCAATATGGCACATTGCATGCTACAAATACACATATGCAGGTTTTGTAAAATTCATTGCTCTCCCATTGCAACAATGGTTGCATGAACACGCCTTAATGTTATATTGTACGTACATTGCCTGTCTTGTTTGTTTTAGCATGAAGATGTGGTGGCACTGTACTCGCGCATAAAGTTCATCAGGTTGCTGTATCAGGCACTGATTTGTCTTGGTCGCCGTGAACAACCTGGGTTGGGTGACTGCCACAGACTCCTGGCTAGTTGCTCTGAGCTGTTGGTTACTATGCAGAAGACTGTAGGCAGAGGACTGCAGCCTGAAGTAGAATGTGAGTAGGTTTATCAATGGTACACCACCACTGTTACAAAATTATAATATTAAACTCCATTTTTCCTCTTTTGAATTCATTGTTACGTGCTTTAGGCATTTGTTGTCTCTTATCATCTTCAATGCCAGTTAATATCTTTGCCTTCCTACCTGTTTGACATGCTAAAGAGATTGATCCTTCTGCTGCTTCCTTTACTTGCATAATTTATTGCTTGTCTATGTGATTGAGTTCCATTCTTTCTGCAGGGTATTCCTATTTGTTTCTGTTATTTCTATTTTTATTCTTTAAATAACATACATTGGTTCCTTGAGTTTGTCAGGCTAGTAAATGGCCACTGGTTATTTAAGACCAGATGCATCTGGTAGTGTTATGTTGTTGTAATGTTTCGGATTAAGTGGGCAGTTAATTTAAGTGTGTGATTATCATCTACATGTGCATTCTGTTATTATCTACATGTACATTGTTTGTCATGTTTGTGTGCCATTTGTGTACTGTGTATGTGTGTATTCTGCTACCACAATATATGTATTCTTATCATGTATATGTGTATTCTGTTACATGTACATGTGTTTTCTGCTTATCACATAAATGTGTATTCTATCAAATGTGTTTTCTGCTTGTCAGATATATGTGTATTCTGTTATATGTATATGTGTATTCTGGTTTCAGCTGACCACCCAACAATATTGGGGTTTGATCCACTTGTTAACCAACGGTTACTTCCACCAACATTTCCTCGATATACAAAAATAAAATCTCGTCTTGAAGCCTTGGAGTATTTTGAAGAACTGCTGACCAGACTGAAAGTTGTGTGTAAAATTACAAGTCACACTTCATTTCACAGTGCATTGGTGAGTTTACAGTAAAATGAAAGATGTGCAGACATAAAAATTTGTTATTGTCTCTGCCAGAGCAGTAACAAAGCGTTATCCACTCTTCTGCATCCTTCTATAAGCACCCCTCTTGCATGTGCAGATATTCTTAACACACACAAGTACCAGTTGTTTGAAATTATTTTTCTACTGCTTTCAAGATTCTGTAATTCAAAACATATACAAATTATTTTATTTTTATTTGTTGTAGGATTTCTTCATCGATTTCAGTCGTAATGGACCATGTATCCTGTCCCGCTCAATTCTTCAATTATTGTACCTCCCCCAGTGTAATAAAGTATTTGGTACCTTAAATTTTGTGGATGTGCTAAGAGATGCAGCTAAGAATTTTATATTTCCACCAGCTCTGATGCCAAAATCAACATTACTGAACAGTGCTCAGGTAAAGTGATACATTTACATAAAAGCATAAATTATTCAATGCAGTAATACAATTAAAATAATAATCGTGGCATGTAATTTCTGTGAAATATACTGCCCGAGCATTATATTTTCAGTACTGATACCATAATTATCCCAAACTCAAATATGACCACCAGCCATACAGAACTGGGTGTCTTAAAAGTACTCTATTTCTGTTCTTATAATAAAAGCCAACAAGACCCTCTGTTTCTCAAGTTTATTTTGATAAAGAATTTACCTATTGCAGACAGATCTACTGTCCATCATCAGGAGTCTCAACACTGTGTACGCATTAATAGGTATTTGTCATGCTAGTTATGTTGACTGTCTGCTAGCAGAAATAGTGCATCTCTTTGGCTTTTATTATATGAATATATCACAATGCACGGTCAAACTCTATTTCTGCATGATTCAGTCTACTACAAAAGATTTTTTTTTTTAAATTTTATAGATATGTGTATACATATTTCCTGTCCAAGGAATTTTCTCAGGCCTTCCAAATCTAGCTTATGTTTGCCTAACCATACTGCGTGTATGTGCCCTGTATAGATGACAGTGTTCATTTTTTTTTATACAACAAACTGGAATTAAATAGCTGTGTGGTAATGGTTAAATCTCTTAATATTGCAGTCCAGATAGCATTTGTGTTGGGGCAGGTTTCCGTATCTGTATGCCTTGTAATTCTTCATTCACTAGCACTTCCACAGCTTAATACAGTTATGAGCTCACACACAGTGCAGGTTCTATCTTTAAGCATTTTTGGTTACCCGTCTGATAAGTAAAGTGACTATTTTGTGGAGTCTGATTGATTATTAATATGTTCACAAAGGCCATGTGCAGGTCGCTGTAACCCCTCTGTTAAGCATTCATATTAAGAATACATGTGCACAAGAGGATTCAAAATACTTTATGTGTATTGCAGTAGCTAGTTTAAGCATATTCTAAGATATGGCAGAACACTGGCAGTTTTTGTGTATTCCTGAATTATATGAGAGTATTGGGACAATCCATTCTTGGTTTGACTGCCAAGTATACAAGTACACAGGATGTTAATTTTCTCCATCTTCCTTGTATCCTGTGCTACAGTGTTCTGTTTATCACTTGGGTCTCACACACTTTTAGTTATGTATTCATCCCTTAGTTGCATATAAAAACATAAAATTACAATTCTTTGTATTTGAGTCTATGGGTTTTTAAGTACAAGAACTGAACATGCCCATCAAACATCAGTATGTTCACAGTTCTCTATTCACTGATAACTCTGCCTTAACACCTTCTGTATACTGTAATGTTGTAGTTGCTATGTGCATGTAATAGTTGTAGCATTGTGCTTATATTTCAGGCAAAGGAGTATGTGGAAACTTTCCTAAATCATTGTACTCGACCATTTGGTAATCTCATGCAGTTGTGTGGACACAATCGAGCAAGACAGCGGGACAAACTGGCACATCTACTAGAAGACTTTGCTACATTACAAGATGAGGTTTGAATATACAAATTGCTGCTTTTTATATTCATGATGTTAATTGCCTCCAAAGTATAAGTTCTGCATAATTATACTGAAAGAAAAGGAATGGAAATGAGTTGTTACAACGTACACAATACAGTTTTATCTGAAAATTGGGACAGTTAGGAATGGTGTGACGGTGGAAATGGAGGATGCAGATGCCACAGATGCTATCAATGTTCATATCTTCCCACTGTGGGCAGTTTGTTTTTGTCACTTCTGCAACAATGTGGTTCGTTCTAGGTATTCCAGAACTTATGGTTAACCCTGTGAGCCCTGTAAAATGGTTGAAAGTAACAAAACTGCGCCAACATTTCAACCAAATCTTCATTTAACAGCACATTAACATTAATTGGAAAGGGGGGAAATCAACAGCAAAACAGATTGGGCATATGGGATACAGATGTTCACGATAAATTTGATGGAATTACAGTGAACTTTGTTCAACATAAGAGTATGAAAAACTGTCATAGAAGGAGGTGTTGGAATCTCCGTAGTGGCAGTGATGCTGCAACTGATCTGTCATATACTGTGTTTACCCAAATACAAGACAAGTATAGTTTCCTGAAAAATTTGGGTTGCCTTATAATCCACAAAAATTTAACCATGTGCTGTATAGTTACTTTTCCTGAAAATTGGCAAGTGTGAAGAGGACTTTTCTTGCATATAGGGTCATTTAATATTTAAGTAAAGACAGTGGTTTGCAAAGGCAGACAGAATAATGTAGTTGGTATAGTAACAAGGCTACAGGCTGGAGGATCTGGGGTTTGAGGGAGGAAGGAAACTTTTCTCCAAAACATCCACAACAGCTATGGGGCCCACCCAGTCTTGTATTGAGTGGGTAGCAGGGGCTCTTTCCCCAGGGGTATAGTGGCCAGGACATGACAGTGACCTCTCACCTCCATTCATTGCTGAGGTAAAGAATAAGTGGAGCTGTATCATTACTCTTATATGCCTGCATGGCATGGACAGGGACAACTTCACTTCTTTGGTCCCAAGATGGAAACTTAGACAAATTTAATGAGGTTCTGTATCCCCAAGAGCTCTAAATAAATGCAGCTATTGGTGCACAGAAAGTTTGCCATTGTATTGAAAATCATGTTACACCTTTTTTTATTTTTCTTTCTTTTTGGGAATATTTTGGCTCATTAGAATGCATTTGTAGTTGAAGTGTTTTCAGTAATTTATTAATGGGACAAACTTTTGTGTGACTTCAGGCAGAACGGGTGGATGCATATTTGCATAATCTTTCTCTCAAGTCAGACTCGCCTCGCCCTCATCTTGCCTGTTTTGGTACGTGGATTCTGTATCACACATTACGGATCATGATAATGTACTTGCTGTCTGGCTTTGAGCTAGAGCTCTACAGTATGCATGAGTACCATTATATATTCTGGTGAGTGAATTTGGATTATTAAGAATGGACTGTCATTACATGTATCCATAGGATTATAATACCATTTTAATACTTTCATTTTATTAGGTATATTAGCAAAGCTTTGAAAAGTGACTGATTGGTTTGTCATGTCTGTCTGCGTAGAATAATTCGGCTCCCACTGGATGGATTTTAATTTGATTTTGTATCAGAGATTTTACTAAAATATGTCCTGAAAATTAAGGTTTGGTTTAAAACTGGATAAAAATAACTAAGCACTTCGTGTGAAGACCTACTTGCATTTATAACTACTTTGGCTACTAGTGTTACAATAGGTGACATATGTATGTAAACCTGCATACATTTGTGACTACTGTGGCTGCTTATGTGAAACACAGATACCAGCAGTAGTAATTGATAAGATCAAAAGCAGTCAGTACTGATCTGCCTTATCTCTTCACACAGTGTGCACAATGCATAATTAAGGAAATTGAAATTGTGCTAGCAGTACATAACATTTATTGATGATGTCTGGGAATTTTAAATTTGGTGATGTTGATTGATAATGAATGTACCTACAAATTGTGTATGAAATATTGGTTTTAAATGGGCAATTACAAAATATTTCAGGGGGATGCACATTGAAGTTGTATGTGGCAAATTTAACAGAATTAATGCAGACATATAAATAGTATGTTTTGCAAACATAACAAGAACAGATGCTAAGAATGGTAGTGAAATTCTGTAGTGTGTGCATGATTGTGAAGAGCAACAAAAGGTGTGATTGTGGTGGATTAAATCATGGCTGACCATCTGAGAAGGGTAAAGCATGCAGAGATATAAACATGCCTCAGTGTTATGTTATAAACTCATTCTCTGTCTCTGTTTTTTTATAATTACTGGTAGGTTTACAAAAAGAAGAGAAGTGGTGAACGGGTGTGTGTTGTTACTGAAATCCACTTTCTTGCCATAACTGAATGGGAAAATTTGGAAGTACATTGTGACATGTCACAGATGCTTTGCTTTGAAGTAGTCCATGGCAAATGTGTTCACTCTGTTGTCTGTAGTTCCACTGATGAAAGTAACAGATGCATTGTCAGAGATCAAGGAGCCCTCGGTTCCAAACTTGCTTCCAATCAACTGTTGTGAATAATGCTCATGTATGCTTTTACATGTACTGTAGATCCACATGCTTGTGACTGACACTGCAAACACAAGTGCTGTTACAGGATTCACAAGCAAGCTGGCAGAATATTCTAGAAAGCTTACATAGTTGAGAATTAACTGAGTAAATCTGATGTGCGGTTGACCGTGCATCGTAATTCAGTGTGGATAAGAAAAACCAACTAGATTATACTTTTTGTATTCTTTATTTCTCTTGTAATAGTTGCTCAACGTGTTTCGGGCAACCATGTGCCCATCATCAGGATCTGACGACTGCGTGATGTTATAGCCTCATGTTGGTATGTGCCGTGG
>Ga0209755_10007864_pt1 | contig 11501 bp, 11 predicted proteins | sample TergutCo191P1_FD_187301 | JGI IMG/M metagenome (GOLD analysis project Ga0209755, IMG submission 187301) | Cornitermes sp. P1 segment gut microbial communities from Petit-Saut dam, French Guiana - Co191P1 (SPAdes) (version 2) | ecosystem: Host-associated > Arthropoda: Insects > Digestive system...
GGCATTATTAAGTTCCGGAAGATTGCCGTCCTCAAAGTGAATGTCCAGTACAGGACCGATAACCTGCGATATTTTTCCGCTCATATATTTCTCCTATCCCATTGATGCCGCGCCTGCGACAATTTCCGTTAGTTCCTGAGTGATGGAACCCTGGCGCGCGCGATTGTACTTCAATGCTAATTTGTGGAGCATTTCGTTCCCGTTTTTTATCGCGCTTTCCATAGCTGTTACGCGGGAACTCAACTCACACATCCATGCCTGTGTCAGGCAGCTAAATATATAACCTCTAAGATATTGAGGAATCAATGTTTCTAAAACGGCGTCAGGTGATGGTTCATATTCCGAATAATGAACCGCTTCTTTAGATGCGAACTCTTCTCCCAGCATTTCAGGCGACAGCGGAAAAAGTCTCTCTAATGAAGGAACCATACGCACAGCGGAGTGGAATTGGGTGTAAATAATGTCAAAAGAGTCCACCTCGTCATTTTCAAATAAATCCATCAGCTTCTCGGCAATTTCACGTGAAGTAAATAAGCTGGGGTTTTCAGCCGCCCAAATAAAGCTCTTGTCAAGCGGCACTATATCCTGCGCTGTAACCGCATTTATGTGTTCAAATTTATTAAAACCGGTATGTCCTACTGCCAGCACTTTGACAACTTTTCTATCCGACATAGCCTGCATTGTCTGCCTGATTACATTTTGATTGTAACCGCCGGCTAATCCCCTGTCAGCCGAAATAACAAGCAATCCGCGCTTTTTGATTTCACTGCCTGAGTCCAGATACTTGCTTTTCGATTCACAGTCTTTTAAAACAGAGGCGATGGCAAGACGAATGCGATCATGGTACGGCTGGCTGCGCTCAAGCATTTTACGCGCTTTTGTGATATGCGCTCCGGCGATCAGTTTTTGCGCGCTTGAAATCTTGACTGTCTGTTTTATGCTTTTCATGTGGTCGCGAAGACCGCCCATATTGCCCATATCAGCTTCCTTTTATTTATGAACGGAGGAGGGCTGGAAGCTTTGAGCATAAGCGCCGCACAGTTGGCGCACCTTTGCTTCCGCTTCAGGGGAAAATTGCCCTGTTTCACGAATTGAGGCAAGCAAATCCGCCGCCGTATTCCGAAAATACACAACGAGACCTTTATTGTAACGCGATACATCAACTGAAATTATTTTTTCCAAAAACCTTTCTTTGGCGTTAAATAATATAATGACCTGCTCTTCCATCGGGATGGGAGCTTGCAGGCCCTGTTTGAGGGTAGCCATTAATTTCGAGCCGTGATTCAATCTCTCTCGCGTAGAGACGTCAAGATCGGAACCGAACTGCGAGAACACCTGCAATTCACGGTATTGGGCAAGCTCTAGGCGAAGTGAACCGGCAACATGTTTCATCGCCTTTGTCTGAGCCGCTCCGCCGACTCGGGAAACCGACAAACCTACATTGATCGCCGGGCGAAAACCGGAGTGAAACAATTCGCTCTCTAAAAAAATCTGTCCGTCAGTGATGGAGATTACGTTCGTGGGAATGTACGCGGAAATATCACCGGCTAGTGTTTCGATAATCGGAAGAGCTGTAATTGAGCCGCCGCCTATATCATCCGACAAGCGGGCTGCGCGTTCCAAAAGCCGCGAATGTAAATAGAAAACATCTCCCGGGTAAGCTTCGCGCCCGGGCGGCCGTTTAAGAAGCAAAGACATTGTCCGATAGGCAACAGCGTGCTTTGATAAATCGTCATAAACGATAAGCACGTCGCTGTGATCGCCATACATAAATTCTTCCGCTATTGCGCAGGCAGCATAGGGCGCGAGGTATTGAAGAGGAGCTGCGTCAGACGAGGAGGAGCAGACAACGATAGTATGATCCATCGCGTTGTTACGATGCAGCGTCTCGACAATACCGGCAACGACGGATGCTTTCTGTCCGATCGCGACATAGATACATATAACCCCTGTGTTGCGCTGGTTAATGATTGCGTCCACAGCGATAGAAGTTTTACCGGTCTGCCTGTCGCCGATGATCAGCTGACGCTGCCCTCGTCCGATAGGAATCATTGAATCGATTGATAAAACGCCTGTTTGCATCGGTACTTTTACAGGTTGACGCTCGGTTACGCCTGAGGCAAGCGCCTCAACAGGACGGGTTTTATCTGTTTTAATCGCAGGGCCGTTATCTATCGGTTCACCCAAAGGGTTAAGTACACGGCCAAGAAGCTGTTTCCCTACAGGCACATGCATTGTCCGGTTTGTGCGTTTAACTTTTGATCCTTCGCGCACCCCCTTGGCTTCCGAAAACAATACGCAGCCTACATTGCTGTCCTCAAGATTGAGCGCCATACCTGTATTGCCGTTCGCGAACTCAAGCAGCTCTCCGTTCATACATCCTAAAAGCCCGTGTACATGCGCGATGCCGTCGCCGATTTGGATAACCGTGCCGGTCTCTTCCAAATCTTTATTAAAATCATACCCCTGTAAACTCTCCAACAGTAAACGGCTGGTTTCGCCAGGTTTTACCTGCATATTGCCCCCTATACTTTCCGAATCAATTTGCTCACGTCCGTCAATCTGGTACGAAGGGAGCAATCCCAGCTCAATCCGTCACATTCGGCGATAAATCCGCCGAGCAGACTTTTGTCAACTTTATAACTTAATCGAATATTTTTTTTATTTTGAGGATCATACAAACCTTTAACGCCTGCGGCGTGTATCAATTTATCTTTTATTTCGGATGTTCCATCCGAATACACTTCCAGACGCAAATCGATCATACCCATTTCTTTACAGGCCATCTTGTCAAACGCGGCGGCAATTTGTTCAACTTCACCTAACCGGCGCATACTTGCTAAAAGGCAAAAGAACCGTTTGGTGACTGGATGAAATTTATCGCCCAGCGCGTAATTCACTGTTGCAAACTGCTCCCTGATAGGGAACACAGGAGCTGAAAACACCGCGGAGCATTGTAGAAACTCAGGAGAAAGAGAACTAATGTCCTCTGCAACTTCCGCAAGGGCGTTTTCTTTTTTTGCTGCCGTAAGCAAAGCCTCGGCATATCGAATTGCCGCGTCAGCCATGAATTATACCGTTTTTTCTAAGCATGGAATCGATGAGCGCGCGGTTCTTTTCGCTGTCCATTGATGACTCGACAATGACCGCCGCCGCGCCCAAAGCTAACGTAACAACTGCTTCCTGCGCTTCGGACATCATCTGCTGATATTCACGCGCCGCTTTTTCTTCGCCTGCTTTTACAATGTTGTGCGCTTTTTCTTCCGCCTCTGCAATTATGCGGTTATACTCGCGTCTTGCGCGTTCACGTGCTTCGTTTGTCTTGTCCGTAATCAAACGCTCAAGCTCGGCATTCTGATTAACGCGCTTTATTTCCATATCGGCGACAATTGCTTTGGCTTCCTGCGCGCTGTGCAGCATATCGTCAACATCTTTCTGTCTGTTGTCGATAATATTCGTCAGCGGCTTCCACAAAATTTTTGTTAACACAAGCATAAGAACAATGAGCGAGAAAGCGACAAGTATCTGTTCAGGTATATAAAAATCAAATATATTCATTCAGGATCACCCATTTCCTATAATGATAAACGCGACCAGTAGTCCGTAAATCGCGCAGGCTTCCGCCAGTACGATTCCAAGAAAGGTAATCATGCGGATCGACTTTTCTTTTTCAGGCTGACGGGCGATACCCTGACTGCCTCCGCTTGCCGCAAGTCCGATTCCGACAGCAGCGCCGGCTCCAGCGAGTGTCGCGGCTCCTGCGGCAATCAGCGCCGGACTCGCCTGTGTGTTTCCTATGATGATGAACGCAATCAGCAATCCGTAAATCGCGCAGGCTTCCGCAAGAACGATTCCAAGAAATGTAATCATGCGGATCGACTTTTCTTTTTCAGGCTGACGGGCGATACCCTGACAGCCGCCGTCAGCGGCAAGTCCGATTCCTACAGCGGCGCCTGCGCCGGCAATCGTCGCGACACCCGCGCCAATCAACGCCGGGTTTGTTTCATTGGCGGAAATTATAATGAACGCGACAAGCAATCCGTAAATCGCGCAGGCTTCCGCAAGTACGATTCCCAGAAACGTGATCATTCGTATCGACTTCTCTTTTTCTTCCTGCTTGGCAGTCGCCATTGATCCGCCGCTTGCCGCGATACCGATTCCAATCGCGGCTCCCGCGCTGGCAATCGCGGCAATTCCCGCTCCTATCAAACTTGTATTCTCTCCCTGACTGGGAATAACAATTAATGCTATTAGTAAGCCGTAAATCGAGCAGGCACTTCCCATAATAATTCCCAGGAATGTAATCATGCGTATTGATTTTTCTTTTCCCGGATTTAGGGCAATGGCGCGGGAGCCGCCGCTTGCCGCGATACCGATTCCAATCGCGGAACCGAACCCCGCAAAAACGGCAATTCCCGCTCCAATCAACGCTGCGTTCATGTCATCCTCCATTGGACTTGTTCATATAAATTATGCTTCAATTTCTACAGCCTGACCTATGTAAAGGCAGGTCAGGAAAACAAAGATATAGGCTTGCAAGATGCCGTCAAAAAAATCAAAATACGCGGAAAAGGGAGCCGCGGCTATTCCCATCGTATGGAAGATTAATTCCATTATTACAAAAGCCGCCACAACATTTCCGAAGAGACGCAGGCAAAGAGACAGAGGCTTTGTAACATATTCCATAAGGTTAAACGGGAACATCATCGGAATCGGCGCGAAAAGACTTTTAGCGGTTCCCAAAGGGCCTCTGTAACGAAAAGAGGAAAAAATCACTGTTGCGATCGTCATTAAGGCGAGCGGCATGGTGACATTGATGTCCTTTGTAGGCGAGTATATGTCAATCCCCGGAATAAAATTAAGCACGGATAATAAATTAGCCATACAAAGGAACAAAAACAAAGTTCCTATATAATTAACATATTTTTTGTAGTGTGTATCGCCTATAAAATCAATGCACATACCCCTGATAAACGCTACAAGCATTTCCAGAATCACCTGCGCCTTGCCGGGTCTTAGATTTAGTTTCCTGGCGAAGAGCAAGCTTGCCGCAATCAGAAGCGCCATGGCTATCCAGACACACAGGAGCGTATTGCTGAGTTGAAATGTGAAATTTCCAAATTTAATTTCGGTAATCACAGAGCGCGACAGTTTTTGGAAAACTTCATCCATTGTCTCTTTCCCGTAGAATTAACATATTTTATCATAGTATAGCATGGTTTTATATTGAGAGTAAAGGTTATTTTACCCCTGTCTTATGTCCGATGATCCCGGCATCACTTTACAGATATATAGTATCTATAGACAAAAAAAAAAATAAATGCTAAAATATTTTTAGTTTCGGTAAAGCGCCGCGCATCTGTGCGCCATATAATAGGGAGGAGATAATTATGGCAAAGTCAAATGAGACAGAAAAAACCAGGGTCAATCCTAACGCGACAAGCGAGGAAAAAGCAAAAGCCCTGGAAGCGGCCCGCCTTCAGATTGAAAAACAATTTGGCGCGGGATCATTAATTAAACTGGGGACGCACAATACCGCCGCTGGTATTGAAGTTATACCCTCAGGTTCCATTCTGCTTGATGAAGCGCTTGGAATCGGAGGTTATCCCAGAGGGCGGATTATTGAGATTTTCGGCCCGGAATCTTCAGGGAAGACTACGCTTGCGTTACACGCAATCGCTGAAGCCCAGAAGCTAGGCGGAAACGCGGCCTTCATTGACGCGGAACACGCGCTCGATCCTGTCTACGCGAAAAACCTTGGCGTAAACATTGATGAGTTGTGGGTTTCCCAGCCTGACAACGGAGAGCAGGCAATGGAAATCACAGAAAGCCTTGTTCGTTCAGGCGCGGTGGACGTCATTGTCGTGGACTCGGTCGCGGCTCTCACTCCGCAGTCGGAAATTGAAGGCGAAATGGGCGACGCTCAAATGGGCGCTCAGGCGCGCCTTATGAGCCAGGCGCTTCGTAAGCTCACAGCAACCATCGGCAAGTCGCGGACAATACTCATCTTCATCAATCAAATCAGAATGAAGATCGGCGTATTTTTCGGCAACCCAGAAACCACAACCGGCGGAAACGCGCTCAAGTTTTATTCATCGCTGCGTCTTGAAGTACGCAAGACCGAAACAATCGAAGTGAGCAAAGATACCGACGCGATCGGCAACAGGGTGCGTGTCAAAGTTGTAAAAAATAAAGTCGCGCCTCCGTTCAGAAAAACTGAAATTGAGCTGATGTTCGGCAAGGGCATTTCCGCGATAGGAAGTATTCTGGATTGCGCTGTAAAGTACGACATCATCAAAAAGAGCGGCGCGTGGTATTCCTACAACGAAGAAAAAATAGGGCAGGGCAGGGAGAACACCCGCGATTACCTTGATCAGCATCCAGACTTGTTAAAGGAACTTGAAATAAAGCTAAGACAGCAAATCTTCCCTGGAAGAGAATTCCCTAAGCCAAAGGCAAGCGCATCTGCAGAGTCAAAATCCGCAGCCGCCGATGCAAAACCCGCAGTTACCGAAACAAAACCTGCCGCTAAAGCTGAGACTGCAAAACCTCAGCCTGAAATAGTTGCGGAAAACAAACCTGCTTATGAAGCAACACCCCGCGGCCGGCCGAAAAAAAATCCGGATGACGGATTGTTTTAAGGAATCAAGAAGGAGTCATCAAATTACGCTAATGGGCGCGAATGGAAGACGAATGAAATTAACGAAGGTTTAAATAACGTTTGTTAAGTGCAGGTTTTATCTCCAATAGCATACCTAAACCTTAGAATCAGCATTTTCGCAGCCTTTAGGCTGCGAAAATGTAAGGGCTTTTAATTAGAGGGTAAATTAATATTAGCTCTACCGTTGGTTATTGATACATTTGGGATACGCACATTTGGGTTAATAACACTAACAGTACCACTTGTAAAAGCAAGGGCTAATGATTTAGTACCTGAGAAATCAGAGCGCAGATAATTACCACTATTATCTCTTAATATTTTAACTGTTATCGAAGACTGATTACGGACATCAGACCTACCTACAGGAGGGTTACCAGTAATACCGGTCAAATCAACAAAGAAATGACATGTATGATTGTGGAATCGTTCGGGAATGTTGTTAATAGTAAAGATTATTCCGGCCATGAATGCTTCATTCCATTCAGCTTCAGAAATACCATTTTCAAATTGAACTGATGGTACTATAAATACTGGAGAATTAGGCTCGAAATCTTCTCTATTTGTATCGTTAATTCTTAATTGAACATCAACAGTATCATTGCCCAAATATCCGCTTCGTCTGAAAGCCCCCTGAACGACAGGCAAATTCACTTTACCGTCTATGATCCGCGTAATTCTTGCTTCACCATTAAGTACGGTACCGTTAGGTTGTCTAACAGAGAATTGACCTGATATGAATTTGCCATTATATTCATTAGAAATTCCACTGATAGTTAATGTTCCAGTTTCCATGTCACTACCGCCTGTGGTGGCACATCCTGTGGTGATAAATGCAACTATTAATCCTATTATAGTTGCCCATAAAATTTTTGTTGTGCTTTTCATTGAAAACACTCCTTATTTACGATTATCTTTCCCTTTAGTAAGATAATCCCATTGATTTACCGCTTTACGAGCGGTTGTTTGTCAACGACAAACATAAATAAAAAGCTCTTTGAATTACCTGCTAAAATGCAAGAAACTTCAAATATTAGCCTATATGAATAATATACTATTCTTAAAGCCAATTAGTCAATACCTGAAAAGCAATTATCCTATTCTAAAAGGCTAAAGGTAGTAATTATGGCAAATATTAGGGAAGTTTTGGCAAATAATATAAAAGAATACCGTCGTAAGTGTGGTTTTTCTCAAGACAAATTGGCTGAATTAGCAAGTATTTCCTCACAATACTTAGCCACAGTTGAAACATGCCGAAAATTTCCAACTCCCGAGGTATTAGATCGTATTGCAGAGGCTTTAGAAATTGAAACATATGAGCTATTCTCACATTCTTCTACACCACAAAAAGAATTAGAAAAACTAAGACAGGATATTATTCGAGAAGTTGTAAAGACAATAAAACTATCATTTGCAGAAGAAAGTAATAATAAGAGAAAAAAATAATACTTTAATTTTTGTATTCATTATAATTTTTTTCAAACCAGCTTGCAACTTTCTCCTAATATTATATAACTTCGAAGTATAATAATTATTGTTGAAAAAAAGAAAGATACCGGACAACGACTCCGTGTTCTCTGTGTACTCCGTGTTAAAATTCTTATTTCCTATCCCCAGCTTTGATTAGTTCCGAGACAACAGGCTTCTCCTGCCAGTTATCATCAAACAGGAGCGGCCAGTTTTTTCTGTTCTTAACGGGGAAGTCGTTCAGCCATGAATGGTTGTCGGAAATACCCCATGTTGTAATATTTTTGACCGATGGATAATCGGCGGCGACTGAAAATATTTCCATGTAGCGTTTTGCCTGTTCTATGATTCTGTCTTCAGGAGCAGAGAGAAAAAATTCATCTTTGTTTCTCGCTTCATCCCATTTATAAAGAGAAATATCAACTTCCGTTAACTGGATTTCCAGTCCGAGTGTTGAATAACGTTCTATCGCGTTACGCAGTGTTTTTTCATCGGGGTAATTATAATACCAGTGGCCTTGTAAACCGACTCCGTCAATAGGGATGCCTTTGTCAAGCATTGTTGAAAGAAAACGCAAGGTTGCTTCCAATTTTGCTCCGGATTCATTATTGTAATCATTGTAATAAAGTTTCGCGTTGGGGCACAATTGTTTCATCAGTTTGAAGGCGAACTCATACGCTTCTTTTCCGCAGATTTTATACCATTCGGTAAGGCGCATTTCATTTTCGTCACCGGTATCGGTTTCTATCGCTTCATTAATAACATCCCATGTGTTGACGATATTCTTATAACGCTGTGTCACGGCGGTAATATGGTCTTCAAGACGTTTTAAAAGTTTTGTTTTGGATCGAGGTTCGCCGCCGTTCACGAATAACCACGGCGGATTTTGATTATGCCAGATAATTGTGTGCCCGCGTAATTTTAAATGATTTTTTACGGCAAAATCAGCGATATAATCGGCGTCATCCCAAAAAAATTCATCTTCTTTCGGATGAATTGAACCGAATTTCATGGCATTATCCATAGTTAATGATGAAAAATGCCTGATAATTATTTCTTTGGCAGCCTCTTTTTCAATGACTCCGCGGCTTACAGCGCATCCTGTTTCAAAATGCTTATTCCACGCGTTTTTTAAACCAATATTCATAAAGGTTAGTATTTTACAGAGAAAACAATTTAACCATAGGGGAATTTTACTATATAAAAAGTAGTAAATATATTTTAGTAATAATTTATGGCAAAAAACAGGTTTACAAAAGTATTGATAGTTGACGATCAACCCCTGTTCAGTTTGGGGCTTTCCGCGTTGTTAGAAAATTTAAAAAAGTTTGAAATCGCAGGAATTGCAAACAATATTACCGACGCGCTAAAAATAGCGCAGGAAGAAAACCCGTCTATTGTTTTTTTGGAAATCCGTCTTGGAAAAGAAAACGGTATGGATCTGATTGTAAAATTAAAAAACATAAATCCGCAAATAATTATTTTAGTTGTATCTGCGAATGACGAGCAGTTTTATTCAGAGAGGGTTCTGCGTATGGGAGCGCGCGGATATATCATGAAAACATCTGACAGCAGCGTAATTTTAAACGCGATAAATACTGTCCTTGAAGGGAAAGTATATTTAAGCGACAGCGAAAGAGAGCGTGTTTTTCAGGCAATAACGGTAGACAGCTCAAGAGGAATAAAAGACTGGCCAATGACTATAAAAAAATTATCCAACAGAGAGCTTCAGGTTTTTACGCTTATTGGAAAAGGATACGGCACAATTGAAATTGCGTCAATGTTTAATATCAGTACAAAAACAATTGATTCTCATAAAGAACATTTAAAATTAAAACTGCATTGCACGACTTCGCAGGAATTAAGACAGCTGGCAATTGAATGGACAAGGAGCGGCTAAAGCTGTTTAACTCTTCCGTATAATGTTGTAATCGACATTGGAGTAAGATTAATTAAAGCGGTCTTACCGGAAACTCTATGCCTGCCGATACTGCTAAGCGTTTCTTTATCGGATGTCCGCCACATTTCAAGATAATCAAAATCAGCTTCCTCCATATTGAGGGTGACGTTAAAAGCCGTATATCTGTCGTTAACGATTACAACGGCTATTTCATTTGTTTGCGGATTTCTGTACGCGCTTGTGTAAGTTCCAGTTCTTGGAGAGGTGTCGCATTCGATCCTTCGCCATCCCGGACGAATAAAACGCGAATATTGCCCCATCGCGTAGAGACGGTGAGCTGCTGTTATTTCGTCATTATCGTTAATAATTAGGCTTCCTGTCGTGCTGTTTGGGTTGTTTGTCCATAACCACCAGTAAAGAAACGCGTTTGTTTGAGAGAGCGTCATATCCCAGTGAATCATCCGCGCGTAGTAAAGGGCGTTCGCAATGCCTGTTCCCGGAGGTATTTCTCCTCCCGATCCTGAAACTTCCGTTTGCCAGAAGCGTTTTCCCGATTTAATTATTTCAGGGAATTCCTTCGCGCCCGCTCTTGATGATGTATCATAGGCGCCGCTGTACTGATGAAGCGCGATGTGCGTAATAACTTTTTCCGATTCGGGATCGTCAAGAGAAGGTTTTATCATCTCATTAAAATTTATGTTGAAATTTTCAAATTCGGGCATCATGATTCCGAGGCCGTCTTTGCCGGCCGCGATTCCTTTCATTGGAAATCTTTGTCCGATTACTTTAATAAAGTCTCTCAAGTCAGTTCCGTTCCAAAAAGCCGATTCATAATCAACCTTCCAGTTTGGTTCATTCTGCACGGAAAGAATAGCGAGCGGAGCGCCCATTTTTGATTCAAAGTTTTTAACATAATCGGCAAGAAGATCGGCATAATCATTATAATGAATCCTTTTAAGCCTTCCCCACAAATCAGGTCTTGACCAGTCCATTGTGTAGTCAAGTCTTACGCTTACGCCTGTTACATTTTCTTTCCATTGCGTTACGCGGTTATTCGGCGGCGTCCACGGAGTGCTCATTATTGTGAGCCGCTCAGGGCCTTCCGCGCCAAGATCGTTTATATATTTGATAAGATTTCTCGTATTGTTTAAATCCCAGCTGTTCCAGTTAAGATTAAACGTTTTAACTCCGTCCGCGTTTTCTGTGTAATCATAAGTATGGCCGTCTTTTCTGACAATAAAATTATCGTTGTGGCCTGGGGTATTGTCGCCGGGGAGCCTTTCGCGGAAAGGGATGCGGTTACGAAGGATTGTAAACCCCGCGCCTTCGGTTTTTGAATAGAGTAGTTTAACCAATTCAACAGCGGCCTGATTATCACGGGGAAGTCCTGTCCACGCGTTAGAAGCGCCGAAACCGTCTATTACCTGACGGTATTCGTTATAATAAATTTTAACAATTACGCCTGATTCTTTATTG
>Ga0209755_10007865_pt1 | contig 11500 bp, 7 predicted proteins | sample TergutCo191P1_FD_187301 | JGI IMG/M metagenome (GOLD analysis project Ga0209755, IMG submission 187301) | Cornitermes sp. P1 segment gut microbial communities from Petit-Saut dam, French Guiana - Co191P1 (SPAdes) (version 2) | ecosystem: Host-associated > Arthropoda: Insects > Digestive system >...
TAATTGGTGCAAGATCAAAAGAATTGATACCAGAATTAGTACTTCTTACAGAGTACACTTGTCGCAAAGAATTTCTAGTTATATAAAAAATTAAGTACCGACCGTTTTCCTTATGGTTACTGGACAGACCTATGGAAACTTATAATTCCCCTTGCTTATCTCAAACGATGTGAAGATGAAGGTTTTTCTGGACCAATCACAGAACGACATGCTCTTGGTAGCTGTTGCTCTTGCGGTTTAATTATACAGCTGATGTAACTTTGTATGTTAAAAGTAGTAGGATATTGAGATTGGTAGTTGTCTTGCACTGTGAAAAATGAATTGGCAAAAAGGCATTACATATGCCTCCATGTATACAAAACCATAGAAACACTTAAAATTGTTTACATTTCGTATGAGTTCTGTGAATTTTATCTAGCCCCACGAAGCATACTCCTTTAGTTGGCAGCTAGTCAATAAAGTTTGCCCATTTTATGTAATTTTAAGGTTCATTACCATCTAAACAAGTCCCTATTATGAACAAAATGAAACCACTCTGCATTCTGATATAATTATTTAGGGCCCATTTTCATATTAGCCTCCTGTTTTTTAAAGAAGTCTCTACCTGTCACGGTTTTTATACAAATTCTGTGTACCTATCCTATGTCTGTAATGTATGCTACATTGCCTGCCTATTTCATCATCTTTGACTTGTTTCTCCTGAATACCATACTATTTTATGTACAGTACCAAAGCTTTCACTTTCAGCAAGGAATGCAACAGTATATACAAATCTACAATGTGTCTAAATAATTACCATCAATGGAAATGGGACATATGTACTTGTACCTTAAAATAAAGTGGGCCAGGTGACTCAGTTGGTTTACCGACTGAGCTGCGGGCTGGATGATTCGGGATCGAATCCCAGTGGGGACGAGACTTTCCACCTGTCCAGACCAGCCCTGGGGCCCTGCAGCCTCTTGTAAAATGGGAAATGGGTCTTTACTGGGGGTAAGGTGCGGCCAGGGCGTTCTGCTGACAACTCACCCCCTTCTGGTGCTACGGCCATGGAAGAGTAGAGCTATACCTCTACCCACTCTCTGGGCCACACTGGGCCTCTAACAAGATCACTTTACCTTTTTACCTTAAAATAAAAAAAAATATTAGAAACTGTTTATCTTTCGTATGTAAGTATGATTTATGCATAAAATTGGTACCAGTTCGTCTGGCATATACTGTTGCCACATCTTATTCCTATTCTTTTTTTATGTATTTTCATAAAACTACATTTCTAAGAGTAATTACTTGCAATTGTTAAATCTTCAAATAAGGAACTGAATGTTACACTTGCACATGGTCTATCTATTTTCCTGTAAATTTGCCTAGTACATCCTGCTGCCACCCAGAAGTTTGTTCAGAAATTGTTATTATGGGGTGTGAGGGGGTGCTGATGGTGCTGATAACAGAAAAAAATAAAAAACAAAATATCTTTCATGATAAAATTATTATTATCATTATTCTTACAAAGTTCGTACATCTAATACGTTTATGTACAAAATTGAAATATAAATTTGGCACTACCACTTATGGCTAAAAACAATATTGAAACTATTCTTTCATTTTTCACATTATATTCACATTCTTCATAAAAAAAAGGCAGCACACATACAGTACATACAAAATATCAGTTAAAAAATTATACAAATTATATTTACAAGAAAATTATTTCATTGCCAGTACATTCTTCTAAACAAGACAGTTTTATTAAAATATGGCAACAAACACTTTGTTAATTTGTACCAAAGCTGTGGCAAGTAATTGAGCACATAGTCTTTTAACCTTCTGAACAAGAGGTGATAAGGAAAAAAGTTATAACAATCCAATATCTGGATTCTGTTGTAATCGGTGGCTTATGAAATCCTTTCAGCAGCATAGCTGTGGAAGGAGTGGAGATGGAGTGACTGCATCCCACACTATAGGAACTATAACACAGTTCTGCCACATGTCAAGTTGCTACCTTAGGTAAGTTTTGAGGTTCTCACTTATGAGATGTGACACTGCATCTTGAATGGCATCTTAAACTTAGATGCTGACATTCCTTGCATTTTCATACAAAATTTCAATTCCTAGCACAAAAAGAACAAACTCCACTTCTGTAATAAAGACAAACCAGTTGTTTAGGAAAATAATTGTTATTGACTGTGAAAATCATACAAAACACGTGAATACACTGTGTGGGATGCAGCTTTGTTAATGTTACAACCACTGGTACATACAGTTATCATTGAGCTGTAAGCAATTACTGATAATGCAGATCCTCTTCTTGGGGGTAAAGCACCAACATCATTAATCACAAAACTCATCTTTATCTTGTTCCAATATAAACAGCTTATAGAACTTCACCTCCACACCCTTTACATACATAAGATGCAGAGACACAGTTTCATGATACGTAGCTTGCATGCAGGATGATTTTAAATTTCCCTTGTTTTTATGTCATGTTGAGATGTACAAGAAGCCTTTAATTATTTGTGTTATATCATTATCATTTTAAAGAACAGACTGCAGTACCTCTCTTTTTGTAAATGATACCATTTATGTAAGTACACATTTTAACAATATAGTAAACAGCAATTTAAAAAAAGGATCATACAGGAAAAGAAGCAAGGCAGGTGAGATTATTTAGAAAATGGTCTGAATGTCAACTGCATCACGGTTGTGTGTACCAGTGGTTAAACTGTGATTAACCATATTACCACCAGATTTCAACATTATTTTTTAATCACTTCTTTATCAAGCTACGTTTCTTGTAACTTGTGTATTGTGCTTTTTATGATGCACAGTACTATTAAATTATATTCAAAATTGATTGACTTCCAAAAACTGGAGCCCAAAAAACCCAATAAACTTTAACTTGTAACAGGAATAACCTGATGGCAAGGAAAATCATCTGAGGGATTGCTATTTTTTTTCATATAAGCCAATTAAGTTGCCTATAATTAAAGCTCTTTGAATGTGGCAGATACCCACACTGTTTTACGTACTGATGCAGTCTTTATACAGAGAAAGTGGGAACACACTGGAGAGTATTCTTTATGACATCAGAAGAAAGCATAAAATTGAATGGCTATAACATTTCTGATGGAAATATGTATATAAAAATGTATAAATGCAGTAAAATATTTTATAAGGTACTAGATCATATTAATACAGACTCTTATACATGGCTCATGTACACTATGCTAGCACATTATGTAAATCCCTGATCAATAGTTTTTAAGGTTGGCAAGTCCCCAGAATATTCAACTGAATCCACTGAGCTCTATCTTATAAATAATAAATATTAAAAATGTAGCCTTCCCAATGTGTTTACAGCATTTTACATTGTTTTCAATTTAAGTATTATACAATGGGTTTTACTACATTTATATTACCCAGAATAAAATATATTGGTGGTGACAGGCCCCCTGTGATCACCTCAAATTATGGCTATTACAACAACCCTAACTTGATGGACAAGGAACATATCACCCTATAATTTTCCATGCTAAAAGATTTCCCTGGAAGAAACAGCATCTGATTAACAAAGAAGAGAAAATATTTTGAATGACACCAGTTATATATTCTCCTTAACCTTATGGCAACGGAATTATTTTTTAAATTTTAGCACACCCTGTATATAAAATGTGAATAATACAGGAACCAAATAAGTTAGAATTATAAAACAGACTGCATTTTGAAGAGGAAAAAAACGGAGAGTATGCACCATGTTTAAAATATTCGGTACCTATATTTGTTGAATAAATATATAAAATGCAACTTGGGAGGTTAGCAGTGCGGTACATCATCTGTAGTTGACATTAGGCGTCTAAAGGTTAAAATACAATTCAAAGGACATGACATAAAACTAACCACATATTGTTAACATAATCTTTTATTGTATTACCGCATCTGCTAAATTAATATGATGTAAAGCAGGACTAAAAAATTATGAAAATTTCTCACTAGAAAAGACATGCTAAAACTAGGAATAAATGGAATTGGATCACTGAACAGGACAAAACTTATAAAAAGTTGTAGTTTTGAAGAAGAGGGACTGTTAAATAGGTGATAAATATGTGTCCTGAAGTTAAAGAGTAAATCTGTGTGAAACTTTACATCTACAGGACCATGAGTAGTTCTGCCAGCATAATTAATTATACCCCTTATAACTGCGTCAAAGATAACAGAAACTTCTCAAGGCACATACCAAATCATTCACACTGAATATATAAAAATGACTGAAAGAAAGAAAAAGGATGGTGCAGGCTGTACTCAAATAGTTCTGTTTTGTTGTACAGTGATAGTGATTTTGACTGGAGACTCTTTTAATATAGCACAGCCAAACACATGAGCTACTTAATTCTTAATAGCATTGTTTAAATGGAAGATGGGGCTGTAATGCACAGTTAGATAACAGCGGTATTTTCTTGAAGTCCAGTAACAGCATTCACAGAAGCAATTATCTAGACTCTGATGATATTGTCCATACAAGATATAGCTCAGTGTGGTTGCAAAATAGCCCACTGTTGCACAATGTACAGGAGCTTGCTACTTTCTATGTTGAAAATTTTTTTTATTAGAATGTACAATTTTAATGAGAGAGCTGGATCATTAACCTATGTTCCAAAACTCTTATTAACTTCACATATTACAATCACTCTTGTAAATTAAAAAAGGAATTCACAACAACAATTTTGGATGATATTTGCCAACTTCACCCACCTCAAAAATGTTTCATTGTTCTACCATTTCTGCAGGCAAGTCACTGAACAGGATAAGATGCAAGTATTTGTGATTGAAAAGCATGCTCCATACTTGAAAGATGAATGATTGCATTGCAAGTCTTCAGGCAAGTGTGAAATTCTTAAAAACAGATGTATAAATTCTTCACCACTGTACTGAATTTTAAAGATGACAATTTCTTTAAATTACGTATTTCTGTCACCACACACACCAACATCATTCTGGTCACTTCACAAAATATCAACAGCTTCACTTATTATACATCATTAATTTGCACTCAGCTTGAATTTCTTCATTCTTGACACAGATACCAGTAGCAAGGGAATTACGTGCATCAACTGATTGGCAAGATTGCATTAACATAATACTGGTCATCATATCTGTTCAGCCAAGAGCTGTATTCCAGGTAGTGGTTTAAATTAAGTATGGTACTTAACAACTTAGGGACAAGTTTGAAGACCGAACAAGCTTTTCGAAATCCCCCTAATTATATTACTTGTGATATATTCCTCAGAAGTTTACAGCAGGAAATAATTTCATGTCCTTAGCATCATCACTTCATAATACAGTGATCAACTGTTTTGAAAATCCTTGTATATAATTATTATGTTCCCTTACAAGGATACAGACATAAATAACATCTACATATCTGATGTCCATTCACTTATGGATGTGTCTTTTGTCACACATATTCTTCTGATGGTTTGGAAGCACTATTTGGTAGTCTTAGAGATGCAGCTACACGGCTATTCACTGAGTCTGGAAGCTCCGCAATGTCTTTGAAAACACCTACAAGACTTTCAAAATTAGGCCCCCAGTTTAAGAGATAATCCCAACCAAGGGCTGCTCCTGCTGATGGAGAACCGTTGTGTGGCCTGTAGATTGGCGCTCCCATGTGAGTGGAAAGATCATCATCTGATGCAACAAGGGTACTCAGGGAGCCACGGAATGAGGAATCAAAACCATCATAGGATGTAGGGACAGGTGGTATTGGAGGTTTGTTTCCATTGCCAGTTCCACCCCCACTTTCAGCACCCAGTCTCTCTTCATCTTCTGCCTCTGCTAAAGGTAGTTTCCCTGATGCCCCAAAAATGGCTTCACCACGTTTAGCATTATTCGTGTTCTCTGAGGTAGTGTTGTTGTCATACTCAAACTCAGAGCAGGTAAAGGAGTCATTCCCACTTTCATCTGTTGTAGTTGAGCTGTGGTTGTCCAGATGTGGATCTGCACCTGTAGCTGAATGGTGCAGGTGGTTGAGATGATGGACCACTGGTGGTGGAGGTCCAGCTCCTGACTCCAGTAACCTTCGTCCACGTGGAGCTTCACTGGAGCTGGAAACAGCATCCAAAGTACTCACAAGGCTAGAAGTTCTTGGTCGAGAATTGAGCCGCTCTATCTCCTCTGCAGTGAGCCCCACTGCACCACCTGATCCCCCATCTCCAGCACCTGCACCTCCTACAGGACCAGCTTTACGACTTGCTGCTGAGCTCTGGCCACTCAGCTGGCTCATGACTGGGCTATTGAGGCTTCGTTCACTGGCATCCTTCCCACCGGACGATGATGTGGTAGCCAGAAGGGCTGACTGAAGTGGCTTGCCACTGATGTCCTGCAGTGTCAGGATCCTTGGTGTCTGCTGGGCTGACAGTTCAGAGCTGGGGCTGAGACGTGCCAGAGGTGTACTCTGAAGGAGTTTTCCGCCTCCACTAGAAGTTCCGCCAGCACCAGTACTAGGCGGAGAGTCTACCCTGGAGGCTGGAGGTGGCGGAACAACTGACCGTGTACCAGGTGGGAAGTGATGTGGCGAGTGTCGATGTTGCTGCTGCTGGGTTGAAGCCTGGTGTTTATGGTGATAACTTGCCACTGGACCTCCTCCACCACCACCACCACCACCTCCACCACCATTACCACCAGCACTGGGTGGTAGATGAGGTGGAGTTGCCTTATATTTTCTAACATTCCCCCCTTCACGGTAACCCTTATAGTGGTAAACTATGTCTATGTCAGAGGGTGCTATAGAACTTGCATTCTCCAAGTCATAATGTTCTGGCACCTCTAAGTCCACTGCTCCACTAGAGGGCTGAGTTTGTTCATGTGGATGATGAGGTTGTCCTTGATTCTGTGAGGTAGAGCTGGGAGGTGGGAGAGGAGGGTGCTGAGGTAGGGACTTGCTTACAACCTCCCTTTCAATTATGTCAGGTCTCTGAGGTCTCATTTCTGTGCCAATAATCTCTCTTTCTTTATATTTCTTAGATATCAGCTCTGGTGCTACAAGATGGTGTCCACCTCTGAGAACGTCATTAGTCTCTGAAAGAAAACTGGGTGGACCTTCACGGGAATCACCTCCACCACTAGACACGCCAACACCACCTCCTGCCACTAGAGTCATACTTCCATTCTGTTTTGCAGCACCTGGACTACCCCCTGGTCCATCACCTTTCTCTTTCTTTTGTCGTCGCAGACGGAAAACAATGAAACTGACCAGTATGGCAACTAGAAGAATGATAAAGAATACAATGACAAGGGTGATTCCTATGCTCAGAGGATCTGGTGCTGCTGCAGCACTCACACCTCCAACAGGGCCTGAACAGCCTGTTCCAATCTTTCCATGCTGAAGCACTTCAGAAAAAATACTACCAGACCCATTGAATGGTTGTACTTCATTGTTGATGCTGAAGTTGGCAAAACAGCCTTCAAATACTGAAACAGATAATGGGATTTAATATTAGCATTGCACCATTCCCTTCTTTGTAGTTTTTTAGTAAATCTATGATGGTAATGGCACAGGGCACAGATATCCAAGTATATGCCATACATAAATATGGGGAAGTGAAGATACAGTTTCACACAGCAACCAAGTCACACCCATGGAAAGTGCCCATAATACACACTGGATAGGAGATTGGATAGGTCCTGAAATCAGTCTGGATTCTTTGGAGAAAAGAAAAGTCTTTTACTCCTCCCATAAATGGAATCATAATTTTGCACTTGGTTTTCTGCTCCACAGACATGTCTCTAGACTAGCTACTTTAATCTGGTTCTTGCAAAATTATGACTGCTAAGTAAAATAGTTCTATAGATATTAGAGAAAACAATACTTTTTTGCAACCTAGTAATTCTGAGTCTATGAACATATTGCTGCAAATATTTCTATCAAACTTTATTGCTGTGTTAATATAAAGATTTAAAATGTTGTACAAAGTCAGATAATTAAGAAATAAACAAACTTTCATCATTGGTCTTGCAGAATACTACAACAGTTTCTTAGGCATCTACACTTACAAACTGGAGCAGATTCCTGGATGGCAAACATCTCCCTCGTTACTCCCCCTAAGAAAACAGCAGTGAGGTAAGGATCGAGGAAGTCATGCACACCAGCCAAATCAAGTTCATCTCCAACTCGAACGCCATCAAGCAGGAGTCGGAGCCCATGGTTGTGAGATGTGAGAGTCACATTGTGCCAATTTCCATCAGCCAGTCCGCCACTGTTAATGCTGCCAGAGGGAGGTACCACAGTCATATTGACGGGTGTGCGTGCTGCCCCCAGTCTAGACACATACATCAGCTGACCACCTCGAAGCTGGAGCAAAGGAATCCAGATTTACATTTAAAATGATTGAATGTTTATACTGTACATGGTAAATCAAATGGAGGAGACAAAATTGGTAATGTTCATTATAACATTTTAGTGAAATATTTGTACTGCATATGATACAACTTAACTATAATAACTGTCAATTACAAACTGTTTCATATTGCATTTACTGTAATATTTGCACTGACTATGCAAGAAATAAGCAAAGCATTAAATCCAGTCACATGCAAAATTAAATCAGACTTTCATCGTATGAGTGGATGATAGAAAATAATAAAGTGCAAAGGTGCTGAAGGAAGAATACGTGACCTACTTTAAGGTTCTATAAAGGCATGAGTCTGGAGGAATCTGATGAAATTCCTCAGGGAGAATAGTTACAGACTGAGCCACATTGTTCATTCCTTTACATCATTATTTGTCAAATAAAGTATTATTCAAATATCTATTAGTTATTTTTATACTTGGTGTTTGTTATAAATCAAGTCTTGATGATGAAAATTAAACATTTTAAGACCTTATTCTGGTGTAATATGCTGGAAATACATTATAGAATGGGTTTTAGGAAAATAGAGGTAAATTTGTACTGTTGATAATCCACAATCTTACTGCACTCATTTAACATTAGCTTTAACTAGTCTGTTTTATGAAAGTGAAACTTGGTCTTTCATATTTTGGTAAAAGAAAGATTACAGGTGTTTGGATCTGAGTGAGAGGAAGGGACAGTATGATGTAGAGACGCATAATGAGGAGTTTCATAATTCGTAATCCTCACCTAATTGTACTTGGATTGTAAGATTAAGGGTGACGGTAAGAGTGGAAGATGTAGCATGCATGGGAGACATGAGAAATTCACTCAAGATTTGAATCTGAATAACTTAAGGAAAGATATCACCTGGAGGACATGGGTGCAGATGTGAAGATAATATTAAAATAGACCATAGATAAACAGGCTATGAACTTGCTGGCTTGATTAATCTGGCTCTACTGCTCACAGATGGTGAGGTCTTATGAACATACACATAAATGTTCAGGTTCCACAAAAGGCTGAGAATTTCTTGACTAGCTGAGTAACTGTACAGTTCTCAGGAAGGACTCTGGCCTATGGAGTCAGTTGGTGTAACATATATACATAACAGTTTAGAAACAATAACAGGAGGAACAATTATCAGGATATGTGAAGAGAATTCTGTATCCTTTGTCCCCTAGAAATAAAACTGGGATAGTGTAATGTGCTGATGATTTACTGTATTTGAGCACATCATAAAGCTAATGTTTTCCCTGTGCATGCTGTGCAGGAGTATGGAGGAGAGGAGTAAAGGTACAGAATTCTTAATTGTGACACTAGTTGGAGATATTTCATTCACTAACTATCCCTCAGGGTAAGCACCCTCAACACCTACCACAGAAGAGGCTGGTTGGGCTACAAAACCAATCTAAGTTATTTTACAGGACAGAAAAGTTTCAGTTCTTGCAGTGAACTGGGCCAAGAATCTGCAGTTATAGCCTACCCACAGTACTGAGTATGATAGCTCAGTTCCGTATGTTTGTGCAGGCAATGAAACCCAATCAAAAACCAAATGGCAGTATGCATACCTCTAAAGATGTGAAGTCATTATTAGTGGCAGTATAGAGAAGCAATCCATCCTCTTGTACTGTCCTGAAGACAACACTGATGCTCTTAGCAGGAGATGAACTTTGAGTGTCCTCCTTCCCTTTCCCTAGTACACCTTCTTCCCTCCACAATGTAGATCCTTTATACATTGACTCTAACAACTGCATACGCCGATGTTTATCTGATACCCGATACTCAAGAAATGCTCCTTCCCCAAGGCTTATTGGCTGAAGAGATTCACGACAATCAGGAGCCACAAGGTGTCCACTGGATTCTGAAAACAAAAAGATTTGTTATTACACTGCCTAAAAAACATTAACACAATTCTTTGTAATTTTAATACAATTTACAATACTTCCTTAGACAAAAATATTACATATAAATATGTACAATGAAAACCTTCTACAAATATTTATGTATTATGTGAACCCATGTCATTTTGATATTTCTGAACTTCAAATGCTTTGTTTGATCAGCACTGTCAATTGCAAAATATCTTTACACAATATTCTTATAAAAAAAACACTCTTACTGTGAAACTAAACAGCAAAAGGTAAACATTTATTTTTGGTAAAACACTTAATGTTTAATGATACCAACTTACTTGGCTGGCAAAATAATAGATTTTTGTGGCAAGAACAACTACATCTAAGATTAATTTAAAAATTTCAAAACATATTCCTCAAACCCCTCACAAAAATATCCAATGTGTGTGCTAGGGCCAACATCTATTTTCCAGTAGGAAAACTGTTTTGACTTTTGTACAGCGACATTTTGCAGTTATTATAGTAGCAATGTCAGGCTGTACTGGAGGGTGGGTATGGCTGGTAAAGAGTATTGATGTGTTATGGGTAGAGTGACACACAGGGCTATGGAAACATGGATACAAGAGAAATACTACCACAAAATGAGCATACAATGCTGGTGAACAGAAGATTTGTACAGGAAAAATTAACTTCAAAGTGACAATAGCAGTTCTTCTATGCACTCTACAAGAGTAAATGTATAAAAATAAAATTGTATATATTTTTCCTCAACTAACTAAATTTAAGTCTAGAATAACTGTAACCTAAACTGTCGTTCGCACACAGGTGCCCCTTCCAAAACCACCATCACCTATTTGTATCTTTTATTTGTAATATCTTTAATGATACTATTACTCACTCAAACTAAACAGCTTTTAATGACTGGATTACAGTGCACAATGATAGGAAAGTTTGTAAACTAAAGGCAATATTCTATCTTTTTTTGGAAGGACTGAGAAAAATCATGAAAATTCTCAGTCAGGTTGTTAGTCTCTATTCTAGTCAAGATTCAAATTTGGCACTTCCTGAATGCAAATCAGAAGTGTTACTGATTAAGCCATGTTCCTCAGGCACTGTTCATGTCATACAGACGGTGGCATTTAAGTTACACTGCACAAGTTTTTGACTTACGTATTCCACTTCTATGGCAGACACAGGCAACAGTCCTCCAGCGATCCAGACAGGAACCCATGGGCCCACATGGAGCCATGTCTGACACCGTGTTTT